>ENA-OPBG01001369-OPBG01001369.1-human-gut-metagenome-genome-assembly--contig:-NODE-1369-length-17076-cov-3.215851_pt1 | contig 17076 bp, 16 predicted proteins | sample MGYA00241065_ERZ501446 | MGnify/ENA primary metagenome ERZ501446 (study PRJEB25962, sample SAMEA2042632) | human gut metagenome | biome: human gut; feature: human-associated habitat; material: faeces...
TCTCAATGTCCAATCTGCCACTTTCTCGCAGTCGATTTGGACTTTCACTTACCTTCTATTCGCTTCTAGGTCCAATCGGTTATACCCGCACGGACTTTTTGGACATCCACTTGGCTCTTGAATATATTCAAACCTGTATTTTAATACAGATTGACCTGTTTTTCCATAAGTCTGCTGCCTTCATACTTAAGCTTTATCGAGAAAAATCTCTCCTCCCCCGAAAGAAGAATGTTAAGAAATACCCTGTCGCCCTCCCATGTCGGAAGCTCGGGAACTTCTTCTTTATCAACCCAAGCCAGTTCTCCTTCATCACATTCAATAAGCTCACCTGTAAAGCCATCTGCCGTAAATACACACATAAGCTCTGGCTCACATTCATTACTTATAAATGTTACAAGCCCGCGGAATCTGTATGAAGTAAGCGTAAGACCTGTTTCTTCCTTTACCTCACGCACAAGACATTCCTCAGGAGTCTCCTGATTTTCAGCATGTCCGCCTACTCCAATCCATTTACCTTCATTAATATCATTATGCTTTTTCACTCTGTGAAGCATAAGATACTTCCCGTCCTTCTCTATATAACATAAAGTTGTAAGTCGCATAATATATTTCCACCTTTTTCTATTGCTTTTTGTTCTTTTTTTATAAATTTTATTGAATTACTATCTATTTTTGATAATTTCAAAATTGATTCCACTAAAAATTTTATATTTACTATTTCTCTTTTTATATCTTTAATAAAATCTTTTTTTATATCTTCTGGCATATTTTCATCACTTAAAATATTATCTAACATTATTAAAATTGATGTAATTGGTGTCTTTATTTGATGTGATATATCTGATAATGAATCTTTTAATGTGGTTTTATCTTTTTGAGAATTTTCTGCAACTTCTTTTAACATTACCGTTATTTTATATAATTCATTTTTTAATATTGACAATTCATCTTCTGTATTTTCTTCTATATTTAGTCTGTAATTTCCTCTATTGATTTCTTCTATATATTTGGTTATTTCATTAATTTTTTTACTTTCACTCTGATTGTATTTAAAGAATATTATTGATAATATTAAAATAAATACTATCAATGTATTTATATCTATAATAATAAATATGAATTTTAGTAAATATTCTTATTTTATTATTTTTCATAGCATTATTATATATTAGATGTTAATTGGCATTCGATGACATCGACAAATCATCTATTTCTTTTTGAAATAAATAAAAATCCAATTAACACTAATATATTATGCCTAAATTACACAAATTCAATTCAAGAGCTGCAAATTTATATGTAGCTTTCTTTTTTTATGGAATATTTTTATAATATTTGCATATAATATACAAATATTAAATTTATTTTTTCAAAGTATTGACAAAACATTATTTAGTGTTATATAATTAGTTTGTTATTATATCGCGGGGTGGAGCAGTTGGCAGCTCGTTGGGCTCATAATCCGAGTTCTACGAAAAATGTTAAAAGTTCTGAAAGTGCGATTATGACTTAAATACATTGAAAATTATATATTTTGCAGTTTTTTGAAATAATCCTTTTAAGTTTATTAAAACTTATTAAAAGTTATTAAAACTTATTTGATAAAGGGACATTAAAGGGACACAAAAAGCACAATATTTAATTAAACATCGCGGGGTGGAGCAGTTGGCAGCTCGTTGGGCTCATAACCCAAAGGTCGGAGGTTCGAGTCCTCCCCCCGCAACCAACAAAATCAAAAAATAGCTTGTATCTAAGAATACAGGCTATTTTATTTTTCTTCACTAATTTATCTTTTTGTTTCTTTGTCAATAGTTGAGGTGAAAATTCTGTGAATCATTTATTTTTTAATTTTTCTCTGACTTTTTATTTATTTTTTAAAGTTGTACCTCTATAACTAAATTTCCATCCATATATTTAGCAATTATATTTCCTTTATTTATTTCTACTAATTGTTTAGCTATCGAGAGCCCTACTCCTGTTACATTGTTTGCATTTTCTACTGTAAAATACCTGTCAAAAATTTTTTGTACAGTTGTTGTATCTAATTTTTTTGCTTTGTTTGAAAATATTATCTTCCCGCTTCTTTCTAATTTTATTTTAAAATTCCCATCACTGTATTTAATCATATTTGATAAAATATTTTCAAATATTCTTATCAAAGAATTTTTATTTAAATTTTTATAAATCATTTCATTACATATATTTATTTCTGGAACTATATTTTTCTTTTTAAAAATACTATAATATTCTGCTAATATTTCTTCTAATATTTCATTTATACAGCAATTTTCTTTATCAATTTTCCACAATGTATCCATGGTTGTGGAAAATTTAAATAATTGTTCTGTTAATTCTATAAGTTCACTTGTTTTTCTTTTTATAATTTTTAAATATTTTTGCTTATTTTCTTCTCTCCTTATAATTTTACTTTTACTATTATTGACTTCCTCCGCTTCAATGTTATTTTCCATCAACTCTATATATCCACTTATTGCAGTAAGCGGAGTTCTCATATCATGTGAAATATTGGTTATTGTTCTTTTTAATTCTTCGCTCCCATTTTCATATTGAATTTTAACTTTTCTCAATTTTTTTAATTCTGTATTTAATTTACCTGCAACTTTCTTAATCTGTTTATTTGAAGTAGATACAGTTATTAAATTATTTGTATCATTAGTTAATATTTCTTCTAAATTTTCTCCAATCTTCTTTATATCCTTATTGTTTAAATATATTTTAATAATTAAAATCATACAAATTACAAATAAGATAATACTTATTATAAACCAAATATTCACAATTTCCTCCTATTTCAGCTCTTTTCTATTAAATAATGTAATACCTAAAACATTTATAATTACTATTAGTCCACACGAATAAATTGGTAATTGATAAATAAAAATAGGTTCTTCTAAGGTATTATCATATATCTCCATTGCTTGTCCCTCTGGATTTGCTAAATATAATATTCTTGCTGTTTTTACTTTAAAGTCATTATATAATAAATTTGGCTTATCTGTAACTACTATTTTTCCATTTTCATCTACTGCTTTTTCATATGGTAATTGATTTGCTATTGGTGATATTGCTGCCTGCATAACAAACAATACTATAAATAATAATGTGCATATGGTTAAAGAAGTTGTAATTTCCTTACACAAAATTGTTATAAAATTAAATATTGTGCAAAACGCTATAATAACTAAAATTGAACTTATCAATTTAATAACTATATCTTGTATAGAAAGTCCAATAGTTTGTAAATTTCCATATTTATTGCCATACATAAGTATTATTGGTAACATATAAATTAGTACACATAGTAAGGAAACAGTAATACTTATAATAAGGTTTGAAAAATAAATATTTCTTCTTTTATGACCGCATTATTATTTTATTTCTAATAATTCCCTCTGAATATTCCTTTCCTACAAATATACTTATAAACATAGACATAAAAAGTCCTATATATATCAAATATTCATTTATATAATTATATAAATTATTCTGGTTATTCTCAATATAGAAATAATACCATCTCCACTTTCTGCTATTCTAAATAATGCAAATATGCTAGCTCCTATTGTTACAAATAAAAATAGCCAAAATATAATATCTTTTTTTAATCTATAAAAACCTGCTCTTAATAAATTATACATTATCTGCACCTCCTACTAAATTTAAAAAATAGTTTTCTAATGTTTCATCTTTTTCTTTAAAACTATTTACTATACAATTTTTCTTTGAAAGTGCAATGACAAGGTCTGATACATTTATTCTTTCGTATATGTCAATTATTTCATCTGAAATAACTTTATAAGCTATTTTTTCTTCTTCTAAGTATTTAACACATTCTTTTATATCATTTACATTAATTTGAACTTTCTTTTTGAAACTATTTTCTAGTTCACTACTACTAATTTCTCTTATCATTTTGCCTTTATCTATAATTCCATAACATGTTGCAATTTTAGCAAGTTCGTCTAAATAATGACTAGATATTAAAAAAGTAATTCCTCTTTCTTTGTTGAGTTTTATTATTAATTCTCTTATTTCAATAATTCCTTCTGGGTCTAATCCATTAATTGGCTCATCTAAAATAAGTATGTCTGGATTTCCTGCTAATGCAATTGCTATTCCAAGTCTCTGTCTCATTCCAAGCGAAAAATGTTTTGCTGTCTTTTTTCCTGTTTTATCAAGTTCTACAAGTTTTAGCAATTCTTCTATTCCCTCATAATTTGGAAGTCCTAATAATTTATACTGTTCCTTTATATTCTCTTCAGCGGTCATGTCGAGACAAATTGAAGGTGTTTCTATTATTGCTCCAAGTCTTTTTCTTGATTTAATAATTTTTTTATTTTCGTTTGATACTCCATAAATTGTGTATTTACCTAATGTTGGTTTTTGAAGTCCACAAACTATTCTAATTAATGTTGTTTTTCCTGCTCCATTTTTACCAATAAGCCCATATATAGCACCTTTTGGTATTTTCATGTTAAGTTTACTGATTGCATTAAATTTTCCGTATCGTTTTTCTAAATTACATATCTCTAAAATATATTCCATACTTTCCTCCTCGTATAATGTAAGTATATTTATTATACGAATTTCTCCTTTCTTTGAAATTTTTATAAACTTTGTATATTTACGAATTAATTTATATTTTAAACTTAAATAGTTAAGAAACCAGTTAAGAAAAATAATTTTTTATTTTTAGTTTTAACTTTTTATAAATTTTCTTTTCATTATCACAATATTTTATGAATTTATCTTTTATTTCCATAATATCTTTAGCAATATTTCTCAATATTTAACAAACCTATTTTTTATTTATTTTAATATTGTATAAACTTATTTTTTATTTATTTCAGTATTTCACAAGCCTATTTTTTCATCGTTACAATGTTTTAAGTTTATTTTCATAAAAAATAAACTTATAGAAATTTTTTAAAAAATCTATAAGTTAAATGTATTTTATATTTTTTACTCTTTCATTTTAAAACCAATTCCCCATACTGATTCTATAAATTCGTCTTCTGTTATACTTTTTATCTTTTTTCTTATATTACTCATATGGACTTTTAATGAATTTTCATCACAGTATAAGTTGCTATCTCCTAGCTTTTCAAGAAGTCTAGTCTTTGTTATTACTTGTTTTGGATTTAATAACAATTGTTTTAATATTGCATATTCTGTTTTAGTTAAGTAAATTTCCTTATCTTTAATATATAATGTGTGATTATCTTCTTTACTTAAACACATCCCCTTATATTTTAGTTCTTCATTTTTTTCATTTTTATTTTCAATTCTTAATTGAACTTTTACTCTAGCTAATAATTCTTCTACATTAAATGGCTTAGTTATGTAATCATTTGCTCCATTTAATAGTACATTTACTTTATCTTCTGGTGAAATTTTTGCACTTATAACTATAATTGGAATATTTTTTACTATTTTTACAATCTCTTCCCCATTTATTTTAGGAAGCATAAGGTCTAATAAAATTAAATCCACCTTTTCATTTTCTAAAGTTTGTATTACATCTGTTCCAGTATAGCTACTTAAAACTTTATAATGCTCTTTTTCTAATACTTCTTTTATTAAATTATGAATATCTATATTATCTTCAACTATTAGTATATTTCTCATTTTTTTATTGTATTATTTAGTATAATTTTAATATTTTGGCAATTATTATTTACTAAATAGCACTCTCCTTATATTAATTTTTATACAACTTAATCTACATATTTTATTAATATTTTATTTACTATCCCAGATATTCCATGGCAATAATGTAATATTATTACACTTCAATAATTATAACAATTTTATCTATATTTAATAGTATTTTTATAACTAATTATTTTTAATATAGCACTAATAATCCTTATTGTAAATATAAATTAAATGACTATTAAAATATTGCACTTAATTTGTAAATTAAAAATACCAAATTATAAAAATATTAAACACAAAGACATTATTCTTAAAGCTTTATAAAAGTAAAATTTAATTTTATATAACTAATTATAAATTGTATTGAGTTATTATTTTTAAACTGTTACTTTGTCTTTTATATCATTAAATTTAGCATCTCCTATACCTTTTACATTTTGCAAATCTTCTACATTGTTAAATTTACCATTTTGCTCTCTATATTCAATAATTCTAGTTGCTAAAGATGGTCCAATTCCTGGGAGTTGTTCTAACTCTGTCTGCATGGCTTCATTTATATTCACTTTTCCTACCTCCTTCAAACTATTACTCTTAGCATTATTTCCACTACCGTCTATAATATACTCATTATTTTCTATTTTTTCACTTTTATTAGGAATGTAAATTTTCTGCCCATCTTCCAAGATATATGCTAAATTTATTTTATTTAAATCTGCATTTTTAGTTGACCCACCTGCTGCATTAATTGCATCTGCTATTCTACTATTTTCTTTTAAATTAACAATTCCTGGTTTATTAACTTCACCTGTTATATGTACAATTATTTCTTCTAAATTTTCTAATTTTCCATTATTTATACTGCTACTTACAGCATTTACCACTTCGCCATTTAATGTTATGTCTTTATTATTTTCTCCATTTTTCATAATTTCATTTTCTTCACTTCCTTCTATCATTTCATTAATATCCTCTATATCTAGCATTCCTTCTTCCTCACTTAATTCATCTATTCCTTCTTTACCAGTTAAATTTCCTGAATTCATAATAAAATAAATTAATATAAAAATTACCATTGTAGCTATTATTATTCCAAAAATTATCTTTTGTTTAAAAGTTAAATTATTCATAATTAATATCCATCCTTTCTTTGTATTTACTAATGCCTTACTTTAATAAGGCAAAAATTACATTACATTAAAAAATTCTTCTTTAGTTTTTTATTTTCATTCAATTTTATTTTATAACTTTCCTACATTATCCACATCTAGTTATATAATTTAGATTTTCTAATAAAATTTTGTCATTATTTGGCATAAAATTTTAGTTAAGTTTTTTCTTTTTATGTAAAGGAAATTATTGAATTTTTTTCAATTTTACGGTATATTAATAGATATTTTACAAAGGAGTTTACTAATGAAATTAAATTTAAAAATAAAATTTATACTTACAATTATAGCTTTTTTAATTTTTCAAATATTGCTTAATATCACCTCCTTAGCAGCAAGTGCTGACATTAAAATTGGTTCTCCTGCATGTGTTTTAATAGAATCTTCTACAGGAAAAATTTTATATGAAAAAAATGCCAATGAGCAAAGGTACCCTGCAAGTACAACAAAAATAATGACTGCAATACTTACTGTTGAAAATTGTAAATTAACAGATGTTGCTACAGCTAGCCACAATGCTATATATTCAGTCCCACCAAGTTATTCTCATGCTAGTATAGTAGAAGGTGAAGAACTTACAATTGAGCAACTTTTAAATGTACTTTTAATTCCTTCTGCTAATGATGCAGCAAATATTTTAGCAGAACATATTGCAGGTTCTATAGAAAATTTTGCGCAGATGATGAACAATAAAGCAAAGGAAATAGGATGTACAAATACACATTTTGTTACTACAAATGGTGTTCACGATGACAATCATTATAGTTCTGCATATGACCTAGCTTTAATGGGTAGATATGCTATGAAATATGACGCTATTAGAAATATAGTAAAGAAAACTCAATGTTCGCTTCCTAAAACAAATAAATATAACAAAGAAGATAGAGTTTTTAATACATCAAATGATTTGTTAAGGGTTAATAATATTCCCGGACCAGATAATTACTATTATGAATATGCAACAGGGATAAAAACAGGTTATACTACAGAGGCTGGTTCTTGTATAATAGCAAGTGCAGAAAAAGACGGATTAGAAGTAATTGCAGTAGTATTAGGTGCAGAAACTACAAAAGAGGGTTATAGTATTCGTTACCCAGATTGTAAAACATTGTTTAATTATGCATTTGATAATTATAAATTGGAAAATATATTAGAACCAGAAGATGTAGTTAAAGAAATAAATGTAGCAGATGCTACAAAAGATACATCTAATTTAAAAGTATCACCAGAAAATGCAATAGCAGCTATAATAGATAAAGAACAAAGTGTAGAAGAATTGCAACCAAAAATAGAATTGGATGATAATTTATCTGCTCCAATTTCTGCTGGTGAAGTAGTTGGAAAAATTACTTACACAATAGACAACAAAAATTATTCTACTAATTTAGTTGCAGATACAACTGTTATAAAATCTGGTACATGGGATATTTTATTTAAAATTTGTGTTATTATATTAGTTTTGGTAATTCTATTTATGTTACTAAAACCTGCTAAAAAGTCTAAAAAGAAACGTAAAAAAGGTGGAAAATCTAACTATATAGGTTATAAACATTTAAAAATCTAAAAAACAAAAAGGGAACATTAAATATAAAATTTATTGCCCCCTTTTTTATTTCAATCTTGTCTTAATTTTAAATTGAATTTCACTTTAATTTAGTTTAAATTAATTTAATTTGATTTGACTAAATTTAATCTAATTTTATTCACTTCAAGCTAATCTCATTTAAATCAATTTAGCTTAGCTTGATTCAATCTCATTTAATTTGAGATTTCCTTTTATTATTTTATCTTAATATTACTGTAAATTTTCATAATCTTGCCCAATTATTATAGTAATATCTACTGTAGTTTCTCTTCCTTCTTCTACTTCTGCCGTTTTTAAAGTTTGTTTTATTTCGTCTAAAAACCCTTCTTCAACATTACTTCTATTTATAATTACTGTTTTGCTTGCTGCATTTGTATTTCCGGTTTTTGTAACATCATATCCTAAGTTTTCTAATAAATTGGACATTTTTGATATATTTTTTATATTGTCTGTAGCATTTAAAAGTTCTATTTTTATGTCTTCTTTATCTATACTAGAAGTACCTGTAGAACTAATTTCATTTTCTGATGATATATTATTTATTTCCTCATTTGTTGTTGAATTTGATGTTGTATTTGTATCATTTGCTTCTTCAATGTTATACAACATTGATTTAGGAAATAGTTCATCAATTACCTTTGGAGCATCTTCTTCATCTGCTAAATACACCCAAACTCCATTAGTTAATGCTGGTTCTCCTGGTAATGTATCTTTTTTCACATCACTTAAATTTAACTCTACTAAATATGGAACATAGTCTTTTAACATATTAAAGTCCATATTTGTTTCAACATATTTATTTGCTATATCTAGTATATCTATAATTTTAGGAATATTTCCAACTGTTAAAGTTTGTTTTGCAAGCTCTGTTAAAAATGCTTGTTGTGTTTTCATTCTTCCTTCGTCTTCTAAACCATAACTTGCAGGATATGTTGTTCCATCGTTATTATGTCTAAACCTTACTAATTGTTCTGCTTTGTCTCCATCTAACTTTTGTTCCCCTGCTTTTAAGTCTATATGTAATCCTTGTGAGTATGAATCATATTTCATATCCATTGGAACATTAAATGTAACTCCACCTATTGTATCTACTAATTCCTTAAAACCAGATGTATCCACAGCAACATAATTTTCTACATTTATCCCTGTTAGCTCGCTAACATCTTTTAATAGTTTGTCCACACCAAGTTGATAAACTGAATTTATTTTATCCCAAGCCGTAGCTTCATCTGGGTCATCCCCAACAAATGTATCTCTTGGAATTGATAGCATTGATGCTTCTTGAGTTCTAGGATTATATGAAAACAACATAATTGTATCTGTTAAGTTTAAACTTTCTCCTAAAACTAATGTTGTTAAAGTATTTAAGTTTTTTCTAGTTTCTTCATCATGACCTAATGTAGCTGCTATAGTTCCACCTAGTCCTCCACCTAATTTTTGTATTCTATAATAAAATACACCTGCTGCTATTCCTATAATTATTACTATAACCAATAAAACAATTGGCCATTTTCTTTTTTTCTTTTTTTCTTCTTTACTACTTTTATAATTTTTATTTGATAATTTTCTCTCTTCTTTTTCTATATCTTCTGCTTTTGCTTTTTTCAATTTATTCACTCCTAAAAATAATATAAATTAGTATACCAGACTTTACTACAAAATACAATTAATTAAAACAATATTTTTAATAATATGTTGTTATTATATAGCATACTTCCTATAAATGATTTATTTAAAGCATCTATAAATTCTGCATTATTTATCATTGGAGCTATAAATGAAATTATTGCTAATAATACATATAATATTACAAAAGCTTCTAATATTCCATATAAAATTCCACCTAATTTATCAAATTGCTTAATAACTGGTAATTTTGCAATTAAAGCTGTTATAAATTTTATAAATATTAGTAAAATCCTTGCTATAATAAATACTGCAATCCAAACTCCTGCATTAACTATTAAATTTGTAACACTTTGAGCTGTATTTTCTATTGCAACTTCTTTTGCTTCATTAACAGATTGTGCCATTGTTTCATCTATATAATCTACTATAACTTGTGGGAGACTAGACTTTTCTTCAGGTGTTGACGTTTTCTCAGTTATAAATTGCTCAATAGAAGTTTTTAATGAGTCATCCCAATTTGTATGATTTATAACTAAATTTGATACAGGTTTGAATAAAATAAATGCAATTACTATAGCTAAAACAAAAGATAATATTTTTAGTAAAGACCCTGTAAGCCCCCTTCTGTATCCTAAAAATAGGCATAATGCAATAATTGCAACAATTACAATATCAATAATAATAGCCATATTAAATTTCTCCTTTCTTATAAACTAATTAATTCTATTTTATCTTTGTATATAATTCCTGCTAGTCCATCACATAAAATTATATCTTTAACTTCACTAGAAGAATTATATCTTTTTATTAACCATCCATTTGTGTCTATAAATTCTATTTCTGTTCCCAAATTTAATGCTATAACATTTCCATTGGTTTTTACCGATTTTGCTACACTTTTAACTGTATATACATTTTTCTTTTCATTATTTATATTAATTATCTCTACTTTAGTATTTGCACTAAATAATCCAGAAGACTCCTCTATTGCTTTAAATGTGCTGTCATATAAATCTATTCCTGCAAAGCTTATATTTTTATCCTCTTTTAAGTCCATTATAGTTTTTGGAGTATTATTTTCAATTACTTGAACCGAACTGTCAAACATACATACTAATTTTCCATTATCTATGTAATTAACATTTATTGCTAAAGCACTATCTGGTACCTCATATGTATATATAATTGCTTCTGTATTTTCTTGTTTTGCTTTATCTATTGACAAGATTTTAATATTAGACTTTGTACTTGTAGAAGAAGTACTTATTTCTGCAAATGCCAAGTATTTATTATCACTTGAAATACTTGTATCTACTGCAATTGTATTAGCAAGATATATTCTTGTTAGCTTATTTCCTCCTGCATCGTACACATCAACCATTGTTCTGTATGCACCTGTTAATGTGATACTTGTATAACCATTTTTATTTACACTTACTTGAGAAATATTACCTTCTAATTCCTTTTCCCATAATATTTTTGAATCTTTTATTAAATATGCTTTATTACCGCCTTTTTGTCCAATTACTAAATATCTATCTTTATAATCAGAAATCGGATTATTTATTTCTACATTAAGTTCAGATTCCATTTTTGCATTTACATTGTATTGTTTTAAAATATTATTTTCTAATACTCCAAGCAATTTACCATTTCCAACAACTCTCGTACCATTTTCATTTTCCATTTCAATTACTTCTGCATTTTCTTCTGAAATATTTTTTCCAAATAAGTATTTATCCATAAATTCTCTAGCATTTTCATTTGCAAGATAGACAATAACTAATATTAATATAATTATTAATATAATTGAAATAGCAGAAATAATTAAAATTCTTTTACTTTTATTAGATAGTCTTTTTGTTTCACTATTTATATTGTTTTGCCCTTTCTCTTTCAAATTACCTTTTCTTTCTTCGTTTATTAATAAATCATCATTTGTATTTTTTACTATGTTGTTATTATTGTTGAAGTTCTTGTTATTTTTCTTACTTTTAATAAAATTTTTAAAATTTATTACCTTATTTTTTTTCTCTTTATCCATATTTCTCTCCATAGTATTTTCTTTTTATTTTATATCAGTTTTTTCTTATTTTTTCAATACTTTATTAGCTTTTAGTATTAAAATTATCTGTATAAATCCAAGTAATCCACAAATTGGATATAGTATTTCAACTAAATAAGAAAATTTAATCATTGCAACAAATACAGATACCACGCAAATTATCACAGATACTTTTTTATATGTACTTTTCGAGTATTCAAACTTTTCCAGGAATCCATATCCTGCAGAAATTGCAGATGTAAATATTGCTATTGCTACAACAATCCCATATATATTGCTATAAATATTTCCAAATTGTTTCATTATAAAAATTATTGGAATATCTAAATATTGTACATAATTTTGCCCACTTGTAAGCAGCGAATATAAACTTATTCCCAAAATTATAAATATAATTCCAGTTAAACAAGATATTTTCCCTATACTTTTCTTTTCTACAATTCCTTTTAATCCTATAAGAATAGGGATAAGAATTATACTATTATAACTTGCATAAAGAATTGCCGAAATTATCCAATTATTAGAAAAACTAATTTCATTTTTTATACTCATATTAACATCTATATAATTAAAATTATTTATAAAACATTTACTATTTAGTATTGCAGAAATAACTATAAAAACTATTAAAAAAGGTATTAAAATTGTATTTACTTTTGTAATTCCCTCTATATTTTTATTAAATGTAATAAAACACAAAATAGCCATTATAATTGACATAACTACACTATTTATGCCCAGTTGTTCATAAAAGTATGACGCAAAACCTGAAACCATAACAAAAAATGATATTAAAAGAAATACACTTATTATGTTTTTCAAAAGCTTACTTATATTTTTACTCTTACTTATTCCTGTAATTAAGTTATTATAACTTTGTAATTCATTTTCTTTGGTTATTTTTAAAACTTTATATATAACAATAGAAATAAAAATTCCAGATAAAACTACCCCTAATAATCCCAGACTTCCATATTTGTTAAAAAAAATATATACTTCTTTTCCTGAAGCAAAACCCGCTCCTATTAAAGTCCCTATAATTACAAAAACAACTTTTAGACTATTTTTCATTAAAAAACCCCCTCATAAAAATTATGAGAGGATTTAAAATCTATTCATTATTTTTTTCTTCTTCTAATTTGCCATACAACAATTCCTAATATTATAATTGCAATTGGAACTGCAAATATAATTGTTAATATAATTCTATGTTGTTGCTCTGTTACTGTATATGTTGTTACTTCAACATTTTTTCTTATTGTAATATTATCTTCTCTTTCTGTTAAATATGAAATAGAATTTAATAAAATATCTTTGTTATTATATAAATCTATTGCATAAATATAATATCCATTTGCAACCTGAATTTTTGTATCTGTTGCAAACACTGCATTTGAAAATACTACTAATTTAGATTCCTTTTCATCATTTATTTTTTTAGTTACTATTGCACCTGTTGTAGAAGATGGTAAATCTTGGTCTGAATCTGTTTTTGTAGCAGATATAACATTTAAATTTGTCCTATAAAAAGCATTTGAGGTTGAAGCTGTTAAATATTCTACATCTACACCTAACTCTTCCATTTTCTCAGGCTTCTCAAAGTTTATTGCACCAGCATTTATAAAGCATGCACTTATATTCATTCCTGCATTTTTTGTTATAGAAGAATTTAATGTTACATCATTTATTATAAAGTTTGGAGCTCCTTGAATCATTTTTTGTGCATCTGTTTCTAATATTATACCTTTTTCTATACTTATACCATATTCGTCTAAAACTTTTTGGAAATTTGGAAGGTTATAATCTTTACTAATAGTTACACCTGGATCCTGAAGCAATAAAATTTCTCCACCATTTTTTATATATTTTATTATTTCGTCTCTTTCCAAATCTGTTAAATCTTTTGATAAAGTTGATATTACTAAAACATCACAATCTTCTGGCATTTTTGTATTTGCTAAAATATCTATGTTTTCTACATCATTTGCTTCTTCTCCTATAGCAGTTTGCAAACTTGCTAAATTTGTTTTTGTATATTTACTATGTCCTTCTAAGAAATATATTTTTGGTCTATCTTCCACTGTTACGTCTAATATTGCATTTGTAAAAGCTTCTTCCGTTTTATCTATTGTAGCATTTGTAGTAGAGTCATATGTTACTAAATCATATGTTTCAACTATTTTATCTTTTCCATTAGATGCAAAAAGAATTACTGAATCATTTGATGTTAAGCTATATTTACTTTCTAAATCTGGTCTAGCCGAAATATCATCTATTTGCTCAACTTTTATATGTTCATTTAAATTTGCATATTGATTTGCTAAATCTACTACAGATGTATATACACGCATATTTATTAATGTAATTGTTACATCTTTATTTAAATTTGCAAGTTTATCCTTAGTAGGTTGGGTTATAGAATAAATTTTATCTGCTGTAAAATCTACATCTTGGATTTCAAGTTTTTCTACTCCCCAATTTATTAGCACATAAGCAGCAATTATTATTGCTACTACTATTAAAGTTATAAAAATATTTCCAACTAATTTTAATTTATTGTGTGGTTTTCTTTCCTTAGTTTTAATTAGTTGCTTAGATTCTTGATTTCCGCCACTTTGCTGTTTTTTAATTTTTTCTTTTTCCACTTTTCTCCCTCTCTTTCTATTTTACAGCTTTTCTTCTTTTTAAAACCATAATTGTAAATATTATAAACATTATTGTAAATGAAACTAATCCAACTACTTCTGTTGCAGATAGTAATCCTGCTGGGAATTTTGAATAATTAGTCATTAAATCAAGTGCTTCAAGTGAAGTATTTATATTTGGTAAAAACCATGGAAGTATTAATACTGCTGCTGTAATAACTGCTGCTACTATTTGGTTCTCTGTTATGCTAGATGCAAACATTCCTATAGAAATAGCAGCCATTGATAATAGTAAAAATCCAAACATCATTACTAAAGTAGGTACTATATTTGGTGAGCCAAAATACATTAATATTGCAAAATATATTAAACTAATTACTAATGTAATAAGTACTACTATTGATGCTGCAAAAAACTTTCCAAGAACAATTCCTGTAACACTTCTTGGTGATGTAAGTAGTAATTGCTCTGTTCCATTTTTTCTTTCCTCTGCAAATAGCCTCATTGTAAGAATTGGAATAATAAGCATTAGTCCATACATAGCAGTGTTATAATATAAATTTCCTAATTCTATACTTGCACTTTGAATTGCAGTTAAATAAAAGAAAATACTAAATATTATTAAAAATATACCTATACATATATATCCTATTGGAGATAAGAAATAAGATTTTAATTCTTTTTTTAATACTGGCCACATTATTTTTTCTCCTCCTTTTTATTATTTTTATTTGTTTCTTTTTGCTTTGTTTTTTTATCTGTCTTATCCTCTGCTTTTTTATCTATTTTATTGTCTGACTTTTTATTCTCTTTATTATTCTCTTCTTTATTTAGTTTATTATTTACTTCTTTGATATCTTCTTTTTTGTCATCCTTAAGTTTCTTTTTTCCATCGTTTTCTATTTTGTTACTTACATTTTCTTTTGACACTTCATTGGTGTTATTTATTAAACTAATAAATGCATCTTCTAATGTAGACTCATCTTTCTTTAGCTCAAATATCACTATTTGTTCTTTTGGTAAAACATCAAATAATTTTTTTCTTAAGTCATATTGTGTATCTGAAATAACTGCATATTGCTTTGTTCCGTCTTTATTGTCTTTTATTAGTTTTATTTTTTCCGCTTCTTTAATTTTGTTTTTAATATTTTTCATATTGTCATTAGGGTCTTCTACTGTAACTAATATTGTATTTTTAGATTTAGTTTTATCTTCCAAATTTGAAGGAGTGTCAATTGCTACAATCTTTCCTTTATTTATAATAATTACTTTTTCACATATTTGACTTACTTCTGGAAGAATATGTGAACTTAAAATAACAGTATGACTTTTTCCTAATTTCTTTATAAGGTCTCTTATTTCTGTTATTTGTTTTGGGTCTAATCCTACAGTAGGCTCATCTAAAATAATTACATCTGGATTTCCTATTAATGCACCTGCTATTCCTACTCTTTGTTTATAACCTCTTGATAAATTTCTAATTAGTTTATTTTCTACATCTTTTAGTCCAACTTCTTCTAAAACTTTATTGACTTCTTCTTTTATTTCCTTATGTTTTACTAATTTAATCTCTGCCATATATCTTATAAATTCTTTAACTGTTAATTCTTGATATAATGGAACAGATTCTGGCATGTATCCTATTTGCTTTTTAGCTTTTCTAGGCTTTTTAGCAACATCAACGCCATTTACTATTATTTCGCCATCTGTTGGGTCTATATAGCCTGTAATCATGTTCATTGTAGTACTTTTTCCAGCTCCGTTTGGTCCTAAAAATCCTACAACCTCTCCATCTTGAACTTCAAAGCTAATATTGTCTACAGCCTTAAATGCGCCGTATTTTTTTGTAACATTTTTTACCTGTATCAAAATTATTCCTCCCTTAAATTTGTATTTCCGTAATAATTTACCACTCAAATATTATCATTTAATTTTTATTTTTATATTCGCTGTCTTTTTACTGCCGTCACCCGCTGCTGCCTTTACATAAACCGTCTTTTTCTTTCCGGCCTTCTTTGCCTTAAAGACACCTTTTTTTGACAGGGTAGCATATTTTTTAAATTTATTCTTTGTAAATTTATAGGTAATCTTTGCATCCCCTGCGCGGTTTTTCGTCACTTTCAGCCACTTACTTAACTTTACTTTTTTACCGGCTTTCACCTTTTTCGACGAATATTTAAACTTTAGTTTTTTCACAACCACTGTCCGGGCACTGCTATTATCAGGTGTTACAGGATTATCCGTAACTACCGGGGTTGTCGGATTATTGGCTGCCGGTGTTGATTGTGCCTTTTGCGTTGGCGTAGT
>ENA-OPBG01001382-OPBG01001382.1-human-gut-metagenome-genome-assembly--contig:-NODE-1382-length-16962-cov-2.819838_pt1 | contig 16962 bp, 12 predicted proteins | sample MGYA00241065_ERZ501446 | MGnify/ENA primary metagenome ERZ501446 (study PRJEB25962, sample SAMEA2042632) | human gut metagenome | biome: human gut; feature: human-associated habitat; material: faeces...
TCGTACCGAACCTGGCCGGAGATCACGAACATAGGGATGGAATCCAGCCAGCCGCCCACCACACCGGTCAGGGCGTTGGTGCCGCCGGGGCCGGTAGTAACGCACAGGGCGGCAATTTTGTTATCAATACGGGCATATGCTTCCGCCGCAATGGCACTTGCCTGCTCGTGATGGTTATAGGTAACATGCAACGCCGGGTGGTGGCCCAGTGCATCATTCAGATGCATGGCGCCGCCGCCCACCACGCTGAACACATCCGTAACGCCGTGCGCCGCAAGAAAATCGGCCACATAATCGGCCAGACGCTGTTTCATTGAGAGTGTCCTCCTTTTATTTAATCCGTTCAAGCTGCGGCTGAACCATTACAAAATACAAAGTTCTGGAATCCTGCGGGGCATCGACCCGCTTGCCGCTGTAGCTAATATCGATTGTACTTTCACCAAAAGGAATATCCACGGTATAGCGGATTTTCATGTTTTCCTGGCTGACCACAAAGGTCTGGCTACTGTCACCGAAGGTAATGGTAATGCTGGGGCGGTCAGAAATATCAAAGAAATAATCCCCCACTGTAAAGATAAAGGTGTACCTTTCCGTATTCAGCTGCGGGTTTACCAGTTTGATCTCCGCACTTTTCTTGCACCAGTAAAACGGCAGCTCTTTGTTGGAGTTTTCAGGAGTATAATATTCTGTGTTATAAATGCCATCCCCCAGCTGCATGGTAATAGACGGCGCATTATACAGCACCCACACGCCATAGAAAACGGCAAGGGAAACTGCCAATGCCCCCAGTGAAGCGCCGAAAGTAACCAGCATGCTGCGTGCAGCTTTTTTATCTAGTTTTGATTGTTCAGGCTTTTTGGTTTTCAGCGTTGCCAACACACAATTTACTGCCTGTACAACGCCCCAGATGATAGCTGTCAGTATTGCCAACTGTACAATGGTGTTGCGAATATAAGAGTTACGCTCTTCAAAGATTGGAAGCGGCAGATTAAATACCATCAAAACCGCAAAAGGCAATATATTTTGACGTGTCATCACCTTTTCCTGTGCAAGAAAATACGCCAGCGGAATCAGCGCCATGCAGTAAATATAGTTGCCCTGGCTTTGGTACATCATAGCCACGGTAATCAGCAGCAACGCCTGCCATTCCTGGCGGCAGAGCAGAGCACACACAACCAGTACCGCCGCCACAGCAAAGGCTGCTGCAAAAAAAGATACCGTTGCATTGCTGGTTCCGGCAATCAGGTCCACCAGATGCGCCCCATGTGCGAACATGCTGTTGATGCCATTGCCTGCCCAAGGTGTTTTACTTTTACTTCCAAAAGAGAACAAAATCTTCAGCCAAAGCTGCAAGCCGTACACGCCCTCCTGGAAGGCAAACACCGGGAGCACCAACGCTGCAATGCCATAAAACACCGTGCGGATTGCTGCTTTGAAATCCCGGTTTCTTAAAAGCATAACACCTAAGAATGCGGGATAAATTTTAAGTCCGGCTGCTATTGCCAGTGCAACCAATGCCAATTCCCGCACCCATGCGCGCTTTGAACGGTGATACATGACGAAAAAAAGCGAAAGTCCCGCCGCCAGCAAAATAATATTGCCGCGGTCTACCGCATTAAGCACACCAAAGCTGAACAAGGCAAAAAACGTACTGGCCCTGGCCCACTGGGCATTTTGCATCACGTCACGGAGCAAAACCGCCAGCAAAAGAACCGCCAGCACCACAAAAAAGACGTATAGCAAAAAGCACGACTGTGTTGTTCGTAAATCAGTTTCTGTGCCGCGCATGGCAACTGACGCCTCAAAGTCATAGGTCCAGTTATCAGATACCGAAGCAGGCACCAGTAAAAACAGGGCATAAAAGAACAAATTTGCCAAGGGCGGATACAGTGTGTCAAACACCGCATACGGCTGGCGTCCACGAACATATTCAATGCTATGGAAAAAATCCATGCCGGCATCCAGTGTATCATGGTATAAAAAGTATGAAAGAAAATCACCATGGGTAACATACAGCGTTACCATAACCACAATGGCACACACTGCGCTGAGTACACAGTACAGCTTGGCCGTTTTTTTCCAGAACGGATTGCTCCCTCTTCCTTTTTTACCAAAAAGGCCTTTTCCCCGTTTCGTGTTATTCTCTTTCAGCACGCGCTGGCTGTTGCATTCATTCTGGCCATAATTCAGTCCCAGCTGCACCGATTTGTTCTCTTCCGGCAACAGCTGATCTAATCCAATGCTGATACCAGATTTATTCTCGTTATTTGTTGTCATGTTGTCCATACACAGCCTTGCCCTATTTCTGTTCCCGGTTATGTATCAGATATTCCCTGGTTTCCCATATTTTTTACCGATATATTTTGCAGTCTTATTTTCAACAATAAAGCACCGCCAACCAACCTCGTTGAGTCGGATGATGGTTAGGGATCCCGATACCGCACTTTTCCGTGCCGGATAAGCTCCACATCGTTGACGGGAAACATTTTTTCGTTTATCTTTCCTTAAATGTCCACAACTTGTTGATGATAAAATTCAGCGGAATCGTGACCAGCAAATTTACAATCGGCGCAATCGTTTTGCTTACGCTGAAGAACGCAACCTCTATCCAAAGCAAAACATTAGAAAGGATCGACGTGCCGCCGTAGCTGACGTATGTTTTTCCAAGGCGTTTCAGTTTACTGCGCCAATCGTTTGCATTCCCGGTAAACACAAACTTATCGTTCCAAAAAAAGGCATTGGCAATGCTCAGAATTGTTCCCAGAACGCTGCCTACCATATACAGGTCTGGGCTGATCCACAAAAAGATATAATACACCGCCATCGATACCGCCGTGTTGCTTACGCCAACAAGGCCAAACTTGATAAACTGTGCAAGCAGCGCAACAAATTCCTTTTTGCTTTTTGCTCCCAACAGTGCCAACAATTTCTGCATGGATCCCGTTCCTTTATTATTCTTTATAAGCAATCAAAAAGCAAAGCCTGTATTGATAATTTACCGCAGTGCAGCAGCCATTTTTTCTTATCAGCACGGCTTTGCTTTTTCTTATTGATTCATCTTATCAGCGCTTTTTACTGGTTCACCGCTTCAATAATGATCTTTGCCATATAGTCGATCATCTCATCGGTCATGCCGGGGTACACGCCGACCCAGAAGGTGTTGTTCATGATAAAGTCGGTGTTGGTCAGCTCCCCTGCCACGCGGTAGGCGTCGGTGCCGCGGATCTGGTCAAAGCAGGGGTGCTTGATCAGGTTGCCGCTGAACAGCAGGCGGGTCTGGACATTGTGGTCCTCAATATAGCGGGTCACGGCGTTGCGGTCCAGGCCGGATTCCGGCTTGACCGAAATCAGGAAGCCGAACCAGGACGGGCGGCTGTTGGCGGCCGGTTCCGGCAGGATCAGCTTATCGGCAGCCGGTTCCAGGGCTGCGCGCAGGCGGTCCCAGTTATGGCGGCGGCGCTCGATAAAGCTGGGGAACTTTTTCAGCTGTTCGCAGCCGATGGCGGCCTGCATATCGGTCACTTTCAGGTTATAGCCAAAGTGGCTGTAAACGTACTTGTGGTCATAGCCTGCGGGCAGTTCGCCATACTGACCGTCAAAGCGGTGGCCGCAGAAGTTATCATGGCCGGACGGGCAGATGCAGTCGCGGCCCCAGTCGCGGTAGCTCTTGATCAGGCGGTTCAGCAGCGGGCTGTTTGTATACACGCAGCCGCCCTCGCCCATCGTCATGTGGTGCGGCGGGTAGAAGCTGGAGGTGCCGATATCGCCCCAGGTTCCGGTAAAGCGGGTTTCGCCGTTGATGGTGTACTGGGTGCCCAGGGCATCGCAGTTATCCTCCACCAGCCAGAGGTTATGGGCATCGCAGAAGGCTTTGACGGCGGACAGGTCAAACGGGTTGCCCAGGGTATGGGCGATCATGACTGCCTTGGTCTTGGGGGAAAGAGCGGCTTCCAGCTTGGTCACATCAATGTTGTACTGCGGCACGGTCACATCCACAAACACCGGCACAGCGCCATACTGCAGCGCCGGGGTGACAGTGGTGGGGAACCCGCATGCCACAGTGATGATCTCATCGCCCTTTTTGATCTGGCGGTCGCCCAGTTCCGGGGCGGTGAGCGCCATAAAGGCAATCAGGTTGGCGGAGGAGCCGGAGTTGACCAGGTTGGCGAACTTTACGCCGATCCACTTGGCAAACTCTTTTTCAAATTCATCCGCAAAGCGGCCGGTGGTCAGCCAGAAATCCAGCGTTGCATCGGTCAGGGCGCACATTTCTTTTTCATCAAACACGCGGGATGCATAAGTAACGCGGTCGCCGGGCTTGAAATCCGCCTTTTTCTCCTTAAAGTCATGGTAATATTCTGCCACCAGCGCCTTGATCTGCTCGCGGGCTTCGGCCTCATTGCTCCAATTTGCCATCGTCTGCTCCCTTACTCACTCAAAAATTCCTTGATTTCTTTGTCCATCTCCGCCGGGATATCCCCGCCGGAAAGCCATACCTTGCTAAACGCAACGGTCTTTTGCATACATTCCGCCATATGCCAGCGCGGTTTCCAGCCGAAGGTGGATTTCAATTTGCTGCAATCCAGCTTCAAAAAGTTTGCTTCATGCGGGGCGTTTGCCTCAGCGCGGTTTTCCCATGCAGCACCAGCGCCCCACGCCTGGCAGAACAAGTCTACCAGGGTGCCGGTCGTCACACAGTCGCAGTCATCCGGGCCGACGTTATAATAGCCGGCGTACCGGTTATCCTCATACTGGCGCTGGGCGATCAGCAGGTACGCCGCCAGCGGTTCCAGCACATGCTGGTATGGGCGGGTGGAATACGGGTTGCGCACACCGATGCTCTCCCCTTTTGCCATGGCACGCACACAGTCCGGGATGATGCGGTCATTGGCAAAATCGCCGCCGCCAATCACATTACCTGCGCGGGCAGTGGAGATGGCCACGCTGCCATCCGCAAAAAAGCTGTTTTTATAGCTGTGGGTCACCAGCTCCGAGCAGCTTTTGCTGTTGGAGTAGGGGTCGAAGCCGTCCAACGGTTCGTTTTCGCGGTAGCCCCAGCACCATTCATTATTCTGGTACACCTTATCCGTTGTTACGTTCAGCACAGAGCGCGGTGGGGTTTGGGCGGTACGCACACATTCCAACAGGTTCACGGTGCCCATCACATTGGTTTCATAGGTATAGCGCGGGTCCTTGTAGCTGTCCCGCACAATGGGCTGGGCCGCCAGGTGCAGCACAATTTCCGGCTGGGCGGCATCAAAGGCCGCTTTCAGGGCGGCAAAATCGCGGATGTCGCCGATCACGCTGGTCATTTTGCCTTCCAGCCCTGCCAGAGAGAAGAGGTTGGGGGTTGTGGGCGGCTGCAAACTGTAGCCCGTTACCACTGCACCGGCACCCACCAGCATGCGGCAGAGCCAGCTGCCCTTAAAACCGGTATGCCCGGTTACAAACACGCGTTTGCCGCGGTAAAATTCCAAGTTCATTGTTGGTTCCACACTTCCCAGGGCGCACAGCCGGACGCCCACATTTTTTCCAGCATACTTTTTTCGCGCTCGGTATCCATGCACTGCCAGAATCCGCGGTGCACATAGCTCATCAGCTGGCCTTTGGCTGCCAGCTCGCGCAGCGGGGCCTGCTCAAAAATGGTATCATCGCCGCTGATGGTATCAAACACTTCCGGTTCCAGCACCATATAGCCCGCATTGATGATAGCCCCATCGTTGACGCTTTTTTCACGGAACGCCTGAACCGAATTGTCCTGGCCGATATCCAGCACGCCTTTCTGCTGTTCCTGCACCACGGCGGTCAGGGTTGCCAGCTTGCCGTGCTGCTTATGGAACTTGACCAGTTCGGCAATGTTCACATCGCAGACGCCATCACCATAGGTCATCATAAAGGTTTCGTTGCCGATATATTTCTGCACCCGCTTGATGCGGCCGCCCGTCATCGTGTTCAGGCCGGTATCCACCACCGTCACGCGCCACGGCTCGGCGTGCTGGTCATGCACGATCATCTCGTTGCCCTGGGTGAAGTCAAAGGTCACATCGCTGGTATGCAGGAAATAATCCGCAAACCACTCCTTGATCATATGCTGCTTGTACCCGGCGCAGATCACAAAATCATTGAAGCCATAGTAAGAATACTCTTTCATGATATGCCACAAAATGGGCATACCGCCGATTTCGATCATCGGTTTCGGCTTGAACTTACTTTCTTCCGAAATGCGCGTGCCATAGCCGCCGGCAAGAATTACAACTTTCATATTTTTCACTCCCGTAAGCCTGCAGCGGAACCCTGCTTGCAGTCACGCAAAAACTGTCCGCCCCACCAGCACTTCAACCGCCGGACAGTTTGGTACACACCCAGCCTATTTTTTATTACTATGATAGTATATCATTTTCACGTATTCAGTGCAACCGTTCCAGGAAACTTATCACACCTAGTAGGCCTGCTTTTTATTCCGCATTTTGCTCTTTGTTATCACATTTTAACGCTGCTTTTGTTGCCGCTGTGCAAACAATATTCTTTACGTTTTTTCGTGCGTATTTTGTCCCTGCCAGGCGGCCCACTTTACATTAGTAGGCAAAACAGGTATAATAGTTTAGTTAATCTGTGATATTGCGCCATTTTGCCATATTGCGGGTGCAGGCGGTCTTATTTTATCCTTGCTGCCTGTGGATTTTTTGCGGCACGCCGTGCGTTGTGCGGTACCGCTCCTATTAGGTCTGGAGGTTGCGCTCATGGGGCTGCAAAGCCTGCAATACTGTGCATTTTTGGTGGTTGTGGCTGCCGTTTACCTGCATTTGCCGGTGCGCATGCAGCCGGTGTTTCTGCTGGGGGCTTCGTGGGTGTTTTATGCGCTGGCCATGCCGGCCATGCTGCCGGTCACCATTGCGCTGGCGGTGTTCACCTACCTGTGCGGCCGCGGCCTTGCCTGGCGGGGCGGCGCACACAAAACCGCCTTTTTGCGCCTTGGCGTGATCGGTATGCTGGGCATTCTGGCCTTTTTTAAGTATAACGGCCTGTTGGGCGGGGTGCTGCACGGCTGGCGCGCGGTGGCCATGCCGCTGGGCATCAGCTTCTACACATTCCAGATCACGTCTTATCTCATTGATGTGTACCTCAAAAAGATCAAACCGGCAAACTCCTTTCTGGAGCTTGGGACATTCCTCTGTATGTTCCCGCAGCTGATCTCCGGTCCGATCACCACCTATGGAGAGATGCAGCCGCAAATTCACCAGCGGCGGGTCAACATTGCACAGCTGGAAAGCGGACTGGAAACCTTTGTGCTGGGACTCGGTGCAAAGACACTGCTTGCCAACCCAATGGGCGGTCTTTGGAACAACTTGTCTGTCATCGGATACGACAGCATTTCCACACAGTATGCATGGCTCGGCGCATTCGCCTATAGCTTCCAGATCTACTTCGACTTCTCCGGCTACTCCATGATGGCAATTGGCGTTGGCCAAATGCTGGGCTTTGAACTGCCCCAGAACTTCAACCTGCCGTATATCTCCGGCTCTGCCACAGAGTTCTGGCGGAGATGGCACATCACGCTGGGACGCTGGTTTCGCAACAACATCTACATCCCGCTTGGCGGAAATCGTGAGGGGCGCTGGAAGACCCTGCGCAATACGTTTTGCGTCTGGGCGTTCACCGGACTATGGCACGGCGCAAGCTGGAACTTCGTGCTCTGGGGACTGATTTTCTTCGTGCTTATTATGCTGGAAAAGAACATTTACGGAAAGCTGCTGAACAAAACACACGTGCTCAAGCATGTCTACATCATCTTCCTCATTCCGCTGACGTGGATGGTATTCGCCATCTCCGACATGCACCAGCTCGCCACCTACTTCACACGCCTCTTCCCGTTCCTGTCCTCTGACACCGTTACGGCGAACACACGGGACGTTATGGTGGCACTGCACAATTACTGGAAGATTCTCATCCCCTGCGTTCTGTTCAGCACACCGCTCCCCCTGCATTACTATAAGAAGTACCGCAAGAGTGCATTCTGCATCATTCTCCTGATTGTGATTTTCATTCTCTCCATTCGTGCGATGATGACGCAGACCAACAACCCGTTCCTCTACTTCCAATTCTAAGAGCCTATAAGGAAATGATAATATGACACCTTTCAAAAAGATTTTTCAGAATTTTTCTATGCTCCTGATTTTTCTCGGCGCCGTTGTCGTGGTCAACATCTGGAGCTTTGCACAAAAAGCCGACCAGCAAAAAGCCGTGACTGCACAGAAACCGGCGGTGACAACGGCGGTCAGTGAGGAAACTACCAGCCAACCGCTTTTGTCCGCCGGAACAGAAGCTGTCACTGGTGCTGCACCTGTCTTAACCACTGCACCGCCGGCACTCACATTTCAGACAGTTGATCTCTCCTATTTTGACGACGCTCTGTTTATCGGCGACTCTCGCACAGAGGGCTTGGCGCTGTACGGTGACCTCACCAATGCCGACTACTTCTGTAACATCGGACTTTCCATTTATGAGGTCGGGGATGTCGTGGCAGGCAACCCCAACGAGGGGGAACAGTGTACACTGGCGCAAAAGCTGGGGCAGAAAAAATACGGCAAGGTCTATGTGATGCTGGGACTCAACGAACTGGGCACAGGCACCACTGAGGAATGGGCACAGAAGTACAAGGAAGTGCTCGATCAGATCCATCAGGCACAGCCGGATGCCATCATCTACATCCAGAGTATTCTCGTGGTATCCGCAGCACAGGACGACCCGTCCGGATACATCAACAACAACAATGTGCGCACCAGAAACGAAGCTTTGAAAGCACTGGCAGACCAGAAGACATTTTTCTATCTGGATGTCAACGAGGCTGTCATGGATGCTAACGGCTGCCTGAATGCAGATTACACATCAGACGGCATTCATCTTCTCGGCAACTCCCTCTCCCTCTGGAAAAACTACCTGATGCAGCATGCCATTGTCAAGGGCGGCGCTGCGACATTCTCCACACCGGTACAGACCACGACCACCGCTGTTGGTACTGGCACATCGCCGGATGGCGGGACAATTCCGCCGGTCACCTCTGCACCGCTGCAAACACCGTAATCAAACGAATCCGTAAAAAGCAAACGGCCCCATGAGTGTAATTTCTCACAGGGCCGCTTTTCTATGCATCAAAATCCGTTGAAACTCAACCGATGACGCCGGTAATTCCGCAGATCAGCACCAGAACGCCGAGAACGATACGATACCAGCCGAACACAGTAAAGTCATGCTTCTTGATGTAGCTCATCAGGAAACGAATCACCACGATGGAAACCACAAACGCAGAGATCATACCGATCAGCAGCATCGCCGTTTCCATGCCGGTAGAAGGCAGACCGCACTTCACCAGCTTCAGCAGGCTTGCCCCGAACATTGCCGGAACCGCCAGAAAGAAAGTGAATTCCGCTGCCGCTGTACGGGAAACGCCCAGCAGCAGTGCTCCCACGATCGTCGCACCAGAACGGGAAGTTCCCGGAAAGATTGCCGCAATCAGCTGAAAGACACCGATCATTAAAACGGTACTGTACCGAAGTGCGCCGATGCTGTTCATCTTGGGTTTCTGATTCTTGTGCCACTTCTCAATCCAAATGAATGCGACACCAAACAAAATCAGCATGATCGCAACTGTCCATGCGTTGTACAGATGCGCCTGACTCCAATCGTCCAGCAGCAACCCGATGACCGCTGCCGGCACAGTTGCCACAATGACCTTGCACCACATCTGGAGAATGTCTTTCTTGACGCATGCGCCGAAGCCAGAGGTTGTCAAAGGCTTTGGATTGTTCTCCCGTCCAAAGGGCCAGAGCTTTTTCCAGTAGATGACCACAACCGCCAAGATCGCACCCAGCTGGATGACAACGTCAAACATCTCCTTGAAATTGTCCGATGTCTTCAGCGACAGAAATTCGTCCAGCAAAATCAGGTGGCCGGTACTGCTGATGGGGAGCCACTCTGTAATGCCCTCCACGATACCAAAGACCAGTGCCTTCAGCAATTCAATTACCATATCTTTCGATCCTTTCCGTGTTCTGTATTTCCCAAACACTGCTTTTCATTGTAACACACAATCCTCCATACGTCAATGATTTTTCGAAAAGTTTTTTGGTTCTCATTGCCGCAGCTTCCGCATATGTTGTACAAATACGACAACTGGAGTGAGGTATTATGAAAGAGCAGCCGGAAACTCGAGCAGTGATTCTCGGCGAATACATCGTACAGCAAAAAGCCACCGTTCGTGCAGCTGCGGAATGGTTTGGCGTGTCGAAAAGCACCGTACACAAGGATGTGAGTGAACGGCTGGAACAGGTTCAGCCGGAATTATATGCGCAGGTCAAGGAAATTCTGGAACAGAACAAACAGGAACGCCACATTCGGGGCGGACTCGCCACCAAGCGGAAATATGCCCTGCGGAAGCAGCAGGAGGAAGAAGAGATCTCTCACAAATAGTCCCACACACCAAAGCAGACCGCCTCTCCGAAAACGGGAAGCGGTCTGCTTGTGTCATTCGTTGAGAAAATTCTTTACTGCGGCAGCGAATTTACCAGATGTACCAGGAACTTCAGCAGCGTCATGCTGTCGTCGCTGGAGACGATGCCATCCTTCTGGCAGTCTGCGTTTGCCTTTGCAGCAGCGTTCAGCGAAACCTGTCCGGCAATTGCCTTGTTCATCAGAACGGCATCCGACAGATCAACGTCGCCGTCCAGGTTTACATCGCCGTAGAGATCAGCCGAAGGCTCGGTACTCTCATCGGTGCTTACTGTAGTAGTTTTTTCGGAGCTTGTTGTTGTATCGCTGGAAACGGTGGTTTCCTCCGTGCTCTTTGTGCTGTCGCTGGTCGTCACGGTTGTTTTGGTGCTCTCATCCGTGCTGGCAGTTGTTGTTTCTGCGCTGGTTACAGTTGTATCGTCTGTGGTTTCTGTTGCTTCTGTTGTCGTGGTTTCCTCAGCCGTCGTGGTTTCTTTGGTTTCAGTGGTTGTTCCGGGCGTTGCACTGCCATAGAGATTCTTCGGCAGTTCGTCCAGTGTGATGCAGTAATCGCTGTTGTAGGTGACCTTCAGCTCATCCGGATCATTGTAGGTGCTGGACATTAGGTGATCGCCGTACCATGGGCAGAAATACAGCCAGCCAGCATTCTCAATGGTCATGTTTTCCACAGACGGGATGGAGTCATTCTCTGCCATTGCCACCATCTTCTTGCCGTCTGTCAGCTCGTAGAGGTAGTTGAAAACGGAGGAGATTGCGCTCAGGTTCGGTGTGCCAAAGCTCAGACCGTCGTCACGGTTGTATTCGCAGTTGTACTTGTCATATGCCACAATGTCTACATAGTCATCGCCAGGATACCAGGTATCGGAGTTTGCGTAGTTATAGCTGTTGTATTCCCAGATGATGTTGTGGAGATTATACTTTTCTGTCAGCGTGTTGTACAGCAGCTTCCACAGTTCCTTGTAAACTTCTGCGCCACGGTCGCCCCACCAGAACCATGCGGTGCCGTCGCCGTAGTTGCCCTCGTTACCCTGTGCCTCATGCAGCGGGCGGAGAATGATCGGAACGCCGGCATCCTGTAACTTGGTCAGCTGTTCTGCCAGATCCTTCATGCACTCCTGGAAGTACTCGTACTCCTTGGTACCCTCCTTGACAGCGTTTGCGGTGTTAAAGGTACTGTTGGAAACCTGATAGTTCTTATAGGTGCACTTCTGCCAATCCACTTCGTCGCCCAGTTCATATTTGTCAAAGTCAATGGGGACGTTGATGTGCCACGATGCGGTAACAATACCATTTCTATCCTTTGCCCACTCGATGGCACGCTCTGTGGTACCGTCTTCCCAGCCGTACAGCGGATTGTAATTCATGAAGTCGAAGCCACGGATTGCCGGCAGCTTTCCAGTGGTGTTCTTGATATAGTCGAATTCCAGTTCCATGTTGTTGTCATGACCACCGCCATAGATCTCCTGCTGACCGGAGATGATGTGCGAACCGTAAACACTCTTCAGGTAGGTCATGAGCGCCTGCGTCTGAGAAGTTGCCTTGGCATCTGTCAGAACATCCGTTGCCTTGTCGTATTCCGGCTTCGGCGTCTTGGAAAGCGTCATGTTGTCGTACAGACAGTAACCCCAGCCGCCGCCAAAGGTGATGGTGTTCTCGCCCTTGGTCAGCTTGATGTCGCCCCAGCTGTAATCGTTCCAGCTCTCTGTGTGGGCGATTTTCACGTCCTTAGACCATGTGCTGTCATCCGAACGTGTGACGCTAATCGTTGCCTGACGGGTTTCGCCAACGTTGCCCAGATACACCAGGCATCTGGTCATCAGGCGGTACATGCCCGTTTCCGGCGCATCGATGGTAAAGGACATCGTACCGGCACTGGTGACCCAGACGAAGCCCTCTCCGGTGTAGCCCGGATACTCATCGTTGTACACCTTTGTCGCAACAGTTGCATCGCTGGACAGAGTCAAGTCCTCGCACTCCGAGGAGAACAGCGGTTCATCTGCCGCCATTGAAACGAATGAGGTCGGTGCGACCTGTAAAATTCCGGCAAGCAGTGCTGCGGCAATGCCGACGCTGCCTGCACGTTTCCAAAACTTACGCATATTATCTTCCTTTCCTTTTTCCATATCGAAGATGATGTTCGGCTGTTCCGAACAAATCTCACATATATCATTATACATCATTCCTATTTTCTTGTCAATCCTCACAAAAAAATATGACATTTTCACCAGATTTGCGCTATAAATTCTGTGAGAATTGACAAGCAACCGGAATTATGCTATGATGAAAGACAGGACAGATACCACATGAACCGTGCGGGATTTGCTCCGAATTTTTTAGATAACGAGGCGATTTTGCTTGTACAATCCCAACTCACTCCATGCAGAAGAATTTATCAATCATGCAGAAATTATGGACACTTTGGAGTATGCCCGAACACGCAAAAATGATACCACGCTGCTGTCGGAAATTCTGGCAAAAGCACGTCTTCACAAAGGACTCTCCCATCGGGAAGCTGCGGTGCTCCTGCTGAACGAAGATCCGGCAGTGACAGAACAGCTGTACAAGCTTGCCAATCAGATCAAGCTGGCATACTACGGAAACCGCATCGTCATTTTCGCTCCCCTCTACTTGTCGAACTACTGCGTCAACGGCTGCACCTACTGTCCCTACCACGCCAAAAACAAACACATCTCCCGCAAGAAGCTGACGCAGGAGGACATTGTGCGGGAGGTAACAGCACTACAGGACATGGGACACAAACGACTCGCCATTGAAGCCGGCGAAGACCCGCTGCACAACCCTATCTCCTACATTTTGGAGTGCATCGACACCATCTATCACATCCGTCACAAGAACGGTGCCATCCGCCGTGTGAATGTCAACATTGCAGCGACCACTGAAGAGGAATACCACATGCTGAAAGAGGCTGGCATCGGCACCTATATTCTCTTTCAAGAAACTTACCACAAGGAGAGTTACGAAAAGCTCCATCCCACCGGGCCGAAACACAACTACGACTACCACACCGAGGCAATGGATCGTGCCATGGCTGGCGGTATCGACGATGTGGGACTTGGCGTTCTGTTCGGGCTGGAAAATTATCCCTACGAGCTGGTGGGGCTGCTGATGCATGCTGAACATCTGGAAGCAGTACACGGTGTCGGCCCCCATACCATCAGTGTCCCCCGCATCAAACCGGCGGAGGACATCAATCCGGACGACTTCAACAACGGAATCAGCGACGACGTTTTCGCCAAGATCTGTGCTCTGATTCGTGTGGCAGTTCCTTATACCGGTATGATCATCTCCACAAGAGAGAGCCAGGCCGTGCGGGAACGTGTCCTCCCGCTGGGCATCTCCCAGATCAGCGGCGGCTCCCGCACCAGTGTGGGCGGTTACGATGTGCCAGAGGCAGCGGACGACAATTCCGCACAGTTCGATGTCAGCGACCGTCGCACCCTGGATGAGGTGGTGCGCTGGCTCATGGAGCTGGATTACATCCCCAGCTTCTGCACGGCATGCTATCGGGAGGGACGCACCGGCGACCGTTTTATGTCGTTCTGCAAGAGCGGACAGATTCTGAACTACTGCCATCCCAACGCTCTGATGACGCTACAGGAATATCTGGAGGACTACGCTGCGCCGGAGACCAAACGAATCGGTCAGGCGCTGATCGCCCGCCAGATCCGGCAGATTCCCAATCCGGCACGGCGGGAAAAGGCGGAGGCATATCTCAAGGAAATCGCCGCAGGCATGCGTGATTTCCGGTTTTAAGGAGAAAGCGCATGGAACAGGATCGCAATCAGACACCCCGTGCCAACCGCATTCACATCGGATTCTTTGGCAGACGCAACGCCGGCAAGTCCAGCCTTATCAATGCCGTCACCGGACAGCAGGTGTCCGTGGTTTCGGACATTCTCGGCACAACAACGGACACCGTGGAGAAAGCAATGGAACTGCTGCCCATTGGGCCGGTGGTGCTCATCGACACCCCCGGTCTGGACGACAGCGGTGCGCTGGGAGAATTACGGGTACAGCGGGCAAAGCAGACGTTTTCCCACACGGACATTGCCGTGCTGGTCGTGGATGCATCGGTGGGAATGACGCAGGACGACCGCCGGATTTTACAGGCGCTCACAGAAAAGCACATCCCCGTCCTATCGGTTTGGAACAAGTGGGATTTGGCGGAAAATACGGTGCTGCCGGAGGGGGCGATTGCCGTCAGCGCAGCGACTGGTGACGGAATCGAGGCGCTGAAAGAACGGCTTGGCGCATTCTACCGTGAACGGACTGCCACGCAGAAACCCAGGCATTTGTTCGGGAATCTCCTTGCGCCAGAGGATGTGGTAGTACTTGTCACGCCCATCGACGAATCCGCCCCCAAGGGACGCATGATTCTCCCGCAGGTGCAGGCAATCCGGGAGATTCTGGACGGGCACGCCATCTGCCTGGCAGCGCAGCCCCAGCAACTTCCCGCAGTGCTCCGGCTTTTGAACCGACCGCCACGCCTTGTGGTGACGGACAGTCAGGCGTTCGGACAGATCAAGGAGATCGTTCCGGCGGAGATTCCTCTCACCTCCTTTTCCATTTTGTTTGCACAGCTGAAGGGCGTGCTGGAACCGGCGAGAAAAGCAGCGCAAACACTGGAACAGCTCTCGGACGGCAGCCGTATCCTGATTTCCGAGGGCTGCACCCATCACCGGCAGTGCAACGATATTGGCACCGTCAAGCTGCCCCGCTGGATTCAGGCGCACACAGGAAAGACGTTTCAGTTTGCGTTTACCTCTGGGAACAGCTTTCCGGAGGATCTCACACCATACCGTCTTGTGGTGCACTGCGGAGGATGCATGCTGAACCAGCGGGAGATGGAGAGCCGTGCAGCACGGGCTGCAAAACAAGGTGTCCCCTACACCAACTATGGTGTGCTGATCGCCTACCTCAACGGGATTCTGGCACGAAGTCTTTCCATTCTGGAAAAAATCCAGCAGAGATAATCACAAAGCCCACGCTCAGATTCATAGAGCGCGGGCTTTTTTGGGTTGTTATGGTTTGGCTGTGTTACTTCGTCTTTTTCACAGCAGCAACGATTGCCTTGACGATCTGGATCAGTATCATCGAGCCGAAGCTGAAGCCGTAGATTGCACCGATGAGCACGCCTGCCAGATTGTTTTCGATCTGGAACAGTCCGTGGAGCGCCGGAATCCAGAGCACGGCGTTGATCAGTACCATTCCTGCCACAAATGCCAGAATTGCAAACTTGTTGTTCCACAGACGCTTGGAGAAAATCACCGGCTTGTCAGACTTACAGCTGAAGCCGTGGAACAGACGGGACATGCACAGGGTGGCAAATGCCATGGTCATGGCTGCGCTTGCGTTGTGTGCGCCCTGATAGAAATATCCCAGCAGGAATGCGCCAATGGTGGCAAGGCTGATGATGACACCGGAATAGCCCACCTTTGCCAGAAAGTTCTTGGTCAGGATGGATTCCCCTGCCGGACGGGGCTTGCGCTTCATGACATCATCGGAGTGAGGCTCCAATCCCAGCGCAATTGCCGGCAGCGAGTCGGTCAGCAGGTTGATGAACAGCAGGTGCACCGGCTGGAAGGGAACGCTCAGTCCGGCGATAGAGGCGTACAGCGATAATACCTGCCAAATTGCCGGACAGCAGGAACAGGATTGCCTTCTTGATGTTCTCGTAGATGTTTCTGCCGTTCTTTACCGCCTTAACGATAGTGGCGAAGTTGTCGTCGGTCAGAATCATGGCTGCGGCATCTTTAGAAACCTCTGTGCCCGTGATGCCCATGGCAACACCCACATCCGCCTGTTTCAGTGCAGGGGCATCGTTGACACCGTCACCGGTCATGGCAACAATGTTGCCTCTGGTCTGCCATGCACGCACGATTCGAATCTTGTGCTCCGGTGTCACACGGGCATAGACCGATTTGTCTGCCACGAAGTTCACTAGCTGCTCGTCGGTGTAAGCATCCAGCGCTGCACCCTCCACGGCCTCCTCCGGCTTTTCCAGAATGCCGATTTCCTTGGCGATAGCGGAAGCGGTGACAATATGATCTCCGGTAATCATGACCGGCTTGATACCCGCAGACCGGCACTCAGCAACCGCTTGCTTGGATTCCTCCCGAGGCGGATCCATCTCGGCGATCAGGCCAAGGTAAGTCAGATCGTTCTCATCGGAAATATCCAGTGCCTCGCCGGAGAACTCCTTTGCAGCGAAGCAGAGCACACGCAGCCCCTGTTCGGAGAGTTCCTCCACCTGTTCCACGATCTCCTGCTTCTCCGCCTCCGAACATGTCATGCGATCCAACAGCACATCGGTTGCGCCCTTGGTGTACATCTTTCGCACACCACCGCACTCGTTCAGGGTAGACATCAGCTTTCGGTCGGAGTCAAAGGGAATCTCGCTGATTCGTGCGTGGCTCTCCCGCATCTGGGCGTCAG
>ENA-OPBG01001389-OPBG01001389.1-human-gut-metagenome-genome-assembly--contig:-NODE-1389-length-16854-cov-8.634740_pt1 | contig 16854 bp, 10 predicted proteins | sample MGYA00241065_ERZ501446 | MGnify/ENA primary metagenome ERZ501446 (study PRJEB25962, sample SAMEA2042632) | human gut metagenome | biome: human gut; feature: human-associated habitat; material: faeces...
CTACACCGCCTGCCTTTCTGCTGGCGCATCGCTCGATTTTCAAAATTCTGTCAATGCTATACTTTCTTCCATCCTCCCATGTAAAAAATATGGGAACCAACTGTCCGTCTTTCCGAAACTCTGCTACTACATCTACATATACTTTATTCATGCCGACACCTCACTATAAAATCTCAATTGCTCTTGGCGATGCCGGGATTCTGCGGATATATCCATTTAACTCCAACTGTTTGATTCTGGAAAAAGCAGATGATGTTGATCTTTAAACCATTAGTACACCATTTTTTCATCAAGATACGATAAATTACGACAAGATACGATAAGTACAAAATTTCCCAAAGCCGCACAAATACTGTATTTCTGGGCTTTTCTGCCTTTCTGTATGATAAGTTAATAGAGTTTTCAGCAATCAACAAAACAACTTTTTCTAAGGTTAGGCGAAATTTTTCAACACAATACAGGTAAGGCAGTGATTTCACTCGTTGCCCAAATTTTGTGACATTTGAAAACGGCCACCCCTTTTGGATGACCGTTTCGTATCTGCGTATTTTATTCGGCAATACGTAACCGCTCTACCACAGTTTTTTGTGCCATTTTGTTATAGCAGACCAAAGGAACAATGGCTGTAATGAGGAGCAGAGGGATAATACAGAGAAATACCGGAAGCAGGGTAAAATGCCATGTAAAATAGGTTAATTCCACACCCATCATCCGAACCACCGTTAGACTTGCTATAACGGAAAGTATCAGAGAACCTAAAAGGCCCAAGATAGAATAACCAATCCCTTCATATATCAGTATTTGCTTAACCTGCCATCCTGTCATACCTACCGATTGTAGCATTGCAATTTCTCTGTATCGAGACAAGATAGACGTTGTTATGGAGTTAATAAAGTTCAGTATGCCGATCAGAGCCAATATCGCACAAAGAGTGCCGCCCACAAGACGGAACATATTGATCATCCTGTCAAAGTTCTGCCGCAGGGTCACTTTTGAAAGATAATCCAAAGAGGTGTCCGTATTTTTAGTGTAGTTTTTCAGCCAGTTTTCGGTTGCAAGCTGGTGTTCATGATCCACATTGAAGATTGTTTTCATGGCCGGCTGATCGGCGGGTACCATATTTCCCAAAAGTTCATTGGTCGGGAAAATATAGTCCAATCCCATGTCTACCTGCAAAGGAGTTTGTAATGCGCTTGGAATACGTACCACAGCCAGCACATCATACACTTTATTTGTACCATCAAGCTGTGTCACGCTAATTTGATCGCCCGGTTTATACAAGCAAAGAGAACCATCACCCATCATTCGCAATGGAGTTACATACACGCCGGTTCCGGCTTTCCACTGTTCCGTGTTTAGTTCACCGTCTAACACCTGTACATATTCTGTCGGAAAATCATCCAAGCCATATACATTCACACCATGTTCCTGTCGAACCCTATAATTTTCCAGTTCATTTGCAATATCACTGGAAGAAGCAGAGAGTTCCTGTAATCGGGCGAGGTCGTTTTCAGAAAGCGGCTGTTTGGAAGTCCATAAGTAGATATTTCCTATATCTTCAAGACCATTCAAACTTTCTGTCTGGCTAATAAAATCCTGGCTTACATTCGCTGTGTTATATGGCGCATAATTGTTAATTACTGTTGTATCGGAAACTGTAAAATCTGTAAGGCTGAAATCAGCCACAAACTTATCAAAGTCAAAGGAAGTCACATAGGTATAAACGCTATTCAAGAGAACAATACTAAGGACAAAAGACAAAGTAACGATCATTACTTTTTTCTTGTTTCGAGTCAGATTGCTCTTTGCCATCATCATTGTGCTGATATGCTTACTGCGCCGCTGCTTTTTCTTTCCACCAGTCTGTTCAATATAGTGCAGTGCCTCCATCGGAGAAACTTTAGCCGCCAATATCGCAGGTTTTTGACAGCTAATGAAAACTGTAATTGCAGAAAAGACAATCGCTACCAAAAAGATCAATGGATTTACCGTAGTAACGACCCTTATATCATCAGTTAGCATATTTACAATCGCAGGCAACAACAACCGACCAATCGGCCATCCCAACAATAGTCCAATAGGAATACCCATAAGAGATAGCTTAATTGCTTTTTTATAAACGATTTTCCTTATTTGTCTTGCGGTGGTTCCCAGTGTTTTCAACATTCCATAAAACCGAATATCCTGCGCGATAGAAATATAAAACACATTGTAGATTAGAAGATAACCTGCGATAAAGATAACCGCAATACCGGTCACAGGGGGCAGCATGGAAGAAAGATTGACCGTTGCCATTTGGTAAGCGTCGTTAATACTTACCCGTTCATCTAAACCGTATTTGGAAGTCACCTCTAATGCCTGCTTTTCAATATTCCATGCCGTAGGCATCATCATAACAGCATCAATATAACCGGTTCCAACAGGTGGGGTTGTTCCGTCCGTTTCCCCGTGGATGACCGGAGCTACCTGTTCCGCATATGCTTTGGATAATAGCATTGTTTGACGGTACGCCACAGCATCCCCATCCCAAATGCCGCAAAGCGTAAAGGTATCGGTAAATGTATCCGTATCGGTTGTAAAGGTCAACTCCATTTGTGTGCCGACTTTATCCGGCAGTCCCATCGCATCCAGAACAATACGACTGGTGGCGATCTCATTTTTTTGTTCCGGCAGATGTCCGGTATCAGGAGTATTAAAGGTCAGTTCCGAATAAGTTTCATCACCATATCGCAGTTCCGTCGGCGTCTTATTGAAATCATCTCCCACGGCATTTCCTATGATAATTGAATATCCGATGTCTTTTATTCCTGTATCCGATGATAGCTTCTCATATTCCTCCCAGGATAAACGCTTGATACCAGCATGGGCAGAAGTGCCGGTTGTCCTCATATTACTTTCCTGCATAGCAGTTTGCAAACTAATGGCAATCGTAAACAAACTGGTAAAAAGCAACGTAGCAAGCATGATTGCCAATACCGCAATCGTATTTTTTTGAGCTTTCAACGAGCGCTTTGCCAGAAGTTTCAAGACAAGTCTGTTGTTATTCCCAAATAAAATATCCGTCATGTTTTCGCCCCCTTTACTCGGAAATCCGGCCGTCCTCAATACGAATAATGCGGTCGGCAAGCTGGGCAATCTCATTGTTATGAGTAATCATCACAATGGTCTGATGAAATTTCTGGCTGGTCATTTTCAAAAGACCCAATACATCGCTGCTGGTTCTGCTGTCAAGGTTTCCAGTAGGTTCGTCGGTAAACTGTACCCCTATCCCTTTATGCCTTGAAAATGGGGGCTTTAACTGTATGCACACTTGTGTACTGTGTGTTATTTTCCATAAGAAGAGCTAGTAGCAAAGTCTCAGCCCTCCACTACTAGCTTTTCTCTCTTTTTCTATTCTTCTGTTACTGTTTTCATATAAAGTGCTTGCATGTTCTGTTCCCGAACACTCATTCCTGCATGTTTAAATTTATATCGTAGCAATGCTGCTTTTGCCTCCTCATGCGTAGACAATACAATTTGCCCTATTCCCTGCTGTGTCAACAAATCCGCAAGCGAAATTGCACTGATATCATCAATTGTTTGAAGTGGATCATCTATCAGTAAAATGTCTAACCCTTTCGTATCACCATACACATTTTTTATTGAAAGTAAAAGCGCAATCGAAAGACCATTCAATTGTCCTGTACTTAAAATATTATAAACATCACTTCCACTCTTAGAAGCTGCTTCAAATACTAACTGATTGGTTTTAATGACTGCTCTAATTCCCAACCCTAACGGATAATTTTGTATAATCCTTCCACTATACACCATTAAAGGAATTTTAATTGCATTAAGAAGCTGTGTTTGATATTCTTTATTCGCATCTTCATATTTACCAACCAATACTTTTATTGCATCTGTCATATCCTTTGTTTTATTCTTATATTCCTCATAATCTCTTTTTAGTTTTCTTAGTCGGGCCTCTTCCGTAGAAAGCTGCTGAGAAAGATTATCATTAAATAACTTCGCAACATATTGTTCCTTGCTTTGTAACTCTCCCACTGTGTGATACGGTTTTTCATTATGATAATAGGTATTGTGAATGGATTTATACAATTCAACCTGCTTTTCTTGAAAAATAATTTTATTTGGAACTTCCTTTTCTTGAAGTTCTTTCAATAAGTTTTCATATTGTTGAGAAAATTCTTCAATATCAAATTTTTCTATTCCCTGAGATTTAAACTCTGATATTTTTACCTTATCCAACAACTGCTGTAATTTCTCCACCGCTAGATTCTTACATCCTGATAAAGTATCATCCATTTTTATTAGTACTTTATTTTCCTCAAGAAACACTTTCAACACAGGAATAATTTCTTTTTGAAATAAATTTGTTATTTGTGTCTCAATATCTTCTATTATTTTTATCCCATCTGTATGAATATTTTTTATAAATCGTTCTGTTTCTATAATAGCTGAATCTATATCCGTAAAATCCGTTCCACACAATGGGCATTTGTTTTTATCAAACTTTCCAGACTCCGCAGCATTATAAAATTCTTTAATAAGTCCCCTTCGTGCCTTTGTCATCTGTGCCAGAACCTTATCAGCATCATCCAATTGACTTTGTTCTTTTTTCTGGTTCAATAATAATGTTTTTATTTGTGCTATAATTTCTGCTTTTATTTTAATCTTATTGAACAATGTTTCATCTACTGACCAGACATTATTGCTATAATTCATCAATAATTCTTTGCTCTTATTTAACTCTTTTATGAGACTTTCTTTTTTATTAAGTAATTCAATCTCCTGTCGATAAAACAATGCCATATATAATCGTTTCGGTGATGCTTTCAATTCCCTTATGATAGCATTATCTTTATATCGAAGGTATTCTTCATAGTTTTCTATAAACCCTTCAATTTGTTTAAGCTGCTGAATAACAGTCTCATATGTAACTCCCTGGTCTAATTTTATGACATCAAATTCATATTCAACTTCGTCAAATAATCGTATATTTTCCCCTGGCAGTTCTGCATTCATAACAATGTGATCTGTCTGACGTTTTATCTCATTTACTCTTTGACTTACTACACCTATTTGTTTTTCTTTATCCCCAATTTCTTTTTCTACTCTTCCAAGAATATGTTCTTGAACCGATTTCAGCATTTGAATTTTATCAGTTATCTCGGTGTCATCTAAAAGAGAAGATACAGAATCTTTTCTATTTTTATACTTATTTTGTAAGAAGTCCAAAGATTCACTTTGAGAAATATATGTCCCTATATCAAACATATTGGAACTCAAATGAAATTTATCATACAATTCTTCTTGACTAATTTCTTGACTATTAAGTGTGATAATACTCTGAAATTCATTTTTACATAAAAGTTTTCTTTCTACATGTATTTCATCTGAAAAATCAGATGATAAAATTGCCGAAATAACTATATCCTTATTTACATCATTTGCCAGTGTTCCTAATGTTTCCGTCTTCCTATTTTGTAAACTAGGGTTAAAATGCTTTATTTTCCCAGTCACCAAAACTTCAATAGCATCAAATAATGTAGTTTTACCATATCCATTTTGACCATCTAAAATCACAATATTACTATTCATAAAATCAAATTTTAAAGGTTTATTATTTGTAATATACTTAAAATTTCTAATACATAGACTCTTAAATGTGTACCCCATCCAATTACTCCTCCAATAATTTTTGATATATCATATCGGACAATACTTCTACGTCAAAAGATGCTTCTTCTATTGATCTTATAAACATATCATTTAGCATTTCAACATTCTGTTTTTGTTTCCGTATTCCATCTATCTTTTGTTTTACCATTTCATCAAAGTCATTCATGACTGCCTTTGGAAAGATTGGATTAAAAAATGGAACTTTACTTAATAAACGCGTCAAAAATTGTACCTGCTCCGATTCATCGTTCAAGAACTGTACAGCTTCTAATACTGTATCAAGCATCGGTTTCCCATTAGTTTTCAATGACCTACACCATTTTTCGAAACATTGCAGTTCTTTTTCTGTATAATAGAACACATATTTTTTATAAAAGAATTCATTTTCTTCAATTTTTATAATATCTGGATACATTCTTTCCTCTATACACTCCACTTTCCAGAACAATATCATGTAAGAATCGCTTGGTGTCGGTTTTTCTATGACTGTGTATGCATCACTATTTAATGCTACATCTTCAATCTCTGCTAAATTATCCTGATTTTCATCATTTATCTCAAGTTCCGAAAAATAGTAATACTTGCTTTCTTCTCCAGATGCATCCATAAACAATTGCACTTTTTCATTATACAAATCAATCTTTGTATCTTCATCTTTTTGCATCGGTACAATATTTCCATCATTTAATAAACGGATTATATCCAATATAGTATTAATCATGATTACCTCCATTTTGTTCAAATTTTCCCTTCAATTCCTGAGCAGAAATCAATTCTATATCTCTATAATATTCGCCTACTTTATTTGGAGAGCTATTTTTCCATCCAGATGTAATTTGTGCTTGGGATAAAGTTCCTGAATAGCTTCCCGGAATAACCGTAATACTATTTCCTGCCAATATATCAATAATGTCTGTATTATTAATAATATTTTGGAAAATACTCTGTAACGCCCGTTCTTTCCTGGCACCACGTGTAAGATCTAAAAACGTAGGTATGACCTGTTTGCTTGGCGCTTGTGAATACTTTGATTGTAAATATATTCCACAATTATCTCCCGTAACTTTTTCTGGAGTATCGCTTCTATACAGTAATTCATAAATTTCACTTTGAATTTTATCAACTGAAAGAGTTTCTACTAAGTTCAATTCGTTATCCCACTCATCTACTTTACCCGGATTGAGTAATTTACAAAACTGACCATAATCAACAATTTCAGTCATTTTTTCATATCCACATTTAGCAGCACATATTCTATTACAATTTTCTAAAGAAGTATCACATTCATCTTGACATAAATTATTTAAAGCCTTTTCAATATTCTGCATAACATATTCGTAAATTTTCTCTTTCAAAAAATATTCTTTTCGCACATCTTCTTTATCGATAGCAGACTCCATAATTCCTACGATATCAGAAAATTTTATTATATATTTTCTTTTTTTAGAGTCCTGCTTGTGCATCCTTGCGATGCTATCATCTAAAAACAAACATAGTTCCCCATATACAATCTCTTCTGCCTTATCAGAATAGCCTTTACTTTTCAAATATGCTAAGATTTCCGTATCTATTTCATTTCTCACATCACATACACCAACTACTTTTGATGCCCTTTTATATAATTCAACACTTACATTGTATGTATTAGATGCATCATCCCAATCTTTTATCTCCTTTGCAACTGTAAGATAACATTTTGCTGTTGGATTATTTGATTCAGCCCGATGTTTCAACAATTTGTCCATTGCTTTGCTATAACTGTTCCATTTATCTTTAGACAAATATGCCTTAACCTGATGAAATGATTTATATTCTGAATCGCAAATAATACAAAAATCTTCTGTTTTTTCTAATTCAACAGAATAGGCGTCTATATCTTTGTTTTTATCTTTGGCTATTTGATTTATTAACTCTAGGACATACAATAGCATCATTTTTCCTTGATAATTAAATCCACTCCATGTTGGTATTGCATCATTACCTCTACCCACGACCATTACTCCTTATAATTTTTATACTCTCATTATACGACAAATAAATAATAAGTCGAGTTAATCATACAAAAATTGGCAAAATAGTTTTGGTATAGAGGCTACATATTTCTGTACTGCTTATTTCCCAATAAAAATGGAAGATCCTTTTTAGAATCTTCCGCACTAATTTCTGTATTATTCATTTTTTTCTACATTTGGTAATAAAGAAGCTATCGGCCAACTATAAAATTCTTCTTTTTCTGTTGCAGATAATTGCTGCATATGTATATCAAATTCATCAAACTGTTTCAGCAAAATACATGCACAGCACCTCGCAAATATATTCTCAGAATATTTAATCTGTGCCAATGTTTTCCTTTCTTCAAGCTCTAGCTCCCTTTTACGGGCAATAATTTGAAGTCTATTTATTGTAAGAATGGTTGAATCCATCGAATATTTCTCTAAGATATTTATTAATTTTTCAGCCAATAACAATAAATTTTTATCTCTTTCCTTATCATAAGATTTTAGAAAATCCAATATTAGTCCCAAAAGTTGATCCGTTTCTTCTTCACCGATGTTGTACATTTCTTCCAACAGATCATTTTCATCAAATATCATCTGAAATATATCCTCATCTCGTAACGCAAACCATCTGCTGATTTTCTGTGTTTTTCCATCTGGTATATCGGCAAAGATAGCAATCCGTTTACCATCCTTCAAATAATTACGAATTATATATCCATCTTCTTGAATCTTTTCATATTCTAACAGCAATTTCCTACGTCCAATTATTTGTTTGTAAAGACCACAATTTTCATCTGCTTGAAATGGTAACGATAAAACTTTCATTTCCACTAATCCCTTTTTCAGAAAAAATATGGTAGGTTCTGCATCTAAAATTTCTTTCGTTTTAAATAAACTTCTTTTAATATTTAGTTCTGCAAGTGTTTCTCCTAATTGAACAATCCGTTTGTGATATGCAAGAAATCCTTCTGTAAAAGCTGTTTGTATTTCCCCTAAGAAATTTTTTCCCAGACTTATATTTTCAATCATTACTTCCTCTGCATCAGAAACAGCTATTATAATTTTTGATGCTTGAAAAACTGTTTCAAAATTATAGTTAGTTGCCTCAACACAACGAATGGTTGTTTTTTGGCTTTTTTCTGTTAATACAAATTCGATGATCTCACTAATCCTTGTAGTCGTTTGATTTAATTCATAAATATGTCGGACAGGATATCTTTGTTCTATTTTATCATCGATTTTTATTAACCACTCACTCTCGGTCGCAGTAACTAAATCTGTCAATAAAACTGGTATCTCCATCCCATCCTTCTTGGTATACACATACTTAAAAGGACTTTTCGCAATTGCGATTGCAGGATTCATATATGGAGTTGGCAATGTTGATATAGTAAAATTAGATATATTATCATAATCGGGAATTGATTTTCCCACCCCTACCATTGCCTGTTTAGGTCTATTTTCTTTAAAAAGAACACACAGCTCTTCTAATTCTCGGACAGTTTTTACATGGTTTAAATGTACCGTAATGCTCCCCTGCTCTTCTTTTCCTTTCATTATATGGACAATATCTACCGGAAGTAAGATTTTTGCATACATTTTGTCATTATATTCCGTTTTTGAAATTGCATCAACGAAAAATATTACTCCGCCATTCTTTAAATAATTTTTCAAATCATTTATATCCACTGGATAACTTATGCTATCCGAATCCGGAAGAATATTATACTCTTTTCCCTTTACTTGAATAGGAATAAGAAATTCATTTCCTGTCGAAGCCGGCTTTTTAGTTTTGTAATATATAATATTTCCATCCCATGAAACTGTTTTGTCATTCATATGAATATCTGACTCATCCAAATATTCAGATCTAGCACACATTCTTTGTAGTGTTGTTATAGAAAATGTTTCTTGACTACTCATTTATCTGAATCTCCATGTAGTTGTTCATTTCTGAAAGTTGATTGTTTTCTATTACATTATACTATATAGCACACTACGTTTCTAGATATTTTATCTCCACAACCACCAGCAGGCGCGTTCTTCACGCCCCTGCCAGTCGCTGATTGTTTTCTTCTTCATTAAAAATTCTTGATCAGATTCAAGTCTCTTTTATTCAATGCTTTCCGCATTGCTTCATTTTCTTTCCGTAATGTCTCGTTCTCTCTTTTCAGTTTTGCTACCTGTTGCTCCAGCTGCAGGATACGGTTGTCCATTGCCATATCTAAAATCTTTCTTCTCTTATCTATCATGCCAGCCTGTAGCTGCAAGGCACGATCTACTGCCTTTCGCACTTCTGGGTTCTTATAAAAAAATCCTCTGGACAGTCCGGTCTTTTGCATCAGTTTAGGAACGGTCACTTTATCCTCTTCTTCGATCATTTCCTGGATCGTCAGTTTTGCCCTCTGAATCTTCTCCACGCTCTGCTTATGGTTTACTTCCAGCATCTTGTCATATTTGCTCATACTCTTTCCCCCATCCTGCCAGATTCGCCCGGATCATCCGGCTCATCTCTGCTCTGATTTCTCTCGTTTCATCTGCGATGATCTGGAGGCTCATCTTCCGGTAAAATTTCACATTCTTTACGGATGTATGCCCCAGTAGTTTTGCGATGGTCCAGTCATCCAGATGCAGTTCTGTTAAGCGGATACCATATACATGGCGGAACATATGCGTTCCAAATCCGAATAGTTCTCCATGGTCGTCCCGCAAATCTTTTTTCTGGATCAGATCCATCACCTTGTTTTGAACGGTATTATACTGCATAGGTCTCTTACTATTTTTCTCATCCACAAAAATGTAAACCGTATCTCCATACCTTTTCTTGCTATACTCTATTGCTTTTTCAATCAGCAATTCCAGTTCTGCACTGATAGGTTTCACAAAGGTAGTTGTTTTCATCTGCCGGATCTGGATCATAGGATGTCCGTCCTGCCGATACAGGCAGTCTGTCTGCAGGGTAAGGGTATCCGATATCCTTGTTCCTAACATCTGGTGGATGACCATAAGCCGCTCCATCTGCTCGTCCAGCTCCGCAAGCGCTGCATTAAAACGAATCAGCTCACTATCTGAATAAGATTTCAGTTTCGGCTGCACCTGTCTGGGCAAGTCACTGGCCAAAAATAAAATTTCTAAATGTGGATACCCATATAATTTTCCAATGGTTTCCAGCAGTCCTCGGAGTCTCGTCAAATCCATTCGGTAATTATTCACGCCCTCCGCTTCCGTTGCAAGGTACGTCAGATATTCTTCCAGCAACTCCCGATTCAGATCTTCTGCCGAATGGATTTGGGGATATGTTTCTTTCAAATATCTGGATAGTCTCCGGATGGCTGTCAGCTCTTTGATGATCGTTGCAATCGCTTCATGATGTAAATGTTCATAAACTGCCTTTTTTGTTTCTTCCCGTAAGTCATCCTGGATAATCGCTGTAAAATTCAAAGTCTGTACATTTTTAATCGGATTCTTTTTATAGGCAACGTCCAGATTCTCTAATTTCCAGATATCTTTCTCAATCTCATCCCGTTCCTCTTTGGCTTCTGTAAATTGATATGCCTTCCGCACATATGTGATGAGGCTCGATGGCACTGTCTTTTCTTTCCCATATACGTTGATTCCCTGCATGGTCAGTTTTTGTCCATGTTCCAGAAGCCAGCTTCGGATTTTGAGCAGCCATTGTTCCCACTCCAGTTCCTGCAGGCTCTCTGCCCGGATGTGCTTATCCTTTACCATTCTACAAAATCTCTGATAGAGCACTCGTTCCTGTATCATCGTTGCCAATGCACATTGTCGGCTTCGATTCTCAATAAAGGAACGGAATTCATTTTGAAGCCCCTTTGTTGGAAGCAGTCCGAAATCAAAGCAATGGGATTCCTTTACCTTCTTTTTCTCTTTTTCCTCTGCTCTTGCATAGCAGTCTAAATCGATTAGATATAATTTTTCATCCATGGAACTCTCCTTTCATCAGTTCCGCCGCAAAGCTGTGGGTTTCTTCCTGGAAATATGCTTCACTGGCTTTTTCCAGTTTCTTCGGCATATAGTCCACATACTGTCTGGTCATTTCCTCATATTCATGCCCCAAGTAATCTCGTACCGCTTGGATAGAAATACCATTATCATAATAAAGCGTAGCCAGGTTATGGCGGTAATCATGGGATCTGAAAATATATTCCCCGTCTGCAATCTGATTTTTCTCACAGTATTTCAACATTTGATACCGTAATGTAGCATACTGGAATGCTCCACCTTTTTTGCTTTTAAACAGGTATTCTTCTGGTCCGATCTGATTTTTCTTTTTGTACACCTGCACCAGCTTATACAATGCTTCCGGAATGGGAATCCGCTTATACGTTTTCATTTTCACCTGATATACTTTCAGCCAGTAATCTCCATTCTTTTCTTCATAATCACCACCTGTCAGGGTGCATACTTCGCTTCCCCGGATTCCGGTACACCATAAGTGCAGGAACATCAACCGCAGATGTTCCGGAAACTCTGCCAGCTTCGATAAAATTTCCGTATAGATTCTTTCCGGTACACTGCGGTCATGGTGGACATGTACTTCTTTCTGCAGATAATACGCATGCCGGAAGGGAATCTTCTTCAGATATCCTTTGACTACAAGAAAATTGTAAAACTGCAAAATCATAAAGATCCTTCCATTTGCTGTTTTTTCACGGGTATCCTGTCTCTGAACGGATTCCAGATATCTCTGAATCTTCTCTGCCTCCACTTCATAGATCGGCTTTTCCTCTCCATTGAAGTGTGCCAGGAATGTACGAAGTTCCAGCAGCTTGATTCGGATGGTACTGATAGATAAATCTGTGATTCCAAACAGATACCGCAGATATTTTTGCAAAATCTTTTGATTTTCCAGGTTAGTCACCTCTCTAAAGGATACCGATTCCACAGGCTTACTTGGATTCATCCGTTCTCTGGAAAAATGGAAGCGTTCCAAAAACCACACATTTGCTTTCCAATGAATTTCCGGCGCCTGTAAAAATAGGATTTTTCTGCTCATCTGCAGGATGCCAAACATAGTACTTCTCCTTTTCCCTCGAAAGTCTTCCGAGAGTTCCTGTTCAAATTGCTGTTCTTTGGCCAGTGTCATTATCTCAATATCAGCTACTTGTTGCTTCGCACAAAATTGATAGAGCCTTTGCAGTGCCAGCAGTTTCTCTTTTCTGTAACGGCCTTTGTAGGTATGGATCACCTCTTTCAGCACTATAAAAATCTGCATCTTCAAATTTTGGGGACACTCCAGTGTAAAATCCCATAGCAGTTCCTTTCCATCTTTGCTGGTCAGAAAAGATTCTGCTATCTCAATCTCCGGATAATGGCTAAGGCACATCCACTGTTCCTGATACTCTGTAGTATAGTTTCTTCTCCCTGCCAGTGTCTGCAGTTCTTCTTTCATCCGATGAATCACGATTCCATCAAATCCCCGCAGGCAGGTAATCGGTGCAAGAACGGTTTCGTTCCTTTCCAGATATTCTTCGCAGCGGACCCTTAGGACTGCGTCCATCTCTGAAATATCAGTAATTCCTTCTTCTATCAGGAACTTCTTTATCCGGTTTCGTATGGTTCCATTTACCTCTGTACAGGCATCCACCTGCTCACAGATTTTTTGTTCCAGTACTTCCCGCTCTTCCTGCTGTTCATAAATATGTAATTGATAAGCGGGCATGTTCTTCACCTCCTACAGGAGTTTCTCCACATCATAAAGAGCAGAATGTTTTGCATAATATTGGTCACTGGCTTCCATAAGCTGGTCATCTACAAGGTTCAGATATTTGATGGTTGTGTCGATGTGCTTATGTCCATACGCTTCGCTGATCATTTCCAGCGGCCATCCGGCATCCCGCCTCATATTTCCGAAGTATCTCCGCAGCATATGGGGCGTCGTATGGATGCCTGTCTTTTTCTCCATCCGCTCCAGCATCCGGTAAACTGCGTCCACCTGCAGTGCCTTTCCTTTTGTCTCTCCTTCGATGTTTACAAACAGCATCTGCTGGTGCTGCAGAAATTCCCGGTACTTGGACAGATAAAATAGTAAAAACTGGAAGGTGGCATCACTGACTTTGGATCTTCGGTATGCCGCATTCTTCGCCCTTGCCTTGTTTTCATTGTCATCCCGGAAGAATACCCGGATGGTGTGTCTTTCATAATCAATATCTCTGGTATAATCTACCCCTAAGATCTCGCCGATCCGGTATCCGGTCTCTGCCAGAAGCATGATCAGAAGCTGATCCCTGCAGTTGGTACACTGCTTTAAAAGTTCCAAAATCTCCTGATGCTCTGCCGGACGAACGTTCCGTTCTTCCTCTTTCAGATAGCCATTGAACGACCGGAACCGCAGCTTGCGTTTTACACCGATGGAATCATGGGTAGTAAAGCTGTCATAATATAACACTTTCAGCCTTTCCATATCTGCTTCCAGCTCTAAAAAACAGAAAAACCTGAACACGTCTTTTAAGTACGCATTGCAGGTTTTATTGCTTGGCAGTTTCTCTTTCTTTTCATGCAAATGGTTTCCGGCTTTCAGCCAGTGGAGAAATCCCACATAATGTTCATACTGTTCCTGGAATTCCAGTTCCGCTACCTGGGACAGTTCCATCTCTTTCTCATCCAGATATTCCAGATAGAACCGGATGGATTTTGCCCTGCGGCCAACGGTATTCGGAGAACGGTTTGCTCGAATCAAATGCGTCAGATACTTGGACGGGAGCAGCACCATCTGCCAGCTCTGATGATCCCGGATCAAGAAATACTCCTTTTTCCCTTCCCAGATATGTTCCACTGCATATCGTGCCATTTTGCTCACCGTCCTTTCCTCTAACGCTATACACATTATACCCACTTCATGTTCAAATAGCTATTCATCAATACCAACAATCCCTCCAAAACCGCTCCAAAAACTGTACTAAATTTTTCCCTTAAAAGCGCCTGGAAAATAAGCACAAGCAACAAGGCTGGAAAGCAGATTTTTCCTATTATAAATAATACTCTACACCTTTCCGGCTGCGGATGAAATCCTGTACCTCTTTCAATTCTTCTGCTATCCGGCAGGGCGGAAGCGCACACATTACATCTTCGTGATACTTGCCGCCTTTTACCGCCCGTATATCTAAAATAGACACCACGCAGGTATCGGTTTCTGTCCGGATGGCTCTCCCAAATCCTTGGCGCAGTTTCTTCTGCATATCCGGCACAATGATAGACTGGATATAGGATTCCAAAGAGTCATACGTCTCCTTCTCTGCTTCGCTGATTGGATCTGGTACTGCAAAAGGCAGTTTCACAATAATCAGCGAAGATACCATATCTCCCGGAAAGTCTACCCCTTCCCAGCAGGAGCCGGCTGCAAACAGCACCCCATTCTCCATGGTCTTAAAGCGCAGGATTTCTTCCTGGGAGTGTCTCCATACTTCCACCATGGGAAATGGCAGGCTATCTCTTAAAATCTGATACACACTTCCCATCAGTGTATAAGAAGTAAACAGTACCAGCGTATGCCCATAAGTGGAACAGATCAGAGAATGGATATGGTTTGCCACCATCACCGCCTCTTCCCGGCTTCCTCTCCTGCAATGATCCAACGTCTTTGGCAGGTATAGCAGACAATTCTTTTCGTAGGAAAAAGGGGACTCTGCCACATATTCCTGCACTCCTGCCCTTCCCTCCAGCCCGGTGATCTGCCTGGTGCGTAAAAAGCCTGTTCCTGCCTTTAGTGTCCCACTGGTCAAGATGGCGGACATTCCTTCTTCCCGGTTCCATAACATCTTCCGGAGCAGTCCTGGGATTTCCCGGCTGGCTGCACACAAAACGGGAAGCTGCTCTGTATCCAAATGCAGATAACGAACATATTTCTCATTGCTGCTACAAAAACACTCCAGCACATCCTTTGCTTCTTCCAGCCGGTTCCATATCCACTTTGGAACACTTCGCTCCAGCTTTTCTAAAAGAAATTCCAGCATCTCTACGCCTTCCCACAGAGAAACCACACTATTTGTTGTATTATGGAATGTTTCCCGGATTCCCTTTCCAATTCGGTGTTCTGCACCAACCACATGCAATGCGTCACACATGACTGTCCGCAGGATTCTTGCCTCTTCTTTCTGATGCTCCCGTTCCAGATAATACGCTATTTCCCGAATATCATCCATACACAGGTTTTTTCCAAACATCTGCCTTGCCGCTTCCGGTAACTTATGAGCTTCATCTACAATCAACGTCCGATAATCAGACAATAAAGGCTTGTATCCTTCTGCTCTGTGATACGCATCTGCCAGTAAATAGTTGTGATTACAGATTTGAATGAACATATCCTGTTTCCTGGATTCTTCCAGATATCTCTGATAGCGGCACATCTGCCTGCCCGGACATTCTCTTGGACAGAATTTTGGCACACAGACCAGCCTTCTGTCAAACCCGCTCAGATTCTTTACGCTATCCATATCATACTGTTTCCGCAAGGACAGTAGTGCTTCTTTTTGGGCAGCATTCTTCTGTTTATGGCGGATTGCTTCGATTCGTTGTTCCAGCCTATTATCACAAACAAAGTGTTCTTTCCCTTTTCGCACCACTGCCCGAAGCGGGGACTGAATGATTCCTTGCTCCAGCAGCACCCTGGACAAAAAGGGAATATATTCTGTTAATATGGCTTTCTGCAATGCGATGCTGGAGGTGGATACCACCACCGGACGCTGTTCCAACGGATTTCCCCGCCCTGTCAGCATGGAATACTTCCGCAATAATACACAGGCTACCAGATAGGCATACGTCTTTCCAATCCCTACCCCTGCATCACACAAGGCAATCTGTTCTCTCAGCAGAGTATCCAGCATTTCATGGCATAGACGGATCTGCTCTTCCCTGACTGCCAGTCCCTGTTCCGGAAATAGCACCCGGAAGATCTTCTCCACTTCCTGATGCGCTCTTTTTTGATATTCAACTTTATAAAACATAGTACTTCTTTCCGCATGGCGTTAATACCACAAGAATACGGCTGTGATATTTTCCCACAGCCGCATGTATCTGATATCAACGACACACTCTTTTTTGATTTCTTATCGTTTCTTCTTTTCTTTGGCACCGTATTTGTCCTCAACTCCCCGGCTGCCACACCACCTTTATGGCAGGGAACATTACAGGCGGATGCTTCGCTTCGCAC
>ENA-OPBG01001396-OPBG01001396.1-human-gut-metagenome-genome-assembly--contig:-NODE-1396-length-16812-cov-3.536433_pt1 | contig 16812 bp, 15 predicted proteins | sample MGYA00241065_ERZ501446 | MGnify/ENA primary metagenome ERZ501446 (study PRJEB25962, sample SAMEA2042632) | human gut metagenome | biome: human gut; feature: human-associated habitat; material: faeces...
GCGCTCAGGTTTTCCGAGCCGGTCAAGCGCATGCCAATCGCGTCCAGGCGCAGCCAGCGCCCCTCCTCGATCTCGTGTTCGACGCCCGCGTAGCGCCAGCGCAGAAAGCGCTCGGTGTAGCTCGTGAGCTCGGCCTCGTCCATGTCGCCGACGAAGACGTTCTCGCCGAAGCACTCGATTTGCTCGGCATCGGAAAGGTCGCTGATCATGTCCTGGTACTTCTCGGACTTGGCCAGCCGCTTGATGCGCTGCTCGAGACGACCCAGGAGGTCGTCGATGACCAATGCGCTCTTGCGGGCTCCCGTGGGAAGGTTCTTGAGTTTGCTCCACGCGCCATGCGCCTGGGCGGCCGTGATGACGGGTTCGCCTTCGATGCGTATGTCTGCAAAGTCGCCCTGCTTGAGCGCGAAATCCGGGAGTCTCTCGTCGATGGAGCGCAGTTCGCCGGCACTCACGTCGCGTCCCATGTCGCGGCTGCCCAACCCCAGCCCCGTCATGAGGGACTCGAACGTGATCGATGACGGGTTGCTCTCGCCCATCTCGGGCAGCACGTTTTCGATGTAGCGCTGGAACACCGGGTTGGGCGTGACGAGGAAGACGTCTTCGGGGCTGAGCGTGTCGCGGTGCCGGTAGAAGAGGTAGGCGATGCGCTGGAGCAATACGGATGTCTTGCCGGAGCCGGCGATGCCGCTGACCAGCAACGCCGGTACGTCCTCGTGGCGGATGACCTCGTTTTGCTCCTTCTGGATGGTCGCCGTGATGGCCGACAGGCGCGATGAGCGGTCTTGCGCGAGCGCGGCGAGCAGCAGTTCGTCCTCGATCGCGACCGTCGTGTCGAACATGGCCCTGAGCTGGTCGCGCTCGATGTCGAACTGGCGGCGCAGCTTGAGGTCGCATTCGATGACGCGGCCGTTGGCCTCGTAGCTCGTCTTGCCGTTTTCCTGGTTGTAGTAGACCTCGGCGATGGGGCTGCGCCAGTCGACGATGAAATGCCGGTAGTCGTCATCGGTCATGCCGACGTTGCCGATGTAGACGTCCTTGGGCTCGCTGCCGGGCTTGAATTGGAGCGTGACCTTGGCGAAGTAGGGCTGCTTGAGGAGCAGCTGGGCACGATGGAGGCGCTCGGTCGTGACGTCGGCGGCGATGTTGTAGGTGTCGATGATGCGGTTGACGGCCTCGAGCTCGGCCATGGTCTCGACGTGAATGTCGGCATCGAAGTCGAAGTTCAGCTCGTCGGTGATGAGGTCCTTGTCGGTGGCGACCTCGCTTAGGATGCCCGAGAGCTGGCCCTGCAGGTCGTGCTCGATATCCTGGAGCTTTTCGTAGGTCGTGCTCAGGTGCGTTTGCTCGGCTTCGAATGTCTTGTCCATGATGTCCCTTTGGTGTTGGTGGTGTGTGCGGTATCGCGATGAGACAGTTGCTCAGGGACGTTGTCTCATTCTTCAGGGAATGAGACAACGTCCCTGAGCAACTGTCTCATCGCCCCGGCCCGGCGGCAACTGCCTCATCGCGGCAGCATCCGTCTCGCTTTCCTGTGGTCCAATCGAAACATGGCATTCAATTGTACTCGACCACGGCGGGTGTGACCATGCCGAGATGCTACCATGTGCGTATGGATATGACGCTTGCCATAGTGACATGCGTGGTGTTGCTCGTCGTCGCGATCGCGGTCGTGACCGTCATTCTCGTGCGCCGCCACCGCAGGAGTCGCGGAATCTTCCTCAAGTTCGATACGATGGCCGGGCCATGTCGTGTCTTCACCGTCGAGCGCAAGGAAGGGCTCGTGCGCATGATGAACGTGGCGGGCACCATGCAATCCGGCACGTATCTAGACGATGACACGTACTGTGACCTCGCCTTCTCGTACACGCGTGACTACGATTGCATGTTTCTTGCGGGTGTCCCCGTACGTGACGTGCTGGTCTTGGGTGGCGGCGGGTATTCGTACCCCAAGCACTTGATCGCGCATCGACCCGAGACGTTCGTGACCTGCGTGGAGATCGACCCCGTTATCACGGCGATCGCGCGACGGTACTTCTTCCTCGACCGCCTGTTCGAGGAATACGACCTTGACGAGACCGGGCGCCTGCAACTCGTGGAGGGCGACGCGCGGGAGTTTCTCGAGCAATCCGACGAGCGTTACGACGCGATCGTGAACGACTGCTTCGCCGGCATGAGCCTTGTCGAGAGCCTGGCGACACGCGAGGCTGCGCTGCTGTATCACGAGCACCTGCGCGAGGACGGCGTTTACCTCTCCAACGTGATTGGCGCGGTCGAAGGCCCGCGCTCACGTGCGATGCGCCGCATACTGCGCACGCTCGCAAGCGAGTTCGCGCACGTCTACGTGTTGCCGGGACAACCCGCGGCGCTTTCCAACTGCGATAACAACGTCGTCATCGCCACCGATGGTGACTGGCGCTTCCCGGGCGCGATCGAGCTCGAGGCATGGGAGCTCGCGGGCGCGGAGGTGCTGCTCGATGCGACTGCCGCTGACGAGGACTGGACGGTTCCGACGGCGTAGCGCAACTGCGTCCTAAGCTTGAGACTTGCGTGGAGAGACCGCTGCAAGGAATTTGCGTTTTCCTAGGCTTTCCGGACCTGGCGTGTCGAAAAGCCACGTTTTCCTAGTCCAAGTGAAGATTTTTCGCTAGGAAAACGCAAAAAACGTGCAGATGCCGGCTGGTCATGCTAGGAAAACGCAAATAACATGCAAGCGAGCCTGCAAAAGCGGGCAAACGCTTCTCGAGGGACGGCTACAGGCGCGCGGCAACGGCCTCGATGAAGCCCTCGGTGCTGAGCACGGTGGGGTCGGGTAGCGAGGTGATGCGCGCGAGGTCGCCGGTCATCTGCCCGTCTTCGATGCAGGACAGCGTCGCATGCTCGAGCCTGTCGGCGAAGGTAACGAGCTCGCCGATGCCGTCGAGTTCGCCGCGCTTGCGCAGGGCCCCGCTCCACGCGAAGATCGTCGCGACGGAATTGGTCGAGGTCGGCAAGCCCTCGAGGTGCTTGTAGTAATGCCGTTGCACCGTGCCGTGTGCGGCTTCGTACTCGTAGTAGCCATGGGGGCTGACGAGCACGCTCGTCATCATCGCGAGGCTGCCGAAGGCGCTCGAGACCATGTCGCTCATCACGTCACCGTCGTAGTTCTTGCAGGCCCAGACAAAGCCGCCCTCGCTGCGAATGACGCGGGCAACGATATCGTCAATGAGGCTGTAGAAGTAGGTGATGCCTGCGGCCTCGAACTTTTCCTTGTACTCGGCGTCATACACCTCCTGGAAGATATCCTTGAAGGTGTGGTCGTACTTCTTGGAGATGGTATCCTTTGCGCCGAACCACAGATCCTGCTTCACATCCAGTGCGTAGTTGAAGCAGCTGCGGGCAAAGCTGCGGATGGAATCATCCTTGTTGTACTGGCCCTGCAGAACGCCAGCGCCCTCAAAGTCAAAGACGGTGGCGCGCTGCTCAGAGCCATCGGCACCGGTGAACACCAGTTCAGCCTTGCCTGCACCCGGGATGCGGAACTCGGTGCACTTGTACACATCGCCGTAGGCGTGGCGGGCAATGGTGATGGGCTTTTTCCAGTTTTTGACCACCGGCTTGATGCTGTCGATCATGATGGGTGCGCGGAACACGGTGCCGTCCAGCACCGCGCGGATGGTGCCGTTGGGGCTTTTCCACATCTCATGCAGCTTATACTCGTCCATGCGCTGGGCATTGGGAGTGATGGTGGCGCACTTGACCGAAACGCCGTACTTCTTGTTGGCAAGGGCGGCATCCATGGTCACCTTGTCGGCGGTAGCGTCGCGGTTGGGCAGGCCCAGATCGTAATATTCGGTCTTGAGGTCCACAAACGGAAGGATCAGTTCGTCCTTGATCATCTTCCACAGAATGCGGGTCATTTCGTCGCCGTCCATCTCGACGAGGGGCGTGGTCATTTTGATCTTTTCCATAGCAGGGTTCCCTTTCCTCTCTTTGGATCGTTTCTCCAGCCGCGCTGCACTGCCAGATGCCGCGCGGGCAGTTCGGCAGAATGTTTATTTGCGGTAAGCGGCTGCCAGCTTTTCAAGGGCAGGCAGGCTGCGCTTGACCTTTTCGGTATCGATGCAGTAGGCAAGGCGCACATAGCCCTTGACACCGAAGCTGTCGCTGGGCACCAGCAGCAGGTCAAACTCCCGGGCCTTCATGCAGAAAGCGTTGGCATCCTCTTCCAGAGCCTTGGGGAAGATGTAGAAGGTACCGCCGGGGCGCTCCACCTCAAAGCCCAGCGCGGTGAGCTTATCGTACAGCAGGTTCATGTTGGTCTCATACACACTCAGATCACTGGTCACATCCTGACAGCGGCTTACGGCCCGCTGGATGATGCTGGGCGGGCAGTTGTGGCCGGTGAAGCGGGAGATTTGGGCCATCATGTCCACCAGCACATCCTCGCCCTCACAGCCCGGACGCACCGCCACATAGCCAAGGCGCTCGCCGGGCAGGCTCAGGCTCTTGGAGTAGGAGAAGCAGGTGAGAGTGTGGGGGTAGAACGCCGCCGGGTAGGGCACCTTTTTGCCGTCGAATGCGATATCCCGGTAGGGCTCATCGCTGACGAGGAAGATGTTGTGGCCGAACGCCTTGCTCTTCTCGGTCAGGATCTCTGCCATGCGGGTGAGCGTCCCGGCAGAGTAGACCACGCCGGTGGGGTTGTTGGGGGTGTTGATGAGCACACAGGTGGTCTTTTCGCCGATCATCTGCTCGAATGCGTCCAGATTGGGCTGGAAGGTCGGTGCCTGCGGCGGCACCACCTTGAGGACTGCCCCGGTGCCCGCCACATAGGGGCCGTACTCCGGGAAGTAGGGCGCAAAGGTGAGCACCTCGTCGCCGGGCTGCGTGACCGCACGGATGGCATGGGCAATGGCACCCGCCGCACCGGTGGTGGGGAAGATGTGCTTCTGCTCATAGGGCAGGCCAAAAGTCTTTGTCAGGTGCGCTGCCACATCGGTGCGGAAGCCCGGGTCGCCCTGACTGGGGCAGTAGCCGTGCAGGTTTACCGGCTCTTCGTTGGTCAGCAGATCCTGCATGGCGGCAGTGAACTCCTGCGGGCAGGGCACGCTGGGGTTGCCCAGCGAGTAATCGAACACGTTCTCATATCCGATCTCGGCAGCACGCTGCTTGCCGTACATAAAGGTCTCGCGGATGACGCTCTTATTGCCGAGCATCGCGCGATAAGTCTCGTTCAGCATAATACTTTCCCCCGAGAGTTTATTTGTGGGCAGCCGTATAGCTCTGCTCCACCTTGATGATGCAGCTGTAGGCTGTATCCTGTTCCTTGATGAACTGTTCCAGCTGTTCCAGCAGCTCCACCTTATCCCCTGCATAGCCTGCCGGCAGCACCAGATCGAACAGCACGTTGGTGTGGGTCCTGCCCGGCACGATGCGCAGATCGTGCAGCGAAAGGGCCGGGTCGAGCTGGCGCAGCTTTTCGGTCAGGCGGGCGCGCAGCACGCCCACGGCAGCATCCGAGGTAACGATGGGGTCGTAGTGGATGGTAACCAAAAGCCGGTCATTCTTTAGAAAATCCCGTTCAATGTTGTCGATCAGGTCGTGTGCCTCCAGCGGGTCCTGCTCGGCAGGCAGTTCCACATGCAGGGAGGCGAACTGGTGTCCCGGGCCGTAGTCGTGCACCATCAAATCGTGCATTCCCAGCACGCCGGGATAGGAGAGCACCTTCTGCTCGATGTGGTCCACCAGATCCTCGCTGGGGCTTTCGCCCAGCAGCGGGCTGAGCGTATCCATCACAAGGCCCCAGCCGGAGATCAGGATGAACGCCGCCACGCCTACGCCCATCAGGCCATCCAGCACATCCCAGCCGGTCACGCGGCACAGCACCGCTGCAATGAGCACCGCGCTGGTGCTCAGCACATCGTTGCGGCTGTCCGCAGCAGTGGCAATGAGGGTCTCGGAGCCGATGATACGCCCGATGGTGCGGTTGAAGCCGCTCATCCACAGCTTGACGAGGATGGATGCGATCAGCACGGCCACCGTCAGCCAGCTGAACATCACCGGGGTGGGGTGCAGCACCTTGACCACAGATTCCTTCAGCAGCGAAAAGCCGATGCCGAGAATGGTCACGCTGACTACCAGCCCCGCCAGATATTCATACCGGGCATGGCCGAAGGGATGCTCTGCGTCCGGGGCCTTGCCGGCCAGCTTGAAGCCCACCAGACTGACCACGTTGGACGAGGCATCCGACAGGTTGTTCAGGGCATCTGCCATGATGGCAATAGAGCCGAACAGAGTGCCTACGGTCAGCTTGCCCAGACACAGCAGCAGGTTGCATGCCACGCCCACCCAGCAGGCAAGGTTGCCGTAGGCGGCGCGCACCTTAGGGTCCTGCGCATGGTCGGGCTGGCGGATGAAAAGACGTATCAAAAACTGAGTCATAACGGTCCTCCATGGGCAGCGCTGGACACCTGCATACCCTGTCATCGCTTATAGTATAGCATTTCGCTTTATCGTTTTAAAGTATTTTCCGAAAACTTTTGCCCGGTATAGAAAGACCCCGGCAGAGCGGGATGCCCTGCCGGGGAGCTTTATGGGAACGGTAAACCGGGATTCTCGGATGAATTACTTCTCAGAAGGCTTGCTCAGGTCCACGCTGCGGATGATCTTGCGCACCGGCAGGATGCTCTTGGCGTTCATGGACAGCTCGTCCACGCCCATGCGCAGGAAGGTCTCGGTCAGGGCGGTGTCGGCACCCAGCTCACCGCAGATGCCCACCCAGATGCCGTGGCGGTGGCCCGCCTCAATGGTCATCTTGATGGCGCGCAGCACAGCGGGATGGTGCGGGTTGAAGAACGGCTCCAGCTTTGCATTCTGGCGGTCCAGCGCACAGGTGTACTGGGTCAGGTCGTTGGTGCCGATGGAGAAGAAGTCGCACTCGGCAGCCAGCTCGTCCGCGATCAGCACAGCGGCGGGGGTCTCGATCATGGTGCCCACCTCGATCTTGTCGCTGAACTTCTTGCCCTCGGCGGTCAGCTCTGCCTTGCACTCCTCCAGCACGGCCTTGGCATCCTGCAGCTCCCGCAGGCTGGTGATCATGGGGAACATGATGCTCATGTTGCCGTAGGCAGAAGCACGCAGCAGAGCGCGCAGCTGGGTCTTGAAGAAGTCCCTGCGGGTCAGGCAGATGCGGATGGCGCGGTAGCCCAGAGCGGGGTTATCCTCGTGATCCAGCTTCATGTAATCGACGGTCTTATCGGCACCGATGTCACAGGTACGGACGACCACCTTGCGGGGAGCCAGACTCTCCACCACCTGCTTGTAGGCCTCGAACTGGTAGTCCTCGGTGGGGAAGTCCTTGCAGTTCAGGTAGACGAACTCAGTGCGGAACAGGCCTACGCCGCCGGCATCGTTCTGCTGCACAGCACCCACATCGCTCATGCCGCCGATGTTGGCAAAGACATTGATGGTCTTGCCGTCCAGCGTGGTGTTGGGCTTGCCCTTCAGCTCCTGCAGCAGGGCCTGCTTCTTCTGATCTTCCTGCTGGCGCTTCTTCAGGCTCTTGAGCAGGTCTGGGGTGGGGTCAACGTAAACGCAGGCGTTGTAGCCATCGATGACCGCCATCTTGCCGTCCCAGTCGTCCTGAATATCCTTGCACTGGATCAGGGCAGGGATGTTCATGCTGCGGGCCAGAATGGCGGTGTGGCTGTTGGAGCTGCCCTCACGGGTGATAAAGCCCAGCAGCAGGCTCTTATCCATGCGGACGGTCTCAGACGGGGCCAGATCCTCCGCGACCAGAATGCTGGGCTCGGTGCCCTGCAGGCTGGCGTTGTCCACCCCCTGCAGAATGTCCAGCATGGCCTGCGCAATGTCCAGCACATCGGCGCTGCGGGCCTGCAGATACGGGTCGTCCATGGCGGCGAACACCGCAGCCTGATTGTTGCCTGCCGTCTTGACGGCGTACTCGGCACACTTTTTCTGGCTGTTGATGATCTCCTTGATGGCGTCCACAAAGTCGTCGTCATCCAGCATCATGGCGTGGATGTTGAACACCTCGGCGATGTCCTCGCCGGCTTCTGCCAGTGCCTTTTCGTACAGGGCGGTCTGCTGCTCAATGGCCTTCTGGCGGGCAGCTTCAAAACGCTCCAGTTCTGCGGCAGTATCTGCCACAGGGGCGGTGGAAATAGCAGTATCCTTTTTCTTGTAGATCTTGAGCTTGCCGATGGCGATGCCATTCAGGACGCTCTTACCGGTGCCTACCTGCATTGCACACTACTCCTTCTTCATCTGTGCCGGGGCCGCACTGCTCCGACAGTCCAAAAAAAGCCCCCGCAGCTCACCCGCGAGGGCCTTCCTCATCTTAACTGCGGAATCAGACGTTCTCGGTCAGGAACTTCTGGATGGCTGCTGCTGCAGCTTCCTCGTCGTCGCCCTCGACCTTGACGGTAACGGTCTCACCCTGCTTGACGCCCATGCCCATCAGAGCCATCAGCTTGCGCATATCGCAGCTCTTGCCGTCCTTTTCCAGGGTAGCGCTGCTGGCAAAGCCCTTGACGGTCTTGACGAGCAGGCCGGCGGGACGAGCGTGGATGCCGCATGCATCCTTAACGGTATACTGGAATTCCTTCATAATCATTTTCTCCTTACTTGATCCCGTGCGGCGCTTCTGCACTTGCACCAGACGCGGCCGAGCCGCGGCACGGTTGATACATCTATTATAAACCCTTGCCGGGAATTTTTCACCATTTCATATTGCTAATTTTTTATGCAAAATTTTGGTACAATTGAACATACAAATGTGACAAAAATGCACGTATTTCACTTTTTCTTCTGCTTGTGCGCAAATTTTAGGCAAATTGCGGCCTGATTTTGCATCAAAACCAAAAGCTGTTCCCGGTCGTTCCCGGCTTTGGCAGGTCGTTCCGGTGCTTATTCCACCGGATATCCCTCGGCATCCAGCGGCAGTTCCGTATAAGGCACAGCCTGCGGCACGGCATCCGGCTCACCGGAGGTCTGCTGGGCGGTCAATTCCTCGTCATGGCGTTCGCCCCAATCGCCGCTGTAGTCCTCGCCGGAGGTCTGCTGTGCCGGTTCGCTGCCAGTCAGCTCTTCGTCGTGGCGCTCACCCCAGTCGCCCTCGTAGTCCTCGCCGGAAGTCTGCTTTGCCTCAGCTTCCGCCATGGCGGCCTGCATGTCTTTCAGGCCCACCACAACGCCGGAGGGCCGTTCCAGCAGGTAAGCTCCCACGGCCTTTTTGCGGTACACCAACAGCACGCCGTAGCGGCTGGTCTCGCCGCTGCTTGCCGCCGGGATCAGCGCCGTCCATTTTTCCACGGTCTTGCCCTTGTAGCGTGCAAGGTCCATGCCGCTCTGCTGCACCACCCCGTTGAAGGCCGAAAAGCTGTCATCCCACTTGCGGGGGATCTTGACCTTGTCTGCCGTGATGGATGCGCCGTCCACATCCAGACCGTAGCCGGTGAACCATGTCTGGATGTCCTGTGCACTCTCAATTTTGTTCACCGCCGCCGAGACCGCAACGGTGCGGTTGCTGATGAACCGGCCCAGCAGAGCACTGCACACCACCAGTGCGCAGCACATGGCACTCAGACCCAGTTTTTTCAGGCTCGTTTTGCTCAACGTGACTACAAACATATCCCCATGCCTCCCCAGCCTGTTTATTGCTCTGAGAACAATTTATTCAGAGTTCGGGCAGGTTATGACGATTTAAAATGCCCGCCGTTTCACTCTGGGCATATTCAGCGGAAATATTATTTTGTTTTCGCGTTTGGAGTGGCCTGCGGGCCGCTCCAAACGCATTTTTACAAAAAGAGTCGCTGCCGGAAAATGCATTTTTTCTGCTGCACGACGGCTGCAAACCGACAGCAGCAAAATACCGCTACCCGTTACGTCCCCTTCCCGTGAAAAAGCAAATCAGCCAGACCCGCAGGTCTGGCTGATTTGCAATACTAAAAATAATTATTTCCTCTATTATTGTTAGAGTGAAGCGGAGACAATTCTAAATCGTCACGTCTCCGTGCGCTTTTACAAAATCCTCCGGCGAGACTTCGCCGTTCTGGCGGAGCACCTGTTTCAGCACCTGCATCACGCCGTATTCCCGGTGGGACGGTGCCAGAAACGGCACCTGCGCCCGCAGCGGTCCGCTGCCGTTCTCCATCAAAAAGCCGTACTTCGCGGTGGTGAGCATCTCGGCATCGTTGTAGGTGTCACCAAAGGCCATCATGCTGTCGGCCGGAATGCCCAGCAGTGCACCCACCTTTGCCAGTGCTGCACCCTTGTGCACACCTGGGTTCATCACGTCCACCCAGTTTCTGCCTGCCACTGCCACCGAGAATGCACCGCCATTTCCGGTGTGGAATGCGCCGTAGATCCGGTCGAAGGCTTTCTGCGAGTCGTCGTTGGGCAGATAGACGGTAAACTTATCCGCCGCCGCTTCCACCGCAGTCAGGTCATCCACGTATTCCACCCGGGTATAAAAATTCTTGAAAACTTTATCGTATTTCTCGTCCTGCTTTTCCGCGTAGGCCGCCTGCAGTCCGCACAAAAGGCCCACGTCTCCGGCCTGCTTTGTGCTGCGGGCCAGCTGCCGCCAGCCCTCGGCAGGCATTTCGGACACAAACAGGTCTTTCCCCTTCCAGCGGGCAGCGCCGCCGTTGTCGCCAATGAGAATGATCTCCTCCAGCAGATCCGGGAACATCGTTTCCAGTGTGTACAGAGGCCGCCCGCTGGCGGCGGCAAACAAGATGCCCTGCCCGGCCAGTGCACGGATGGTCTCGGTAAACTTTGGCGGCAGCTGGCTGTACTCGTCCAGAAGGGTCGCGTCCATGTCCGATGCGATCAGGCGAATGCGGTCCATTGCAGTTTCCTCACTTATCCGATGTAGCTGATGTTCACGTCCATATCGCCCTTATAGCCGGGCAGGCGTGCCGTGCAGGTGCCCTGCCACAGGGCGCAGTCGATGGGGCTGCTGGCAACACCATAATGTGCGTTCCAGATGGTATATTTTTTCAGGCTGTTCAGATTGACACGCTTGCGGTACCACAGGGTAGAGGCATACACACCGGGTTTGTAGCCCTGTGCCTTGACCTCCTCACAGAAGGCAATGGCGCACTTGGTGCGGTCCTCCATACCCAGACCGTCGGCACGGCCGGAACCATTGGAAGCGCCGGATGCTTCGGTGTCAAAGAAGATGGGGTAATCCAGCTTGCGTCCGTTCAGCACGTAGGCGCAGGCAAAGGCTTCCTCCTTGGCTTCCTCCTCGGTGGTGGCCTGACTGAAGAAATACACGCCCACCTTCAGGCCCGCATTCTTCACATTGGTGAAATGCTCCTCGAACATGGGGTCCAGCACCAACGTGCCGGAAGCACCATAGCCGCGGTAGCCGATGCGGACGATCACAAAGCTCACGCCTGCCTTTTTGATCTGGTTCCAGTCGATGTTCTTCTGATACTTGGAAACATCCACACCGAAGGTCTTGCCATTTTCCAGCACACCATCCGCATTGAAGTAATAGAGTTTATTGTCGATGCACTGGATGCCGGTCACCGGCTTGTTGGTGGTCTGGCTGTAGTAGTAGGTCTTGCCGCCGGAGGTGCGCCAGCCGGAATAGACCGGCTCCGTATCGCTCTTGCCCAGCCAGCCGAACAGGAAATTGAGCAGCCAGCTGAAAAATCCGTTCTCATCGCTCAGGTCGATGCACTGGGCCTCGGCGGCATCCATGGCACCGGCATCCAGCGCGGCACGGATCTCTTCCGGTGTCAGCACCACGCTGTTTTCCGGCGTGTGCTGGTTCGTGCTGTTCTCCTCCGCTTCGGTGGCCTGTACAGGCGGCGCTTCCGGGTCCTGTGCAGCAAGCTCCGGGGTCTCCGTCTGCAGGGTGGGCATTGCCGTTTCCTGCTGTGCAGAAACAGTCTCGGTCACTGCCGCGGTACTTTCTTCCGGCTGTGCAGCCAGTGCCAGCGGTGCGCCCATTGAAAAGGTCATTGCCAATGCCAGAACTGCCGCTGCGCACCGCGTTTTGCCGCGGGTGCCGCGGGCAGTCAGTTTATTCCAGAACGTTTTTTTCATGCTGTGCTCCAAACCTCATGCATTTTTATCGGGATGCCGCCCTTCACAAAAAGGGCGGCGTTTCATCTTCTCAATACTCTTTCAGTATACACCCGCGGGCAAGCCCCCGTCAATTGCCGCACACTGCAAAGCGCAGCTCCGAAAAGCTGCCGCCCCGGTATCAGAAAATGCTCCAAAATAGATACGTCTCAGCCCGCAAAAACATTGCACAAAGCCAAAAATTGCAGATATTTCCAGCAAAATCAGCATTTTGTCTTGCTGTCTTGACATGTGTATGGTATTATACTTGACATGCAGTTTTTGCATTGAATCCACCATCTTGAAACAGAAAGGCAGTTTCTCATGTCAAATGTGAAAGATTTCTTAAAACGCAAGGATATCGTCATCACCCCGCAGCGCTATCTCATTGAAGCGCTGGGTGCCATGGCGCAGGGCCTGTTTGCCAGCCTGCTGATCGGCACCATCATCAAGACGCTGGGCCAGCAGACCGGCCTTGACGTGCTGGTAGACCTTGGCGGCTATGCCACGGCCATGAGCGGCCCGGCCATGGCCTGCGCCATTGGCTGGGCGCTGCACTGCCCGCCGCTGGTGCTGTTCAGCCTGATTACCGTAGGCTACTCGGCCAATGCTCTGGGCGGCGCAGGCGGCCCGCTGGCCGTGCTCATCATTGCCATCGTGGCTTCCGAACTGGGCAAGGCCGTGAGCAAGGAGACCCGCGTGGACATCCTCGTGACCCCGCTGGTGACCATTTTTTCCGGCGTGGGCCTTTCCATGCTGATCGCCGCACCCATTGGCGCTGCCGCAAGTCAGGTGGGCACCCTGATCATGTGGGCCACCGAACAGGCTCCGCTGGTCATGGGCATTCTGGTATCCGTCATTGTGGGCGTGGCGCTGACCCTGCCCATTTCCTCTGCCGCCATCTGCGCCGCGCTGGGTCTGACCGGCCTTGCCGGCGGTGCCGCCGTGGCAGGCTGCTGCGCCCAGATGATCGGCTTTGCCGTGATGAGCTACAAGGAGAACGGCGTGGGCGGTCTGGTCAGTCAGGGCCTTGGCACCAGCATGCTGCAGATGGGCAACATCGTCAAGAACCCCCGTATCTGGATCGCGCCCACACTGGCCAGTGCCATCACCGGCCCGCTGGCCACCTGCGTGTTCCACTTTGAGATGAACGGTGCCGCTGTCTCTTCCGGCATGGGCACCTGCGGTCTGGTGGGCCAGATCGGCGTGTACACCGGCTGGGTGAACGATATCGCCGCCGGCACCAAGGCCGCCATCACCCCCATGGACTGGGCTGCCATGGCCCTCATCTGCTTTGTTCTGCCCGCTGTCCTGAGCGTTCTCTTCTGCGAGATCGAGCGCAAGCTGGGCTGGATCAAAGAGGGCGATCTGAAGCTGAACTAAACTCCCTCCGTCATCGCTTACGCGATGCCACCTCCCTCGATGAGGGAGGCTAAAAGGCTCACTCTCCGAGGGAGCTGGCACGGCAAAGCCGTGACGGAGGGAGTTATAAAGGTTTCCCGTCCAACACGGCTTCAGCCAGCGTATCATCTTCATATCGGAGCTTGAGCGAGAAAAAGGGTCTGTCCTCCTCGAGCAGGCGGAAGAAGATCTTGTCGCCCTCCCAGATGGGCAGCTGCTCCACCTGCTCCTTGGGCACCCATTCCAGAATGCCCTCGTTCCGGGCGGCATCCTTTACCAGTGTGCCCGTCCAGGCATCGGCGGTGTAAAGGAACATGTATTCGGTCAGCTCGCCCAGAAGAAAGGTCACTACGCCCCGGCAGCGGTAGGAGGTCAGGGTGAGGCCGGTCTCCTCCTGCACTTCCCGCAGCAGGCAGTCCTCCGGGCTTTCAAATGGCTCAAACTTGCCGCCCACACCGATCCATTTGTCGTGGTTCAGGTCGTTCTTCTTGGTCACGCGGTGGAGCATCAGGTAGGCATCATCCTGTTCCAGATAGCACAGGGTGGTGTTGCGCATGGGAAATTTGGGATCCATCAGCAATTCTCCGTTTCTGTCAGCATTACAAAAAGCGTCCCACAGGGAGCCCCCTGTGGGACGCTTTTATCGTTTCTTATTTCCGTGCGGCCCGGCCTTTTCCGGCGTTGTTCAGCTTCCGCACCAGATCATTCTGGTGCTTGCGCTGGGAGGGCGTGGGCTCCGGGTCCCGCTTCTCCTCGGCACGGGCGTTGGTCTGCGCGGTGTCGGGGTCAACGCGCACCAGGTTCCATTCCTGATTGCCGCCCGAGACGTAATTCCAGATCTGGGCCTGTGCACCGTTGGAGGTGTTCATGCCCACAAGGTCGATGTACTTGTCGGCCAGCACATTGCGGATGCGGGTGCGGCCGTTCCGGGTGGACTCCAGCTCCCAGCACTGGCTCAGCCCGCTGGTGCGGCCCCACTGGTGCAGCCAGGTGCCCTCGACCACGCCGCCCAGGGCCAGATCGATGAACTTGCCTGTAAAGCGGTTCCTGATCCGCCAGCATCCACGAACTGCCACTGCTGCCACGGATGCCCGGCGTAGTCCCACAGACGGATGGCCGCGCCGTTCTCCGTGTTGAAGTTCTTGATCTCCAACACCTTCCCATTGGGTGCCTTGATGAGGTAAAACTCATTTTCCAGTAAAACGACCTGAGATGCTTTTGCCATACGTCCGTGTCTCCTTTCCGGTAAAATCTGGTTTGACGCTTCTATTATAGCGGATTTCCCGGTGCGCAACAAGATTGATTCTTGACGAATATTTTTCTTTTTATTGTGCATTTTGCACTTTCCGCAGCTTTCGACAGAGCCACGGCCCGGCGTACCACAGCACCAGACAGACAAGCCCGATCAGCCGGATCTGCGTGTTGGTGCAGTGGGTGTTCAATTCCAGCCCGATGCCGAAGGAAAGGAGATTGGCGGTCAGCGCATAGAGGATGGGGTGAGGCTTTTTGCCCTCCGGCCAGGGCAGATACCGGTTGTAGACAAAGGCTTCCACGGAGAACACCAGCACCTCCAGTGCAAAATAAAGGAAATTGCCCCACATCGGCCCGAGATAGAGCGTGCCGTAGCACAGCCCGAGGTTCAGGATGATCTGCGTGGCAAGGTTGACCTTGCCGATGAGAGCGCGCTGGGCGGGGCCGCGCAGCCCGAAAAGCAGGATGCCCCACGTCAGCTCTAAAATCAGGGTGATGAGCACCCGGGCGGCAAAGGAGGAAAGGATGTCGGAATCGTTGCGGTTGTGGTAGACCCGCAGGCCGTCTTGGGAATCGAGAAGCACCTGCCACTCGCTGGAAAAGGCATAGCGCTCCACCGGCTCCTCACTGCGGTAGAATGTACCAGTCTCTATATTATAGAGTAAAACATAGAACTTGTTGGGCGGGTAGTAGCCCCAGACGAACTCTGCATCGGCATCGCCGGGGTATTCCTGAAAATAGCCCAGAAAGTAGTAGCCCTCGGGGGTGGGGTAGTTCCGGAAGGCCTCCCAGGCCTCCCGGGAACCCATCCGCTCCCGGTAGTCTGCCGGGGCGGTCCAGGGGCCGTTGAGGGCCGTATTGCCCAGCAGGGTGACCGCATAGCGCTGGCCCGGTGTGTAATAGAGCTTGAGCGTGACCGAGGGCTTGGGGCCCATGTCCGCAAAAACGGGCAGGGAAAGGGCCAGCACCAGCAGGGCCGAGAGGAAAAAAGCAAAAATTTTTTTGCGAAAAATTTTCTTCATGGCGGTGTCCTCACTTCAAAAAACAAAAAATTCCGACACGTCTTTCCTTAACCTGTAAACGTATGAAAAACAGCTGTTATTGCAGGGCGTTCTGCACAAAATTGCAGATGGAGCTTTGTGCGCCATTTCCTGTTTTTCTTGCAAGTACAAAACGACCGTTTTCGGCCTCTTTCAGGGCAGAATATGAACAATTTGTTTCCAGCTCACGGCCAATTCAGGACACTGACTTCACATTTATAAAGCAAAGTGAACTTCACCGCTTTATTTACATGAACAAAACAGCCTTCAAAAGAAACTTTAATTTGTTTCACGTTTTTGGATATTGACTTTATATCAAAACTGCGGTATAGTAAGAATGCGGAGAGCGGAAAACGCCCCGCCGATACTTGAGCTTCAGGCATAAGCCTGTGAGAAAAATATAGGAGGTTTGACTTATGTACTATTACATTCTGGGTTGCGGCATTGCTTGTCTGGTTCTGTTCGGCATCAACAGCATGGATACGGTGGATGTCAAGCCGGCCGAGATCCTGGGTAAGGTCATTTTGTGGCCCGTTGCCCTGATGGAAGCAGTTGTTCGTTACAGCTCCACGCATCACAACATCAAGACCGCGCTGTAAAACATCTCGTTCCAAACCAACGAAGAGCAATCAGGCGGCTGCGCTTTCAAAAAGGAAGGCGCAGCCGCCTTTTTGTTTTGCACTTTACGGCGTTGTATGGTACAATAACACCAGAACTTTTAGGGAGGGAAATTGCTATGACCAATGAGACCTTACATACCCTTGAGACCCGCCGCAGCTGCCGCGCCTACAAGCCGGAGCAGATCACGAAAGAGGAGCTGGAAGCCGTTCTGCGCGCAGGCACCTTTGCCCCCAGCGCCATGAACCGCCAGAGTGCAAAGATCGTGGTGGTGCAGGATGCCGAGACCCGCGCCCAGCTCACCCGGATGAATGCTGCCGTGATGGGCAACACGGGCGACCCCATGTACGGTGCCCCCACCATTCTGGTGGTGCTGGCGGATGCCAATGCCCGCTGGGGCGTGCAGGACGGCAGCCTT
>ENA-OPBG01001406-OPBG01001406.1-human-gut-metagenome-genome-assembly--contig:-NODE-1406-length-16704-cov-3.015556_pt1 | contig 16704 bp, 17 predicted proteins | sample MGYA00241065_ERZ501446 | MGnify/ENA primary metagenome ERZ501446 (study PRJEB25962, sample SAMEA2042632) | human gut metagenome | biome: human gut; feature: human-associated habitat; material: faeces...
CAAAATTATGCTCGAAAATCCACATATATTTCTTGTGAAGACAGGTTCTTATTTCCCGTTGATCTCGTCGATATAGTTCTGCACCTGATCGTAGATGGAGTTCACCGACTCGCTCCACGGCACACCACGGGACGCAGCACGAACGCCGTGTTCGCTGCTGTCCAGAACGCTGGTGACATCGGCGGAAATGCCATTGTAGAAGTCGAAGCTGTGGTTTTCCAGCGCCATCTCGTTCATCTTATTCTTCATCTCGATCATCTCGTCCGTCCACTCGTAGTCGTCAATGAACTGCTGGTCGCTGATCTCCTGTGCGCCCTCGCAGACCTTGCTGAACCGGAAGCAATCCAGGAACTTTGCCACGCCCTCCGGATTGTGTCCGCCCTTAACGAAGCAGTAGGCGTTGATGCTGGCGGGGATGTAGTACTCGTCCGCCTTTTCATATTTGGGCACCGGCACAAAGAACACGTCCTCGCCGAATGTCTTGGACCACTGGGATTTTTCCGTGCCCAGTGTCCACAGACCGCAAGGATAGAACAGCAGCTTGCCCTCGCCGATGTAGTAGTCACGGGAAGTCCAGCCGTAGTCGCCCACGCCCAGTGCGATATAATCCGACTGCCACAGGTCATACATCCAGTTCTGGTAGTCCTCGATTGCCTCGTCGCGCAGGTTGTTCACCAGCTTGCCGTCCTCCAGACCGATGTACGGAACACCGGTGGAGGCGGAGAGCCCTGCCTCGAAGTACCAGCTGTCGATGCCGTAGTGCTCGTTGGAGGTATCCACGAACTCGGACAGCATGTCCTGAAATGCGTCCCAGTCCCACTTGCCCTTTTCGAACAGCTCTGCCGGATCGTCCAGACCGTTTTCGTCGATGGTTTTGCGGTTATAGATAATGGCGCAGTTGTCGCCGGTGACCTCTACTGCAGCCACATAGTGCTTGCCGTCCCAGATCATGCTGTCGTTGGCATCCTTTACATCTGCCCACAGCTCCGAATCCAGATCCAGATAGTCGTCGTAGGGAACGAACATGCCGCGAACCGCACCCTTGGGGAATGCGTCCCAGTCGCCGGCATAGAAAAAGTCAATGCCCTCGTCACTGTTGATGGCATTCGCCAGATCGTTGTACCGTGCGCTATGTGTGGTCTGGTGCCACTCAATCTTTCCGCCGTAGCGTTCCTGAAAGATTGCCAGCTCGACGGGTGTCGTCTTTCCGGTGTCGTCCGAATTGATGTCCCATGTGGAGAGCCACTTGATGGTCTTGTTCTCCAGTTCGCCGGTCAGACGCTCGTCCGACTTCGCCAGATCTGCCAGCTGTTCCCGTGTTGCGGCGGACATGTCCTTTTTCGGTCCCTTGTCCGCCTCCGATGCGTCGCATGCCAACAGTGGCACTGTCAAAACTGCCGCCAGCAGACAGCTCAGTGCCATTCTTGCATATCGTTTCATGCGAGTTCCTCTATCTCCTTTTTTGTTCCGCTCGGACATTTTATGTTTATTATAGCATATTCTGCACCGTATGCGCAGTGCACAAACTACACGAGATTCCACCTGCTTTTCCAGCGACATCCACAAAATGCAATAGATTATTGCGGATAAATTGCCACAGCCTGCCGGTGTATCAGTTCAAAACGGTTCTCAAAAACATCCATGTCATAGTCGATTTTCCCCTCCAGCGGATCGCACACTGTCACCGTGTTGGCATCCAGATCGTAGCCGCACAGCAGCAGACAGTGCTCATTGACCAGAAAGACCGCATCATCGCCGTCAGGAGTCGTCCAGTAGTACTGCTCCTCCACGTTGGGTGTCATGTTGATGGTCGCCCAGGTGACAACCGGTGTGCCGCTGGCCACCTGTCCGAGCAGCGTTTTCAGAGAACAGCCCGTCAGATTCTGCACCACTTCGCCGCCGCCCTGATCGGCAAGGTAGTTCTGCGCTGTCTGTACGATGACCGGCGCATAGCATCCCCACGAGGTGGGGTCATAGGGTGAGCCGATAAATGCCTCGTCAAAGGTGTTCTGGTACGCCTCCCCACGAATCAGGTAGTCGTCCGCCATGGTCAGCTTATCCACATCATAGCCCAGATAGTTCAGCGCCATGGTCAGCGAGGTGATCTCGCACCCCGTGGGAAGCTCCGGATTCTGCAGAATCGGCTGTGCGTCCAGCTGGCAGCTGCGCACCGGCAGTTCGGCCGGCTCGGCGGGCAGGGTCAGCGTCGTGACCGCCTCGGTAGCCGGCTCCGTTTCCGGCATGGTCTCCGCCATAGCAGCCACCACCTGCGATTCAGACGCTTCCCCGGCGGCAAGCTGCGGCACTTCGGCAGCCGGTGTTTCCGATGCCGCCCTTTTCTGATACTGAATGATACCAAATACAACGGCAACGGCAGCGATCAGCAGCAAAAGCACCAGGACTTTCCGCCACATACCCTGTTTCTTTTTGGTCGTACTCATCTTGATTTCTTACGCTCCTTCTGTTTCAGTCCGATGGTTCTGCCGCGGCTGCATTGCCGTTTTCCGGCGGAAATCGGTTTCCCCCTGTCCGATAACCGGGCGGGAGAGCTGGTAAATATCCGTTGCTCTCGCATCCAGCTGGGCGCAGCGGTATGCATCGGCGCCGCTCTGAGAAAGCTCCGCCAGCGAATGGGAGAACGGCAGCAAATGCCGGTTTTTGGAATCGTGCAGAATCTGCCGTCCCACGTCGTTGAACGCCAGAATTCTGCCGTAGGGCGGAATCTTCTGCATGTCCTCGTTGCGAATGTCCAGCAGCATGTGCAGCAGGATCCGGCGCAGCCGTGCCATGGGATACCGCTTGGTCTGGAGGTGCGCCATCAGCTCCTCCAGCGAAGCCGCACGCTTTGCCTTATACAGCCGGTACTCCAAGCCCTGCGCCACCTCTGCCACATCGTGCAGTTCCTCCGGCGTGCTGGTGCGCAGCCGGTACAAAATGGGGCGTTCCAGATTTCGCAGCGAACCGATCTTTCCCTCTGCCGCCGCATCCCGCAGCACCCGCCACGCAAACCCCGGCATCATCCGGCGGCAGTCGCCGCCCTCGCTAAAATACTGCCGGATATAGGTGGCGCTTGCCGTGCCGTCCGCACCGGACTGCATGCTGTTGTGCCCCGCCCCGCGCCGCTGGATGGTCATGGGTTTCAGAGGGCTGTGCATCTCCTCCATGGCGTTCAGATAGGCGATCGCCAGCGTGTTGTTGGGCTGGCGGAGAACATCGGCGATCTCCCTGCCGCAGAGCTGTTCCACCATCTGGGAGAGCACCGCCGGATAGGAATTGCCGGAGCGGGTGAGATCGTCCAGCACATCGGCGTACTCCGTCTTGCACACATGGCAGGCTTTCGCTGCCTGATACAGCAGGTGCAGGTCGCCGCACTCGCTGCCGAAAGAGATCTCCTGCACATTTCCCAGCGCCGTCAGCAGCGCCACCCCGCCCATGGCGAAATTCTCCGCCGGTGCCAGCGCATATGCCGCCGGCAGTTCGATGACCAAGTCCACACCGCCCTGCACGGCAAGCCTGGCACGGGTGAATTTGTCCAGAATGGCGGCATCTCCACGCTGGACAAAGTTTCCGCTCATGACGGCGACAATGCCGTCCGCTCCGTTGCGGCGCACCTGTTCCAGATGGTACAGGTGTCCGTTGTGCAGCGGATTGTATTCACAAATGATACCACTGATTTTCATGCTGAATCCTCCGTAAAATTTATGGAAAACGAGAATTTTCCGGCAATGAAAAGGGGAATTTTTGCAAACCCCTTGCATTTTCCGCAAAAAAGTTTATAATAGTATAGGGAAGGACAAGATTCCTGTCCCTGCATCGGCATCTTTTGGATGGTGCCGCTGTAACATCAGAAAAGGAGAAATACCCCTATGATTATTCTTGTTGTAAACGCCGGCAGCTCCTCCCTGAAGTACCAGCTCATCGATATGAAGGATGAGTCGGTCATCGCCAAGGGAAACTGCGACCGCATCGGCATCGACGGCCACCTGAGCCACAAGACTGCCAGCGGCGTCAAGGTTGAAGAGGACTGCGCATTCCCTACCCACGCAGAGGCTTTTGAGCGTCTGGTTCAGGCGCTGACCACTGGCGAGGGCGCTGTGATCTCCAGCATGAGCGAAATTTCCGCCGTTGGCCACCGTATCGTACAGGGCGCAGAAGTTTTCACCAAGACCACCATGGTAACAGACGAGATCATCGAGAAGATCGACGAGCTGCGGGAACTGGCACCGGTACACAACCATGGTCACGCACTGGCACTGTGGGCATGCCGCAAGATTCTGCCGGATGTTCCGCAGGTCGTTGTCTTTGACACTGCATTCCACCAGACCATCCCGCAGAAGGCATTTATGTATGGCTTCCCGTATGAGGACTATGAGCAGTATCATGTCCGCAAGTACGGCTTCCACGGCACCTCCCACCGCTTCGTTACCGCAAAGCTGGCAGAAGTACTGGGCAAGGATCTGAAGGATCTGAAGATCGTTTCCTGTCATCTGGGCAACGGCTCTTCCATCACTGCGGTACAGGACGGCAAGTCCGTTGACACCACCATGGGCTTCACCCCGCTGGACGGCGTTCTGATGGGCACCCGCTGCGGTGCGGTTGACCCGTCCGCAGTTACCTATGTTGCCGGCAAGCACGGCTTTGATGTGGCTGCAATGGACACCTACATGAACAAGCAGTCCGGTATGCTGGGCATCTCCGGCAAGTCCTCCGACTTCCGTGACATCACCGCAGCAGCAGAGGCTGGCGACAAGCGTGCCACACTGGCAAAGGATATGCTGGTTTACGACATCAAGAAGGACATCGGCGCATATGCAGCAGCCATGAACGGTCTGGACGCTGTCATCTTCACCGGCGGCATCGGCGAAAATGCGCCGAACTGCCGTGAGGAAGTCTGCGAGAACATGGAATATCTGGGCATCAAGATCGACAAGGCTGCCAACGATTTCAAGGGCGAGCTGCGGAAGATCTCCACACCGGATTCCAAGGTAGAGGTCTGGGTCATCCCGACCAACGAGGAACTGCTCATCGCACGGGACACTCTGGCAATGATCAGCAAGTAAGCAACGATTTTCTGCGGACTGCCGCAGAAAAGGCGAAGCCGTCCTCTGGCGGACTTCGCCTTTTTTCATCTTTCCAGAAAGGACGATCCCCCATGGATTCTCAGCTGACACTCACCCAACAGGCACTTCAGGCACGAGCCAATGCCTACGCCCCCTATTCCGGCTTTGCCGTGGGCGCTGCCCTCGTTGCAGAGGACGGACGCACGTTCTACGGCTGCAATGTGGAAAACGCCTCGTATTCCATGACCATCTGCGCCGAGCGCAGCGCCGTTTTTTCCGCCGTCGCCGCCGGTGTCACCCGATTCCGGAAGCTCGCCATTGTAGGCGGCAAGACGGACGGGGAGGCAGCACAGGTGCCCTGTCTGCCCTGCGGCGCATGCCTTCAGGTGCTGGCGGAGTTCTGTCCGCCGGACTTCCCCATTCTGCTGACAGACGGCGTGCACCTGCTGGGGGAATTTCTGCCGGCACAGTTTCGGCTCTAATCTTTAGAGCCTGTTTCGCATCTTTTTCCGCACATCTTTTCGGCAGATTTTGCCGGTGACTGTGTCAAAAATCCTTGCCAGACACAACGTATGCCTGCGGATTTTTTCCTTGTCACCGACAAAATCATGCTCGAAAATCCGCACATAAAAGATGCGGAACAAGCTCTTAAAAAAGATCACCAAAAATGCATGTGTCCTGCTGTGAAAACGGCGGGGCACATTTTGTTTTGAGTGACAGTTTCCGGAGATCGTCATACAATGAAGGGAATATCATTGGAAAGGGGAAACTGGAATGCCTTTGGTGAGTTTGTGCATGATCGTTCGGAATGAGGAAGCGGTGCTGGAGCGCTGTTTGGACTCGGTGGCGGAACTGGTGGATGAGATCATTCTGGTGGACACCGGTTCCACAGATGATACCAAGAAGATTGCGTCGAAGTTTTCGGCGAAAATCTACGATTTCCCGTGGCGGGACGATTTTTCCGCCGCAAGAAACTACGCCGTGGCGCAGGCGGTGGGAGACTATTGGTTCTGGCTGGATGCGGACGATGTGGTGGAGGGAGAGAATCGGGAGAAGCTGCGGCGAATTCTGGCGCATCCGGATGCGGACGTGGTGTTCCTGCCCTATCAGCTCTCCTTTGACGAGGACGGAAAACCGCAGATGATCTCCTGCCGGGAGCGCATTTTTCGGCGCAGTGTAAAGTTTCAGTGGGAGGGTGCTGTGCACGAGGCAATTGTGCCACGGGGAAAGGTGCGCTATGGGGATGCTGCCATCTCACACCGAAAAATCGGCGCAGGCAGTCCTGATCGCAATTTGCACATCTATCAGCAGAAGCTTATGCGTGGCGAGAACTTTTCCCCCAGAGAACAGTATTATTACGCCAGAGAACTGTACGACCACCGTGCCTATCGGGCAGCACTTCCGGTACTGGAACAGTTTTTGCGGGATGGAAAGGGCTGGGCACCGGACTGCATGGGAGCGTGTCTGCTCTGCGGAAACTGTTACCGAAAACTGAAACAGCCGGCGCAGGCGCTGAAAAGCCTGCTGCGTGCGCTGGAATACGGTGCGCCGACGCCGGAGCTTTGCTGTGAACTGGGCGCTGTCTTTCTGGATCAGGAGCAGTATCCGACGGCGATCTTCTGGTACCAGCTTGCTATGGAGGTGGGTGAGGATTCCAGAGAGGGATTCCGTGTGCAGGCGTGCTGCGATTATATTCCGGCGATGCAGCTCTGTGTCTGCTATGACCGGATGGGGGACACTTTTTCCGCAGCGGCATATAATGAATTAGCCGGAAGCGTCCGGCCGAAAGATGCGGCTGTGGCGTTCAACCGGCGGTATTTTGCAGAAAAGGGAATCCAATTCCATGATGCAGAAAATCACAAGAGAAAGGAGTTGTGAGAAATGGCATATTGTCATTGTCAAGGCAGTGCGGAAGAGCCGTATCGTGGCTGCTGTCCGCCAGTACCGCCTCCGGCGCCCTGCTGTCTGGAAGGGCCGCCCGGCGTGACCGGACCGATGGGCGCTACCGGTCCAGTCGGTGCAACAGGTCCCACAGGTGCGACTGGTGCAGTCGGCGCAACAGGTGCCACAGGTGCGGATGGCGCAGTCGGCGCAACAGGTGCCACAGGTGCGACTGGTGCGGACGGCGCAGTCGGTGCAACAGGTGCCACAGGTGCGACTGGTGCAACAGGCCCTACAGGTGCAACCGGTGCCACAGGCGCAGCTGCAACCATTACACCGGCAGCTGCGGTGAACGATTCCGTTGGCACAGTCGATGTGGTGGAGCAATTCAACACACTGCTTGCGAATTTGCGGGCAGCAGGGCTGCTGGAATCCTGACCAAATGAAAAGAGCTGTCCCGTTTGGGGCAGCTTTTTTGTTGGGTTTTGCGGATGGACTTGCATTTTTTTCGGAAATGGCGTATACTGAGAGCAGAGAAAAGGGGGTGGGAGCATGTCTTATTTTTGGCTGACATTGGAACGAATTCCGGATGATCTGGGATTTTCGCTGTATGATAGAACGCATCTCTGCTGGCTCCTTGGGATTTGCGCCGGAATTGTTCTGCTGGCGTGGGTCTGCCGCCGCATTTGTGAGGATACCTGCCGCCGATTGTTACAGGGAATCGGCTGGGGAATGCTGGGGCTGGAGGTGCTCAAGGTAGCAGTTCTTCTATCAACGGGACAGTTTCGGGCGGCGTATCTGCCGCTGGATTTGTGCGGACTCTCCGTCTTTCTGGAGTTTGCTGCTGTCTGGAAACCGCATCCGCTGCTGTTGGAATTGCTATACAGTCTTTCTCTGCCGGGGGCGTGTCTGGCACTGCTGTTTCCCAACTGGTTTCCGCTGCCCCTCTGGAACTTTTTCAGCATCCATAGCTTTGTGATTCACGGGCTTCTGGTGGCAGTGCCGGTGATTTTTCTGGCACGTGGGACACTTCGTCCCGATTGGAAACGGCTGCCCTTTTGCTTCACTATGGTGGCAGCAGCGTGTATTCCCATTGTGTGGGTGAACCACCGGTTTCACACAAACTTTTTCTTTCTGTCGTGGCCGACCAGCGGTTCGCCTTTGATCTGGTTCGGGCGGGAGTTCGGCAACTACCGCATTGGGCTGCCCGTACTGATGGCACTGATCTGGACGGGCATGTACGGGATTCCGGCGCTCTGCCAGCTGATACGCCGGCACATTGCAAAATCGTGAGATGCAAAAAGACCGTCATCGGATGTGTTTTCCGAGGACGGCCTTTTTATGTTTAGTCGGTACACAGCGAGCGCAGATGTTTCATGAGAGAATCATAATTCGAGATCTCCTTGGAAATCTTTGCGTGCTTGCCGTGAAAAAGTACGTGTACAGTGTGCTTTGTTTTCCGGATGTTTGTGACTTCTGTTACCGGCGTTACACGGATTCCGTCCATGGAAAGCGTGCCATCCAGAAGCTTTGCCAGCGTGTCCGGCTGATGCAGTACAGACAGCAGCTGTTCCTGTCTGGCAATGGCACTGGAAACACGACTCTGAGCGCCGGCACCGGGAATCCTTGCGGAGATATGGTAGAGTGTTCCTCGATAGAACGCCCACACTTTGAACTGTGCTCGGATTTTTCCAGAGAGCCGAATCCCTGTGACAGAGAGGTAGAAGATCACCGCCAAAGCCACTGCCAGCACCAAAATCAGACAAAGTTCTGTTTCCGTAGAGGTGGTTTTGTATACGGCATCTCGATTTTGTTCAGAATCCTTTGTAAGCTGAAAGAAAAACGGGATCATCGAAACGGCAAGTGCTGCAAAAGAGAGCAGCACACGCCACAGCATTTTGCGTGCTGCTTCTTCTCGTGCCACATGGGGCGGATGATAAATTTCAAGCATACGGCTTCTCCTGTCCGGCAAGCTGCTCTGCGCACCACAGAAATCCCTTGGCAGTGCGGGCAGCATTGTCCTGAAAGTGATTGCCGGAGTTCCACTCCAGCGTGGTATTTACCCCGCACTGCGTCAGGCGTTCTGCCTGTGCTAGGATTCGTGCTTTTCCGGTGCGCAGCAGCGGATTTCTGGTCTTGTGTTCCTTGTTGCCAAGGCTGAGGTAGACGTGGGAAGTCTTTGGCTCATGCGCTGCGATGTAGGTGTCCCAGTCATCGAACCACACGGAGGGGGAGCAGGCAGCCACTGCCCGAAAGGCATTCGTCTGGTAGGCTGCCCAGAGGCTAAATAATCCCGCCAGAGAATAACCGCCCAGCACACACGGCATGGTTTTCGGCAGAGCGAGCGCCGGCAGCAGTTCCTCCAGAATCCACCGCAGCGTTTCTCCGGCGTTTCCGCCGAAAGGTTCGCTGCCGAACGCCTGTCTTGCGCTCCACGGGGACAGCTCACGGTTCCAGTCCGTTACCGGAAAGGACACCAGCGTCACGTCACACGGCGCATGCTGCTGAATCTGCGCTGCCTCTTCCGCAAGACCGGCAAGCTCGTGTGCGCCGGTTGGCTGGATGAGCACACATGCCGGCGCATCTGCGGAAAAGATGGTGCAGTGTTTTCCGGCAAGATCGGTTGCAACTTGTGACATGATTAGAAGCTCTCGTAGAATACGGTTTCTGTCAGCGGTTTGCGCTCCGTGTCATAGCGCTCCGGCGACTTGACTGCCTCTGGATTGGCATAACCCAGACACAGCATGGAAACCGGCACATAGTTCTCCGGCAGGTGGAATTCCTCCCGCACGATCTCCGGATCAAAACGCTCCACCCAAAGAGAGCCGAGTCCCTGTTCTGTTGCCTCCATCATCATATAAGTAGTGACAATGGAGAGATCGATCTCCTCAATGCGGTGTCCGTCGAAGCTGCGAATCCAGCAGTCATCCACATCGGCGCAGGCGATGATAACGGTCTTGGCAGTGTAGGCATTGGCATTGTGCATTGCTTTTGCGACCTTTTCCAGTCCTTCCGCAGACTGGACAACCAGCAGACGCTGAGGCTGGTGATTCTTGCCTGTGGGCGCAAGGCGTCCTGCCTCCAGAATTGCCTGAAGCTTTTCCGGCTCGATGGCTTTGTCTTGATAGGAACGGATCGAGCAGCGTTTCTTTGCGAGTCCTGTAAAATTCATGATGGAATTCCTCCTTTTCGATTTGCTCTCAGTATATCACACTTCCCCCGAAAATGCAAGCGTTTGTAAAAACAGGGGAGAATGAGGGACAGATACTTTCCTGTGTTAACAGATTGAAAAGTACGAGACGAGAAAAAACAGACGAAATTGCGTGGACTTTTCGCTTTGTAAATTCGTATTTTTCCAGATTTAACATTTAAACTAGATTTAACATAAGCAAGGTGATGGATTTTACAGGCAGCTGGTATAATGAGATTGTTCATTGGAACAGAGGAAATAAATTGTGTGAGAGCGTGAAAAAACGCTCAGGATTTCCCGCATCGGGAAAGAAACGGAGTTTTGTAAAATGAAAAAGAGGATTCAGATGATCGCAGGTATCGCAGCACTGGGCATGCTGGCAAGTGCTATGACTGGTTGTGGCGCAGGCGGCGCAAATGGTGCGATCAGCGTCATCACCCGTGAAGACGGTTCCGGTACCAGAGGCGCATTCACTGAGCTGTGCGGTATCGTCGCAGACGACAAGGACAACACTGTTTCTAGCGCAGAGGTTACCAACAGCACTGCCGTTATGCTGACCACCGTTGCCGGCAACTCCGCAGCCATCGGCTATGTTTCCATGGGTTCGCTGGATGACTCCGTAAAGGCAGTCAAGGTGGACGGCGTAGAGGCAACACCGGAGAACGTCTCCAACAGCAGCTATTCCATTTCTCGTCCGTTTAACATCGTCACCAAGACCGACGGTATCAGCGATGCTGCACAGGACTTCATCAACTTTATCATGAGTGATGACGGTCAGGCAGTGGTCGAAGATGCGGACTACATTCCGGTTAGCTCCGGCACGTATGAGGCAGCCGATGTCAGCGGTAAGGTAACTGTTGCAGGTTCTTCCTCTGTAACACCGGTCATGACCAAGCTGAAAGAAGCATACGAAAAGATCAACACCAATGTGACTGTAGACGTACAGCAGAGCGACTCTACCACCGGCGTTACCTCTGCCGTACAGGGCATCTGTGACATCGGTATGGCATCCAGAGAGCTGAAGGACAGCGAAACTTCGCAGGGCGTGGAGGCAACTGTCATTGCAATGGACGGTATTGCAGTCATCGTCAACAAGGAAAACACCATTGAAGACCTGACACTGGACCAGATTCGCCAGATCTATGTGGGTGAAGTTACAAGCTGGGATGAACTGAACAAATAAATGAAACGCTTGTCGAGAGGACGACGTACATGAAAAAATATCGTGAAAAAATCATGCAGGTTGTGTTCCTGATCGCTGCATGTATCTCCATCGTTGCCGTTGCGCTGATTTGCATCTTTCTGTTCGCAAACGGGTTTCCGGCAATCGTTGAGATCGGGCCGCTGAAATTTCTGGGCGGTATGACATGGAAACCGACGGAGGGACAATACGGGATCTTTCCTATGATCATCGGCAGCATCTATGTCACAGGAATCGCCATTCTGGTCGGCGTGCCGATCGGATTGTTCTGCGCCGTATTTATGGCAAAGTTCTGTCCGAGAAAACTCTATAAGATTCTGAAGCCGGCGATCTCTCTGCTGGCAGGCATTCCCTCCATTGTCTATGGCTTTTTCGGGCTGGTCGTGATCGTACCGATCATGCAGCAGCTGGTGGGAACGGGAAAAAACGTACTGACCGCCGGCATCCTGCTGGGCATTATGATTCTCCCCACCATCATCGAGATCTCGGAATCCTCCCTCCGTGCCGTGCCCCAGAGCTATTATGAGGGCTCGCTGGCACTGGGAGCAACCCATGAGAGAAGCGTCTATTTTGCCACGCTTCCGGCAGCAAAGTCGGGCATTATGGCGGGCATCATTCTGGGCATCGGCAGAGCCATTGGCGAGACCATGGCAGTTGTCATGATCGCCGGAAACCAGCCGGTATTGCCCAAGAGCCTGTTCGCCGGCGTGCGGACGATGACGGCAAATATTGTCATGGAAATGGGCTATGCAGAGGGTCTGCACCGTGATGCATTGATTGCAACGGGTGTGGTTCTGTTCGTCTTTATCCTGCTGATCAATGTTTGCTTCTCGCTGGTAAAACGGAAGGAGCAGTCATGACAAAGACAAAAGAAATGGGCATCAATCACCGCACCATGAAACAAAAGCTGGCGGAGTACCGGCATCAGCCTCTCTCCCTGCTGCTGTTGGCGCTGACACTTCTGGCAGCAGTCATTACTGTGGGTGTACTGCTGTGCCTGATTGCATACATCCTGTACAAAGGCATCCCGAACATGCATCTCTCCCTCTTTGCGTGGAAATATACCACGGAGAACAGCTCCATGATGCCTGCCATCATCAACACGCTGCTGATGACAGTGGTAACCCTGATGATCGCCGTGCCCATCGGTGTATTCTCCGCCATCTATCTGGTGGAGTACGCCAAGCGCGGCAACAAGCTGGTCAAGGTCATCCGCATGACAACGGAAACATTGCAGGGCATTCCCTCCATTGTCTTCGGTTTGTTCGGCTTCCTGATGTTTGTGGTGGCATGCAACTTCGGCTTCTCGCTGCTGGGCGGTGCCATCACACTGGCACTGATGGTGCTGCCGCTGATTATGCGTACCACGGAAGAGGCACTGCTCAGCGTGCCGGACTCTTTCCGGGAGGGCAGCTTCGGACTTGGCGCAGGACGTCTGCGGACGATCTTCCGCATCATCCTGCCCAGCGCAATGCCGGGAATCCTCGCCGGAATCATTCTGGCAGTGGGACGTATTGTGGGCGAAACTGCCGCACTGATGTACACCGCTGGCACTGCTACCACAGTATGTACAGGGCCGTTCCGCTCCTGCCGTACCCTTGCTGTGCATATGTACCAGCTGCTCTGTGAGGGACAGTATATGGGACCGGCATATGCCACAGCGGTTGTCCTGCTGGTGATGGTCATTGTCATCAATGCGCTGTCCGGCTGGATCGCAAAGAAACTGACCAAATAACAGGAAGGAGTGCGGTGCAGCGGCAGACGGCTGCGCACCCAGTGAAACCATGGAGAAATTTGAAATCCACAACATGGATCTGTACTATGGCAGTTTCCATGCGCTGAAAAATATCAATCTGGATCTTCCCGCCAATCAGGTGAGTGCCTTTATCGGGCCGTCCGGATGCGGAAAATCTACGTTGCTGAAATCCCTCAACCGCATGAATGATCTGGTAGAGGGCTGCCGCATCACCGGCGATATCCGGCTGGATGGGCAGGACATCTACGGGGACATCGACATCAATCTGCTGCGGAAACGGGTGGGCATGGTGTTCCAGAAGGCAAATCCGTTCCCCATGAGCATCTATGACAACATTGCCTATGGCCCCCGTACCCACAGTATCCGCTCCAAGGTGAAGCTGGATGAGATCGTGGAAAAGTCCCTGCGGGATGCCGCCATCTGGGATGAGGTAAAGGATCGCCTGAACAAGAGTGCGCTGGGAATGTCCGGCGGACAGCAGCAGCGTCTTTGCATCGCACGTGCTCTTGCCGTACATCCGGAGGTGCTTCTGATGGATGAGCCGACCAGCGCACTGGATCCAATCTCAACTTCTAAGGTAGAAGACCTTGTCATTTCCCTCAAAAAGGAGTATACTATAATTATCGTGACGCACAACATGCAACAGGCAACTCGTGTCTCCGATCGTACAGCGTTCTTTTTGCTGGGCGAGGTCGTAGAATATTCCGAAACAGAAAAGCTGTTTTCTAATCCGCAGGATAAACGTACCGAGGACTATATTTCGGGGAGGTTCGGATAATGAGAGAGTACTACACCGCACAGCTGGAAACCCTCAATACCAACATGATTCAGATGGGCGCACTTTGCGAGGATGCAATTTCCGCTGCCATTCAGAGTCTGCTGGAGGACGACAGGACAATTGCCAAGAAGGTGGCAGACACTGAACTGGAGATCGACCAGATGGAACGGGATATCGAGCGCCAGTGCATGCGTCTTCTGCTCATGCAGCAGCCGGTTGCCACCGATCTTCGGGTGGTATCCTCGGCGCTGCGTATGATTGCCGATCTGGAGCGCATCGGAGATCAGGCGTTTGATATCGCCGATATCACCAAGTCCGGCTCGTTTCAGGGCTTTTCCGGCAAGGTGCACATCAAGGAGATGGCGAAAGCAGCCATTCACATGGTGACGGACAGCGTGGATTCCTACGTGAAGCAGGATGTACAGCTGGCAAAGCGTGTGACAGAGGAAGATGACGTGGTAGACGAACTCTTCCTGAAAGTGCGTCGGGAGCTGGCGAAACTGATCCATACCGATCAGAACGCCAGCGAACAGGCGTTGGATCTGCTGATGATCGCAAAGTATCTGGAGCGCATCGGGGATCATGCCGTAAACGTTTCAGAATGGGTGATTTATTCTGTCACCGGAAAGCATATGTAAAGCGCGTAAATCATTGGAACAGGCTCTGACGTTCCGGAACAGGTTCTGAATACCGCCATTGAAAAAGGAACTCTCTCACCGGTGTTCCTTTTCTGTGTTTTAAAAGAAAGGCAACACAATATGATTTATTTGGTAGAAGACGACGACAGCATTCGGGAACTGGTGATCTATACCCTGCACAGCACCGGAATGGAGGCACAGGGGTTTGCAGTGCCCTCTGCGTTCTGGACGGCGATGACAGAGCAGGAGCCGGATCTGGTTTTGCTGGACATCATGCTGCCGGAGGAGGACGGTCTGGAAGTCCTGAAAAAGATTCGGAGCAACACGGCAACAAAACATCTGCCGGTGATTATGCTCACCGCAAAGGGTACGGAGTACGATCAGGTCATCGGACTGGACTGCGGTGCAGACGACTATGTGACAAAGCCCTTTGGCATGATGGCACTGATGGCACGCATCAAGGCGGTGCTGCGCCGTTCGGAGAAGGCAGATGGGGAGAAGATTCTCCAGTTCGGCGACCTTCAGGTCAACCCGAAGCGGCATCTCATCTCCGCCGGCGGAACACAGATCAGCCTGACACTCAAGGAGTTCGAGCTGCTCTGTCTGCTGCTGGAAAATCAGGGCGTCGTCTTTACCCGTGACCAGCTCCTGAACCGCATCTGGGGCTATTCCTTTGACGGAGAAAGCCGTACTGTGGATGTTCACGTGCGCCATCTGCGTCAGAAGCTGGGGGATTGCGGCGCATACATCGAAACCGTGCGGGGTATCGGCTATCGGCTGGGAGATGGTAGCGTATGACCAAGAAGATCTTCCAATCGACCATTACCGTGGTTATCACCATGCTGCTGCTCAGCTTTCTGCTGATTACCGGTGTGCTGTACCAGCACTTCGAACAGATGCAGCTGAATCAGATGCAGTCCATGGCGACCTTTGTCATGCAGGGCGCAGAAGAGGACGGCGTGGACTATTTCAAGGACTTGAAAGAAACTGAGGTTCGTGTGACATGGATCGCAGCGGATGGCACAGTGCTGTATGACAACTGTTATGACGCTGCCAAGATGGAAAATCACCGCAACCGGCAGGAAGTACAGGAGGCGCTGACGGCGGAGTCCGGCATAAGCATTCGCCGTTCTTCCACACTGTCGGAGCACACCATCTATTATGCCAAGAAGATGCCGGACGGCTCTGTGATGCGTCTTGCCACGGCGCAGAGTTCTGTGTGGTTTCTCATCGGCGGACTGCTGTCGCCGGTACTCTTTATCTTTCTGGCAGCATGCGCTCTCGCAGGCGTTCTTTCCTATCGTGTTTCCAAGAAAATCGTGCGTCCGCTGAGCGAGATCGACCTAAAGCATCCGGAGCAGGTGGACACCTATGAGGAGCTTTCGCCGTTCCTGCAGCGCATCGCCATGCAGAATCAGGAGATCGACGCACAAATGGCGGAGATTCGCAAGCAGCAGCAGGAGTTCTCTATGATTACCGAGAACATGAGCGAGGGACTTCTGGTGGTTGACCGCAACTATCAGCTGCTCTCCTATAACAAGAGTGCCGTGCGGATTTTTGGCATCTCCAATCCGGCAGCCGTGAAAAACGTGCTTGCTGTGAATCGGAGCCAGGAATTTCGGGAGGCGGTGGAAAACGCATGGAAGGGCAGACACACCCAGCAGCGGCTTCAGATGGGCGAGCGTATCTATCAGGTCATTGCCAACGCTGTCTCTGATCCGGAGGACACCGAGGATCTTTTGGGCGCAGTGATTCTGGTACTGGACGTGACAGAGCGTGAGGAGCAGGAAAAGTACCGGCGGGAGTTTACTGCCAATGTCTCCCACGAGCTGAAAACGCCGCTGACCTCCATTTCCGGCATTGCGGAGATCATGAAAAACGGCATTGTCCGGCAGGAGGATATTCCCCACTTTGCCGGAAAGGTCTACGACGAATCCCAGCGGCTGATTACGCTGATCGGAGACATCATCCGTCTTTCTCAGCTGGACGAGAACGAAGTGCCGCTGGAGCGGGAACAGGTGGATATGCTGGAGCTGGCACGGGATGTGGTGGACAGCTTGCAGTCTGTGGCACAGCAAAACAGCATTTTGCTGGCGGTGCACGGGACACATGGCGTGGTGTACGGCGTGCGCCGTGTGCTTCATGAGATGGTGTATAACCTGTGCGACAATGCGGTGAAGTATAACCGTGCCGGCGGCCG
>ENA-OPBG01001408-OPBG01001408.1-human-gut-metagenome-genome-assembly--contig:-NODE-1408-length-16694-cov-3.362582_pt1 | contig 16694 bp, 12 predicted proteins | sample MGYA00241065_ERZ501446 | MGnify/ENA primary metagenome ERZ501446 (study PRJEB25962, sample SAMEA2042632) | human gut metagenome | biome: human gut; feature: human-associated habitat; material: faeces...
ACAAAAGTCCATCTATAATAACATAAAGTCTTTTTCGTCTCTTTTTTTCCTCTGACATAACGCTAATTATGTTTGCTTCAGATTTTTCCATATAATCTTTCATTTCTATTCTCTCCCCACTCAATAGTTCATTGACTGTAATACCCAAAATATTACAGAGTTCCAGCATGAGAGATGAATCAGGCATACAACTCCAACAATATTTAATGCAATTATTAACCATGATAAAATATTCTTTGTTTGTTTCATTTTCTCCTCCTCTGTCAGCAGACAGGTCTCGATAATCACCTTCAAAACTTTTCCCTGACTGATTTTGCGAAGTGTCTCAATCTCCTGCTGAACCGCCTCATAGTCTCCTTCCTTTACCATTCCCACGTTGATCACCATATCAATCTCATCCGCACCAGCTTCCAGAACTTCCTTGGCCTCCGCTTCCTTTGCCTGCGTCGTGGTATTCCCATTTGGAAAACCGATCACCGTACAGATTGCCAGATGGTCCCCCACATACTCCTTTGCCCGTCTTACAAAACAAGGCGGAATACACACAGAAGCCGTCTGATATTTTAACCCTTCGTCACAAAGCTTTCGTATCTGTTCCCAGGTCGCAGTCTGTTTCAGCAAAGTGTGGTCCAATCTTTTTAAAATTTCTCTTTTCTCCATGTGTCTTCCCTCTCATTTCAGCTTATTTAGAATTGAAGTTCCAATGGTACCCTCAGGCATTTCCACCTGAAAATTCTCTGCTATCGTCGCTCCTATCACCGCGAAATTCTCACTCTCCGCCAGCTTTTCTCCCCCTCTCATGGAAGGAGACCAGGCTAAAAACGGCACCTTCTCACGGGTATGATCTGTACCAGAATAGGTGGGGTCATTGCCGTGGTCTGCGGTCAGAATCAGAAGGTCATCTTCTCTCAAAACCTTCATCAGCTCCCCTAATTTCACGTCAAAACGTTCCAACTCCCGGGCGTAGCCCACAGGGTCTCTTCGGTGCCCCCAGAGCACATCAAAATCCACCAGATTTACAAAACACAGACCGTGAAAATCTCTCCCTGCAAGTTCAATGGTCTGATCCATTCCCTGAACTGAGGATTGGGATTTCTGGAATTCTGTAATTCCCTCACCGCTGAAAATATCGTAGATCTTTCCTACGCCGATGGTATCGAAGCCTTTTTCCGCGAGCACGTCCAGCATGGTAGGCTTCGGAGGCTCCAGGGAAAAATCATGGCGGTGAGGCGTTCTCTGATAATCTGGATATTTTCCCACAAAGGGGCGGGCGATCACGCGTCCCACCCTCCACTCATCACGCATCGTCAGTTCCCTGGCAATCTCACAGTAATGATACAGGGTCTCTAATCCCATCGTCTCCTCGTTCCCGCAGATCTGCAGAACCGAATCTGCCGATGTGTACACGATCAGCTTTCCTTCCCTGATTTCCTGCTCGCCGAGTTCCTCTAAAATCTTTGTTCCGCTTTCCGCCCGGTTTCCTATAATTTTTCTGCCGCATCTTTTTTCCAGTTCTGCGATCAGCTCCGGCGGAAATCCATGTTCCGTAAAGGTGATGAAAGGCTTTTTTGTTTCAATCCCCATCATCTCCCAGTGTCCGGTCATGGTGTCTTTTCCGTTGCTTTTTTCATTCAGTGCCGCATAATATCCAAGTGGATGTTCCTGCGGCTGTACCTGTTTTAAGGATTTCAGGTTTGCCAGCCCTAAAGATGCCAGATTTGGAATATAAAAATGTTCCACGGTCTGTGAAATATGCCCCAATGTATCGGCACCTTCATCTCCGAAGCGTGCGGCATCTGCCATCGCTCCCATTCCCATCGAATCGAGTACTATTACAAAAACACGTTTCAATCGTCTGTCCATGATTTACTCCCCTCCCTGTTTCTTAAGATTTTCCGGTCCAAAACTAAGAGGCAGCAGTTCCTCCAGCGTGTGTACTTCATAGTCCTCCTGGGACCTTGCAAGTACAATCTCAAAATCTCCCGGACAGAATTCCCGCATCACCTGTCTGCAGATTCCACACGGACTGCAAAGATCCGTACATTGGTTTTCCTCTGCCGTTTTGGGGTACAAAACACTTCCACCAACGATTGCAATCGCCTGAAATTCCCGCACACCCTCACTGACCGCCTTGTAAAATGCCGTACGTTCGGCACAGTTTGTTGCAGGATAGGAAGCATTTTCTATATTGCATCCCTGATACACAGTTCCGTTTTTGGCCAGAAGAGCCGCACCCACCTGAAAACGGGAATACGGTGTATACGCCCGCTTTCTCGCCTGAAACGCACTCCGGATCAGTTCTTTATAATCTGTCTGCATCTTTATCCTCCTGTATCAGCAACCGGATGGCATCCACAGTTGTAGCGATTGCCTGCGTTGTATCATGCACCTGCACGTTCGGCAGCCCCCTTTTTTCCCGCTCCTGATTGGCAAGGACAAGAAAGCAGGCGCCCACACGCACATGCAAAAAACTTCCGGCAATAAAAAGCGCCGCCGATTCCATCTCCGATGCCAGACATCCCATCCTAAGCCATGCCTGCCATTTCTGCGTGAGCTCATAACTTACCGGCATAATCTGCGGCTCATGCTGTCCGAAAAAGGAATCCTTGCTCTGTACAACGCCGACATGATGACGTATCCCGCGTTTTTTTGCTGCCTGTACCAGTGCAGTAGTCACTGTAAAATCCGGGACAGCCGGATATTCGACCGGTGCATACTCCCGGCTTGTCCCCTCCATCCGGATCGCTCCGTCTGCAATCACCAGATCTCCGCCAAGTATATTTTCCTGCATTCCGCCGCAGGTGCCTACACGCAAAAACGTGTGTGCACCGCATTTGGAAAGCTCCTCGATGGCAATTGCAGCCGACGGTCCGCCGATTCCGGTGGAAGTCACACTCACCCTGACGCCATCTAACGTTCCGGTGTAAGTCGTAAATTCCCGGTTATCTGCCACCTGCTTTGCATCCGTTAAAAATTCCGCAATCTTTGCACATCGTTTGGGATCTCCCGGCAGGATCACATACTTACCTATGTCCTGCGGTCCCACGCCTGTGTGATACTGTCTGCCTGAGCCTTCTGTATAATCAACCATAAAAATGCCCTCCTCATATAAGTACATTGTAACATTTACAGCCGTTATTTCAACACTTTTGCAAACAGATCTGCAAGTGGTTCCATCGCATTTTTTGCTTCCTCAAACGTATTCGTCTGTGCGCCCACTTCCACCAGCATGCTCTTCGGGCAGAAATGCATATTAAAGCGGTACCCTTTTAGATAAATTCGCCTTGTAAAATCCGGATAATATTCCGCAGCGGCAAGCTGCATCTGAAACGAAAACGCCAGATTATCGGAAATATACGGATTTTTTAAATACGGAATATCCCCGGAAGCCGTTGTTCTGCTCAGTCCGTTAAAAAACATGATCTTTGCCATCTTTTTTCCGTTTTGCGTTGTCACCAGACGCGTGTTTTCTCCCACGCCGTCTCTATGTAAATCGATCACTACCTGAATCGATGGATTATCATTTATGATTTTCTGAATCGACGGGGCTGCCTTGGAATATGCATGATCCCGGTCGCCCACATCGTATTCTCCTTTATGATGCATGACTTGAAATCCTTCCTCTTCCAACAATTCCGTCAGATAATCTCCCACTCCGACAACACCCGTTTTTTCATCTTTTGAATCGGCATACCGTTCCTGGGAATGGGTATGATAAATTAAAATCTGCGGGCCGTCCACCGACTGGTCAATCCTTAGATCCGGTTTCATCAGCTTATCCACGTCCAGCTGATTTTTCCCGATGGTCGTTGTATTATCAACCTGATAAAAGGTCTGTCTCAGATAATCAAAATCCTGCAGTTTTTTGCGGTTGACAGAAACTTTTTTCCCGGAAGTTTCTGTTTTTTTCTCCGGCTTTTTGGACTCTTTTTGTGTCGGAGTCTCGTCCACATTCTGACTTTCCTGCTGCACTGGCTGTTCCGTTACCGCCTTTTCATTTTCCGCAATGATCTGCTTTGCCTGTTCGTTTTCCTCTGCTGCCTGATTCTCATAATACGCCAGGTTTTCCTCCTGTGATTCATACCACAGCCGCTGCTCGTTTTGTGCAATTGCCGGGTACATGGAAGCCGTCACATCCCGGTATATATTCGGAATTCCTTCCTCCTGCGCCCCCAGTACCCCCGGCACATAAAGATTAAGCACTCCGTTATAAAATTTCAGGGACAGATTCTGCCCCAGAAACTGCACCAGTCCGCCACCCCAGCAATACGCAAAAGCGCAGACCAGCACAAAATCTATCGTCACCAGAAAAAGAAGCAATCGTCTCCTCACCCTATCACCACCTTGAGAGAATTATATGCCTTTTCTTTTGTCCCTATTCCTCTTTATCTCCCAGAAGCGCAATATTGAGTCCCTCCGAAATCAGAAAACTTAAATTTTTGATCGAGTCATCAATGTTTTTCGGTGTGACAAAAAGACCATTCAGCTGTGGCGAGAGCAGTTCCCTTGCCAGTTCCTGCCGCTCCCTCTCATCCAGCTTCTGCAGATCCGAAAGCGATAATGCGGAAATAAATTCCGTCATGGCATCCGAGACAATCGTTGCCGCATCCACGACCGTCGGCACACCGAGGGAAATCACGGGAACGCCCACACTTTTGCTGTTGATGGCATTGCGGTGATTGCCGATTCCGCTTCCCGGCGTGATTCCCGTATCCGTCAGCTGGATCGTCCGTCCCAGCCGCCGGATGCTTCTTGCCGCCAGCGCATCGACCGTGATCAGAAAATCCGGTTTCGTCTCTTTTACCACACCCTTTAAGATCTCCACACATTCCATACCGGTCTGCGCCATAACCCCCGGCACGATTCCGCTGACTTTTCCCACATCTTCTCTCTGGAATGCATACTTTCCGAATTCATTCAGGATGTGGCGGGTGATAAATAAATTATCCACCACTCTCGGTCCCAGCGCATCGGGCGTCACTTCCCGGTTGCCCAGTCCGACAACCAGTGCCGCGACTTCCAGCCCCTTTTTTAAATTTTTTTCAATCTCTTTTCCCGGCAGAAGATTCCGCATGATCTTTGCCAGCTCCAAAGAAATATCCCTGTGGTATCCGGCATCTTCCTCGATCATCTCCGGCGCCTCGATCGTAATGTACGTCCCCTTTGGCCTTCCCATCGCAACGGATGCATTCTCAGTCTCGATCATCACGGTACTGACAATCACTCCATTTTCCCGCCGTTCTTCCAGAACACGGATGCCGCGCATATCTGCCTGGTCTTCCTGCAGCCGCTCCTGTGATTCGAGTGCCAGATCCGTACGGATCGGATAACTATTTTCCAACATGCCTCTTCCTCCCCTTTTACCATATGCATTTTTGCAGAAATGGTTTCTGGAGATAGTATGTACGGCATAGATTTTTTTATGCCTGAAATTAAAAACCGCAGGGACATTCGTCCCTGCGGTTTATCTGTATTCCTCTGTTTCCGGATCAATTATTTACCAGCGTAAAGAGTTACTAACTTCTTTAAGTGGTCATACTCATCCTTAGAGTTCTTCTCAGCCTTTGCAAATAACTCAGCAGCTCTCTCTGGGTTGAACTTAGCAAGAGATGCATAACGGTTCTCACCCTTTAAGAATGCCTGATAATCGCCTGTAGGCTCCTTGCTGTCTAATGAGAATGCATCTTTGCCTTCTGCAGCAAGTGTTGGGTTGTAACGGAAGTTGAACCAGTATCCGGACTCAACAGCTAACTTCTCCTCGGTCTGAGCCTTGCTCATACCCTTCTTGATACCATGGTTGATACATGGAGCGTAAGCAATGATCAGTGATGGTCCCGGATAAGCCTCTGCCTCTGCAAGAGCCTTAACACACTGATTCATATCAGCACCCATAGAGATGTGTGCTACATATACATAACCATAGCTCATTGCGATACCGGCAAGATCCTTCTTCTTGGTCTCTTTACCACCGGCAGCGAACTGTGCGATCGCACCTGTAGGAGTAGACTTAGAAGACTGTCCACCTGTATTTGAGTAAACCTCAGTATCGAATACCATTACGTTGATATCCTTACCGGATGCTAATACATGGTCTACACCACCGAATCCGATGTCGTATGCCCATCCATCACCACCGAAGATCCACTGAGACTTCTTAGCGAGGAAATCTTTCTCTTTTAATACATTCTTGGAAGCATCGCATCCGCAAGCCTCTAATGCTGCTACTAACTTCTCTGTAGCTGGTCCGTTCTCGATACCGGAAGCGAATGTATCATTCCACTCCTTGATGGCATCCTTAACATCAGCCTTATCTGTGTTAGCTGCGATCTCATCCAGCTCGTTCTTTAATCTGTCACGGATTGCTCTCTGAGCAAGTAACATACCATAACCAAACTCTGCTGCATCTTCGAACAGTGAGTTAGACCATGCAGGACCATGACCCTTCTTGTTTGTTGTATAAGGTGTAGAAGGTGAAGAGTTTGCCCAGATAGAAGAACATCCAGTTGCATTTGCAATGTACATTCTGTCACCGAATAACTGGGTAATTAACTTAGCGTAAGGTGTCTCACCACATCCACCACAAGCTCCGGAGAACTCAAGTAATGGCTGACGGAACTGAGATCCCTTAACAGAGTTAAGTTTGAATTTCTCGATAACATCTTCCTTATCCTCAAGAGATACTGCGTAATCGAAGTACTTCTGCTCATCCTCATGTGCCTCGAATCCGGTCATTGTGATAGCCTGTACCTTATCAGGACATACGTTTACACAAGAACCACATCCTGTACAGTCGAATGCGGAAACAACGATTGCGAACTTGTAACCTGGCATCTGGTTGAGATCCTTCATCTGCATTCCTTCCGGAGCCTTAGCTGCCTCAGCCTCTGTCATAGCGACTGGACGGATTGCTGCATGAGGACATACATAAGAACACTGGTTACACTCGATACACTTGGTAGCATCCCATACAGGAACGTCTGTTGCAACACCACGCTTCTCGTATGCTGCTGTACCGGATGGAGTCCAGCCTGTCTCGTATTTCTTAACAACAGATACAGGAATTGTGTTACCCTGCTGTCCGTTGACTTTCTGCTGAATATCCTTAACGAAGTCAACAACTTCCTTGTTGTCTCCCTTAACTTCTACAGAGTAATCATCATCTGTGCAGTTCTTCCAGCTCTCTGGAACATCTACCTTAACGTATGCTGTAGCACCGGCATCGATTGCGTCGTGGTTCATCTTAACGACATCGTCACCCTTCTTAGCATAAGATCTTGTAGCTGCGTCCTTCATAAGCTTGATAACTTCCTCTTCCGGAATCAGCTTTGTCAGAGAGAAGAATGCTGACTGAAGTACAGTGTTGATACGGTTTCCAAGACCGATCTCTTTACCGATCTTTACACCGTCGATGATGTAGAAGTTGATGTTGTTCTCTGCGATGTATCTCTTTACCTGACCCGGTAACTTCTCATCCAGTTCATCAACTGTCCACTGTGTATTGAACAGGAATGTACCGCCCGGTACCAGATCCTGAACCATGTTGTACTTGTAGATGTATGCTGTACAGTGACATGCTACGAAGTTTGCCTGAGAGATCAGGTATGTGGAACGGATTGGAGAATGTCCAAAACGTAAGTGGGAAATTGTAACACCACCGGACTTCTTGGAGTCATAATCAAAGTATGCCTGAGCGTACATATCTGTGTTGTCACCAATGATCTTGATGGAGTTCTTGTTGGCACCTACTGTACCATCTGCACCAAGACCCCAGAACTTACAGTTTGTTGTTCCTTCTGGTGTAGTAACAGGATTCTCCTTAACTTCAAGAGAAAGATTTGTAACATCATCAGTAATACCGATTGTAAATCTTGGCTTCTCTGTGTTGTTGTATACAGCGATGATCTGTCCAGGAGTAGTATCCTTAGATCCTAATCCGTAACGTCCGCTTGTAATTGTAACCTGATCGAACTTAGATCCCTTTAATGCAGCAACTACATCTAAGTATAATGGCTCACCAAGAGAACCTGGCTCTTTTGTTCTGTCTAATACTGCAATTCTCTTAACAGTATCCGGAATAGCCTCGATTAAAGCTTCCTTTACGAATGGTCTGTAAAGACGAACCTTAACAACACCGACCTTCTCGCCCTTTGCCATTAAGTAATCGATGGTCTCATCGATGGTCTCACATACAGAACCCATAGCAATGATGACACGGTCAGCATCAGCAGCTCCGTAGTAGTTGAACAGCTTGTAGTCTGTGCCGATCTTGGCATTTACCTTGTCCATATATTCCTGTACGATTGCAGGCAGCTCGTCGTATGTAGAGTTGCAAGCTTCTCTTGACTGGAAGAAGATGTCAGGGTTCTGTGCAGATCCCATTTCTACCGGATGATTTGGATTTAATGCATTCTTACGGAAAGCATCAACTGCATCCATATCTACCATATCTTTCAGATCTTCATAATCCCATGTCTCGATCTTCTGAATTTCGTGAGATGTACGGAATCCATCGAAGAAGTTGATGAATGGAATTCTTCCCTTGATTGCTGCGCAATGAGCAACCGGAGTTAAGTCCATAACTTCCTGTACGGATGACTCACAAAGCATTGCAACACCTGTCTGACGGCAAGCATATACATCAGAGTGATCACCGAAGATGTTCAGTGCATGTGTAGCAACACAACGAGCGGATACGTTGAATACGCCCGGAAGTCTCTCACCAGCTACTTTGTACAGGTTCGGGATCATAAGTAACAGACCCTGGGATGCTGTGTAAGTAGTTGTTAATGCACCAGCTGCAAGAGATCCGTGTACAGTACCGGCTGCACCAGCCTCAGACTGCATTTCTGTAACCTGAACGGTCTGTCCGAAAATGTTCTTACGACCAGCGGTTGCCCACTCATCTGTAGCCTCAGCCATAACAGATGAAGGAGTAATAGGATAGATTGCTGCAACATCAGTAAACGCATAAGAAGCGTGTGCTGCTGCATGGTTTCCATCCATGGTTTTCATTGAACGTTTCATGAATTAGTCCTCCTATTTTTAATTAAAGTTCAAACATAAAAAACATTGAATCAGAATGTCTTCTAACTAAATAATATAGGATGAATGCACCCAAAAATCAAGCGATAGCGACAGCATTTCTTGTTTTTTTACAAATACATCTTTTCAAAGTCGCCAATCGGAACCGGACAATTGCATAAATATCCCTGTCCGCAGGTGAATCCACCTTCTTTGAGGAACTGCTCCTGTTCCTCCGTTTCCACCCCCTCTATAATAATATCTTTATGTAAAATCTTTACCATACGGCCGATTTCGTAAAGAAGATTTTTCTTTTGTTCCGTCATGCCTTTATTAATAAAACTTTTGTCAATTTTTATGACGTCTGCAGGCATGTCTGCAAGTACGGAAAGTGAAGAATATCCTGTTCCGAAATCATCAATTGCCACACGGAATCCAATCTCGTGCAGCCGGTTCATACACTTTTCAAGGACTGCTACATTTTTTACAAGTACGCCCTCTGTCACCTCAATTTCTATATACTCCGGACGGACACTGTATTTGGAAAGCACATGCTGGATACGGTTTAAAAATTCCTCTCCGTCCGACTCAAAATGACGCCCGGAAAAATTGGTTGAAATCACAATTTTTCTCCGGTGCTGCTTGTCCCATTTTTCGAGAGTTTTTAACACTTCCTCATAAATATAAAAATCAAGCTCTGTGATATATCCTATTTTTTCGAGAGAATCAATAAACATTCCCGGCGGAAGAATCTTTCCATCCGGACGTTTCCATCGTGCCAGTGCTTCTGCCCCATAAACACTCCGGTCACGTAAAATAAACTTTGGCTGCAGATACATCTGGAAATCATCCCGGTATAATGCCTCATAAAATTCCCCGACTATTTTTTGCTCCTCGGTACGCTGGATACGCAGGGAAGGATTATACAGGGTAATATCCCTCTTCCCGGTATTTTTTGCATTTTTCCATGCAAGATTGGCATTTTCGATCGCAAACTCGATGTCCATTTTATTGTCTTCCAGAATATATACCCCTGCCGATATCCCCATTCCACTGTTTGGATACCTGTGATTCTGCATATTGGAAAATCTTTTATTTCTGTTGTGCAGACGATCGATCATTTTTTCCTGACTTTCATCTGCAATCAGAAGCAGAAAAAAATCCGAATACAAACGGCAGCCTGCACGGAAATACTCCTGCATAAAGATATCCTGTGCAAACATTTTAAGGACACTGTCCCCTACTTTATAGCCATAATTTTCATTGATATATCCAAAATTATTGATATCCATATACTCAATGGCATATACTTCATCCGGCTTGGAATGTGCCAGAATTTCAACCACCGCTTCACGGAATGCCTCCTGATTGTACAGCCCTGTCAGCGGATCTTTTTTCTGGATGGAACTGATCTGTTCCCGGCTTTCCGCGACCCGATAGCGCAGGGACACAAAAATAGCCATCATACGGGTCAGTTCCTGAAAAATTTCCAACTCTCCCGGCTGCCACTGCCGTTCTTCGTCCAGTGACACATAAATTACTTCCCCTGTACAGCCCCCAACATATTCAAATTTTCCAACCACAGCAGAAAACGGAGCTTTTTCGTTGTATGTATCCGTTGACTTAAGATACTTTCCCATCCCCGTTGCAAAATTGCTCCGCGAATTTTTAACTATCATATACTCCCCTGGCTGTAGTTCCTTTAGTGAAGGACTTTTCTTTGGAAACGCACTTTTCCCATAAAAAGAGAAATTATTTCCAAAATAATTGGTCATGACCATTCCGTCATTTTCGGTGTTATCCTCAAATACCATAACAAGATCCAGCTGGTATCTTTCCGTAATCCTGTTTAAAAGCATATTCAGCGACCCGTCTATATTTTTGGCGTGCGCCATAAGACTGATGGAAAATGCAAGGAATTCACGGTCTTCTGCGCCCATGTTTTCCCGCCGCTCAATGTTTTTGATTCCGTTTCTGATCATTCCCACATCTTTTGCACCGGCAATCTCATATCCATTTTTGCCCCCCTGCTTGGTACGATACATGGCATGATCCGCTTTTTCAAACAGGGAACTGTATGTATTTCCATCCCCACCGTTACAGGCGGCCAGACCAATACTTGCCGAGATCCTGTAGTGAATGGAGCCCCCCGTATAAACTTTGCAGAGTGCTTCTCCAAGATTTCCGGCACGTTCCTTTGCCTTCTCGAGTGTTGTGTTCTTCATCAGCACAAGGAATTCATCCCCACCGACCCTTCCGGTCAGATCATTGTTGCGGAAAAAAGATTTGATAATATTTGCAACATCTACGATTACGGTATCACCGAATGTATGCCCGAAATTATCATTGACACCTTTAAAATTATCAATATCAATCAGAAACAATACATGGGTTCCGTCTTCTGTTCCTTCCAGAAATGCATCGGTCTCCCTTTGGATTTCCAGCTTGTTGAGCAGTTTCGTCAGCGGATCTCTCCGCACTTCTTCCTGAAGATTCTTATCTTCATCAATATTAAAACTTCTTCCGATAATCCGGGTGATCCGTCCATTATGGTCTGCAATGCTCTTGTAATAAGTTCTAAACCAGAGATATTTCGGTGTCTCATTTTCCGTATGGATATTAAACCTTGTATCCATACTTCCGGTTTTTTCCTCTGTGGCAGCTTCTTTCATAGCCTTCAGAAAAAGCTCCTGATCCGGTGGACAGAGTGTCAGAACTTCTTCATCCACCGGAAAATATTGTTCGGAATAATCGTATTGTCCCCTCAGTTCCATCAGCCGGTACGAGCGCAGCATCGTCCAGTTTTCCACATCCAGATCAAACGGATATTCCAAAGACAGCTGTTCCATCAGCTCATATTTCTGGTTCAACAGTTTCTGATGTTCTTCCCGTCTTTTTTCCTCATCAATATCCCATAAAAATAAAACCACATATGGTTTTACATCGTAATGTGCCAGAACACTGCACCGCATCTCCACCCACCGGGTTTTCCCATCGGGGCGTACGATACGAAGCTGCATTTTTCCGTTGTCATGTGTCCGGACAACATTTTCCAATACACTGACCAGATTTGCATAATCTTCGTCATATACCATTTTTTGTGGTCTGGTTTCCCGCAGTTCCTTTTCCGTGTATCCAAGTACATCCGTAAACTCTGCGTTTGCCTCTTCCACTCTCCAGTCTGCCCCACAACTGACAATTGCAACTGCGACAGGCAGATCCAACTGTATAAATTCCCTATAATCCATAGCTTTGCCCCAATTTCGTTCAATTCTTTCTCCATTATATCATTATTTCTATACATTTCCAACAAGAAAGCGTTTTTCTTCTTGAAATATATCCCATGTCATGTTTATAATAGAATTTGTGATTTTATCATAGACATATTAAGTAAAGCAATGAGGTTTTCGTATGATTAGTGCAAATAACATTACTTTAAGATTAGGCAAAAAATCCCTTTTCGAAGATGTAAACGTAAAGTTTACCGAGGGGAACTGTTACGGTTTGATCGGTGCAAACGGTGCCGGCAAATCTACCTTTTTAAAAATTTTATCCGGGCAGTTAGAGCCAACCAGCGGTGACATTGTCATCACACCGGGACAGCGTCTGTCTTTCCTGCAGCAGGACCACTTCAAGTATGATGAGTATACCGTACTCGACACGGTTATCATGGGAAATAAACGTCTGTATGACATCATGAAAGAAAAAGATGCCATCTACATGAAAGAAGATTTTTCCGATGAGGATGGTATCCGCGCCAGTGAACTTGAAGCAGAATTTGCAGACATGGACGGCTGGAATGCCGAATCCGATGCTGCCACCTTGTTAAACGGTCTTGGAATTCCGACCGAGGATCACTACACACAGATGGCAGACCTGCCGGGTGCCGCAAAAGTCAAAGTACTTCTTGCGCAGGCACTGTTTGGCAACCCGGACATTCTTCTTCTCGATGAGCCGACCAACCACCTGGATCTTGATGCCATCGCATGGTTAGAAGAATTTCTGATCAACTTTGAAAACACGGTTATCGTGGTTTCCCATGACCGTTATTTCTTAAACAAAGTCTGCACCAACATTGCAGACATGGATTACGGCAAAATCCAGCTGTATGCCGGAAACTACGATTTCTGGTATGAATCCAGCCAGCTTCTTGTCCGTCAGATGAAAGAAGCCAACAAGAAAAAGGAAGAAAAAATCAAAGAGCTGCAGGAGTTTATCTCCCGTTTCTCTGCAAATGCTTCCAAATCCAAGCAGGCAACTTCCCGTAAGCGTGCCCTGGAAAAAATCCAGCTAGATGACATCCGTCCTTCCAGCCGTAAATATCCGTACATTGATTTCCGTCCAAACCGTGAAATCGGAAATGAAGTTCTGACCGTAGACGGAATCAGTAAAACCATTGACGGTGTAAAAGTTCTTGACAACATTTCCTTTATTGTCGGACACGATGACAAAATCGCCTTTGTCGGTGGAAATGAGCTTGCAAAGACAACATTGTTTAAAATTCTCGCCGGGGAAATGGAACCGGATGAAGGATCTTACAAATGGGGAGTTACAACAAGCCAGTCTTATTTCCCGAAGGATAATACCGCCATCTTTGATTCCGATGAGCTGATCGTTGACTGGCTGACCCAATACTCCGAGATCAAAGACGCAACTTATGTCCGCGGTTTCCTCGGCCGTATGCTTTTTGCCGGTGAAGATGGTGTAAAAAAGATGCGTGTCCTCTCCGGTGGAGAAAAAGTCCGTGTCCTTCTCTCCCGCATGATGATCATGGGAAGCAACGTTTTGATCTTTGATGAGCCGACAGACCACCTGGATATGGAATCCATCACCGCATTGAATAATGGTATGATCAAATTCCCTGGTGTCATCCTGTTTGCCTGCCGTGACCATCAGGTCGTACAGACAACTGCGAACCGCATCATCGAGTTTCTTCCGGATGGAAGCATGGTAGACAAGGTTTCTACTTATGACGAATATCTCGAAAGTGATGTTATGGCAAGAAAACGTCAGGTATACAATACAACTGCAGATGAGGAGGCAGATGATTAATCTGTTACCCTCTGTCTGTTTGGTAAAAACAGGAAACCCTCTCTGCTGGTCTGTCCAGCAAAGAGGGTTTCCTGCATTTCGAAAACTCATTTTCAACTATTTAAAACATATCTGTAAAAATATTTCCGCTGTTATAATTGTAATTATACGTGCCATTCTTCGTATATGTATTGGATTTTGCGGCTTCTGACTTTGCATAGGACTCTGTCATGGCTGCCTTTGTTGCCACACTGTATGCGTAGGAACCGGTTCCATTGAACAGGTTCTTTATTTTCTCTGTGTCCGCACTCTTAAACGTTGTCTCATCCACCGACAGCCTGCCGGTCTTTTCATCGACCGTAATTCCTATTTCCTTTAAGGGTTTCTCATTGTAAGAAGTCTCATTTTTCATAGAACTTACCGACCGGGAAATGCGGTTCGTCGATGACTTGCCGGCTGTATCCAGCATGGAGTTGTAATCATCCGCAAAACGCTTTACTGCTTTGTAGATCTTGTCCGTATCGTAGCTGCCCCCGGAATCCTTTGTAAACACCTTGTTGTTACTGCGGGTATACAATGCCTTGGCAGAGTCTGTCAGTTCCTTGGCATCGGACTCAATCGCAGCCAGCGTCTTGGTACTGTCTTTTGACGTTGATGTGGTCGTGGCCAGATCCTCGATCGTATTTTTGGTGCTGTCATCCGACTTCGAGGTGCCCTTCGTGGAATCCATTGAAAAATAAGAGCGCATTAATTTGCCATAAGAACCACTGCGAATACTTGCATACTCACTTAAATTGATTCCAAACAGGCCACTTCCTGTGCTTTTCGAAGAACCCAGACTGGAAAATAAAGTACTTACTGACGATGAATCATACATCGAAATTCCTCTCATAGTATCACCTCTTTCACACAATTCTTTCTTTTATCCTATCGCTTTTTCACTGTTTTTACAATACTTTTGTGGTATTTTTCCGTATTTTGGTTATAATTACGAAAAGATAACAATTTCTTTTCGTTTTGTTCATATTTTATTCACAATCAGATGCTATTATAAGAACATAAAAGAAAGCAAAGTTACTAACTTGTTATTTTTTCATAATTCGCCCCATTGTCCATTGGACAATGGGGCACTCCTCTTTTTATCAAGAAATTTCTTAAATGTCTTCTATCTGCCAGTCAATCGGCTCGATTCCATGTTCTTTTAGAAACTGATTTGCCTGACTGAAATGTCTGCATCCAAAGAACCCGCGATACGCGGAAAGCGGACTTGGATGCGGTGCCTTTAAGATCAGGTGCTTTGGATTTGTAAGCATCGGTATTTTGCTCTGCGCCGGACGTCCCCACAACATATACACAATCGGACGATCCTGCGCATTCACTGCCTGAATGATCGCATCCGTAAACTGCTCCCATCCTCTTCCCTGATGGGAATTTGCCTGATGCGCCCGCACCGTAAGCACGGTATTCAAAAGCAGTACACCCTGATCTGCCCATTTTTTCAGATAGCCGTTGTTTGGAATTTTACACCCCAGATCATCCTGCAGTTCTTTATAAATATTCTGCAGAGATGGCGGAATTTCTTTCTGATCCGGAAGGACAGAAAACGAAAGACCATGTGCCTGATGTTCATTGTGATACGGGTCCTGTCCCAGAATCAGTACTTTTACCTCACTAAGCGGTGTAAAATGCAGTGCATTAAAAATATCCTCTGCCGGCGGATACACAACCGTGCGGCTATACTCTTCTTTCACAAACTGATACAGCTGCCGGTAATATGGTTTGGCGAATTCCTCACGGACTGCCGGAAGCCAGTCGTTTGTTATCATTGCCATAATTTCATTCACTCCTATCTACGCACGGAGACACCGCGGTCTGCCAGATAGTTTTTCAGATCCATGATCTCCAGCTCCTTATAATGAAACAGGGACGCTGCCAGTGCTGCATCTGCATGTCCCTCTGTCAGGGCCTCATAAAAATGTTCTTTTGTGCCCGCACCACCGGATGCAATCACTGGAATGGAAACATTGTCTGCAATCTGTCTGGTCAGTTCAATATCATACCCTGCCTTTGTTCCGTCACAATCCATACTTGTAAGCAAAATCTCTCCTGCTCCAAGTTTATCAACCTTCATTGCCCATTCAACAGCATCCATGCCCATATCGACACGTCCACCGTTCTTGTATATATTCCAGCCGCTACCATCTTCACGTCTCTTAGCGTCAATGGCAACTACAACGCACTGACTTCCAAACTTGTCAGCCGCTTCACTTATAAGATTATGATTCATAATAGCTGATGAATTAATTGAAATCTTGTCAGCGCCCTCTCTTAAAAGTTCCTTAAAATCATCCACAGTTCTAATTCCTCCACCAACAGTAAACGGAATAAAAACCTGTTCTGCCACTCTTCTTACCAAATCCGTAACAGTATGTCTATGGTCAGAAGACGCAGTAATATCTAAAAATACAAGTTCATCCGCTCCTGCCTTGTTATAAGCTTTTGCAACTTCAACAGGATCACCTGCATCTTTTAAATTCACAAAATTAGTACCTTTTACAACTCTATTGTTATTTACATCCAAACATGGAATAATTCTCTTTGTAAACATATATCTACCAAGCCTTTCCTTTGCTGCCTAATCA
>ENA-OPBG01001409-OPBG01001409.1-human-gut-metagenome-genome-assembly--contig:-NODE-1409-length-16621-cov-3.883315_pt1 | contig 16621 bp, 17 predicted proteins | sample MGYA00241065_ERZ501446 | MGnify/ENA primary metagenome ERZ501446 (study PRJEB25962, sample SAMEA2042632) | human gut metagenome | biome: human gut; feature: human-associated habitat; material: faeces...
TTCCAGTCTTGGGGCGACGTGGTCAACCCCTCGTGCTTCGACGGCTACTTCGTGCCCACCGGCGGCGACTTCAAGATCGACACCGCGAGCAAGACCCCCGTTGACGTGACCGTGACGCAGGGCAGCTTCGAGATGTCCAACAGCCTTGAGGCGAAGCGCGCGGCGGGGCAGGTCGTGCCCACCATCCTCGCCGAGGGGAAGCTGACCACCTCCGTGAACATGACCGTCGTTCCGGATGACTTCGCGCTCATGCGCAAGTGCCTCACCGGCGCTGCCGACGGCACCAAGGTCTCCTCCAAGATCGTGTACGGCTCCGCGCTGTGGAAGTTCACCCACTCCGCCGACGCCAACTGCACGCTCGAAGTCGCGTTCACGAACGTGCCGTGGAACTTCGAGATGCCGGAGGTCGACCCCGAGGGCAACGCCGCCGAGGTCGAGTTCAGCGCCGATGACATCGGCATCGACTCCGCCGACGGCACCCCCGTCACCGTGACCATCGTCAACAAGACAGAGAGCTACATCACCGAGTAAGGAGCAGCGATGAAATACGCCTTCGTGTTCACCAAGCCGGAGGACGGCACCAGCTTCGAGATCGAGGGCGGCCGCTCCGCCCTCTGGGAGGCGCAGGAGAAGGCCGCAGGCTGGCCGGATCGCGTCACCAACCAGAACCGCCTCGACTTCGCGTGGGCCTACGTCGCGGCGGCTCGCGCCGGGAAGCTCAAGGAGCTTGGCCTTGACGGCATGGAGTTCGATGAGGCCGTCGAGGCGCTTGCGGACACCTACGACGTGCTCATCAAGGACAACAAGCCCGACGCCCCTTTAGCGGACGCGCGCCCCGAATAGCCGCGCTGAGCCTGAGAACGGGGTGCTCGCCGTATGACCTAGCGAGGCTGTGCGACGAGTACCCCGCTGTTTTCGATGAGTACGTGGACATGTTCTACGACGCTCAGGAGGAGCGGGGGCGCAAGGCCGACATGGAGGCGCGAAGGGCGAGGGTAAACAGGATTTTCAATCGCGGGAGGAAATGATGGCGTTCACTCACGGCGGCGGCGTCCGCATCGAGGCCAAGGGGCTTCAGGAGACCATCAAGGCCCTGCGCTCGATCAACAAGGAGCTTCCCCGCGAGTTCAAGAAGGGCCTGAAGCAGGACGCCAAGCCCATCCTCACCGACGCGCGAAACAACGCCCAGTCAATCGCCAGAACCGGCGCTTACGCGTCGAGCATGGCCATGCGCGCGATCTCGAACGGAATACGCATACAGAGCACCGACCCCGGCGCGGGAACCATCGAGTTCGCCAACGCCGGGGCCGTCTACCTTTCGGGCAGGCGCAGGGGCCTCCCCGTCGGAGTCCCGCAGGGCAACCCTCCCCGCGCCCTCGTGAAGGCCGTACTGGACAACGAGGACGCCGTTGTGGACGCGGTTGAGACCCGTATCGAGCAGACCATAAGGAAGTACCTCAATGGGTAAGGCAAGCATCTCCATCGCCATATCCGGCTCCTACAACGCCTCTGCGGTCGAGAGGGCCGAGAAGTCCCTTGACCGCCTCGCGGTGAAGACCGCAGCGGCAGAGGGCTCCATGTCCAAGAGCTGGGTCGAGGCAGGCTCCAAGGCCGCCGAGGCTGGCGGTCGCATCTACAGCGCCGGGCAGCAGGTCGCCGATGCGGGCGACGCCATGACCGCCGGGGTGACCGTCCCGCTCGCCGCGATCGGCACGGCTGCCACCAAGACGGCCATCGACTTCGAGAGCAGCATGAGCCGCGTTTCCGGCGCGCTCAACGACCCCTCGGCCAACATGGAGGAGCTGCGACAGCTCGCCTTGGACATGGGCGCTGACACCGTTTTCAGCGCGTCCGAGGCCGGTGCCGCCATGGAGGAGCTTGCCAAGGGCGGACTGACCGCAGCCGACATCAAGGGCGGCGCGCTCAAGACAACCATGGACTTGGCAGCCGCCGGAAGCCTTCAGCTCGCCGAGGCGGCCAACGTGACCGTTCAGGCCATGGGCGCGTTCGGCCTCACCGCCGACGAGACCGGCGAGGCGGCCAACGCCCTAGCGGGTGCCGCCGCCGCATCGTCTGCGGACGTTGCAGACCTCACGCAGGGTCTCTCTCAGGTGTCCGCTCAGGCTCACAGCGCCGGGTGGTCGATTCAGGACACCACCGCCGTGCTCGGTGCCTTCGCCGACGCCGGCATCCGTGGAAGCGACGCGGGCACCTCGCTCAAGACGATGCTTCAGCGCCTCGCGGCTCCAACGGACAAGTCCGCCGCCATGATGGAGAGCCTTGGCATCAACGTCCGCGACGCGAACGGCAACATGCTCGACGCCGCCGGGGTCGCTGGTGAGCTTCAGGCCAAGCTGAGCGGCCTCGACTCCGCGACGCGCGACGCCGCTATCCAGACCATCTTCGGAGCTGACGCTTCCCGCGCCGCCCTCGTGATGATGAACCAAGGCACCGAGGGCATACAGCGCTACACCGCAGCGACCAACGACCAGACGGCGGCCCAGCGCCTCGCCGATTCCCAGATGGGCGAGACCGAGCGCAGCATCGAGGAGATGAACGGCGCAATCGAGACCGCCTCCATCCAAGTCGGCAGCGCGCTCGCACCGGCGGTGACCGACGCCGCAGAGGCCGTGGGCGGCGCTGCCGACGCCTTCAGCCAGATGGACGAGGGTACGCAGCAGACCGTCATCGGCTTCGGCCTCGTGGCGGCGGCAGGCCCCGTGCTGTCCGTCACCGGGCGCGTAACCAAGGGAGTAGGCTCCATGGTCACGGCGTTCGGCAGGGCCAAGCAGGACGTGGCCACATACGCCGACGCGCTCACGACGACCAACGTCGCATCACTCAAGGCGTATCAGGGCAACGAGAAGCTGTCGAAGGCGCTTGAGAAGAACCCGGCGGCCAAGGCGGCGGGCGGCGTGCAGAAGTACATCGACGCCGTTACCGAGGCCAACACGGCGCAGTCAAGGTATAACGCCTCCGTGCGCGATCTTGAGCGCGAGCAGAAGAAGGGCAGCAAGGCCAACTCCGAGCTTGTTGAGAGCCTTCAGAAGGAGGTGTCCGAGCGCAAGAGCGCCATGGACGCCGCCAAAGGCACCGTCGAGGGGTACAAGGCCTCGGCCACCGCAGCGCAGGCGAGCACCACCGCCGTGACCGCTCAGAGCGTGGCCATGAAGGCCGCATCCGTAGCGGCCACCGGCCTCAAGCTCGCGCTGGCAACCATCGCGCCGCTCGCGATCATCGCGGGAATAACCGCCCTCGTTGGAGTGTTCCAAGAGGCCAAGGAGCACGAGGACAACCTGAAGGCGGCAACGGAGGGCCTTACCGCAGCGACCGAGAAGGGCGTGAGCGCCTCGAACGCCGGGGCCGACGCCTTGGAGGGCTACGGGGCCTCCGCCGGTGTCGCCAAGGTCGACATTGACGAGATGCTTGAGTCCCAAGCCCAGCTCGCCCAGACGATCAGCGACACCAACACCAGCGCCTCGGCCCAGATGGCGCAGCTTCAGCAGGCCTACTCGACCATCCAGCAGTACGCCAACCACACCGACCTCGCCAACGACGCGCAGGCGCGGCTCCGCACCGCCGTCGATACGGTGAACGACCTGTGCGGCACGCAGATTCAGGTCACGGACGCCGCCAACGGCAAGCTGGCGGACGAGAACGGTGCCATTCAGGACGTCACGGCGTCGCTCGGCAGCTACATCGACCAGAAGATGCAGCAGATTCAGGTTGACGCTCAGCAGCAGAACCTCTCGGCCCTCTACCAGCAGCAGGCCGAGGACATCACCGCGCTCACGCAGGCCCAGCAGGCGTACAACGAGAAGCAGCAGGCGCGCGACCAGTACATCAAGAACTACATCGACATGTGCGGGCCTTACGTCACCAACGCGCAGCAGATGGCCGAGGCGGCGTGGGAGGCCGAGCTTGCCAACTCAGACGAGGCCAAGGCCGTGAACGACGCGCAGGCGGCTCTCGACGCTTGCAACACCTCCATCAACAACGTCTCATCGTCAATGACGGCGCAGGCCGCGATAGCCGAGGGCAACGCGCTCAGCATGCAGAACCTCGTGCTATCAAGCTCGACCGTATCCACGGCGATGAACGCCGTGGGCGGAGACATCAACGACTTCGCCACCGACCTGAGTAACGCGGGCGTGTCCGTCGAGTCCTTCCGCAGCCTCAACGACCAGCAGCTCACGCAGCTCGTCGCGTCGTGGGACGGCACCTCGCAGAGCATCATCACGACGCTCGACAACATGGGCATCGAGATGGGAGATGCGGGCCTCAACGCCGCAACGGCGCTCGCCAACGGCATGCAGAGCGGGACGGTCAACGTCGACACCGCCACGAGCATCCTGAAGGCCGCCGCAACGGGGGACTGGTCTAGCGTCTCGTCGCAGATGAACAGCGCGGGCATCAGCCTACCTCAGAGCGTGGCCGACGGCATAAACGCCAACAGCTTCACGGCATCCGGCGCGACCAACACCATGCTCTCCATGATCGCGCTTCAGCTCACGGGCGGGGACGTGCCGGCGGCTGCGCAGCTGCTCGGCCACGACATCGACCAGGGGCTTGCGGACGGCATCGCCAACGGAACGCTCTCGGAGGAGCAGGCGGCGCTACTCGGCGAGGACGTCATAAGCAAGGCCAAGGACACGCTGGAATCGCACTCGCCGTCTCAGGCTTTCTACCGCATCGGCTCCGACGTCGACGCGGGCCTGTCAAACGGCATCAGCGGCAACACGGACGGCCCGCTCAGCTCGATCGCGCAGCTCGGCCAGCAGCTCATCGACCGAATCAGCGGGCTTCCGGGGGACGCGCAGAGCACGGGCAGCAGGGCCTCAAGCGGCCTCTCGTCCGGCCTCGCGGCGGGAATCGGCGCGGTGTCCTCAAGCGCCCGCAGCCTCGCCAGCAGCGCCTCGTCCGGCGTCTCCGGCACGCCCTCAGACCTTTCGAGCAAGGGCCGCAGCGCCTCAAGCAACTTCGCCAGCGGCATCCGCGCGGGCATCACGTGGGTCTCGAACGCCGCGTTGAGCATTGTCAGCGCCGCCAAGCGCGCCATGGGCTTCTCAGTCCCGGAGGAAGGCCCGTGGTCTGGCGCCGAGAAGGGCGGCGAGACCTCCGGCCTTCACCTCGCGCAGAACTTCGCGAGCGGCATGCTCAAGGGCGAGGGAACCGTCTCCGACGCCGCAAGAAGGCTCGCAAGCGCCTCGTACTTCGAGGCCAACGGCGGCGGCTTCTCGTCCGGCGTGCGCACCGTGGGGTACGGAGCCGCCCAGCAGGACGGCGGGGGCGATGCCGAGGTCATGGCGATGCTGGGCGAGATGGTGAATCTTCTGCGCGAGATAGCATCCAAGGACACCAACGCCTACATCGGCGTCGATGCGGTATCGACCGCCTTGGCGCAGAGCAGCAGGATCACGGCACGAGGAAGGGGGTACGCCGTATGAGCTTAGACCAGAGGATAGAGTTCGACGGCAACGACCTCTCGCCGTACCTGCTCGTGACCGACGTGAAGCGGCAGGTGGTGCCCAAGCGGCGCATCACCCAGACGCAGGTGCCCGGCATGGACGGGGCGCTCGTGTCCTCAGTGGAGCTTGACGCCATAGAGGTCACGGTGAGCGGCTGCATCACCCGCCGCCTCATGAGCGAGGTAACCGAGGCGCGCAAGGCCCTCGCCGCGTGCCTGAAGTCCGCCGTTCCCGCGCCGCTGGTTCTCCCGGACGATCCGACAACCTACCTCATGGCGCTCTACGAAGGCGGGGCGGAGCCGAGCAAGCCTGCCTACGTGCCGGACGTTGACCTCACGTTCCTGTGCGCAGACCCGGTGGCCTACGGGCAGCACCGCAGCATCGAGGTGAACGGAACCAAGCGCGTGCGTGTCGGCGGGAGCTACCCGGCGCGCCCCGTGGTCACGGTGAAGCCGCCAAAGGGCAGCCAGTGGCAGATAACCAACGTGGGAACCGGTGAGTACGTGCGCGTGCTCGCGAGCTTCACGGGGTCTCAGACCGTCGTGCTGGACATGGGGCTTGAGCGCTGCACGATAAACGGTGCCGACCACGCCGTGGACATCACGAGCGACTTCTTCTCAATCGAGGGGGACGCCTCGCTCATGGTGTCGGGCGGAACCGCCACAGTCGAGTGGGACGAGAGGTGGCTGTGATGAGGGTTGACGTGTACAGCCGCCATGACGCTTACGTGGGAACCATCGGTTCGCGCCAGCTCCTCGGCTTCGTGTGGACGGACTGCCTCAACGGCGAGGACACCGTAGACATAACCACGACCTTCCCGCTCAAGGAGGGCTACCGCCTCGTGTGGCAAGACCTGAACGGCGTGCCGCACGAGCACGTGTGCCAAGACCCGCAGGGCGCGAGCGCGGCGGGCCTCCCCATCTACAGCGACACGGCGCTCAACTCCATCTGCGAGCTTTTCGGCGACTACATAGAGGACAAGCGCCCCTACGGCTACAGCTTCCAGCGCGCGCTTGAGGTGTGCCTTGAGCCGACCCGCTGGGATGTCGGCACGGTAGACCAGCCGGGAACCGTCTCAAGCGGCCTCACCTTCTACCATACGGACTGCCGAACGGCCCTTAACGACATCCTTGCGTGCGGCGGCGAGCTTGAGACCTCCATCACCGTCGGGGCGAACGGCGTGACGGGCCGCAGCGTCTCGATACTCAAGCACCGTGGCGAGGCCAACGGGCACCGCAGGTTCAGCTATGGCAAGGACATCAACAGCATCAAGCGCACCGAGCACTGGGGAGCTATCACGGCGTGCTACGGCTACGGCAAGGGCGTCGAGACCGACACGGGCGGCTACGGGCGCAAGCTCACGTTCGGCGACATCAACGGAGGCAAGGACTACGTTGAGGACGCAACCGCGCTCAAGACCTACGGCCGTCCCGACGGGAAGGGCGGCTTCGCCCACGTGTTCGGCAAGTACGAGAACTCAAGCTGCGAGGACGCGGGCCAGCTCAAGAGCGAGACGCAGGCCTACCTTGACGAGCACAAGATTCCGGGCGTGACCTACGAGGCCGACGTGGTTGACCTCGTGGCCATGGGCCGCCCGTGGGAGGGCGTGGGCGTCGGCGACGATACCCAGATGGTAGACGGAAGCTTCGAGCCGACCCTGCGCTGTCAGGGCCGCGTCACCAAGCAGGTCATCGACATGCTTGGCAAGACGCGGACGGTCACGCTGGGCAACGTCATCGAGAGCATCGCCGACATCTTGCAGCAGCAACAGCAGCAGATAGCGAACCTGCAAAACCAGTCGGGAAGCTGGGACGCGGTTGCGAGCACCACGCCCGCGTTCCTCCAGCAGCTCATCGACTCGCTCAACGAGCAGTTCAACGTGAACGGCATGAGCTACATGCACGTGAGCTACCAGAACGGTTTCATCTTCTCAAGCGTGCCGCTTGACGAGGACGGGCAGCCCACGGCAACGGGCGGTACGGCGATGCAGCTCTGCTCCCTCGGATTCAGGATTGCGGACGGAACCAAGGCCGACGGCTCCTACGACTGGCGCACCTTCGGCACCGGCGCGGGCTTCGTGGCTGACTGGATCACCACGGGCACGCTGCTCGCCAACCTCATCAAGGCCGGGCGTCTTCTGGTCGGAGACCCCAACGACCCCGTTTTCATGGCCGACTTCGACTCGGGCGAGGTGGTCATCTCCGCAACGGCGTCGGTCGGAAACAAGACCGCCGGCGAGATGGTGGTTTCGACTGACGTTCAGTACGGCCTTTCCGACAGCGCGTCGGCCCAGCCCACGAGCTGGACGACCACGGCCCTCTGGCAGCAGGGCAAGCACATGTGGACGCGCGTGAAGATGACGCTCGCGGACGGCTCGGTGCAGTACACGACCCCGCGCCGCATCACCAACGACAAGGGCATCGGCGCGGCTGAGGTCGTTGAGCAGTACTACCTCTCAACGAGCCAAACCGCCCAGACGGGCGGCTCTTGGCAGAGCACGCAGCCGACTTGGGTCAAGGGGCGCTACTACTGGACGCGCAGCCGCATAACGTGGTCTGACGGAACGGTGACGTACACAACGCCTACGCTCGCACGCGCGCTCACGTCTGGAAACCAGTCAACCGACGATCTTGACGACAACCTCACGCAGCAGGAGGTCTTCAACAGGCTCACGAACAACGGGCAGACGCAAGGAATATACCTGTCGAACAAAAGGCTCTACATCAACGCCTCGTACATCGCGACCGGAACCATATCGGACGCTTCAGGAAGGAACTACTGGAACCTATCGAGCGGGTACCTGCGAACCACATCGGGCTACATCGGCGGCCTCACGATAGAGAACTCCTACATCGGAAACAGCACGTTCAATCTCATGAGCAACGGCATCCATTTCTATTACTCCGATTACGAGGTCGGCAAGATCGGCACGAACCGATACACGGGCGACTCGTCAAAGAGGGGCCTCGTGTTCGACCTCGAAGACGAGGGCGCGTACATGACTTGGTCGGTTAGAGAGGCAGCATCCGACGACTCGTACACGATGAAGCTCTCGTACATCAACAAGGCGTTCGGAGGCTTTACTGCCGATACGGTCGCAATCGGGTGCGATCTCGACGGAAGGAACTACAAGGCACGCAACTTCTGGATTGACCCTAACAGCGGAGGCGTCTCTGGAGGCAAGACGCTCGTATCGGGCAGCAGCATGGGAACGGTGCGGCTCACGTCCCCAAGCGGAACCTACTGGGACGTGAACGTGAAAAACGGCGTGATCATTTAGGGAAGGAACGACATGGACGAAATCCTTATCCAAGCCAAGGAGGGGCCTAACCACCCTTCAGACCCCGTTGACGAGACACCTGCGGAAAGCACCGGGGCAAGCCTGACAGCCATGGACGCAAAGCTCGACTTGATTCTTTCAGCCCTTGGAATCGACATGAACGAGGTGAACGCGAAATGACATACACGAACGCTCAGCTTGAAGCGATGGCCAAATCGCTAGAGCCGGTGATGAAGAGCAGGACACTCGTCGGATACAAGGCCGCCGTGAACATGCGCGCAATCATGGATGCAATCGCCGACTACGAGGCCTTCAGAAACGAGCTTATCCACGAGTACGGTACGGAGGTGAGGGACGACAGCGGAAACGTCGTCAACTTCGCCGTAACGCCTGAGTGCGAGGGATACCAAGAGTTCCTTCGCCGTCTGGGTGAGGTGTCCGAGGTCGAGCGCGATGTCGAGATCATGAAGGCGACCCCCGATGACGTTATAGGAGTGCTCAGCGGTGAGGAGATCATGGCAATCGACTGGATGATGGAACATGGGGGCGAGTAGCGTATGGCCGTAACCCACAACATAATCCTTGAGGTAAACAAGACCACGGCGCTAGTCCCGCCCCGCGTCGTGGTGCGCGAGGGGGACGTCTCAACGCAGACCATCAAGGCGCAGCTGATGAACGACGGAGCGGCCTACACGCCGAGCAACATGACGGCGCGCCTCGACATCCTCAAGGCCGACGGCACGTGGGCGCGCTGCACTGCGTCAGTCTCCGGCAGCACGGTCAGCTGCACGCTGCCGTCTCAGGCTGTGTCCTCGCCGGGCCTCGCGAGGCTCGCGCACTTCGTGCTCTACAGCGGCTCGACCAAGGCCGAGTCTACCGAGGGCTTCGAGCTTCGCGTGCTCCCTGCGGTGGACACCTCCGACCCGGAGGAGGCCGCCGGGTTCTACGACGACATGCTCACCAAGCTCTACGAGAAGTGGGACGCCTACGAGAAGCAGGCGGAGAAGCAGGAGGCCGCGCGCGTGAGCGCGGAAAACACCCGCAAGAGCAACGAGACGGCCCGCCAGAACGCAGAGAACACCCGCGTCGAGCAGGAGACCGCGCGCGTAGAGGTCGAGGAGCAGCGCGTCAGCGAGTACCAGAGCCTCAAGACGCAGCTTCAGAACGGCATCAACTCCGCGAACGGCGCGGCATCGAACGCCAACACCGCAGCCGCCTACGCCCGCAGCGTCGCGGACAACCTGCAATCGAGCGTGGTCGGAGACGAGGACGTTGCAGAGATGCGCGGGCAGATCGACACGCTTGGCTCGATGCTCGCCGACGCAACCGACGACTTCTTCTACATGGACGGCACGATCTACTGCCCGGCATCGAAGGTCACGGTCGAGGGCAGCACCCTCACATTCGGACAGACGTGCTCGGCAAGCGGCACGACCATCACCCTCGCATAGGAAGGAAACCGCAATGGCAGACGCAAAGACAATGAACGTGAAGGGCACCAACTACACGATCATCGACCAAGTAGCGCGAGACGCCGCAACGCAGGCGTCGGCTGACGCTGAGACCAACCGCAAGGAGTTCAACGGCATCTACGCGGGCCGCAACCTCAACTCGCTGTTCTCCGGGCAGTCCGACCTCTACGCGTACCTCGGCGGGCTGTGCGACTCCGGCTTCGGAGACCTCCAGATCGGCGACTACTTCACGGTGCCGGTGGAGAGCAGCAACCTCACCGTGCGCATCGCCGGCATGGACACCTACCTCAACGCCATGGACACGCAGCTCACCCAGCATCACCTCGTGTGCCTGTTCGATCCCATCGCAATCACCGACCCGGACTGGCAGACCACGGACGGCCAGTACCTCTACTGGGCGGACACCGCGAGCAATCAGGGCACGGCGGAGGAGAAGCACCCCTACCTGTGCAGCAACCTCCACAAGTGGGAGACCGAGTGGCTTTTCCCGAAGCTCCCGCAGGCGCTCCGCAACCGCATCATCGACCGCCGGTGCCTGCTTGAGGAGCGCTACAGTTCGAGCGGCAACGTCGAGGAGTCCACGGGCTGGTCTTGGGCCAACCTCGGCAAGATCTGGTCGCTCAACGAGATGGAGGTCTACGGCTGCCCCGTGTGGGGAACCAAGGGCTACTCCGTGGGCGAGAGCTGCCAGCTTCCCATCTTCCGCCAGACCAAGGATCGCGTGAAAGTTCGCGTCAATTGGTGGCTTCGCTCCGTCGTGGGTGGGTCGGCGTCCAGCGTCTGCTGTTGCTGCTACTACGGCTCCCCTCGCTACGCGTGGGTGCGGCCCCGCCCCGGCTTCCTCCTCAGCTGAGACTTCAGCTGAACCATAGCTATACTTACGGCGACCGCCTTGCGCGGTCGCCCTTTGTTTTTGTTTTTATATGCCCGCGAAGCGGGCCGATTTTTGGAGGCGAAATGAGCCAAGTATTCGAGCGAAACAGGAAAGAGGCCGATTCCGACTACTTGAGCCTCGCCGTGGACATCCGTATCGAGGTTCTTTCCCTCGTGATGCGCGAGAGCGTAGTCCCCAAGCGCAAGCGGCTCATACTGGGCGCTCCGATCGCGGAGACCGCCCGCTCGCTCGTCTACAACGTCAACAGGGCCAACCGCTTTTACCCGAGCAACTCGTACAACGTCCTTGAGCGAAAGCGCTACCTCGGCCTCGCTCTGGCCGACTGCGACCAGCTTGAGCAGGACTTCCAGTGCCTCATCGCCATGAAGTGCACCACCGCGAGCGAGCTTGAGCGCATCTCCGGAATGATCCGCGACGAGGCGGACAAGGTCTCCAAAAAGCGCAAGTACACGCGCATAATCGGCAGGGAGTCGGCGGAGGACAGGCTTGCCGCCGCGAGGGCCGAGGCTGAGCGCCTAGAGGCCGTGGTGCTCGAACAGCCGGGCGGCTATAATGCGTAGCGGTTGCGCTTTGTTATTCGCGTCAATTGGTGGCTTCGCTCCGTCGTGGGTGGGTCGGCGTCCAACGTCTGCTATTGCAACAACAACGGCAACGCCAACAACAACTCCCCTCGCAACACGTGGGTGCGGCCCCGCCCCGGATTCCCTTTCAATGCCAGACCGAGTAAGCGAGAGCCGAAAGCCGAGCGCAAAGAGGAAGGAAGGCGCGACCATCGGCCTCAGCGCCGTAAATATGCACCCCGCACGGGGAGCCGGACGCTTCTTGCATGGCCGGGCGCTCGGGCGCTCAGCCCGGTTTCATGGCCTCCCCGCAAAGCGGCTGTTCGAGCGCCACTGCTAGCCGTGCGGGGTGCCCTCCATGAACTCAGACGACAGGCGCGCTGCCCGCAGGGCTAGGCGCGAGGAAAAGCGCGCCCGCAACAGGGCCGAGAGAATAGACGGCCTCACGCTTGAGCGTATCGCCGACATGGACGCGCTCTACGACGCCGCCATGAAGTCGAGGCGCGGTGTGTCGTGGAAGGCGTCCGTTCAGAGCTACTGCCTCCACGTTCTGGGCAACGTCTACAAGGCACGCCAAGACCTGCTGAACGGCGAGGACATCCGGCGCGGCTTCCACGAGTTCGACCTCATTGAGCGCGGCAAGCTGCGGCACATATCGTCCGTGCACTTCAGCGAGCGGGTCGTACACAAGTCGCTGAGCCAGAACGCGCTCGTCCCCGCGATCATGCCGACGCTCACCGCCGGCAACTCCGCCAACATGAAGGGCAGGGGCGTCGACTACGCTATAGCGCGGCTCAAGAACCAGCTCGCGCGCCACTACCGGCAGCACGGAACCGATGGCTACGTGCTGCTCGTGGACTTCAGCGACTACTTCGCGCGCATCGACCACGACGCGGCCAAGCGGCTCGTGATGAAGGCCCTCGATGACGAACGTCTCGTGGCGCTGACAAACAGCCTCATAGACGCATGCGGCGACGTGGGCCTCGGCCTCGGAAGCGAGCCGAACCAGATACTCGCGGTTGCGCTCCCGAACCCCATCGACCACTGGGCTGAGGAGATGGCGGGGCTTGAGGCGACGGGCCGCTACATGGACGATTCCTACTACATCGACATGAGCAAGGACAAGCTCAAGCTGGTCTTGGCCTGCATCGAGATACTGTGCGATGACCTCGGCATCACAATCAACAAGAAGAAGACGCGTATCGTCAAGCTATCGCGCGGCTTCAGGTTCCTCAAGAAGCGGTTCTACTACGGCCCCACGGGCAAGGTCGTCGTGCGCCCGAGCCGCGAGGCCATAACCCGCGAGCGCCGCAAGCTCAAGGCGATGCGCCGCATGCTAGACCGTGGCGAGATAACGCTGAGGCAGATAAACCAGTCATACCAGAGCTGGCGCGGCGGCATGCTCAGGCTCGACGCGCACGAAACCGTCCTCAGCATGGACAGGCTCTACAAGGAGCTGTTCGGCAATGAATACCCCCCCCCGGAGCGGAAATCCTGACCCTGACTAGGCTCAAGGCCGCCGCGTAATCTCACGCCGCCCATACGATGTGCGCACCCTATGAAAGGAGTGCGCCATGGAGCGAACCAGAGAGGCCATCGAGGCCGAGATCAACGGTTACAAGCAGCTTCTCGTGCAGAGCGACTACAAGGCCCTCAAGCACGCTGACGGCGTCATGCCAGATGAGGAATGGGAGCCGGTCAAGGCCCAGCGCGAGGAGCTTCGCGCCAAGATCAACGCCTGCGAGGCCGAGCTTGAGACGGCCCCCTCGGCTTTTGTGCCGGAGGAGGCATGAGCGGGGATGCCCTAGCGGGAGGGTTCGAGGCCGCCGCCATAGCCGAGCCGCTTGCCGCCCTCCTCGCCTTCACCGTTGCGGCTATCTGCTTCGTGGTCGTCAAGTGGGGCATGCCCCAGCGCCGCGCCCTCAAGGAGAAGCAGCTTGAGAACGAGCGCGCCATCGAGGAGAAGAAGCTTGAGATCGAGCGCTACCGCATCGAGGTGCAGGAGACGGCGGACAAGGCCCTCGACTCCCGCGAGCGCGAGCGCATCAGGACCACCCAGCAGCAGGTGGCCGCGCAGAACGAGCAGACGCGCGTCATAGAGGCGCTTTCAACAGGGCAGCAGACACAGACGCGGATTCTCGAAGTCCTGTCCACACAGGTCGGTGACTCCAAGGAGCGCAGCCACGAGATGGGCGGGCGCTTGGAGCACACCGAGGCCACGGCCCAGCGCATCGACCAGACGACATCCCACATGGCCAAGCAGATTGACGAGGTTCACGCAATCGTCGTCCGACGCAAGGGAGCGGGCGATGAAGGTTAGAAAGGGGTTCAACCATGACCAAGGACGGAATCAAGAAGTGGTTCGTCGCGGCGGGCGTCCGCGCCGTCAAGACCGCAGCCCAGACGGCGCTCGCCGCCATGGGAACGACCGTGGTCTCCATTACCGCGCTGGACTGGCCGCAGATCGCGGCGCTCGCGGCCACGGCTGCGGTCGCGTCGGTGCTCACGAGCATCGTTGGCGTGCCGGAGGTGGAGGAGGGCACAAGCCCGCTCTCCAAGCAGCAGTAGCGCTCCTTCTCGTGGCCCTGTTCCTCTTCGGCGCGCTCGTGGTATGGACTCAGCCGCAGCCCGTCGAGGAGGAGCCGGAGCAGCTTCCCGTGGTGTACGACACGCCCGCCGAGCCGCAAGTCCCGCTCTACATGCAGACGGACGAGCGGTGGGGCGGGCTTCCCTACGCCGGCGCAGACCTCGCAACGAGCGGCTGCGGCCTCACGTGCGCCGCCATGGCATGGGAGAGGCTTTCCGGTGAGACGTGCACGCCCGCCATGCTGCTCAACCTCGTGGGCAACGACTACGTTCAGGACGGGCAGAACTACATGCCCGGCTTCTGCGAGTGGATGGCGAAGCAAGACCCGACGCTCAACTACACGGTTCTCTACGAGGATCGCGAGCGCGCGCTTGAGGAGTCCGCCGCCGGGCGTCTGGTGTTCGGAACCATGGAGGGCGCGCTCCACGAGGACGGGCGCGAGTACGGCGGACACGTCGTGCTCATAACCGAAAACCTCAACGGACACATCAGCATTCACGACCCCTGCGAGGCTGAACCCGTTTCGCTTACCTACGACGAGTTCAACGCCGTTGCATGGGATTACTTCATCTCAATCGGACGTTCTGTTTAGAAGGGAGACAGAAATGGAAGGCAAGCCGACCGACGAGCAGCTTCAGGCCATTGAGGAGGGCGCTGAGGGCGCTCCCGACAACTTCAACCCTGAGGAGGATTAACCATGAACATCGCTGAGTTCATCCAGTGCCACGCCTCCAACTACACCAAGGGGCGCGGCGGACACGCGCCTGACGGAATGGCGGTGCACTACACCGCAACCTCCGCGAGCGCGCACAACAACCTCGTGTACTTCTCCCGCGCGGGCGCGAACGCGTCGGCACACCTGTTCGTTGACAAGGACGGCACCATCCGCCAGTCCGTGCGCTTCGAGGACACGGCATGGGCCGTCGGCAACTTCCCGCAGAACCAGCGCACCATCTCCGTCGAGGTTGTGAGCGCTGGCGAGGACTTCACCGACGCCCAGATCAACGCGCTCGCGCAGATCTACGAGTACCTGCGCGCGACCTATGGGATTACCCGCGTCATCCGCCACTACGACGTGACGGGCAAGCGCTGCCCGGCACCTTACGTGGATGCCAGCAAGTGGGCGGCGCTGAAGGCGCGCATCACGGGCGGAAGCTCGGCTTCGGCCCCGTCCGGCGGCTCCGCGCCGTCCGGCAGCGCTACCGATCTTGCGAAGCGCGTAATCGCTGGCGAGTTTGGCAACGGTGACGCCCGCAAGGCCGCGCTCGGAAGCCGATACGACGAGGTTCAGGCAGAGGTCAACCGCATCCTCAACGGCGGCGGCTCCTCTTCGCCCTCTGTCGACATCGACCAGATGGCCCGTGATGTGATCGCGGGAAAGTACGGCAACGGCGACGCCCGCAAGGCCGCACTCGGCTCCAACTACGAAGCCGTACAGGCACGCGTCAACGAGATTCTTGGCGCTGACGGCAGCGCAACCGGAGGTGCCGACATCGACGCGCTTGCCCGCGCCGTCATCCGTGGCGACTACGGCAACGGCGATGAGCGCAAGCGTCGCCTCGGTTCTTTGTATGACGCAGTTCAGGCGCGCGTTAACCAGCTTCTTTAGGCCGCTCGTGGAAGCATGAGGTAGACCGCCCCGTTCACGACGGTCATCATCGTTCGAGTATTTTTGCAAACGGGGCACCACGAGCTGCCTGCCCGGATCGCGCCTGCGCGGCCCGGGCGTTTTCATGGGGCGAGAAGCGCCGCGCGGGGCGCTACCACTCCAGGTCGTTCTTCTCGGCGAAGCGCGCCCCGGAGGCCGCGAGCCAGTCAAACCCCTGGCACCAGTTGATGAAGTCCGGCACGTCCGCGATGATGGGCTCCGCCTCGCGCACGGCCATCATGCACTCCGCGAGTCCGCAGACGCTCGCCTCGGGGCGGTCGGGGAGGTAGATCTCGACGAAGGTGGGACGCAGCAGCGCGTAGGCGCCGCCGACGCACAGCTCGTCGAGGCCGTGCAGCGCCCGGCGCGCGGCGGGCATGCGGTCGAGCTTGTAGAGCAGAAGGACGCGCGCGAGGTGCGACCAGGCGCTCTCGCGGTGCGAGAAGCGCGCGAGCACGGCGTCGAAGGCGGGCTCGTCCTCGAGCCGGGCGCATGCGAGCATGTGGGTGTGGCGCGCCCCGAGCGGGTCGGAGGGAGACGCGTCCATGACGGAGAGCGCCGTGCTCTGCGCCATGCGAAAGCGCGACGACTCCACGCAGGTACGGGCCACCGCGGCGCGAAGGCGCAGGCGGGGGCGGCAGGAGACGTCCTCCCAGGCGTCGCCGGAGGGCAGCTCGCGGGCAAACTCGCGCTCGAGCGAGAGCAGCCCCT
>ENA-OPBG01001411-OPBG01001411.1-human-gut-metagenome-genome-assembly--contig:-NODE-1411-length-16611-cov-2.356849_pt1 | contig 16611 bp, 8 predicted proteins | sample MGYA00241065_ERZ501446 | MGnify/ENA primary metagenome ERZ501446 (study PRJEB25962, sample SAMEA2042632) | human gut metagenome | biome: human gut; feature: human-associated habitat; material: faeces...
CCAAGAATACGCCAACTATCCCTGTAAACAGCATATCCACGCCATTGCCGCCGTACATTCCCGTAAAGAAAAGCCCAACGAATACTGTGCATATATCCTTTAACCACCACGGATACTGATTCTTCTTTAAATGCTTTAACTGCGAAAATGCCTCCTCTAATGATATTATTCCTTTATAAAACTTTCTTGATATGTCATTGACTTGAGCTATCATATTAAGGTTGGTTGCCCCTCTGTCCACTCTCCTGACAACTGTCAGTGCATCTATTGACGGATCATCTAAAGAAATCATAAATCCCGTTGATACAACAAATGCCTGTGTAGTCTTTAAACCTGACGTTTTAAGCATATAATCGATTGTTTCCTCAACCCTGTATATCTCTGCTCCATTTTCTAACATAATCATACCCGCAAGAGCCGCTGTATCAATAAGAAGCTTATAATCCATATATTGTTACTCCTTTACACACACCTTCTACGCATTTTCTAAGCATTTTTATCTTTAAATTCATACTTTTTAAGTTCACAGTTCTTAATTCCAAAGCCTGAAAACTCATCATTGCTCATATTTCTGAAATATGACTCGACAATCCTCGAAATACCATTATGCGCAACTAGAAGATATATTTTATCAGAATTGTCATTTCTTATATCATCTATAAGATTATATATCCTCTGACTCAGATGAAGCATTGTCTCTCCACCGTCAAAATCATCAACAAAGTTCATCTTAGCCGCAGCAAATTCCCTGCCATCTCTTGGTGTAGACTCGTATCTGCCAAAATTCTGCTCCTTTAACCGTATTTCCATTCTGCACGGTATGCCAGCGGTTTCTGATATATGCTTTGCTGTGTCAGCCGCTCTTATAAGTGGAGAATATAATATCTCATCAATATGTATATTTCCCATTTTGATACACTCACCTAATTCTATTGCCTGCTTATGTCCAAGCTCTGTAAGTGCAATGTCTGTCGCACCACATATTTTATTCTCTACATTCCATATAGTCTGTCCGTGTCTTGTAAAATAAAAATAACTGCTCATATATTATTCCTCTGCTATCAAATATTATATACCTATGCATTGTCACGATATATATCTGTATCATTTATATACACCATGTTTTCACATATCTTGTATATATTTCATATTTTTACACACTATATACGCTCTATTCTTCCCAATTCTTTCAAAGTTTCGTCTGTCATATTGTATACAGCATCAATTATATAATTCCTGTAGCTTGCATTGCCATCCACTTCTGCCATTCTGCGGTATGCAAGCTCTCCGCTTATTCCCATTACACTAACAGCTGCACATACACTTTCTAATATATGCTCTTTATCCGCTGCTACATATGCTGATGTAAGAGCTGACAGCTGACAACCGGCACCGGTAACAAGGCTCATCATCTTATGACCATTCCTTATTGCATATACGCGGTTCTCATCAGCAACCATATCAATTCCGCCTGTAACCGCAATCACAGCACCTGTCTTTTGGGACAGCTTATTAATAAAATCTGCCATTTCTTTTATATTATCATCTGTAATTTTATCGGCAATCCCCGCCTCAACACCCATAGCAGACTTATTTTTCTGCATAGTTTCATATACTCCAGCTGCTATATTATGAATTCCCTGCTTTGCGGCTATCGCTTTTATCTCGGATACATTTCCTCTTATAACACCAAACTGTACATTGGACATAAGATTTTGGACAGCTTTAATTCTGTAATCTGATGAACCAGCACCAACAGGGTCAAGTATTACTGGTATTCCAAGTTCATTGGCTGTAGCACCTGCTTTAAGCATTGATGATAATTTATTATCATTAAGCATCCCGATATTAATATCAAGTCCCTGGCATATTGATGTTATCTGGCTCACCTCATTAATATCCTCCGCCATTATAGGTGCACCACCGCATGCAAGCACTATATTGGCACAATCATTAATGCTCACATAGTTCGTTATGCAGTGGATAAGCGGATGTCTGTTATGCACATTTTTTATTATATTTTCAAACATTCACTAAAACCCTCTTTTCTATACAGAAAGCTTGTCTTTTTCCATATATGATTATCACTGTATTGAATATTACAACGTCTTTTATCATTGCTTACAATAGCTTGTATTCTCCTATATATGCCTATCGATTTTGCATATTGAATTGTCTATCCTACAAGATTGTCCTGAATCTTAACTAACAAGCCTGCCTTTTTTATGCTGAATACTATTATTCCAGATATGACCGCACCCATGGCAGTTGATATAAAAAATGGAATTATATACGCATAAAATGCTATTCCTGCGGCACTTTTTCCCATAAGGAATATTGCAACCGGATATGCACATAAACCACCAAGTATTGATGTTCCTGCTACTTCTCCTATAATTGTTGCAATAATATTATGGGTCTTTTTGTATACAATACCGCATATCAATGCACCGAACATACTTCCCGGAAATGCCATAAGGCTTCCCATTCCAAGCAGATTTCTTATAAGTGAGGCAACAAATGCCGCCATTACGCCGTATCCGGGTCCTAAAAGGACGGCACAGAATATATTAACCATATGTTGTACTGGTGCACATTTACTTCCAAATACCGGAAATGAAATCAGGCTTCCAGCTACTGCGACTGCACATAGGACACCAGCAGTGGAAAGTTTTTTAATGTTGTTCATAGTATTTCTCCTAATCTATTAGTCTATTAACCTCTGATTTATTTTAACATAATTTTGTGGGTTGTGTTATATTATATGAGGGAATTATGTTAGGTTATGGTTTTAATTTTATGAGGACGGGGAATATTATAATATATACAGAAATGAGGATTTGTTATGAAAGCTTATGAAAGATTATTAAAGTATGTTGTTGTCAGAACTCCTAGTGATGAGGAAAGTGGAAAGTCACCTTCTTCTGAGTGTCAGTTTAAGCTGGCTGGGCTTCTTAAAGACGAGATGACTGAGCTTGGACTTAGTGATGTTAAGCTTGATAAACATTGTTATCTTTATGGCAGACTGCCTGCAACTAAGGGGCTTGAGAAGCTTCCTTCAATTGGTTTTATTGCCCATATGGATACTGTGTCTGATTATTGCAATGGTGATATCAATCCTGTTGTGACTCCTGATTATGATGGTGGAGACTTATTGCTTGGTAACAGCGGACTTATATTAAGTCCTGATACTTTTCCACATCTTGCTTCTTTAAAGGGCAGAACTCTTATAACTTCTGATGGAACAACTATTCTTGGTGCAGATGATAAGGCTGGAATTGCTGAAATTCTTACTATGATTGAATATATCACTGCTAATGATATTGAACACCCTGCAATTTGCGTAGCATTTACGCCTGATGAAGAGATTGGTATGGGTACTCAACATTTTGACGTTGAACGCTTCGGAGCTGATTACGCATACACTGTTGATGGCGATACTGAGGGTGAGATACAGTACGAGAATTTCAATGCCGCCAAAGCTGAATATGTTGTGAAAGGTTTTAATGTCCACCCCGGCTCATCTAAGGATACTATGATTAACGCTTCCTTAGTAGCTATGGAAATTAATAATTGCCTGCCGGCTATGGAGATACCAAGGGAAACGGAGAATTACGAAGGCTTCTATCATCTTATAAGTATGTCTGGTGATGTTGCAGAAGCACACCTTAATTATATAATCCGTGACCACGATGCTTCATTATTTGAAGCAAAGAAAGCCACACTGTGCCACATTGAAAAGATTATGAATGAAAAATGGGGTGCTGGAACTGTACAGCTCACTATCACTGACCAGTACCGCAATATGGCTGAGATTATCAAAAAATGTATGTTTCTTATAGAAAATGCTGTGAAAGCCTGCAAGAATACTAATATACCACCCCTTATACTTCCAATAAGAGGTGGCACTGACGGCTGTATGTTAAGTTATATGGGACTTCCCTGCCCTAACCTTGGCACTGGCGGACACGCCTACCACGGTCCTTACGAACACATAACCATCGAAGGTATGGACAAAACTGTTGATATGCTTGTAGAACTCGTGAAAACATTTTCCAAGCCTATAATTAACTAACAGGCATAAGCTTACGCCTTAACTGTTTCAATTCTTGTAAAGAAATATATGTACTTGAATATTATCAAAAATACAATAAATACACGCCCATATATATTAGACATTGCAAGCATTGCCAATATAAGCATTGCTGATGCTGGCAGAAGTATGCACAACTTAGTCTTTAATGTCATTGAACGACTGGTAACGAAGCTTTCAAGATGTTTTTTGTAAAGCTTTGTTCCAATAAACCACTTATGAAATCTGTCAGAGCCTTTGGCAAAGCAGAAAGATGCTAATAATAAAAATGGCGTTGTTGGCAATACTGGAAGTACGACACCTATTGCACCGAGTACCATTGACACAATTCCTATCATAAGCCATAAAAGTTTAATTGGGGATTTAATGATATTCTTCATTAATGTTTCGATGTCCTTTCTTATTGTCTTGTTGTGACTAACCTTAGTTAATCATAGCTAACTTTGATAAGTATATATGAACATATCATTTTTTGTCAATACACCGGATTAATATACCAAATAATGGCAATACCTCCGCGCCACTTAAGTACAGGAGATATTGCCATTATTTTATAAGTCCATTATTTTCATTTAAACATGCTTTATTTTATAGTTTTTCCGCTCAATGCTTTATTTTAAAGAACTCTTGGATATCTACAATATTTATAAATTAAAGCTTTTCATTATTATGTCTTTCAAAGAAGCTCTTAGTTTCCTTAACCACAACTCCGCTCAATGCGAATAACGCAATCATATTAGGCAGTGCCATAAGTCCATTAAATATATCAGCAATTGTCCATACCGCACTTACTGTCATATAAGGTCCGATAAATACTGCTAATATGTATATCCAGCGGTATATTTTAACGTGCTTCATATTACCACCGCTAAGATATTCAAGACATCTTTCGCTGTAATAGTCCCAGCCAAGAATTGTTGTAAATGCAAAGAATACAAGACAGAGCATAAGCACAAAAGAAGACACCTGTGCCGGGAATGGAAGTCCATTCTGGAATGCATATGTAGTAACTGCTACACCCTCAAGGCCTTCAACCTGCCATGCACCTGTTATTACAATTGAAAGCCCTGTAAGAGTACATATTACAATTGTATCAATAAATGTACCTGTCATACTTACAAGTCCCTGTCTTACAGGTTCGTTAGTCTGTGCCGCAGCCGCTGCTATAGGTGCACTACCAAGACCAGCCTCATTAGAGAAAATGCCTCTTGCAACACCTTTCTGCATAGCAACAAGCATACTTCCGACTGCTCCGCCAGTGATTGCCCTAGGAGAAAATGCTGCCTGAACAATAATCTTAAATGCCGCAGGAACTTTAGTAATATTAGTTATTACAAGAACTGCAACAAATAATACATATATAATTGCCATAAATGGCACTACAACCTGACTTACGCTTGCGATTCTCTTAACACCGCCTATAAGCACAAGTGCAACACAGACTGCAAGAATAAGTGAAGCGATTACTACTGACCATGAGTACTCGCCAAGAAATGGAATATTGACACAATGCTCATTATTCGCATCGAAAAAACCATTTACGGCACTTGAAATACCATTTACCTGACTAAATGTACCAATACCAAAAAGTCCAACACATACACCAAAAAATGCAAATAACTTAGCAAGCCATTTCCAGCTCTTGCCCATTCCCTGCTCTATATAATAGAATGGTCCACCAAGACTGTGTCCGTCTTCTCCTATAACTCTGTATTTAACAGCAAGAAGACCTTCTGAATACTTAGTTGCCATTCCGAAAAATGCTGTTATAACCATCCAGAATAATGCACCTGGACCACCTGCACAGACTGCTGTTGCAACACCAACGATATTACCAGTACCAATAGTTGCACTTAACGCTGTACATAGTGCGGCAAAACTTGTAATTTCACCTTCTGCCTCTTCTTCATTTTTAACCATCCATTTTAATGCTAAAGGGAGTTTTCTGATCTGTAATAAACCAAGACGAACTGTCAATAATATTCCGCCAAAAAGGATAATTACCATAAGCGGCACACCCCATACGAAATTATCAATGTTCGCAAGAATCTGATTAATTGAATTCCACATTGTACTTTCTACCTTTCATATCTAAACTACAGCATAGTACAAGCCTATACTGTCCCAACACCGCAAATGCCGTACATTACTAAATACTTTGCTAATATGCAGACTTTTACTTAATGCATTGGAATTATAGACAATATTGCCTGAATAAATATAAAAGCAGAAATAACATTTTAGAATATACAACTTATCATATAACAAGTTATACTATACTTTATGCCTTCTCTGTCCTTTTGCCTGAGAGATTCATATACCCTCTTTATAAGAAGTCATAATATTGTCTTGTAATCCATTATTAACTGCTTATAAAGAACTATATGTTGCACCTTCGGCCTCTGTGTTTATCCAGAACTCTCCAGAGAGTCGATCCATTTACAGTTGCGCCAGCAGATGCTGGCACCTGAGAGTGTTACTCCTTCGGCAGGCTTGCGCCGTTTTCCTGCAAACTTCATATCGAAAATTGCCTTATATTAATATAATCTTATTTTCTACATAATTCAACTTATTTTTACATTTTTTAATAATTATAGAATTTCCTATTACATAAAAAGGCAGCCACCGTGATTACACTCCTCCGCTGGATATACCAGAAAGTATGCTGTATCACTTTATGTGACTGCCATTTTATTATCTGCTTATATTATCAGCTTATATTATTAAGTATATAATTCTAAGCATTTTCTTTTCTTCTATATAATGTAAGACATATAACACCTGCACTAATCATAAGAACTGCAAGAAGAATTATTGTTCTTGTAACTGAGAGAGTATCAGCTGTAGCCGCACTATCATCTGCTGTTGCAGCACTGTCTTCTGCCACATCATTATTATCTGCCGCACTGCCATTTCCTGATACATTGCTCTTATCCTCTGTATTAGAATTAGCAACATCCTCATAGACTACAATATATGTTGAGAATCTATCAGTTGCAAATGTAAGTTCTCCTGTTGCTTCATCAAATGTGGCACTAAGAATATCTGATACCCCATTATGAATTCTTATTACACTATACTTCCTTGTCTTTGAAGAATCTTTATTAATAAGGTCTGAATTTAACTTAACCTTAATATTAATTGCACTGTTAAGTTCATATACATCAGACTTCTGCGAACCTATAATCTTCTGTAACTGAATATCAAGTATGCATCCAGCAGCCTGATTGTCCTTAATGTTACTATTAATAAGTTTCTTCTCATCTTCTGTAAGATTAGAACTCTTATCCTTTACAGTAAGTGCAATATCAACCTTTACACCATCTTCTGCCTGTTTAGCTTCATCTTCTGTAAGGATAGCTTTAATAATGTCTTCTGTTGAATCTACAAGTCCTGTTTCCGGTACTCTTTCATCTACCAATACTGAAACTTTAATATCTGTCTTAACATCAGAGTTATCTGAACCCGGCTTGTTGTTATCACCCGGCTTATTATCGTTGTCGCCTGGCTTATTATCGTTGTCGCCCGGCTTATTATCGTTGTCACCTGGCTTATTATCGTTGTCGCCCGGCTGTGTATTCTCAAGCTTAGGAATAACTGTAATGTCTGCCTTGTCACCACATACTGTACAATGATGTGACTTGCTTCCTTCTTCTGTAGTAGTAGCTTCCTTATCGATAGTCCATTCTGTACTATAATTATGTCCTGCCGCTGGAATTACTTCTGTCTTAGTATCTCCACATACTATACAAGTATATAACTTTGAACCTTCTTCTGTACAAGTTGCTTCTTTCTGTACTTCACCATCATTCCATACATGTTCTGTATGTTCTTGCTTAGCTTCATTGTAAGAAGTCTTCTCCCACTGTAATGTTGTAAGTGTAAGCTTTCCTGCACCTGTATATGGTTTAACTTTAGTATCAAGTTCTAAAGCTGCATATAATGTGTAGCCAGTATAAGGAAGGTCTTTCTTGAATTCATCTTTATCCTGAACTAATGCTACTTCACCTTCTTTATCAGTATTAAGAGCTACCTTTAATTCCTGCTTTGCTCCATCCATCATATATATTGTATTAAATGCGTTAATATAACCTGCTGGACTGCTTCCGTTACCACTTATAAGTGCATTAGTTATACCTGACATATAGCAGTTCTCAAGTAACATATGAGCTCCACAGTTAGATGATGCACCATTACTTACAATTTTCTTAGCTAATTCCGGATTTGTCTTTTCTATATCAAGACGCATTTCTCTTAAATCCTGTGCATCCATAATACAATTGTATACATGTGCTGTACCATAACGAAGTCTTGGCATTCTATCCATCGAATTCTTATAGTAGTTATTAGCAAGTGTAAGTTTAATATTCTTAGCTGATGAATCATCATCAGACTGTCCTAATAAATGAGTCTTTTTCTGACCATAAGCATAATTGTATATCTGCTGATCTGTCATACCCTCTTCAAGCAAATGCTTATAATATGGGTAGTTATCTGGATTAGCCTTCATAGCATTCATCATTTCATCAAAGAATACATTATCTTCACTTGCTGGAAGGAATTCACACCATGATATTGTTATATTACTGTCATTAACTGGTGTCTTAACATCAATAACTCCATCATATGACTTATAGAAAGTACAGTGGTCAACCCATATATCAGAGCTTCCCTTTTCTATTGTCATATAATCCCAGTCATTACGATCATAAGCACCTTCTGTATAATCGTCCCACTCCCATATCTCATCAAATTCAATATTTCTTATGATGATATTATTAGAGCCTGTTATATCTATACATGTATGTGTAATCTTAGCTCCATTCTTAGAGTAGATTGTAAGATTACTCATATCTGCAAGCTTAAGCATTGATACACCTGTCTTTAAAAGTGTTGGGTGTATAAGTGGCTCAAGCTTATGTGCTGTTATAAATGAGCTGTAGCTGTCAAAGTTATTAACTTCCTTATCACCAAGCGCAATATCTGCTGTAAGCTCGATTACTGATGCCTTACCACTCTTCTTTACACTCTGTATTGCATCAAGGAATTCTTCTGCTGTGCCGGCTGTGTAATAGTTATCTGATGTTTCCTTTAATAATCCACCACCTGTTACATTAGCACTCTGTGCATAACCTTCCTGTGCATACTGTGCAAGTCCTGTATCATCACCTTCTGTCTGTGAATAAGTATCTGATACATATTCTTTTTCTACATATCTGTCTATGCTGTCTGTCTTAACAGTACCTGTATACCTTATTGTACCTACTATTGTATATGGATCCCAGCCAAGATATGATGTTGAAGTCATTTCATTGGCTTTCGTAGCAGATATCTGTCTTCTGTTACTATTAATTGCAAATGCAGGACCATAGCTTCCATATTCGAAAAATCTTGCATTAGCAGCCAAATTACCACTCATATCTGTATATGGATTAGAAGCATTCGGCTTTAATATCTTACCCATATAGCAGTTAATCCAAGTAATATAAGCATCTGCTCCCCAAGGTCTTGCAAGATAATACTTACTTCCTGAACATCCCTCTTCTGAGAGAACCTGACAGTTAAAGAATGTAAGACCATATGTTGCAGAGGCTGATGCCTTAGGAGCTGATACATAGCCTGAATTCTTATTAGCATTGTAACGGAATACAAGCTTGCAATCATTAAATAATGCTCTAGGCTCATTACCATATATGAAATCCACATTACCAGCTATATAGCACTTGTAATAATACTGAGTGCCACCATTAGCACAAAGTGTATCCTGATAACCAAGTATTCTTAAGTTGATATATGATGTTTCATTGGCATCATTTCTTAAGGCATCTGCTGATTCATTTGACTTAGTACCATCACCAAGATAATTATAAGTATTCTCGATTGTAAGGTTCTCTGCCGAAAAGCCTGTTGCTGTCTTATCTATTCTTACAGCACATCTTAAAGACATATCTCCACCAGCTAATTCCTTAACATCATAATATATTCTTGTCTTCTCGCTATCCTCACCTATAAGTGTTATATAAGGAGATTTAACAACAAGATGTTCTTCATAATCACCTTCTTTAACAAGAATAATTACACGTCTCGTGTTATCAGAAGCAACTGAATCTACTGCCGCCTGAACTGTCTTATAAGTTGGTATTCCATTAACCTCCTCACCATCAGTTCCTGTGTATGCACTATCTACAACCTTGTTGTAATTAGTAAGATATACATAATTAAATGTTTCTCTAGTCTTGTTACCTTTCTTATCTGTGAATATTAATTCAACATCATTTCTTCCTTCTTCAATAGCAATGTCTTTAAATGCAAAGCTTTCTTTTTCTTTAACATCTGTCTTTGCTGCTTCACTGCCATTAACATAAAGCGTTGCTGTTACATTTTCTTCAACTACACCTTCAATTGTAATCTTTCCATTGTATACAGTGTCATATGACTTCTTAGTTATTGTATACTTAACAGCATCATCTTCATATACATATTTACCTGTATGTCCTGCTGTTGGAACAGTCCATAAAGTATCTGATGGGTTACTGTAGTTATCTACTTTTCCATTAACGTGTGAATAAGCTATTATATAATAGTAATATGGCATCTCTGCTGTTACATCTTTATCTTTATAAGCACATTCTGTAACTGTTGCTATCTTTGAAGCATTCTCTGCTGTCTCATCGTATGAATAACGATATACCTCATATTGGTCAGCCTTATCTACTGCATCCCATACAAGATCAACTGTATCTGCACTTGAAGCTATGCTTGCCTTTGGTGAATCCAGTGCTGCTATTACTGTTATTGCATCTGATTCAACATAATCATTAATCTCACCATTAATACCTAACTTACCAGCCACTCTGAACTTATAATCTCCGGCATCCTTAATTGAATACTTATATGTTGGCTCAGTAATGTCTGATGCAACCTTTTCCCAGCTCTTTCCGTTATCTCTTGATACTTCAAGCACATATAAGCCATCGCCTTCGGCTGGTACTTCATCTGTCCAGCTTACTGTGATGTAATCTCTTGTATAAGCTGCTTTAGCTGTAACTTCCTTAACAACTGGTGCTGTACCTACTGCATTGTAGCATTTATTCTGGTCGTAAAGAACTGTTCCGTCCTGTGCTATATACTTCATATTCTGGATAGTTGCCTTAACACCTGCTAATACAAATCCATATGATACTGCTGTATTTTTCTTATCTGCATTAAATAAGAGATTATCACTTGCACTATAAGAATATGTAGCTGTCTTAGTCTCTCCACCCTTAGGTGTTGCTTTGATAACAAGAGCATCGTCTGTCTTTTCAACTGTAAATGTCACAACAGTTCCTGCTGGAATAGTTGCATCTGCCTTGCTTGAAGCACCTGCAAGGTCTGATGGCTTCTTTGAGTAAACCATCTTAAGTCCATTAGACTTACGTATTCCTAAAGTATCAATATAATTCTTGTTAAATGCGCCAAAGAATATACCATTAGTATTGCTTGAACCACACTCTGTAATTGTTATATCTGCTGTAAGCTTGTTGGCATCTGTAGTCTCATCAAATCCAAAGAAGCTTACTGTATTATTGATATTAGTTGACTTATCAGTGTTTGTAGTTGTATTTAATGTACCACCTGTCTGTGTAAGAACAAGTTTCTGTCCTGTAGGCTGTACAACAAGATTAGAAGCTGTACCATAATCATATGTCTTAGGCATAGCTGGCTGCTCATTATATTCAACATCCTTAGCTGCATATACTATAGATATTGAAACTATGTAAGCTGAACCTGTTGATACAATTTCAACTGTTCCTTCGCTCTCATCTTCATAATTATATACTGTTGTCACATCATCTTTTGATGCCGGCTCACCTGCTATTGTGTAAAGTGCATATGTACTTGCTGGTGCATATGATTTTACTGATATAGTACACTTTCCACTTACAGGTATTGTTATCTTAGCTCCTGTAGTAAACTGTGCTGAATTAGGGCTTGGTCCATTAGGAACTAACTTACCTTTTGTAGCATCAATAGCTAAACCATTGTAGTAGCCTGTTGTTCCCATAATATTATCATCATAATAATCACCATCATCACTCTTAACAAAAGACCAGCTTGTAACCTGCTCAAATATAAGCTTATGTGATGCTTCAGCACCCTTTACTGTAACTGTGTTACCTGACTTTACCTTGTATGGAAGTGCAAGGAAATCACCACCAAGTGTAAGTGTATATGAACCCTCTCTTAACTTAATAGCATCCTTATCTGTAAATACATATTCATATCCATCATCATTATTCATATATATGTATTTTACATTCTTGCCTGTTAAATCAGGTTCTTCCGGAAGACTTACTGTAACGGCATATGTTGGCTTAAGTCCTACAGTTATATCTAATTCTGCATCTTCTGAATATTTAATTCCATCTGATACAGAAGTTACTTCATAGTCATTAGCACCCTTTACGGCTACACTATATGAAACACCTTTTTCAAACTTAGCTGTATATTTCCAAGTATCTGTATCAATAGTTACTTCTGGAACATAGTCTGTTTCCTCAGTTGTTGTAAATACAAGTTCAAGGCCTTCTGTATAATAACCCTCAGTAATGCCATTAATCTTACCTGTTACTGTGCAGGTATCAAGGCTAATGACAGTTAAATCTGCTGTAATCCTGGCAACAGTCTCTGTACTTACACTATGTTTATAAATACCACTCTTAATCTGGTATGCCGGATTGCTCAGTGATATCTCATATTCCATAACTTCATCTTCTGCTGGTACTTCAATTGAATATGTACCGCTCTTGCCATTCTCTGCAACTGTTATATCTGATGTATATGTAAGTCCAGTTGTATTATTAGTCGCTACAACCTGCATATCAGATGGAATATCTGATTTAGATGTAATAGTTCCATTTATTACTTTCTTATTAAGTTCTACACATTCGATTGAAAGATTTCTAATGTATGTATTAGTTTTAACATCTAATGTAAGCTCTCCTTCATCTCCTGTAAGATAACATTCAAATTCCACATCAACATAATTTTTGTCAGAATTTTCAACACAGGAAATACATTCCATCTTTCTTAAGACCTTGTCACTTCCTGTTATATTAAGTGTATTTCCTAATATGCTGTCCTTATCTGTACCTACGTTCTTATTGACAGTAAGTTTAATAACAGCCTTATCTCCCGCCGCTGGTATAACTATCTTAGTACCAGTATTAACCTGAATTCTATCACCTGTCGTTGGATAAAACTTACCTGATGATGCATCAACATATAATACATCTTTATCACCATTAGTATAAGTTCCTGTATCACTTTGAATTATTGTATTAGAACCTTTACTTGATAAAACTGTTTCTGAATATCCCCATTCGGCTTTAATATCCCCCCCATCTGCGAATGAAGCAGATGTTGTCGCATAACTTGTTGATGAGTCAACCTTTATTGACTGAAAATAATTCTGAACATTTGTTGTAAGTGTTACCGATGAAGCACCTTTATCAACTGTTCCTTCAATTATGTAATATGCCCAGCCATTTCCTGACTGTTCTGTTATTTTAATGTTGCTCATTCCTGTAAATGCCATATTATCAGCAGTTACTGCTACATATGCCCTTAATGTTATTGTACAGGTCTTAGCATTATTAACTATTGGAAATGTTAATTCAGTGTTTGGATTAACCAGATAGTCACTAGACCTTTTAGTTATTTTACCTGAATTTGCATTTATTAATAATTCATCATTATTAGAATTAACCAGCTTACCTGATTTGCCGTTCAATTCCGTAACTGAATTATCATTATCGCCATCTGCGTACATTTTAGAACTTACTGTCCACTCTGCACTGGCTTTTTCTGCCGCTTTGGCTGTAATGCTAAACAAGCCCTCCGGCAATGAAAGTCCAGATATGATTAAAGCTAACGCCATAAACATAGCCGAACTTCTGCGAAACCATTCTCTTCTACGTCTTGATTTCATAGTCCATACTCTCACTTTCTTAACAATACAATGTTTTGTAACTTTTACACAAAACCAATTGCCTATTTTCTATAAGATTACAACTTTTGACGAAAATGTACTACTGATTTTTATAGTTCTCGGGTACCAATTACTGAAATTTTTAGGTTTTGATGTATTTTTTGTGATACATTGCATAAAATCCGTGTGAACATTTACCAATAATCGTCTATATCACAAAATAATATATATGTATTACTGCTAATTATTTACACGGATGTTATACGCATATATTTAATTATTATCATTCTCTTAGTGTCACATCTATTATCTGCCTGCTTGTCTGGCAATTATATTAACTAATTCATCAGCATCTATCGGCTTTGCTATATGTGTATTCATACCAGCCTTAATGCTCCGTTCTATATCATCATAGAATGCGTTGGCACTCATCGCTATAATTATTACAGTACCCGCATCTTCTCTTCCTGACTTTCTTATCTTCTCTGCGGTTTCCAAGCCGTCCATAACCGGCATCATTATATCAAGGAGTATAACATCATACTCATTAGCATCTGAATTCATATATGTATCCAGTGCTTCCCTGCCATCGCTTACTCCAACAGTCCTTGCACCCGCATTATCAAGAATAAAGCTTACAATCTCCATATTCATCTCGTTGTCTTCTGCAACCAGCACTTTAAGCCCTTCAATTGACATCTGTGCATCATATTTACTATTCTTAGCTTCAGTCACGTTACGGTTAATTTTGAATGGTAATATTATTGTAAACTCTGTTCCAACATTCTGTCTGCTAATAAATTCAATTTCTCCACCCATTATCTCAATAAACCTCTTGGTTATTGCAAGTCCAAGCCCGGTTCCTTTATAAGCTGTTCTTGCATTGCTGCTCTCCTGTGCAAATGGCTCAAAAGCTATCTGCTGGAATTCTTCGCTCATTCCTATTCCGGTGTCTTCACATATGAAAGTAACCTTAACTGTATCGTCATCAGCTGCATTTTCACTATAAGAAAATCTTACAGAGCCATTCTGCACATTATATTTAATCGCATTGGATAATATATTCTGTAATATCTGCCTTAAATGAAGCGAACTGCCTATCAGATTGTCATATTCTATACTACCTCTGTCAACTGAATAATCGATACACTGTTCATCTGCCTGTGTCTCAATAACACTGCTGACCTCATTAATAATCTTCGTAAGCTCAAATGGTTCTTCTTTAATGGCAATCTCCCCCGACTCAAGCTTATTCATATCAAGAACATCATTTACAAGATCTAATAAAAAGCCTGAGGCTGACATAATCTTATCAAGACATTCTTCTTCCTTTTCCCTGTTGCCAAGATTGAACCTGCATATATCGACCATTCCTCTTATTCCATTAATAGGTGTTCTTATATCGTGGCTCATTCGCCTTAGAAAATCTGTCTTTGCAATATTGGCACGTTTCTCCTGCTCTGCCGCCTGTAGAAGCTGTCTTTTATATTCCATTTCCTGTAGCTGCATTTTGCTTTCGTCCTTGGCAATAACAAGCTGTCTTACAAACATGACAACACCTATTACCGCAATATAAACAAATAATGCAGCAGCAACCGCCCTGTTTCTTAAAGAATATACCTGCTTATCCGCAAAGAACGCATATATTGTATAATTCTCTATCTGCTTTCTCTTGCCATAGTAATAATCATTTTTGTATGGTACAGCTATAATACCATTATCATTTTCTTCCCAAGCTCCATCATATCTTTGCCTCAGTGCCTTCATATCAAGCCCCTGAAGCTCCTCGTCATTGGAATTAAGCACCTTGTCCTCATCTGATATATATACAATCCCATCCATATCAAACTCAAAACCTGATATGAGCCTGTCAATGCTTATATCTCCACTATTATCATAGCTTTCCTTCTTCACATATGTAATAACTGCACCTTTTGTATCTTTTCTTGCCGCTACAGCAATATCGGAAAACTCCTCATTCTGGCTTTCGGTATATGTTATGCTCCCTGACCTGGCATTAACTCTTGTTATATATACCTTCTGTGGGTGTTCAATGACATCTTTTACATTACTGTCGTCTATAACTGAATCAATATCCGTATATTCCATTCCCCTGCAAGATTCACATTCACCCTCTCCGTCAAGAACAACTATTCCGTCAAGTCTCTGGTTATACATATATTCATCTAAAAATGTATCAATATCATCTTCATACTGCATACACCTTACTAATTCCTGTGTCTTATCAGAAAGCCTGTACAAGCTTTTCACTTTATCATTCTGTATAAAGTATTCATATGTATTAACTCTTGTCTGCACAAAATCCAGCACCCTGTCTGCTGTCTTATTAACCGTTTCATTGCTTATTTCGGTAAATATAACAGCTACTATTGTCAACAATATAAATCCTGTAATTATTGAAATCAAAAATGCTTTAACATCTGATATGCCCCATATTCTACTCTTATCTTCCATTAGTTCCCCCATACTGCCATACTAACGTCAACCCCATATTTCTCTGCTATGCTCTGTATTGTGCCATCAG
>ENA-OPBG01001415-OPBG01001415.1-human-gut-metagenome-genome-assembly--contig:-NODE-1415-length-16585-cov-3.448881_pt1 | contig 16585 bp, 17 predicted proteins | sample MGYA00241065_ERZ501446 | MGnify/ENA primary metagenome ERZ501446 (study PRJEB25962, sample SAMEA2042632) | human gut metagenome | biome: human gut; feature: human-associated habitat; material: faeces...
GGCCGGTGCCCTTCCTCACAGCCGAAGAAGACGGCTGGGCCTACCGGATGGCTCCGGATGCCATCGTGTACGGTCTGGGCGAAATGCCCCGCGGCATCAACAAGCGCGGCTGGCACTACGTGACCAACAACACCGATGAAGCCCGCCACAGCGAGGATAAGCTTTCCTACTATGGTGCGCACAATTTTCTGCTCATTGACGGCGGCGCAGGCCGTGAATGCTTTGGTGTGTTCATCGATTTCCCGGGCAAAGTGCGTTACGATATCGGCTACACCGAATACGATGCCCTGCGCTTTGCCACCGAAGAGCCGGATCATGAGCTTTACATCATTACCGGCGACGACCTGAACGATATCAGCCGCCAGTTCCGGCAGCTCATCGGCCGCAGCTATATCCCGCCCAAGTGGGCCTTTGGTCTGGCACAGAGCCGCTTTGGCTACAAGACCGCTGAGGACGTGCGGGAGGTGGCCCGCCAGTACAAAGAGAACGATCTGCCGCTGGATATGATCTGCATGGACATCGATTACATGCAGGACTACGCGGATTTTACCGTAAACAAGCAGCGCTTCCCGGACCTTGCCGCCCTGAGCGCTGAACTGAAGGCACAGGGCATCCGGCTGGTGCCCATCATCGATGCGGGTGTGCGCATCGACCCGGAAAACCCCGTCTGTGCCGAGGGCCTTGCAAACGGTTTCTTCTGCACCAAAGCCGACGGCACCCCCTTTGTGGCGGCGGTGTGGCCCGGCAAGGCTTACTTTGCGGACTTCCTGCGCCCGGAGGTACGGGAGTGGTTCGGCCGGCAGTACAAGGCACTGACCGACTGCGGCATCGAGGGCTTCTGGAACGATATGAACGAGCCTGCGCTGTTTTACTCACCCGAGCGGCTCAAGGCTTTCTTTGAGAGCATGGACGAACTGAGCCGGAAGGACAACATCGTGCAGGATGAGTTCTTTGGCAAGGTGGTGGGCGGCGCGCTGGGCCTGATGAACGCCCCGGAGGACTACGCCAGCTTCTACCACGATGTGGACGGCCAGCGGGTGCGCCATGACAGGGTGCACAACCTCTACGGCGGCAATATGACCCGTGCGGCAGGCGAAGCCTTTGCCCGCCTGCGGCCCGGCAGACGCACGCTGCTCTACAGCCGTTCCAGCTTCATCGGCAGCCACCGCTACGGCGGCATCTGGCTGGGTGACAACGCTTCCACATGGGCACAGCTTCTGGCCAATATCCAGATGATGCCCAACGTGCAGCTGTGCGGCTTTCTTTATACCGGTGCTGACCTGTGCGGTTTTTCCTACGATACTACGCCCGATCTGGCTCTGCGCTGGCTGGAGTTCGGCCTGTTCACGCCGCTGATGCGCAACCACGCCACCGACGGCTCCCGGATGCAGGAATACTACCGCTTTGCGGATATGCTGCCTGCCCTGCGGAAGATGCTCCGACTGCGGTATGCCCTGCTGCCCTACCTTTATAGTACCTTCATGAAGGCGGCATTGGAAAATACCAGCTACTTCCGGCCCTTGGGCTTTGATTTTCCCGCTGACCCGGATGCCCGCGAGGTGCAGGACCAGCTGCTGCTGGGCGAGGGTGTGATGGTAGCGCCTGTTTACACCCAGAACGCCAGCGGACGGCATGTCTACCTGCCGGAAGCAATGAAGCTCTACCGCATCCGCAGTGTGGACGACTACGACACCGAGCTTCTGCCCGCCGGGCACCACTACGTCCGCTGCGCATTGGACGAAGTGCTGCTGTTCATCCGCCCGGGCCATGCGGTGCCGGTGGCAAGACCCGCCAGCTGCACCGCCCAGCTGGACGAGACCAGCCTGACCCTGTGGGCCTGCCCGGACGAAAATGGCAGCGCCCGCTGCCGGATGTACACCGATGACGGCGAGACGAGCGATTTTGCCGCACCGGAGCACTGGAAGACGGTGGAAGCGTAAGCTTATTTTATCAGAAGACCGCTGCCCGACAGGACGGCGGTTTTTTTGTAGAATCTCACTTTTATCAGCTGCAAATTTTACGTTGAATTTCACAGCAGCATTTGTTATACTACAGATGAAGGGAGTTGATCTTATGCCGAACATCAAACCTATTTCTGACCTGCGGAATTACAACGAAGTCCTTCGCGATGTGGAAGCAGGATCGCCGGTTTTTCTTACCAAAAACGGCCGTGGAAAGTATGCCATTCTGGACATGGAAGATTATGAGAAAACGCAGGCTACCATCCGGCTTATGAATGAAATTGCAAAAGGACGGTGCTCTGGTGAGACGGAAAAGCTTTACACTCCGGAAGAAATGAGGGCGCATTTCCGCGCAAGAGCCAATGGAAAATAACCTCATTTATACAACTCGTTCCCGTCAGGACCTGGACGACATCTGGGATTATATCTCGTTCGACTTGCAAAATCTGCCTTCTGCAGAGCGCATTCTGAACCGCATCATGGATGCTGCTGAACAATTAAAGCTGTTCCCGGAAAGCGGTGCATTGCTTTCTTCCGTAGCTCCGCTGGATCATGAACTTTATTTGGATGAGCGCTTTCTCGTCAGCGGAAAGTATCTGATTTTTTATCATGCTTTTCGGAACGATATTTATATTGACCGCGTCCTCTACGGCGGGCGGGATTATCTGCGGGTTTTGTTCCGGGACGCTTTGCAGGAAGAATAAACTCTTCTGCCGTGCTTCAAGAAATGTTTTTGATCGTTTTATAAGCGGCACCGCCGGGAATTTGCATTTTTTCGGCGGTGCCACTTGTATTTTTCTGCGCCGCGCGTTATAATATGCCTTCGGTTCCCTTTATTTACGAAAAATTTACATTTCAGATGCTGTCCTCCTAAGCAGTGTGCAATGCTTCGGAAAACGGCTTCTCCGCGTAAACGATAAAAAGGAGGTATTCATTCCATGGCACAGACAAGCCGCTCCGCTGACCTTACCAGCGGCCCGATGCTGCAAAAGATCATCCTGTTCTCCATCCCGCTGGCAGCTTCCAGCATTCTGCAGCTGCTGTTCAACGCTGCAGACGTAGTGGTCGTGGGCCGCTTTGCGGGCAGCACCGCACTGGCGGCCGTCGGCTCCAACGGCTCCCTCATCAACCTGCTGGTGAACCTGTTCGTAGGGCTTTCGCTGGGCGCAAACGTGGTGGCGGCCCGCTGCTTTGGTGCAAAAGATGACCACGGCGTACAGGACACGGTGCAGACCTCGGTGACGCTGGGCCTTGTCAGCGGCGTGCTGCTGGCTGTGGTGGGGTTCTTTGCAGCCCGGGGGCTGCTGGAGCTGATGAGCTGCCCGGAGGATGTGATCGACCTTTCTGCGCTGTACCTTAAAATTTATTTCATCGGGATGCCCATGACCATGCTGTACAACTTCAGCAGTGCGCTGCTGCGCGCCGTGGGCGACACCAAGCGCCCGCTGTACTGTCTGGCAGCAGCCGGCATCATCAACGTGGTGCTGAACCTTGTGTTCGTCATTGGCTTTTCCATGAGCGTGGCAGGCGTGGCGCTGGCTACCATCATCAGTCAGACCGTTTCCGCCTGCATGGTGACGCGGATGCTGATGAAGGAGGAGGGCGCGCTGCATCTGGATCTGCATCATCTGGGCTTCCACATGGGTGCCCTGAAGCAGATTTTGCTTATCGGCCTGCCTGCCGGTCTGCAGAGCACCGTGTTCAGCCTGTCCAACGTGGTCATCCAGTCGGCCATCAACTCCTTTGGCTCCACGGTGGTGGCAGGCAGTTCGGCCTCCGCCAATCTGGAGGGCTTCGTCTATACCGCCATGAACGCCTTTTCGCAGGCTGCCGTCACCTTTACCAGCCAGAACATCGGCGCACGCAAGTACCACAACCTTGACCGGGTGATCCGCAATTGTCTGCTGTGTGTCGTGGTGACCGGCCTTGTGCTGGGCGGCGGCGCAGCGCTGGCAGGGAACCAGCTGCTGCGCTTCTACTCCTCGGACACCGCGGTCATTGCTACCGGCATCGAGCGGTTAAGGATCATCTGCGGCTCCTATCTGCTGTGCGGCATCATGGACGTGCTGGCCAGCAGCCTGCGCGGCCTTGGCTACAGCGTGCTGCCCATGGTGGTGAGCCTTGTGGGCAGCTGCCTGCTGCGGCTGGTGTGGATCGCCACCATCTTCCAGCTGAACCGCACACCGTTCATGCTGTACATCAGCTACCCCATCAGCTGGGTGCTGACGGCTGCCGTGCATCTGGCCTGCCTGCTGGTGGTGCGGCACAAGATGAAAAACAGGCTTAAACTTTCTATCGACTGAAGAACAGGGCTGCATCCATTTGGGAACGCAGCCCTGTTTTTTTACAAGTCTTTTGCCAGCAGGTAACGGTCGTGGCCGCCATACATTTCCCGCCGGGAGACGATGGCAAAACCGGACGCAAGGGCGTTGTGCAGGCTGTACTGGTTCTGCGGGCTGACGGTAGCACCGATATGGGTGATTTTTTTCGGGAAAAGCGGCAGCGCTGCTTCCAGCATGAGCCGCTGCAGGCCGTTGCCGCGAAAGTCTGCGTGGACGATGGCGCTGTCCGCATTGGCCCAGTGCTCCCACTCGGTGCGCGGCACATCCATGAAGGCCGCGTAGTTGTGTGCGCTGCGCCCGCAGAAGCGCACGATGAGATACCCGCCAAGGCGGCTGCCCTGCCATGCGCCGATGCACAGGTCATTGCGGACATAGGCCGTGATGTTTTCCAGCGTGTCCGGCACGAACTGCTCCGGGTCCGGCATGGCGGCGCGCACCTCGTTCTGCAAGGCGTACACCGCCGGGGCCTGCTCCGGCGTGCAGCGGCGCAGCTGCATGGACACCGGCGGCTGCACCGGCTGGCCGCAGATCTTGTGCAGAAAAACTTCCATCTTGCGTTTCCCTCCAAAATAAAATCATACTTTTTCGCTGTTTCCAGTATAAATGCCGCTTTTATAAATGTCAATTTATGTTATAATAAAGTATAAAGGGGTCTGCGGCGTATGGCGTGGTCACAAAGGTGCCATGCGGCGCAGGCTTCAAGTCCCGGCGGGGAGCATCCCCTGCCCGTGAACGGAGGAACCGAACCATGAAGGAATCTGCACTTACCTCTTCCAACCGATTGGGCGGTGCTGTGATCAGCGACCGCATCGTTGCCAGTCTGCTGGAAGAGCTGCGCACCGGGCGCTATGCCCGGGCCGACCGTCTGCCCGCCGAGGTAGATCTTGCCGCTGAGCTGGGCGTGAGCCGCACCGTCATCCGCGATGCTTTGAGCGAGATGGAGCGCGCAGGCTATGTGGAACGCGTGCGCGGCATTGGCACGGTGGTGAACCGCGCTGTGCTGAGCCTGCGCAGCCGGCTGGACCAGAAGCTGGAATACTACCCGCTGATCCGCAGCTTTGGCAGCTACCCCCACGCCGACGGCATTCAGGTATTTCCCATCCGTGCCGGTGAAGAGCTGGCCCGCGATCTGGAAATTGAGCCGGGCGACGACGTGATCTGCATTAAAAAGCGCATTCTGGCCGATACCACCCCGGTGATCTATTCCATCGACTACCTGCCCAGAGCACTGTTCGGTGCCAGAGACTACACCCGCATCGACCTGACCGGCGGCGTGTTCGATATTCTGGAACGGGAGTGCCACCAGCAGATCTCCTCCAACGTCGCCCACCTGAAGGCAAGCTGCGGCGACGATGCCATCCGCTCCGCCATGCGCCTTGCTCCGGGCGAGGCCATGCTGCTGCTGGACGAAGTGTGTTTCAATCGTTTGTGCCGCCCGGTGATGCGTTCGCTGAGCTACTACACAAACTTCTTTGATTTTTCCATTTTACGCAAGCTGCTCTAAACCAAAAAACTGACGGAGGTATGCACCCATGCGACATCTGATCGACCCGTTGGATTTTACCCAGCAGGAAATTTCCACTCTGCTCGACCTGGCCGACCGCATCCATGACGACCCGGCCGCGTATCAGGAGGTGGCCCGGCATAAAAAGCTGGCTACCCTGTTCTACGAGCCTTCCACCCGCACCCGCCTCTCCTTTGAGGCAGCCATGCTGAACCTTGGCGGCCATGTGCTGGGCTTTCCCAGTGAGAACGTGTCCAGCGCAAGCAAGGGCGAAAGCGTTGCCGACACCATCCGCGTGGTGTCCTGCTATGCGGACATCGTGGCCATGCGCCACCCCAAAGAGGGCGCACCGCTGCGCGCTTCCCGCTACTCCCGCATCCCGGTGATCAACGCGGGCGACGGCGGCCACCAGCACCCCACCCAGACCCTGACGGACCTCATGACCATCCGCCGCCGCATGGGACGGCTGGATGACCTGACCATCGGCCTGTGCGGCGACCTGAAATTCGGCCGCACCGTGCACTCCCTCATCAAGACCATGGCCCGCTGCAAGAACATCCGGTTCGTGCTTATCAGCCCGGAAGAGCTGCGCGTGCCGGACTACATCGTAAAGGACGTGCTGGAGGCCAACGGCATCCCCTACCAGGAGACCCGCAGTCTGGAGGAATCCATGTCGGAGCTGGACATCCTGTACATGACCCGCGTGCAGAAGGAGCGCTTCTTCAACGAGGAGGACTACATCCGCCTGAAGAACAGCTACATCCTCACCAAGGAAAAGATGGACCTTGCAAAGCCGGATATGGCTGTGCTGCATCCCCTGCCCCGCGTCAACGAGATCGCACTGGACGTGGACGACGACCCGCGCGCCGCCTACTTTGAGCAGGTGCAGAACGGCGTGTATGTGCGTATGGCACTGATCATGACCCTGCTGGGCCTGCGCGACCCCAAGGCACCTAAGGAGGAGAACTGATATGCTGAACATCGATGAAATTCAGAACGGAATCGTGATCGACCACATCAAGGCAGGCACCGCCATTGGCCTGATGGACCTGCTGGGCATTGCGGGCAACCGCACCGCCAGCGTGGCGCTGATCCAGAATGCACGCAGCAACAAGACCGCCAGCGGCCGCAAGGACATCATCAAGGTGGAGGGCGATGCTTCCTGGCTGAACCTGGATGTGCTGGCCTACCTTGACCCGGGCATCAGCGTGACCATCATTGAAAACGGCAAGGCCGTGCGCAAGGAAAAGCCGATGCCCCCCAAGCGCCTTGTGAACATTGTAAAATGCCGCAACCCCCGCTGCATCTCCTCCATTGAGGAAGAGTGCGACCAGATCTTTGAGCTGAGCTCCAACGGCAAATACCGCTGCATCTACTGCGAGCAGGAGCTGCAGGTAAAGCCGGAATAACGACACAGAAAAAGAGCTGCTGTATCAGGCAATTTTGCCGTACAGCAGCTCTTTTTTTGCAATAAAAAAACTGACGGAACTCTCACCGACGCAAATGCCCTGTGCGGCAGATGCTCCATTCCCACAAGCAGCACCTGCCGGACAGAAATGCGACGTACCGAGTGACTTTATCAGCAGCAAACCCCAAAGTTCGCCGTTGAAAGCCCCGCCAGATGAGCTGCGCAGCGCATGAGGACTGCACAGCGAAGAGCAAAGGGAAAACAGAGCAGCTTAACACGCACCGCTGCCCGGATCACTGCACAGGGGGCAAAGCTTCACCAGGTCTTCCTTTGGCCGCAAATCCGCCCTGCCCCGGCAGGAGGTCACCTTTACTGGCCTTAGTATAGCATTGTTGCGTGCCTGTTGCACAGAACATGTCATAAATTGTCGGTGCTCATGTCATGAACTGCGCACGGGATGGCGCAGGTAAACCGGAACCACCGGTCGCGGCAGCTCACGGTGTACTCGGCACCGTACTTGCGCAGCACGTCCTGCACGTTGGCAAGGCCCATGCCGTGGCCGCTCTCCTTTTTGGTGGTGCCGGGCAGCTTGCCCTCCTCCAGCAGCAGGTCTTCCTGCACGCGGTTGCGCACCGAGATCAGGTATTCTTCCGGCGTTTTGCGGATGCGCACATGCACCTCCGGCGGCAGGGCCTGCGCTGCGGCGCGGGTGGCGTTGTCCAGAAGGTTGGAGAGCACGATGACCATATCCATGCTGTCGAAGGGCATCCGCTTGAGATCGCACAGGTCAAAGTAAATGTTCACGCCAACTTTTGCCGCTTCTTCGTATTTTTTGCTCAGAATGGAATCCAGCAGCGGGTTGTGGGTATCCATGATGGTGGTGCCCGCCGCCACCGTTTTGCTCACGCTGGCAATGTAGGCCTGTGCGCCTTTCAGATCTCCCTGATCCAGCAGGGCGGTAAGGGCTGTCATGTGGTTGGTGAACTCGTGGGTCAGGCGGCGCTGTTCCGTGTAGGAATCCAGCAGGGCTTCGGCGCGCTGCTGTTCCAGCTGAGCACGGTAGCGGGAGTTCTGCCGCTGCACCACCTGATCGTTGAACATCTGCACGATGGCGATATGCACCAGCACCGCCACGCTCATGCCAAAGGTGAGCAGCATGGTCATCCGGGTAGCGGGCTGCTGGGTCCCTGTGACCATCAGCACAATGTTCAGCACCACAGCCACCCCGGGGAAAAAGGACATCACCAGCGCCTGCAGCGGCTGCAGAGCACACTTCTGGTTCCAGCTGTACAGGGAATGCGCAACTGCTGCACCCACGATAAGGTTCGCGGCGCACAGCGCGATCAGGCAGCCGGGGTGCTGCCATGCTTCGCCGGTGCGCACTCCTGTGAACCAGGAGTAGGTATAGTTGACCGTGTTCTCCACCAGCAGGCACATGGTGCCGTTGATCAGGCAGGCGGTGAGCTTATCGGCAAAGGTTCCGCCAAACAGCTGCGCCGTAACAAAAAGGTACAGCACATTGAGCAGGACGCTCTGCACATTGAAAAATGACATTCCTGTTGCGAGTGACAGGCCCAGCTGCCCCATACACAGCAGCTCTGCCCACAGAACCGGCCAGCGCAGTTTTCCCCTGCCCAGATAGGCCCACTCCACCAGAATAAAGGCGTTCCCCTGGACCAGACACACCAGATGCCCCAGCATCATTTCCGCAAATGCATCACTCATCCACATACTGCCCCTTCCATTCCAGATATGCGTTCTGGATGGCCGCATAGCCTGCGCGGCTCACGCTCAGCTCCACCCCGTTTTTCAGCAGGGCGCGGTAGCTGCGGATGCTGCGCACATATTTCATGTTCACCACATCGCTGCGGCTCACCTGCAAAAAGCCGTTCTCGTAGAGCATGGGCGGCAGGTCGGCGATCTTGCCGTAGTAGGTGCAGATGGGCCGGCGGGCAATGTCGCCGTAGACGTTGATCTGGCGCAGGTCGCTTTCCAGATAATAGATCTGATCCAGCGGAATTTCCGTTTCGGTGCGGTTGTGGTGCACCGTCAGAGTCTTGCGCTGGTCGGTCAGGGCGGCAAGCAGGTCGTCCAGACACTTGGGCAGAGTGCGCGCAATGTCCCGCTTGAGCAGGTAGCGGTAGGCGTTCACCGTGTAGCCTTCCAGCGCAAATTCCAGATAGGCCGAAACATACACCAGCATCAGGCCGGGGCACTTCTGCTTGAGCTGACGGCCCAGCACCATGCCGTTTGCACCGGGCATGTCCACGTCCAGAAACGCCAGCTGATACAGCTCCAGCCCCGGCGTTGCAAGCACCTCGGCTGCGCTGGTGCAGACGGCGGTGTGCACCTGCACGCTGCGGGCGGTAAAGTAGACGGTGACATATTCTGCCATGCGCGCGCCGAACGCCGCATCGTCGTCACAGATCAGGATATGCATGGAAGGTTCCTTTCTGCCGCAAAAGGCCCCTCTTGCAGTAAGAGGGGCCAAAGTAACTATCAGAGAAATTTATCGTAGAGGCCAAAGGCAAAGATGAACAGCACGATCACCGGCAGCACGCAGGTCAGGTAACCGCGCATCCAGTCGTGCATCTTGAGGCCCTTGCCGGTGTTGACTTCCTTTTTATAGTTGTCCCAGCCCCAGCCGTACTTGGTAACGCAGAACAGCAGGTACACCAAGCTGCCCAGCGGCAGGAACAGGTTGCTCACGAGGAAGTCCTCCAAATCCAGCACAGCGCCGCCGAACACGGCAAAGCCGTCCCATGCCCACACGTTGTAGCCCAGCACGCAGGGCAGCGAAAGCAGAGTGATGAGCACGAAGTTCACCAGACTGGACTTTTTGCGGCTGCAGCCGGTCAGCTCCATGCCGCAGCAGATGATGTTCTCGAACACGGCCAGCACGGTGGAAAGCGCTGCAAAGGCCATGAACAGGAAGAACAGGGAGCCCCACAACCGGCCCATGGCCATGTTGGCAAAGATGTTGGGCAGGGTAATGAAGATCAGGCTGGGGCCGCTGGTCTGGTCCACACCGTAGGTGAAGCAGGCCGGGAAGATGATGAGACCGGCGGTGATGGCCACGAAGGTATCCAGCACCACGATGCGGGCGGACTCGCCCAGCAGGGAGTGCTCCTTGCCGATGTAGCTGCCAAAGATGGACATTGCGCCAATGCCAAGGCTCAGGGTGAAGAAGGCCTGATTCATGGCGGACACCAGCGTGTTGACCACGCCCACCTCTTTCATGCGCCCAAAGTCGGGCACGAGGAAGAAGCTCAGGCCTTCCTTTGCGCCGGGCATGAACAGGCTGTTGACGGCCAGCACCACCATGATCACCAGCAGGGCGATCATCATGACCTTGGTCACGCGCTCAAGGCCGTTCTGCAGGCCCTTGGCGCATACAAAGATGCCCAGTGCCACCACGAACACCATCCAGAAGGTCATCACGCCGGGGTCTGCCAGCATTTCGGTAAACTTGCCAGCCACCTGATCGGCGTTCAGGCCTGCCAGCTTACCGGTGGCGGTCATGTAGAAATAGTGCAGCATCCAGCCTGCCACGGTGGTGTAGAACATCATGAGCAGATAGCAGCCAATGAGGGTGAGGTAGCCGTGGATGTGCCACTTCTGGCCCGGCTTTTCCAGTGCCTGATAGGCCCGCACCGGGCTTTTGCGGGAAGCGCGGCCCACCGCAAACTCCATGGTCATGATGGGCAGGCCCAGAATGATGAGGAAGATCAGGTAGAACAGCACGAACGCGCCGCCGCCGCCCTGACCGGCAATATAAGGGAACTTCCACACGTTGCCAATGCCGATGGCACAGCCCGCCGAAAGCAGAATGAAGCCCAAGCGGGACTTCAGTTTTTCTCTTTCCATGATTCCAAACTCCTTGTTTTCCGTTCTGCTCTGCCCTGCCCTTTGCGGGGCCGGGCGAAGCGTTGCTTTTGTATTATAGCACAAATTTGGTCGAAGAACAGGGGCGCTTCAGTGAGATGAACTTTTGTTGTCAAAAGTGTTCTTTGTCTCCCCCGCGTGCACAGCCCGTCCTGCCGCAGGGCTGTACCGCAATTTTCGTTGCAGATGCGTCCGTTTTCGGTGTATTTGCGGCAGCCTGCAATTTTTCTCACCTGAAAAGTGAAGAGCTGACAGTTATTCACTTATATAAAAATGCCTTGCATAACAGCCGAGAACCATCTCTTGACAAACCAACAAAAAGAAACTATACTACAAATAGAGAAGGTGCTGTCCGCAATGGTCAGCTTCCTCCGGCTAATTGGTCAATAAGAAGAATGACCGCTCACCGTTTGGAGACTGGGGCGGTCATTTCTTATTGTTATGGATCTCTTTGAAGATTGCCCATGCGATCTGAAATGTAATTCCAACTGTACCGCCAACAATGACGAACAGCTGCAGAACATCGTTCAACACCATGATGCATCCCCCCTTCCGCGTTTGCGAACGGGGGAACAAACAATAAGCTTTTACGTCCCCCGGACGCTTGCCGGAGGGAAGCATGACCACCTGCGCTTGCAGATAGCACCTTAACGCCACCCTTTGGGGCGGCATTTTTAGTTTAACATACTTTCTGACGAAATACAATAAGAACCCACAGAAACGACGCTTTGTAAAATTTTATGGTGCATGGTTGCTTTTTGAAAAAAGCAGAGTATAATAAAAGTAAGAAAGTAAGAAAATCGCACAAAGGAGGATGAAGGATGCTGACGGAATTGAGGACAAAATCCCAGATCACCATTCCAAAGGATATTGTAATGAAGATGGGCCTGCGTGAGGGCGACAAGCTGGAGATCGTGGAGAAGGATGGCGTGATCGAGCTGATGCCGGTAGCCGTTTACCCCAAAAAGTATCTGGACGAGCTGCGCAGCGAGATCAACGAAGCAAAGGCCAAAATTGCGGCAGGGGAGCAGCCGGTGTTCGACACGGTGGACGCACTGTTTGAAGCGCTGGACGGTGCGGACGAATGAATTACAAGATCACCTACACCAAACGATTCATAAAGAACCTGAAGCGTTTGAACGCAGCGGAGCGGGCGCAGCTGAAAAAGAAGCTGGAAATTCTGGAAATGGACCCGCTGTATCCGTCGCTGCGCACAAAGCGTATTCAAGGCACGGTAGACTTGTTCGAGTTCAGCGTAAACATGGACGTGCGGGTCATCTGGCAGTACGACGGTGATACGATCATTCTGCTGTTGGACATCGGACACCATGATATTCTGAATCAATTTTAAAAGCCTGTAAACACGATAAAAAGGCCGCTGCACGGTTCACATGCAGCGGCCTTTCCATTTGATGGGGAGTATTCAGCGGCGGTTTACTGGATGCCGGTCACAGGGTAGTCCTGATCCTCAACGGCCTTCTTCAGCACGTCGTCGGCGACCTCGGCGTTCAGGGTGACGATGGCGGTGCCGGCCTCGTGGCTCACCACGGCCTCGTCCACCTCGGGCAGGGCTTCCAGGGCCTTCTTCACGCGGGCTTCGCAGTGGCCGCACATCATGCCTTCCACCTTCAGGGTCTTTTTCATAGCAGTGTCCTCCTTGGTACTCTCTTTATTTGCAACCGCTGCGGGCTGTGCGGAGACAGCGGGCAGGGAAGCAGCATTTTTTGCCGCACGATCGTGCTTTGTGCTGTGCACGTCGAACAGGTTCAGGCGCAGGGCGTTGCTTACCACGCAGAAGCTGGAAAGGCTCATGGCAGCAGCACCGAACATGGGGTTCAGGGTCAGGCCGAAGGGGATGAACACACCTGCGGCCAGCGGGATGCCGATGATGTTGTAGATGAACGCCCAGAACAGGTTTTCGTGGATGTTGCGCAGGGCAGCACGGCTCAGGCGGATGGCGGCGGGCACGTCCGACAGCTTGGAGTTCATCAGCACCACGTCGGCGGCCTCGATGGCGGCGTCGGAGCCCATCGCGCCCATGGCGATGCCCACGTCAGCGCGGGTCAGGACCGGCGCGTCGTTGATGCCGTCGCCCACGAAGGCGAGGTGCGCCCCGGACGGCTCCTCGGCCAGCAGGCGCTCGACCTCGGCGACCTTGTCCTGCGGGAGCAGCTGCGCGCGCACCTCGTCGAGGCCCAGGCGCCTGCCGACGGCCTCGGCGACGTCGGCGCGGTCGCCGGTGAGCATCACGCAGCGACGCACGCCGGCCTCGTGGAGCTCGCGGACAGCCGCCTCGGCGTCGTCCTTGACCACGTCGGCGATCACGATGTGGCCCACGTACGCGCCGTCGACGCTGACGTGCAGGACCGTGCCCGTGAGGTCGCAGTCGTGCCAGCTCGCGCCGTGCTCCTCCATGAGGCGGTCGTTGCCCACGAGCACCACGTGCTCGTCCACCTGGGCAGAGACGCCGTGGCCCGACTCCTCGCGCACCTCGCGGATGCGCTCGCGGTCGATCCTTCCGGAGTAGGCCTCGCGCACGGAGACGGCGATCGGGTGGTCGGAGAACGCCTCGGCGTGCGCGGCGCAGGAGAGCACGTAGTCGGCCTCGACGCCGGCCTCAGGGTGGATGGCAACCACGCTGAAGGTGCCCGAGGTGAGGGTGCCCGTCTTGTCAAAGACCACGGTGTCGACCTTGGCGAGAAGCTCCAGGTAGTTGGAGCCCTTCACGAGGATGCCGAGCCGCGACGCCCCGCCGATGCCGCCGAAGAAGCTGAGCGGCACGCTGATCACGAGCGCGCACGGGCAGCTCACGACCAGGAACGTGAGGCCGCGCAGGATCCAGTCGGACCACGCGCCCATGCCCGCGAGCGGCGGCACCACGGCCAGCGCGAGCGCCGCGAACACCACGATCGGCGTGTAGACGCGCGCGAAGCGGGTGATGAAGTTCTCCGTGCGCGCCTTCTTTTCGCTTGCGTTCTCCACGAGCTCGAGGATGCGGGCGACGGTGGACTCGCCGTAGGGCTTGGTGGTGCGCACGTGCAGGAGCCCGGTCATGTTGACGCAGCCGGAGACCACCTCGGAGCCGCCCTCAACGTGCCGCGGGACGGACTCGCCGGTGAGCGCTGCGGTGTCGAGCTGGGAGGTCCCGTCGCAGACCACGCCGTCGAGCGGCACGCGCTCGCCGGGCTTGACCACCACGACGGTACCCACGGCCACCTCGGCCGGGTCCACCTGGACGAGCTCGCCGTCCCGCTCGACGTTGGCGTACTCCGGGGCGATGTCCATCATCTGCGCGATGGACTTGCGGCTCTGGCCCACCGCGTAGCTCTGGAAGAGCTCGCCGACCTGGTAGAAGAGCATGACGGCCGCGCCCTCGGCCATGTGGGGGTCGGTGTCCGGGAAGGCGACCATCGCAAAGGCTCCGATCGTGGCGACGGTCATGAGGAAGCACTCGTCGAAGGCCTCGCCGGCACGGATGTTGCGCGCCGCCTTGGCGAGCACGTCGTAGCCTGCGACGAGGTAGGGGATGAGGTAGAGGGCGAAGGCCGCGTAGACGCTGCCCGTGGGGCCGAAGGCGCTGGCGAGAAGCCCGGTCTCGTCCACGGCCATGATCGCGGCAAAGATGACGATGGCGACGACGATTCTGTTGCGCCACCTGCGCTGCTTCTTGTTCATGGTGACTCCTGGCGGTTAGCGGACGATCTCGCAGTCGGGCTCCACGCGCGCCGCGGTCTTCACGACCTGGTCGAGCACCGCGTCGAAGCGGTCGTCGGCGGCCGTCAGCGTGAGCTTCTGGGTCAGGAAGTTGACGGAGACGGACTCGACGCCCTCCACCTGGGCGAGCGCGTCCTGGAGCTTGAGCGCGCAGTTGGCGCAGTCGATCTCGTCGAGCCTGAATGACTTGCGCATGATTGGTCCCTTCTGGGGGAGGTTCTTCTCGCCCCGTTCTTCTCGGCTACTCGCAGATGTGGCTCATGCCCTGGTTGAGCATCGTGTAGACGTGGTCGTCCGCGAGCGAGTAGAGCACGTTTCGGCCGTCTCGCTGGAACTTCACGAGGTGTGACTGCTTGAGCGTGCGCAGCTGGTGGGAGACGGCGCTCTGGGTGGTGCCGGTCTCCTCCGCGATGTCGGCCACGCAGAGCTCCCTGCCCATGAGGGCGAAGAGGATCTTGATGCGCGTGGTGTCGCTGAACACCTTGAAGAGGTCGGCGAGGTCGTAGAGCAGCTCCTCGTCCGGCATCTCCGACGGCGTCTCCCCGATGGCGATCTCCTCTGCCATGTGCTACCTCCCGTCGACGGGCCCCTGCCCGGCCTATCCTCCTGAACAAATGAACAAATGCTCACATGTTCTTGTCGACAATCATTATATGAGTGGGCGCTCACATGTCAACAGGTATTTTGCAAGGGGCGGAGTTGAGGGACGAGGGGAGCCGGCCCTCCCTGGGGGATGAGGTGCCTGTCAAAACGATTGTCAGTGGTTTTTGCGGGTACCCCCGAGTATGCGCGGTGGTCGTCTCGGAAAACTGCAGGTAGAAGAATGCTACCTATGAAGTAGTACTTTAGGTCTCTCAAAAAACCGCTGACAACCAAAAAGCGGGCTCAAAGCTGACCCCTCAGGTGCGGATTTGCCTCCGCTGGGCCCGTCCGAGCGGGCTTACGCGAACTCGATCTCGCCGGTCGCCGCGTCCATGGACTTCACGATGGCGAGCGACTCGACCTGGTAGCCGCGCTCGCGCAGCTCGGCGCCGCCGGGCTGGAAGCCCTTCTCGATGGCGATGCCGATACCCTCCACGACGACGCCCGCCTCGTCGCAGATCTCGAGCAGGCCCCTCATGGCGCAGCCCATGGCCATGAAGTCGTCGATGACAAGCACGTGCTCTCCGGGCGTGAGGAAGCGCTTTGCGACGATGACCTGGTACTCGCGGCCCTTGGTGTAGCTTCTGATGTTGGTGCGGTACTGGTCGCCGTCCATGTTCTTGGACTCGGTCTTGCGCGCAAAGACCACGGGCACGCCGCCGAAGTGCGTCGCCGCGACGCACGCGATGCCGATGCCCGAGGCCTCGATCGTGAGGATCTTGTCCACGCGCTTGCCGGCGAACAGGCGCGCCCACTCGGCGCCCATGTGGTCGTAGAGGGCCACGTCGCACTGGTGGTTGAGGAAGTTGTCGACCTTGAGGACGTTGCTCTCGCGCACGATCCCGTCCCGGCGAATGCGGTCCTCAAGCTCCTTCATGCGGCTGCTCCCTCCCGTGCGTCCGATGGCGTTCCGTACATTATGCACGCTTGGCGGGCGTTTGGTGCCATCCACCTGAAAACACGCTTGTTATTATCGATAATCGATAATAAATGGTATAAGAACGATAAGAACAGCTGGCGAGAAGAACGGGGTGATCGCAATGACGAACGAGGGCCAGGCTCGCTCCGAGGCCGACTGCCGCATCCGTCGCACGGCGACCGCCGCCGCGTGGCTCTGCACTCTCGTGGC
>ENA-OPBG01001417-OPBG01001417.1-human-gut-metagenome-genome-assembly--contig:-NODE-1417-length-16564-cov-4.605730_pt1 | contig 16564 bp, 18 predicted proteins | sample MGYA00241065_ERZ501446 | MGnify/ENA primary metagenome ERZ501446 (study PRJEB25962, sample SAMEA2042632) | human gut metagenome | biome: human gut; feature: human-associated habitat; material: faeces...
CCCGCGCCGCCGTATGACAAAGGAGGATTTCACATGAAAGAGTTGACCTACATTTGTGTTGGAGATTACTACATCCCGAATCTGAAGCTGGCAGAGCAGCCGGATAGATCTATCGGCAAGTACGGGCGTATGCGGCGGCGGTATTTGAAAGAATACCGCCCTGCCCTTTACAACAGCCTGTTACTCTCCGAGAAGCTCTATCCCCATCTGTTAGAGATTGACGAGGCTGCAAATGCGCGCATGGACATTCTCATGCCGCAGCTTATGAAAGCTGCAGGTGTGACCGAAGAACTAAAGGCCGCCGATCAAATGAAATGGGTGGGGCTGGCAAATAATTGCAGGGCGCAGGCGGAGGAAATTGTTTTGTCAGAAATAATCTTCAACTAATTTGGAAAATTGGAAAAAGTAAAATGGCTGTGTTCGTTAAAAACGAAGAAATCATATCTTCTGCAATACATTTCTCCAACAAAAAAACTCCGGTACATCCCAAACGGTTGTATCGGAGTTTATGGATCAAGATGGTAATCGTCAAATAGCGGCGACTGGAAGAAGTCGCACAGGGTAATGCCCAGTCCCTGGCACATTTCATGGATGATCCGCAGCTTCACGGATTCATACGAACAGTTGATAACATTCCCTATGGTTGATTTCGGAACCCCGCTTTTCATAAAAAGCTGGTACTGTGTCATGTTCCGTTCTGAAAGAAGTTCTGTCAGTCGTTTACTCACGGCTTCATTTAGCTGCATCCGCATCACCTCCGTCCCTGTAGCTTTACCAATTATTATAGGGTGATGCGCAGAATTTTTAGTCCCTGTACCTGTACTAATCCACCATTCTGTTGTAAAATATTTTTGACAGCGCTCCATGCAGAGAAAAGGAAACGCTGTCAGGTAACTGGTTCACTTTTACAATCAAAACAGGAGAATAGGGATGCACAAAGAGGTAGATTTTATAGCGGAATACAATGAGGAAATGAAGGAGCTACTGGCGGAACCGCAGACACCCCCAAGCGAACGGGAATGGCAGCGCTTTCGGCTGTCCATGGAGCTGGTCAACACCCAGGAATCCCAATATACTAGAGTAAAGAATGAGGAACGTTGGAACAGGCTGGAACAGGAATTTTATCCGGCCCTGTGCGTGATAGCAAAGGCTCAGGGTGGCCGAGTGGAACTGAGCATAGAGGAAGATTCCTTGACCGGCCAGCTTGTTTACATAGGGGAAGGACTTACGTTAGGCAGTGCCAATCCGGAAGGGCTGGCTGCATTTTCGAGGATTGTCGCAACAGCAGAAGATATTTTTGTCTCCATCCATGACGGATGCTCCAAGTTTCAATTTATCTTCTGCCTGCACGATAAGGTTTTTGTGGAAGATCATACGGAGCAGATCGCAGAGATAAAAGAAGAAATCCGGCTGCACCGCATGGAGACTATGCGGCTACATCAGATTTTTTCGGAGGAAGATTAAGATTGGAATCCACCCATAATGCAAAAACGGGAGCATATCACGGTGATCCGAGAGCTGCATTCCCGCTGCTTTTTGTTTATGTGCCGATGATAGCAGGAGGAATAAGATTTTCCAACTGTTACCTTCTGCTTCCTCTGCTAATATTATAATTTTGAACAAAAATTTGGGGTGAACACCATTGAAAACGCTTTTGTAAACGGGCTATTTTCTTGAATTTTGTTCAGGTGTATGCTATCATAGAGGCGGTAAGACAAAGCTAACCGTTGGGAGTGATAGCGATGGGAAACAACAGTTTCAATCAAGACTGGTACGGTACGCAGGCAAAAGTATTGACGCAAAGTGATGACCGTGTAATCGTAGACTATGGTTGTAATGGCCGTGGTATTGTTAAAAATTATAATCTATTTGAAGGAATACAGCTTTGTTTCCTTGACTTTGAAACAGACGGCTCCATGAAAGCTCAGAAGTTTAATCCAGATATTATCCAGATTACACACTGTCTGACTGGTCGATATGAATGTGAATTTGCCAATCATACCGTGTCTTATTTGCCGGAGGGCTATTTTAGTGTTGCGGCAACAGAGCATCTGCCGGTTTCTTTTTCTTTTCCTTTGGGGAGATATTACGGTGTCAGCCTTGTCATAGACCGTCAGGCACTGTCAGAGGGAACACGAAGGATGATGCAGACAATTCCCATCGACCTTGATAAAATAGGAACAACGCTGGGGCTTGAAACACGATGGTATGTCAGCGATACTCCGCCACAATTACAACATCTGTTTTCAGAACTGTATGCTGCCGCCGAAGCGGAGCCAATCGGCTATTTCAAAATTAAAGCGATTGAATTGTTGTACCACATGGATCAGTTGACGCAGATCAATGGGTGCGATTTGAAGTATTTTGACAAAAAGCAGATACAGGTTACAAAAGCAATTCGGGAATATCTTGTTTCCCACCTGGATGAGAAAGTATCTCTGGAACAACTGGCGAAAGAAGCGCATTTGAATTTATCGGTTTTCCATTTGGTATTTTCTCATATTTATGGGGACACGCCATATTCATACCTCAAAAAATACAAGATGAACCTGGCAGCGCAGTGGCTTTCAGAAAACAAGATGAAGATTGGGGATATTGCTTTGGAACTTGGATATAGTAACGCAAGCAAGTTTGCCAAAGCATTTCAATCTGTCTATGGGATGCTGCCCAAAGACTACCGAAAAAATAGATAGGAAGAACGGGCTATTTTTCATGCCTTTCCAGAGGAATGGAGCAGAAAAAAATTACGCAAGAGGTTATAATGAACCGGTGCGGTTAGTTTATGCTAACGCATCGGTTTTTGTTTTAGGAGGTGGTATTCCTGCTGACCATAGATACTCGAATCAAGTTGCTTTTATTTTTACTTATCAATTTTATGGTGTTCGGCTTAAAGGATTTTGTCCTTGGCAGTGTATGCTTTGCTTTTATTTGCGTTCTCGCGTGCCTGATGGGACAGAAAAAGATTGTATTAAAGTACATAATCTTTTATGTGGTGATTGCGGCTATACAACAGCTTTGCGTTTATCTGCCGCAGGCCATCGAAACGATCTTGTCGATTTTCACGCTGTTTATTCGGGTTATGATACCAGTGGTGCTTTTCGCTTCTACTTTTATTGCAACCACAAAAGTCAGCGAGTTGATCGCGGCCATGTACTCGTTGAAAATTCCGCGGAGCATTACCATTACATTCGCTATGGTATTGCGCTTTTTCCCCACATTCGGTGAGGAAATTCACAATATTTATGATGCGATGAAATTAAGAGGTATCGCCCTTTCGTGGAAAAATGTATTCACGCGCCCCATGCTCATTCTGGAGGCAATCGCTATCCCCATCGTGATGCGTTCGGCTTCGATTGCGGAGGAGTTATCCGCTTCTGCAGTGACGAGAGGCATTGATAACCCGGCACAGCGGACTTCGTTCATTCAGTTAAAAGTCCACGCAAAAGATTGGATGGTACTGTGCTTCTTTCTCGTTGCCTTTGTGGTGCTGTTTGCTTGCAAATATCAGATATATGGGAGGGTGTAAGGATGATTGATATTAACCATGTGTTCTTCCAATATTCCGGCGCTGAACAGGAAAATCTACAAGATTTCAATTTACAGATTGAACGAGGGGAATGTGTTGTTCTGACTGGAGAATCCGGCTGCGGAAAGACTTGTGTGACCAGACTGATAAATACGCTTATTCCTCATTTTTACGAAGGGGAAATGTCCGGGACAGTTCTCATCGATGGAGTTGATACTCGCACGATCCAACCACACGATTTGTCAGACAAGATAGGTTCCGTTTTCCAAAATCCACGCAGTCAGTTCTTTAGTCTGGATACGGACAGTGAGATTGTGTTTGGCATGGAAAATAAGGGAATGCCCTATCCGGTGATGATGGATCGCTACCAACAGACTGTCCGGGAATTACATATTGAAAAGTTGAGGGATCGCAACCTATTTGACTTGTCTGGCGGGCAAAAGCAGACCATAGCCTTTGCCAGTGTTTACGCATTAAACCCGGATATTTTTGTCTTGGATGAGCCTTCCTCAAATCTGGACCCGGAGGCTATTCAAGAATTGCGGCGGCTGCTTTTGCTGATTAAAGCACAGGGAAAAACAATTATTGTATCTGAACACCGCCTTTACTTCTTAAACGGGATTGCAGATCGCATTGTCCTTATGGAGCATGGGAAGTTGAAACAATGTTGGGCTGCCAATGATTTTGCTTCACTTAGCGCCGATCAAATAAAGTCGCTGGGACTTAGAAGCTATACGCCTACAAGATTAGAGCTTTCCGAAACAGAACCTTCCCGAAACGATATACCGGCTGTTGAGGTAACAAATCTTGAAGTCGGATATGTAAAAGGGCAACCTGTAGCGCAGCGTCTGAATTTTCGTGTCCACTCTGGTGAAATTGTCGGAGTGGTTGGGAAAAACGGGTGCGGCAAATCAACCTTAGCCAGAACTTTATGCGGATTGCAAAAGGAACTGTATGGAGAAGTTCTATATAGAGGCCATAAAGTTCCGACAAAAAAACGAATCAGCAAGGCGTATCTTGTTATGCAGGACCCGGATTATCAACTGTTTACCGATAGCGTTTACCAGGAACTCTTGCTGGCATTATCCGGCCAAAAAGATAAAGATGAAAAACGAATAGACGATATTCTGGACGAGCTGAATTTGACAATTTATAAAGAGCGGCATCCAATGTCACTTTCGGGCGGCCAGAAGCAGCGCACCGCTATCGGTGTTGCAGCACTCCGGGATGCAGAGGTACTTATCTTCGATGAGCCTACAAGCGGTTTGGACTACAAAAACATGGAGAGCGTTGCGGGAATTTTAGGTGCGCTGTCCCAAAGAGGGAAAGCCATTCTGGTGATTTCCCATGACAATGAACTATTGATGAAGATTTGCTCCCGTGTCATTCGCGTGGATGGAACAGCTTCATCTTAGTTATATAAAAAACATAGAAAGGGACTATTTGTATGAGTGAACAATCAAAATCTGTCGGCGCGTCCGACAAAATGAAGGCAAAGGATTTTATTACACTAGGCATTTTTACAGTGCTGTTCTTTGTAGTGGTAATGGTGTGCGTTTTTGCTTCCGCTGCCACTATTGTAACCTATGCTTTTGGTAGCGCTATTGCTGCAATTCCCGGAGGCATCATTTATATGCTAATGCGTGCTAAGGTGCCTAAAGCATGGAGCATTCTTCTAAGCGGTGCGGTGATCGGCCTGATTGAATTTCTGATTGGTGCCGGCTGGGCAATTCCTTTAGGCTTTGTCATTGGTGCAGCGATTGCGGAGCTATTGGCTCGAATCGGGAACTACAAAAGTTTTTGGATGAACGCTATTGGTTATGCGGTGTATATGATGTTTTTTGCGCTGGGGACATACCTTCCGATGGTATTTATGACAGACTATGTTGACGGTATGTCTACATCTAACGGTGTGAGCACTGAGTATCTTACCGAGCTGCATAACTTTATGAGTGGAACAATGGTGGTTCTCATTGCGGTTGCTACCTTTGTAGCTGGTATCATTGGTGCTTTGATTGCAAAAGGCGTATTCAAGAAGCACTTCCAAAAGGCTGGCATTGTCTGAGGACGATATAGTCACAGCTAACTTGCTGGTATTTTCGGGCTATTTTTGCCTTTGCTACAGAGGTATGGAGTAGCAAGCTGTTTTGAATGTTGGTAAAATAGATGGCGAGGTTAGAGATTGCTAACCTCGCCATCACACATTTAAGGAGGGTTCATGCTATGTCAAGCACAAAGTCGAAACAGGCAAAACCAAAGACGGGTTTGGCACGGTGCATGGAATTGGCTTCTGACAGAAAGGGCCTTATATTCTTAGCTGCAGTTCTTTCGTCACTGGCTGCCATCGCTTCGTTCATCCCGTACATAGCGGTCTATTTTATGATCCGTTCAATTATCGGTGTTTTTCCAAACCTTGACCAGTTGGATATGGGAATGGTCATGAATTATGGCTGGCTGGCACTCGCCGGAATCGTGGCAAATATCCTGCTATATTTTCTGGCTATTTTCAGTTCGCACATGGCGGCGTTTGGAACACTGTATGAGTTAAAGGTTCTCTTTGCAGACCATATCACCAAAATCCCATTAGGTTATCATCTGACGATTGGCAGCGGTCGTCTGCGCAAGATCATGGACGAGAACATTGAAAGCGTGGAGGGTTTTATTGCCCACCAATTCCCTGATTTTGTCGCGTCTGTCACAGCCCCTATCGTCATGGTTATCATCCTGTTGGTTGTTGACTGGCGGTTCGGTCTTGCTTCCCTGGTCGGTATTATTCTTGCATTTGTCGCAGAGTTCATCGGCTTCGGCAGCGGTGAAATGAAAGAGAACATGGGCAAGTATCAAAAGGCCCTAGAAGAAATGAACAATGCTTCTGTGGAGTATGTCCGGGGAATGTCAGTAGTAAAGGCGTTCAACCAAACGGCATCCTCTTTCAAGAAGCTCAAAGAGGCAATCACCGGCTATACAGAATGGGTCCTCAAGTTTTCCCTGGGCTGGCAAAACTGTATGCCTGCCTTCACCACAATTATCAATAATGTTTACCTGATCCTTGTTCCTGTGGGCATCCTGATCGGTTCCAGGACAGATGATTTTGCCGGATTTGCCATGACTTTCATCTTTTATCTTCTCTTTGTCCCCGCCATTTCCGGTGTGCTGAACAAGATCATGTATATCTCCGAGTCGTTTATGCAGATTGACGGCAATGTGGCCCGGATGGACGAGATACTGAACATTCCAGAAATGCCGGAAACTACTCACCCTAAAAAACCTGCGGGTGATGATGTTGTTTTCAATGATGTCAGCTTTTCCTATACCGGGGATACTTCCGAGAAAGCATTGGAAAATGTGTCGTTTACGGCAAAACAGGGAGAGATTACAGCTATTGTCGGCCCGTCTGGCGGCGGCAAGAGTACGATTGCCAATTTGATTTCCCGCTTTTGGGATGTGTCCTCTGGCAGTATTACCATCGGTGGCGTAGATGTCCGTGATATTGCGGAGGGTGACTTAATGCGCCATGTCAGTTTTGTGTTCCAAGATATTTTCCTGTTCAAGCAAAGCATCTTGGATAATATTCGCATGGGCAACCCGGCGGCCAGTGAGGAACAGGTGATTGCGGCGGCGAAAGCAGCTCAATGCCACGAGTTTATCTCCAAACTGCCAGACGGTTATCATACCGTGGTTGGTTCTAAAGGCATCCATCTCTCTGGCGGTGAACGCCAGCGGATTGCGATTGCGCGGGCCATTATCAAAGATTCGCCCATCATCGTGCTGGATGAGGCTACGGCGTTCAGTGACCCGGAGAATGAGTACCTGATTCAGAAAGCCTTTGAAAAGCTAATGCAGGGCAAAACAGTTATAATCATCGCCCATCGCCTCTCCACGATCCGGAATGCAGATAAAATCATTGTCATGGAGAAAGGACGCTTGATCGAAGAAGGAAAACATGACGAGTTGGTGGCCGCAGGCGGACGCTATGCACAGATGTGGAACCACTATACAGAAGCGATTGGCTGGAAAATCAGCGGAAAGGCGGTGTAACTATGAGCAGATTACAAAAAGCTCTCTTTTTATCAGACAAGGGTTACGCAGATCTGAAAAAAGCAATCTTCGCCTGCACATTGACGAACCTCGCTATGCTTTTGCCGTTCTGTGTAACTGTTATGATCTTCAGTGAAATTCTGACGCCCTTTGTCAGTGACGGCTCCATCCAGTGGAACCATATCTGGATGCTGTGGGGTGCGGGTATTGTTTCGGCCATCCTGGTATTTCTGGCCGCCAAAAATGATTACCGCAAAACCTATATTGCCTCGTATAAGGAGTCGAACACGACCCGGCTGCGGATTGCGGAGCATCTTCGGAAACTCCCTATGAATTTCTTTAACACCAAGGACCTTTCCGAACTGACCACGAATATGATGGCAGATTGCAGCAGCATGGAGTCCCTGCTCAGCAGCACGATCCCTCCGCTGATTGCAAACGGCATCACGGTGACCCTGACTTGCATCCTACTGGCCTTCTTTGACTGGCGGCTTGCTTTGTGCGTATTCATCACGGTTCCGATTGCCTTCCTCATTATCTGGCTCAGCCGGAACCATCAAAAGAAACTGTTTGAAAAGCAGGTTGACGCAAAGCTGGCTGCCTCTGACCAGGTACAGGAATACCTGGAAGGCATGAAGATCATCAAGTCCTGCGGGCTGTCCGGCTCTCATTTCAGTGCGTTGGATAAGGCTCTGCTTGCCATGAAAAAAATCGCCATCAAGGTAGAAATGGCTGTCGGTGTGTTCATGTCCAGTGCCAGTATGATTTTGCAGGCAGGCGTTGGTATCACAATCTTTGTCGGTGCTATCCTCTTGACGAATGGGCAGATCGAGCTTCTTCCGCTGCTTATGTTCCTGTTGATGGTAACACGGATTTACGGCCCGATCCTGTCAATCCTGGCAAATTTGTCCTCGCTGCTGAATTTGAATGTGGTCACAAGCCGTATGCGTACCCTGCTCACAACTCCTGCAATGGACGGTGAAGGGAAAACGGTCCCGAACTGTGATATTGAGCTTTCCCATGTGACCTTTGCCTACAATCAGGAAGATGTCATCAAAGATGTTTCCTGCAAAATCCCCCAGGGGAGCGTGACTGCCCTCGTTGGCCCGTCCGGTTCCGGTAAAAGTACGATTTCCAAACTGATTGCCCGCTTTTGGGATATCCAGCAGGGCAAGATCACCGTGGGCGGAAAAGACATCAAGAGTATGGAACCGGAAAGCCTCATGTCTTATATGTCCTTCGTGTTCCAGGATGTGACCCTGTTCAATGATACGGTTATGAACAATATCCGTCTTGGCAATCCAAACGCAACAGACGATCAGGTAATTGCTGCTGCCAAAGCCGCCTACTGTGATGAATTTGTCCGGGAGATGCCAGACGGGTATCAGACAGTCCTCGGTGAAAACGGCAGCACCCTTTCCGGCGGTGAGCGCCAGCGTATTTCTATAGCACGCGCCCTGCTCAAAAATGCTCCTATCATTCTGCTGGACGAGGCAACCGCATCTCTTGACCCAGAGAATGAAGTTTTGGTACAGAAAGCGATTGCCAGATTGGTGGAAGGTAAGACCGTTATTATGATCGCCCACCGCCTTCGTACCGTTGTGGACGCCGATCAAATCCTTGTTCTTGACAATGGGCGACTGGTAGAGCATGGAACCCACGATGAGCTGATGGAGAAGAACGGTCTGTATCACAAGCTGTTCCACATCCAGCAGGAGAGCCTTGGCTGGGCGGTATAACCTTTGAGGATAGGAGGTTCTATGAAGATTCATGCGTCCGGGGAGGATTATCTGGAGGCTGTGCTGATACTCCAAAAGAAGCAGGGCATGGTCCGCTCCATTGATCTTGCCCGGCACATGGGCTTTAGCAAACCGAGTATCAGCCATGCAGTAGGCGTTTTGAAAAACGGCGGTTTTCTAACCGTGGATGAAGATGGATTCCTCCATTTGACTGCCACAGGCTGGGAAATCGCCGAGAAAATCTATGAACGCCATCAATTCTTTACAGAGCAACTTATAGCCGCCGGTGTAGACCGGGAAACTGCAGAGCAGGATGCCTGCCGGATAGAACACGCTATCAGTGAAGATTCCTTTGCAAAATTGAAAAATCACATAGAGGGCGGTTCTACCATGTAAAGAGGAACGCCTATGAGGAAAATACCCTTTTGAACCACCTCCCCAAGAGGGAGGCTTCCCTAATCGAATAGTTTTGCCCGGAAAAGGGGCGTGGACAGTCAGCGCACTGTCCACGCCCCTTTTTTCTTCGACAGTATTCCTCAGCATTTGCTACACAATTTTAGCAGGTGTTGAGGAATATCGTCGAGGATTTTCCGCATATTTTTGCCCTTTCCCGGATTTCAAAGCTAAATCCGAAAAATTCAGCACTTTTACCAGGAAAACAGCTGGATTTTTGCCCCGGTGTCGCTCTCCGCCCTCCATTTCGATTTGCCTGAAATTCACCGAATCGAAATGGAGGTTATGATGAGTTTTAACTATGCGCGCGAGAAGCGCATGTTTGATCGAGAATGGGAACAGCTACATAAAGAATATGCTGCCGCTGGCATGAACGAAGCGGCGATTGCCCAGATGAAAGCCTTTGATTGGGGCTGGTTCTGCAGCAGGCGGGTTTACAGCGACCATATCCAGGCTTTACCGGAGGAATCCCCTTATGACGAGGAAGGGCGCTCTACGCTCTTTCGGAAGTTTGCCGCCCTCTCCGTGGCATTTGAACAGGGACAAGCCTCCGACCGCTATGCCTGGGTGGAGACCATCGAGGACGAAGAACTGTACCGCCAGCTCCGCACGCTCAGTACCGCAGATCTGGAGCTGATTACCCTGATCGCTATGGAGGGATACCGCCAGTCAGAGGTTGCCCGGATGTGGGGCTGCTCCCGTAATGCTATCAATAAGCGGATGCAAAAAATTAAAGCAATTTTGCGGAGAGGTTGACAAACGGCCTTTCCCAGCGCCTACACAGTAGAAGGATACATTTTCCTCATCCTTTCAGGCACCTTGAAAACTGAATATACGGTACAGCAGGTACATAACCCGCGTGGATAGCGGCATAAGGCCCGGCGCGACGATGGCGGCTTGAAGGAGGTGATCGGACAAGCTGCCGGAGCGATGAACGGATGCCTTAGACCCGGACCGGCAATCCGGGCGCGATGACAGCGCGGGAGATAATGATACTTTCTCACGACCTCCCACAGACTTGAGGGGGAACCCTGCGGCGCACGAGTAAAACGACGCTGTGGAGTTATGACAGCCCTGCCAGGGGCGGCCTGCTGTATTCCTGCCGTCAGGGGCGCGTGGCAAAATTGACGGGAAATACTTTGTTTTGTAACGACCAAAGGCAAATGACAGCCGCACCGAATCCCGCTGTATGTTCTGACAGCTCTGACCTTCTCGGTGCGGCTGTTTTTCTTTGGCCTGAATAGGGACAGCCTGTATTTTCATACCATTACATATAAGCTGTTTCTGATATTGGAGGTGCGTCTATGGAAAACCATACTGCATATACTGCTCCGGCAACCTCTTACAAGGAGGTCCGGATCGGAAATACGATTTACCGTGTGACCAGTTTCTTTTCTGGAGAAAAGGATCTGGGGAAAACACTGGAGCAGCTGGCTGTGCGCCGGGCGATGTCGGAGGTTTCTGTCTCTGCTGCATCCTGCGCTGGCCGTGCCACATGACTTTGAACATATCTTCCCGGCCTGCCGCATCCTTGCGCGGCGGTGGCGTTTTGAGTATCATATTCTTACAGAGTTACACCTGTGGAGCCACCACGCCGCGTTGGATATGAAGCTGGATTGTCGGGAGGTAAAATAAAGATGATCGACAAGACATACAACGTTGGCATTTACTGCCGTCTTTCCAATGACGATGAGCGTGACGGTGAATCCGTCAGCATCGAGAACCAGAAGCTGCTGCTGCAGAACTATGTGCGCCAGCGCGGCTGGAACGAGGTTGACGTATATATCGACGATGGGTATTCCGGGACGAACTTCAACCGTCCCGGCGTACAGCGCCTCATCGAAGATGCAAAAGCGAAACGCATTAACCTGATCCTGGTCAAGGATCTGTCCCGGTTTGGAAGAAATTACATTGAGTTTGGACAGTACACGGACTATCTGTTCCCCTCCATCGGCTGCCGCTTCATCGCTCTGAACAACGGTATTGATACGCAGAACCAGGATGGAAGCACCGATGTGATGTGCTTTTTGAACTTATTTAACGAATTTTATAGCCGGGATACCAGCAAGAAGGTCAAGGCTGTGAAAAAAGCCTGCGCGGAAAGCGGAAAATTCATGGGGACCTATCCTGCCTACGGTTACAAGCGGGACCCCGCAGACAAACATCACCTTGTCATTGACGAGGATACGGCACCCACCGTGCGCCGGCTCTTTGCTATGAGGGCCTCCGGCATGGGCTTCCATGCCATAGCGGTTGCCCTCAACGAGGAAGGCGTCCAGCCACCGGGCGTGCTGTACTATCAGAGGAAAGGCCAGAGCGATCCCCGCCGTGTCAACCACAAATGGGCGGATACCACTGTGAAGAGCATCATCCGCAACGAGGTTTATATCGGCAACATGGTCCAGGGCAAGACCGGCACCATGTCCTATAAGTCCCGCAAGCTCATCGGCAAGCCGGAGGACGAGTGGATTCGTGTGGAAGGAACCCATGAGGCCATCATCTCCCGTTCCATATGGGATACGGTGGTCAGCATCGACAAGAAGCATGTCCGGAAAACTGCGACATCGGACGGTTATAAGAGTATCTTCACCGGCCTTGTCTACTGCGCCGACTGCGGCTTTAAGATGCGGAACCACACGGAGAAATTCACCTATAAGGATGGGCGGCCTGGGCGGTACAGCTCCTTCATCTGCGGCAACTATGCCCGCAGCGGGAAAAGCGCCTGCACTGTCCACACGATCTACGAGCATGTGCTGGAGCAGCTGATCCTGGCAGACATCCGGGAAAAGGCACGGCTTGCCGAGCATGACCCGGAGCGCCTTGCCCAGCAGATCGTCCAGCTGAAAGAAAAGGAATCCCGTACCCGTCTTTCTTCCTATGAGCAGGAACTGAGGACTGTGACCGCGCGGATTTCGGAGCTGGAACACCTGATGCAGAACCTGTATGAGGACAAATGCACCGGCACCATCCCGCAGACGGTGTTCCAGACGCTGATGCGGAAATATGAAGCGGAACGTGCGGAGAAAACCGAACAGCTGCCGGAGCTGGAGCGCAAGGTCAAAGACCACATGGGCAGCCGCCAGGATGCCAGCCAGTGGACCGAACTGATCCGGCGCTACACCGAGATCACCGAGCTGGATGAAACCATCCTGTTTGAACTGGTTGACCGCATTGAGGTCGGAGACACACGGAAAGAAAGAGGCCTGCGGGTTTGCGACATCAAGGTATATTACCGGTATGTCGGTAACGTGGACGATGCACTGAAGCAGGAAGGGCGGGGCCAGTATGAAGAAGCTGTATAAAGTGGGTATCTACTGCCGCCTGAGCGTTGAGGATGCCGTCAATTCCGCAAAGGCAAAAAACTACATCCCCAGCGATGAATCCGTCAGCATCGAAAACCAATACGAGATTCTTTCCAAGTTTGTAATGCTCAATGGCTGGGTGGAGGTCAAGACCTACCGAGACGATGGGTACAGCGGCGGCAACTTCCAGCGCCCTGGCTTCCAGGAGATGCTGGAGGACGCCAGAAGCGGCCTTATCAATCTCATCCTGGTCAAAGACCTCTCCCGCCTGGGGCGTGATTTCGTAGAGGTAGGACGATATACGGATGTGGTATTCCCATCCCTGGGATGCCGGTTTGTATCCGTCCTGGACTGCCTGGACAGCGAGGGCGACAATACGGATATGCTGCACTTCCGCAGTTTGATGAACGACTACCATCTCAAGGATTTAAGCAGCAAGATCAAATCCGTCCTCCACGCAAAAATGAAAAGCGGACAGTACCTTGGGTCATACGCCCCTTACGGCTACCGCAAAAGCGAGGACGATAAGCACCAGCTTGTCATTGATGAGGAAGCCGCCGCTGTTGTCCAGAGGATATTTGAAATGCGCCGGTCAGGCATGGCTTATGGCAAGATCACCGCCGCACTGAACCAGGACGGGATCCTTTCTCCCCGCTGGTATTGGGCGATCCACTATGGAAACGGCAGCTGCAAGTGTTCCAAACTGTGGGCTTACGCCACTGTGAAAAACATCCTAAACGATGCCGTTTACACAGGGACGCTTACTCAAAACCGCACCGGCTCTCGTTCCTATAAGGATAAGACCTTGATCCAAAAGCCGGAATCGGAATGGATTTCCCATGTGGACGCCCACGAAGCAATTATCTCCCCGGAAACATGGGATGCCGTCCAGGAACAGAACCAGCTGGCAAAGCTCCGTTGCGCTGACAATGCCGCTCCACAGCCTGCGCTGTTCACCGGGAAGCTGGTCTGCGCTGATTGTGGACATCCTCTTGTGGTCAACCGGCAAACCAAGCGTAGGAAAAACGGAGCCGTCAAAAAGTACGTTTCCTATTACTGCTTACAATACGCCAACTCCGGTCATTCGATTTGCTCCTGGCACCGGATTTCGGAGATCACGCTGCAGCAGCTGATCCTCAATGAGATCAAAGCTCAGGCAAAAGCCGTTACTGTCAATGAAGCGGCGGTGCTGGAAAAGCTGAAAAAACAGGTGTCCTCCGCTGATACCATGCGGCAGGAAAACACCCGTCAGGAAATCGCATCGCTTCGGCGGCGTGTGCAGGAACTGGAGCAAATGACCGCAAAGCTCTATGAGGATAAGGTCAGCGGCACGATCACGGAAGCGACCTTCCTGATGCTGATCGAAAAAAGCGAACAGGAACGAATCCAGAAATCGGACCGGCTTGACGCACTTCTTTCCGAAGCGGGCAAGGTGCAACAGGAACTGTCTGACCTCCAGAAATGGACAGCCCTGATTCGAAAGTATCTCAACCTTACAGAGCTTGACCGCAACACGGTGGATGAGCTGATTGACCGCATCGAAGTCAGCGAAGCTACGGTTGTGGATGGGAAACGACATCAGAATATCAAAATCTTTTACCGCTTTGTAGGGGCGGTATGAAAGGAGGACCGTATGGAAGAAAAGAAACTGCGCGCTGTAATCTATTGCCGTTTCTCAACGGCAGAGCAGATTGACAGCTCCGCTATGAACGCACAAAGCGCCCGCCTGCATGAGCAGGTCAGGCGCGGAAACCTCGATATTATCAGAGCATTATCTTCTGCAACGGAGAAGCATCCACCTCTTCGCGTACCGGTAAAGATCATGCTTTAGCGTTGGACAAACACATTATCCCTTGCAGGAGAGGAAACGATAAGCGGTTGGAATCAGATCGGCTGTCGAAAAAGAGAGAAGTGACAGAGTGCCTTTCCTCGGTGATGGATGTTCTTCATAATATTGCGGAATGGGGTAAAATCATCCTCGCCCAGGTCGCTGTCCACTCTGTCGTTAACGGCGATAAAGCGCACGTCATGCATGGGAAATACCGTTTCCGTCAGCTGTCCTACCTCCAAATAATTCCGACCCAGTCGGGACATGTCCTTGACCAGCAAGACGGCCACCTGATCCGCTTCCACAAGGGCCAGCAGTTCCTGAAAACCACTGCGGTTCATGGTGACGCCGGAAACGCCGTCATCCGTGAATACGCGGATATTTTTAAATTTGTGCTGTTTGGCGTAATTCATCAGCAGCGTTTTTTGATTGGAAATGCTGTTGCTCTCGCCCTCCAGATCGTCATCGCGGGATAAGCGCAGATAAAGCGCGGTAATTCTTTCCTGTTTGCTTGGCTGTACCATGTGTCCTCCTTCCTGTCAGCCGGAATATTGTGCTGTGACCCTATTCTACCGTAGGTACATCCTCCTTGTCAAAGGTACAAACGGCATCCCTCGCTTTTTCAGACAGCAGCTGTACCATTTTTTCCTGTAGAGTGGAACCTTCTTCGGGGAAAACGGCCCGTATCTCATAACAAACCGCGCCAATGCGGTATCGGGTAACATCCGGTAAATCGGAACTGTTTTTCATACGGCTATATCCTCATTCATACGACCCGCGCAGGCCCAGGCTGATGGCAATAGCGGCATTTATAGCAGGAAACTGCTTTTCTCCCAGCCGGCCAAGGTGTACGCGCAGCCGGCATTTATCTATGGTCCGCAGTTGTTCCAGTAAGATTACAGAGGGCAGCCGCAAGCCGCTCTCTGGGCCAATCAGGCAGTGTGCCGGCAGCGCTTCCTTGCCGGCCCTTTGCTTTGTAATGGGAGCGATAATCACCGTGGGGCTGTGTTGGTTTCCCAGATCATTCTGGAGAATGACCACGGGACGGACGCCGCTCTGCTCCGAGCCAATGCCCTGTCCCAAATCCGCCAGATACACATCTCCCCGGAAGCAAGCTCTGTTTTTCATGATACTGTTTTCTCCCGTTCACAAAGTATCAGCACCCGCCGGTCATTGGGGTAAGCGCAGGTCAGTAAAGTCAATAAATCACGCCCCGGTTGGATGAGAATTTCCTGGGTTTCATAGGCTTCTACAACCTTGATCTCTACCACCTCGTAGGTCAGTGTTTCCCAGGGGTTGGTAACAAGCACCAAATCACCGGGAAGCAGCTTCTCCACAGGCCGAAACAGCACCGCGCCCCGCCAACTGCGGTGGCCCGCTATGGTGCAGTGGGTATTTTCGCCGCCTATGGGCAGGGAGGTCTGCCCCACTACCGCGCCGCCGCGCTCCAGATTTTCCTCGCTGGCCCCCAAATAAATAGGCGCTTCCAGATCAATGGCCGGAATGGACAAATATCCGAATGCCTCCGCTTGCCAGCCATAGTCCGCCAGGCGAACAGGCGCGTCCTCCATAGTCCGGACGCTTATGCTTTCCTGATTTGTTTCTAAGAGCAAACGATTATAGGCCTCACAGGCATCCCAGAGGTCGGAAAAAGGACGTGCCGCTTCTTGATTCTTCT
>ENA-OPBG01001442-OPBG01001442.1-human-gut-metagenome-genome-assembly--contig:-NODE-1442-length-16373-cov-8.451465_pt1 | contig 16373 bp, 13 predicted proteins | sample MGYA00241065_ERZ501446 | MGnify/ENA primary metagenome ERZ501446 (study PRJEB25962, sample SAMEA2042632) | human gut metagenome | biome: human gut; feature: human-associated habitat; material: faeces...
ATCCGCATATATTTCCTACGAACACAAGCTCTTAGAGCAAGCCGTAAAAGCTCTGAAAAATCTTGCGGTGCTTCTCTGCCATTTGCAGTACGCACTGCTTCAGCTTTTCGTCCTGAAGCTGCGCTGCAATGGTGCGGCACTGGGTCTGAAAATACTTCTCGTGTCCCAATGCGTCCTCAATATACATGAGTTCCTTGCCGGTCATGGTTCCTCACCTCCGCTTGTAGTATGCGCCACTGCTGCAAAATTATACCCGTGAGCAGTTTTCGCCGGATTGCTCCCTGTGTCGTGCGAATCTGCCCATACAATTCGATTGCATTCCCAAAAGAAGTGTGGTATAATGAAAACAACAAAATCAAAAATTGCAAAACGGCAGGACAGGCTTTCTGTGTGCCGGAAAAGGAGAACAACATGCAGATTTTACATACCCTGCCCCGGCAGGACGGCTTTGCCATGCCGGCGGAGTTTCAGCGGCACGACGGCTGTCTGATGATCTGGCCGGAGCGTGGGGATTCCTGGCGAAACGGCGCATGGCCGGCACGGAAGGCATTCTGTGCGGTGGCAAGCGCCATTGCGCAGACGGAAAAGCTCACCATGCTGGTGAGCGCAGCGCAGTACGAAACTGCCCGTGCCATGCTGCCGCCGGCGGTGCGGCTGGCGGAGATGACCACGGATGACTCGTGGGCACGGGATGTCTGCCCCACCTTTGTCCGCAATGCGGCGGGTGAGCTTCGCGGCATTGACTGGGGCTTTAATGCGTGGGGCGGTCTGACGGACGGACTGTATTTTCCGTGGGATGCGGACAACCATGTGGCACGCAAGGTGTGCGACCTGCTGGACACGGACACCTACGATTCCCGTGACTTCATTCTGGAGGGCGGCAGCATTCACAGCGACGGCGAGGGGACAATCCTCACCACGGAGAGCTGCCTTTGCAGCGCCGGACGCAATCCCCGGATGACAAAGGCGGAGATCACGGAAAAGCTGTGCGGGATGCTGGGCGCAGAAAAGGTGCTGTGGCTGCCGCGCGGCATTTACGGCGATGAAACCAACGAGCATGTGGACAACATCTGTGCATTCACAGAACCGGGAAAAGTGGTTCTGGCGTGGACCGATGACCCGTCAGACCCCCAGTATGCCCTGTCTGCCGCCTGCGAGAAATACCTTGCCGGACAGACCGACGCACGGGGCAGAGCCATCACCGTGCAGCACCTGCCCATTCCCCGGCATCCGGTATGCGTTACCGAGGAGGAGTGTCAGGGGCTGGATTTGTGGGACGGCGAGCCGACCCGCACGCCGGGGGAACGTCTGGCAGCGTCCTATGTGAACTTCTACCTCGCCAACGATGCGGTGCTGGTGCCGCAGTTCGCAGACCCCATGGACGCTGTTGCCTGTGAGATTCTGGCGGACTGCTTCCCCGAGAGGACGATCATTCCCATTGCTGCCCGTGAGATTCTGCTGGGAGGCGGCAATATCCACTGTATCACCCAGCAGATTCCCGCAAGAGAAAGGAGCGCTTTTCATGCGTAAAGTAACAGTTGCAGCGGTGCAGATGGCGTGCGCCGCAGACCCCGAACAGAACCGCCGGACTGCGGCGGAAATGGTGCGCCGTGCGGCGGCGGACGGTGCGCAGATCATCCTGCTGCCGGAGCTGTTCGAGAACCGCTATTTCTGTCAGGAACGCCGGTACGAGTCCTATGCGCTGGCAACCTCGCCGGCGGAGAATCCGGCAGTGCGTCAGATGCAGGCGCTGGCTGCGGAGCTGGGCGTTGTCATTCCGGTGAGCTTCTATGAGCGTGCCGGAACGGCGCTCTATAACTCCGTTGCCGTCATCGATGCCGACGGCAGCATCTGCGGCATCTACCGCAAGACCCACATTCCGGACGACCACTTCTATCAGGAGAAGTTCTACTTCACCCCCGGCGACACCGGCTTCCGTGTCTGGAACACACGCTATGCCAGAATCGGCGTGGGCATCTGCTGGGACCAGTGGTTTCCGGAGGCGGCACGCTGCATGGCGCTGATGGGCGCAGAACTGCTCTTCTACCCTACCGCCATTGGTTCAGAGCCGATTCTGGAGGTGGACAGTGCGCCCCACTGGCAGCGCTGTATGCAGGGACACTCGGCTGCCAACCTGATGCCAGTGATCGCCGCCAACCGCATTGGCGTGGAGGAGATTCTGCCGGATGCGGACAACCAGCAGCAGTCCTCTTCCCTGAACTTCTACGGCACCTCGTTCCTGACCGACGGCACCGGCGCTGTGCTGGAGCAGCTGGGACGGGACAAGCCGGGCATCGCCCTCGCCGCTTACGATCTGGACGAGCTGGAGGAACAGCGCATGAGCTGGGGCGTATTTCGTGACCGCCGTCCGGACTGCTACCGCCGTATCAGCGAGCCGGCACCGGTGGAACTCCCTGCGGCAGCACTGCATCCGGCGGAGAAAAAGGCAGAGGCGTATCTTTTGTAATACATTGTAACCGGCGGGAACACTTGGTGCGTTTTCGGAAAAGCAAGAAAATCCGACGGAATTTGCCACAAAAACTGATTTTTCTACGTGGCTGTTTTGTATAATATGATGAAAATCGGGACTTTTTTTCCGCATCACAGGGAAATTGATTGACACCAAGTCGAATTTTCGCTATAATAAATAGTGGATTCATGACAAATTGATTACAATCGAAAAGGTTTTTTTGTTCATTTGATACGAAACCCGTTTGGCAGTGCCGGCGGCAGCCGGTGCTGGATACGAAAGGACGTGAAACCAATGGCGCATAAACCCAAGAAGCTTTTGTGGACGGTTGCCGGCGGACTGCTGACAGCTGCGATACTGGGATCTCTGGCCGCTTCGGCAGCAGATGTTAATGACTTGGGAGCAATTTCTCTCAACCGTTTTGTCGTAACGGAAAGCGGCGAGCGTGTTCTGACGGACAGTGTCAGCTCGGATCAAGTGACACAGTCCGGCTGGTATGTTTCCACAGATGACAGCCTGTATTACTATTATGCGGACGGCAGCTATGCCACCGATGAAACCACGCTGGACGACGGCAACACCTACCTGTTCGGACCGGACGGCATGCTGAAGACCGGCTGGCAGACTGTGGGCAGCAAACGCTACTACTACAGCACTGAAGTCGGCGCACCGGAGTACGGCTGGGTGAATTATCTGGATCACCTCTATTACATCGATCAGGAGAACGGCAAGCTGACCGGTGTGCAGGAGATCAATGGCATCCCGTATACATTTGATGATTACGGCTGTGTCCAGACCGGATGGATCACCTACGATGACGGCGGCACATACTACTATGATGCAGATGCCGTGCCGGCAATGGGCTGGACAACCTTAGACGAAAACACCTACTACTTCACCGCAGACGGCGCAGCAACCGGAATTGCGGACGTGGACGGCAGCAAGTATTCCTTTACGGCAGATGGCGTTTTGCAGACCGGCGGCTGGATCACCTCGCTGGACGGCGGAACGTGCTACGCATCGGAGAACGGTGCGCTGGCAGTGGGAATGACTGTACTGGACGGCAAAACCTACTATTTCAACGAAAACGGCGTGATGCAGACCGGTGTGGTTGCCACGGAGAACGGCACGTATTTCTTTAACGCAGACGGCGTGCAGGAAACTGGCTGGAAGACATTCCCGTCGGAGGGCACCAAGTGCTATTTTGCACCGGAGAACGGCGCTATGGCAGTGGGCGCACAGACCATTGACGGAAAGAACTACTACTTTGACGAAAACGGTGTGATGCAGACCGGATGGGTGACCATTGACGGAAAGACCGTTTATTTCACCGAGGACGGCTCCCGCTTCTCCGGCGGACTGCTGGTCATCGACGGCACCACCTACTACTGCAACGCAGACGGTGTTCGCCAGAGCGGCTGGCAGATGATCGACGGCAGACGCTACTGCTTCGATGCTGACGGCACCATGATGACCGGCTGGATCTCCTTTGGAAACGGCCGTCTGTTCCTCACCAATGTGGGCGCAGCACAGGGCTTGCAGTCTGTGGACGGAAAGCTCTACTACTTTTCCGCAACGGATAACAGCATGCAGACCGGCTGGCTGAACATCAACGGCTCTTACTACTACTTCGACGAGAAGGACGGCGCAGCCAAGACCGGCTGGATGGACGTGGATGGCGGAAAGCGCTATCTGACCGAAAAGGGTTCTGCCAGCGGACTGTACCAGATTGACGGCAAGAGCTATTACTTCGACGCAAAGACCGGACTGATGCAGACCGGCTGGATCACCATTGACGGCGTTTCCCATCACTTTGATGAGACCACTGGCGTGATGACCGCAGAATCCGGCTACGCCAAGGTACAGCTGGATGTGCCGGACTATAAGCAGTTTGATTCCCGCTGGGCATACAAGACCATCAATTATTCCACCATCGGACAGGTTGGCTGTCTGGCAACGAGTCTGGCAATGAAGTACTCCTACAGCACCGGCACCAGCACCACACCGGATCTGATGCTGCCGAAGCTGTCTTTCAGCGGAGATGACCTGCTGTGGATCTCGGTTCCCAATCTGGGATACACCCTGCAGGATGTCAGCGGTACCATCTCCCAGTCCGTGATGAAAACCATTTATGAAAAACTGCTGGAGGGTAAGCCGGTTGTGGTTGGCGCAATGAAAGGCAACGGCAGCCAGCATTATGTGGTTGTGACCGGCTATGTCGGTTCTACCGGAACACAGTTCTCCGCCGCAAATTTTGTCATGAACGACCCGGGTTCCAACTATCGTACCAGATTGAATGAATATCTGGATCTGTTCCCGTACTTGTACAAATTGATCTACTAGAATTTTGCACGTGCTTTTTAAAACTTCTAAAAATCTTGAATTGACAGCACAACATATCTTCGTATTCTGACAGTGAAAATTTATCTCGCATTGTCATCCTCGCAGCCAAATCGCCTGCGGGGATTTTTGCGTCTGGAGAGAAAACCAGCCGCTGTATCCGGTTTGCGGATGCGGCGGCTGTTGCTGGTTTATGGGAGAGAACGGTAGAGCATTCGGGAAAATTGTTCTGCCAGTGTCAGGAGGCTGTCATAAGCGGGGGAGAGGAGAACGAATCCTGTGACAGCGCAGAGAAGCATGAGAAGCCCGCAGCCCCCCAGAATCGCATAACTGCGGGGTTCTTTTCGCTCCAGTCCGCTGTAGGTTTGTCCAAACGTTACGAGCAGCCCGCCGCAGGTGAGAAAGAACTGTACGCATGCTGCCCAGCGATATTGGAAGTCGAACATACACAGCATGAGGAACAGGCAGAGAATGCGGACGATGTAGCATAGCAGAGAACTGCTGTCTGCGTTGGGCAGCGACTTTTTGTCGTTTGTCACAAAAATCAGCAGCGAAAAATGGACGATGCAGCAGAGAACGCCGACACACACCTGAACTGCAGTTCCGCCGTGTGCCAGCCGCGGCAGGAGCATGCCGTAGGAAAGGCACAGAAGCAACAGTGCCATGGTGGAGGTTGGAGAATTGCGGGTGGTGGTGCATTGATAGAGGCTCTCCTCTTGCCGTAAGAGGGAAAAGCTGTAGAAAAACAGGAAAACCTGCGGAATCGCCGAGATGTTTGTTCCCAGATAGCCTAGATACCACGAGGATTGCAGGAACGCCAATGCCAGCATGAGAAAAATCAGAACGCCAAGCAAGCCGCATTCCAACGGAGCTCGTTTGATCGGTTCTTCCTGCAAGACCACACCGTCGTGGGGTTCGTTTTTGTCGTATTTGCACTCCTGCAATAGCGAGGAACTGCAAAGCTTTTGCAGAAACTCTTCCTCCGGCATTTTGAATTTGTATAGGTTGTTTGCCGGACGCAATCCCATTTCCAATGCTGCCTTTCGGCTCAGATCCACATCCTCCAGATAAACGGCGAAGCAGGTGCAGTTATAGTTCATGGCATGCTTCATGCCCATGTCGCAATGGGGCATGCGAAGGTAGCTCTTGGATAAAAACAAGATGAATATCCTGCTTGCGCTGATGCGCTCGGCGGTTTTGTCGTCCAGCTCTGCGCCGGAAATCGCCTTGTCGTACCAGACACGGTATCCGGCTTTGTCCACGGCATCGGCGATTCGAAAGACTTCCTCCCGATCGGCGTGGCAGTAGCTGAAAAAAAGAAACGGGTTATCTCCAATATAAGAGGACATGGTATCATCCTTTCCAAAAAACTGATGATGCGGTCATGGCAAAAAGTTTGAGGTCCGGCAAGAAAATCAGGAGTGCGCTGATTGCAATACAGAAAACGGAGAGCAGGGCAGCAGCTCCTACAAGCATGTGGGAGAGCCGCTGCTGTTTTCGTGCGTAGTAAGTAGGAAGAATGGAAAACCAGCCGGTGAGGAATGCTTGAAGGCACGCTGCCCAGCGGTATTCTGTGCGGAACATTTGCATCATCAGAAAGATGGATGCCATGCGGACGACGTGGCAGGTCAGAAAACAATAGTCTGCGTTTGGCAGGGACTTTTTGTGGAAAAAAGGATCCAGAAAGGGAGATATCAGCATCAAGTGAAATATGCAGACCAGAATGCTGACGCTGATCTGTACTGCCGGTGCGCCGTGCGCCAGCTGTGGTACCGTCATATCGTAGTTGATGCAGGTCAGAAACATCGCCAGCACAGCGGTGGGAGAGTTGCGGGCTGCGAGGTGTCGGAAGTGTTTTTCCTCCCACCGAAGCACAAACCATCCGCAGCAAAACAGGAGCACCTGTAGGAGGAGCAGTGTGATGTGGAGCGGACCTGTTTGCCAGATGACCTGCATCACAGAAAAGATACCGGAGAGCCCCAGAAGCGTGCCCATGATGCCGTACCATGCCGGCTTTCGCTGCATGGGAATCTCCCGTAGGATGATTTCACTGTGCGGTTCGTCTGCGGCATACCGGCAGGTCTGGAACGCCGGAACGCTGTAGAGCTGCGGGAAAAACTGTTCTTCCGTCATGCGGTACTTGGGTATCTGATGGACGTTCTGTAAGTCACGCTGCATCTCCGGATTTTTCCGAAAATCCACGTGCTCCAGATGAACGGCGATGCAGGTACAGCCCTTTTCCATGGCGTATTTCAGTTCCATGTTGCAGTATTTGGAATCCAGATAGTTGTTGGATAAGAACAGAACAAAAACACTGCTGGCGCTGATGTGCTCTGCGATGACATCGTCAAAAGCGCTGCCGGCCTCCAGGGATTTATCGTACCAGATACGGTAGCCGTCTTTGTCCAGCGTGTCGGCAATCTGGGTGATCTGACTTTTGTTGATGTGACAATAGCTGAAAAAAATGAATGGGTGATCTCCGACGTAGGCGAGCATGGATATCCTCCTTTCTTAGAACTGCATGGACAACTTCGATTTGCGATATGTCAACAATTTAGAACCTGTCTTCACAAGAAATATATGTGGATTTTCGAGCATAATTTTGTTGCAGACAAGGCAAAAATACGCAGGCGGGCTGTCGCCCGGCAAGTATTTTTTACGCAGTATGCAGCAAAATTTGCCGAAAAGACACTTGTATACGCTTGTGAAGACGGGTTCTTAGGCGAAACTGAGATCGAAGTGCCGCAGGATCGAGACGGAACATTTGAGCCAAAGGTGGTAAAAAAGCGTCAAAAGGACATCTCTGGCATTGAGCAGAAGATAATCTCTCTGTACGCAAAGGGTATGACAACTCGTCAGATAAGCGATACCATCGAGGAGATCTACGGCTTTGAAGTCAGCGACGGAATGGTATCTGACATCACAGACAGGCTTCTTCGTCTGAACAAACAGAGAAGCGTGTTTCCCAGCGATACGGCACTTTTAAAGGCTTTGTATCTGGCAACCCACGAGATTACAAAGAAGTGGACGATGCCGCTGAGAAACTGGGGCAGAGTTCTTGGCGAGCTGGAGATCATGTACCCCGACAGGCTGAGCTGAGCCGGCACGGTCAGTCTGCTTCCATTCCGCTATGCTCCACTCCAGCAGACTGACTGTTGAAGAAACTTGACAAATTACGGTATTTATTGTATACTGTAAAAAAATTGAGCGGCTGTTTTTCAAGCCGCCCCACAATATCGTTTTTTATCACTGTTGTTGAATTTACAGAAATTTTTTCGCAGAGCCCAATTCCTTTCAAGGCACATATCCTGCGATATAGCCAGAGTCTTCTATGTCTTTTCCTGCTTAAACAATATTCCTTCTTATATATCAGTCCCCAGCGACGGCTAGATACGCATTAGAGATGTCTCCATTCAAATGCTGTTCTAGCAAGGGACTTTTCCCTTGAACCCTTTGTTTTATTATATGTGGGGGCGCTTTTTGCCCCCACTCAGGAAATATTGCTAAAATACAGTTTAGATTTACCATACATACAAATTGGAAGTTATCTATTTCTCCTCTTCGTTAAGACCTAGTTCATTACATATTACTTGCTATCCCTGATACCTTATTCTTTCTACCAGCGTTTCCTTTTTCAGATTACTGCTTAAAACACAGGAAAGCACAATTTGTAGAATACCAACCAGAAGAATCATAACAAGAATCGGGATAAGAGGAACGTGATAAACGTTCATTCCAAAAATCCCATTATGCTTCGCATAGGAAAACAGTGCATAGCCAAGGGGCAGACCGGCAGCAAGTGCGACGCAGATGGTGCCAACCGTAAAAATCAAGCCCTGTATTTGTAAGCTCAGATTCAACTGCTTATTGGTCATGCCTACCGCTTGCAGCACACCGTATTCCTGCTTCTTCGTGGTGATATTGATGATCATGGTGTTTGCCAGATTCATAAACCCAATGAGACCGACAATTGCCATGAACAGATAGCAGCCAAGCTTCATCATACGGCTTGCGTATTCTGCAGTTTGCAATTCTGCGTGATAGGTGTTCAGCTTGATATGAGAAGTATCGGAGAGCAGGTCATTCAGGCTTTGCTCTACAGATGCCACATCTTTTTTAGCACAATCCACCCACAGGTATCCATAAGATGTCCCTTTCGGATCTACAGAGCGGTATACTTCTTCCGGAATGACCAGATAAGTGTCCGCGCTTACAAAGGAGCCTGCGATTTTTCCATGATAGGTATAGGTTCCGCTTCCGTTATCAAAGTTGAATGTAATCGGTGCACCCGCAGAATACCCGTCAGCTTCCATCCACATGGACCAGCCAAAGAAAACATCCCCGTTTTTGACAGCCTGTGCATAGTCCATGGAACCGATATCGCCATCCCCGCGCATCATTTCAAAATCCTCTTGATTTACGATTGCAACCGGAAATTTTGTTCCGTTCAGATCTGCAGAGACGATTTCTCTCGTCAGTACATCCGTTACACCGGGGATGGATTTGATTTCTTTAATCAATGAATCATTCAGTGGGTTGTTCTGTAGGATTGTGTCCAGATTATTCTCCGAATAGGCTTCATCATAATTCTGGGAATAATCCAGCTGCAACTCAAATTGTCCATGGTTGATTGCAATCCGCGCCTCGTGCTCCGTGTCAATATTTCCAACATAATTAGAGATAATTACAAACAATACACAGGAAAGCCCCATGGTAAGAATCGTAGCAATGGTTCTTTTCGGATTGCCTGTCACATTTGCCATTGCCATGGAGAAAACGGTGACATCTTTTCTGCCTTTTCGTCTGCCCTGTTTTTGCGTTTTGGAGCCGTCAAGATACCGTGTCGCTTCGATGGGTGAAATCCGGGAAACAATTTTCATGGGTTTGCGCAGAGCCAAAACGACCGTAAGAAACGATACAAAAATGCAGATGAGCATAATTGTTAGTGAAAACAGAGGCACCTGATGGTTCTTGATTCCGGACGATACCAGATTTCCCTGCTCCACCAGCCAGTTGAAGCTGACTTTTGCAATCAGGAAACCAAACAGCAGCCCCAGCGGTATCGAAGGAACCGCCAGAAGAATGCCCTCACGAAAGATCAACTGCTTCATCTGCTTTCTGGTTGCACCCAGCGCCTTGATTTTTCCGTACTCCTGAACCTTCTGGGCGATCCCGACCTGGAAGATATTATAAATGACCACAACGGAAAACAGCACGATTCCGAGGATCAGGGTTCCACAAACCACAATCATTTCATAGCTCGGCTGCAATACCCACTGCAGGTAGAGGTCATTGATGATCACGTTTTTCTGGTCAATGCCGCAGGAATCCGCGATTTCTTTTATAACAGGCGCAACATTATTCATAGATACATTTGCAGAATCGCTCAAGGTAAAATAGATATTATATTGCCTGTCACCCTCCGCAACACGCTCATTATAAAAATCCTGCGAACCGAATACAACATAGGAAGCCTCGATGGTATATTCATCCCGGTCATATAAAATCCCGCTGACAGTAAATTCCACCGGTGCGTATTCCGACTGCATGCCGGAACGGTACTCCAATGTTACGGTGTCTCCGACCTTTACATCATGGTATCCCACTGCATCAAAGAAAGCGCGTCCTGCGGCAATTTCCTGCGCCTTTTCCGGATAGGTACCTTCCTTCAACACATATTCCTGATTATAGGGAAGCATTTTCCTGACCGTTTCATCCGCACTGACAAAGCCGCCATTTTCATTTCCTTTCAGGATGCCCTCCGTACACATGATGCCGATATCAGATATCTCAGCTCTGCGTTCCACTTCTTTTAATTGCGTACCATCTGCGGCGATAAACAGGCCGTAGTTGCTTCCGTATGAGCTTGCAGCCTGATCCTTCTGTAAGAGGATCAGTCCATTTCCAATTGTACTGATAATGACCAGAAGCATGGTAGTCAGGCAAATCGCCGTCATAATGAGGACACTTCTTGTGCGATTTCTTTTGTCGTTGCTGAATGCAATTTTGCTGATCGTCCTCAATTAAAATCCACCACCTGTCCATCCTCGATGACTAAAATACGGTCAGCAACCTGCGCGATCTCATCATCATGGGTAATCATTACAATCGTCTGTCCATATTTTTTTGCACTCATTTTCAGCAGCGCGATCACCTCGTCACTTGTCTTGGAATCAAGATTTCCGGTTGGCTCGTCCGCAAGCAAAATCTCCGGTCTGTTTACCAAGGCTCTTGCAATCGCAACGCGCTGCTGCTGTCCTCCGGAGAGGGTATTCGGAAGATTATGAATCCGGTGTTCAAGACCCAGTGTGGTGATAATATCATTGACATAAGCTTTATCCACTTTTTTTCCGTCAAGCCCCAGCGGAAGAACGATATTTTCCCACACATTGATGGAGGATACCAGATTGAATGCCTGAAATACAAATCCGATCTTTCTTCTCCGGAAAACGGCAAGCTGATCCTCCTTCATGGAATACAGGTCCTTGTCAGACAAGATCACGCTGCCGCTGGTTGGTGTATCCAGCCCGCCCAGCATATGCAGCAGGGTACTTTTTCCGGAGCCGGATTTTCCGACAATGGCGACAAATTCTCCCTGCCCAATCTGGATATTCACATGATTGACGGCTTTGACCTGATTTTCCCCCGTCCCATAAAATTTGCAAAGCTGATTCGTTTCTAATATCACGCCCACTCCAATGGCCTCCTTTTCTTATTTATCAGCATTGTATCAAAGGAATCTTTCATTTCACTTTCAAAAAGAGAGCAGAAGTCTTACAGATTTGAAAGACTTCTGCTCATCATCTCTACGAAAGTCCATTCTCCGGCAGCTGAATCAAAAAGGTACTACCTTTTCTGACTTTGCCGGAGGCTACCGTGATTGTCCCACCATGCTGCTCAATAATCTGTCTGGACAGATACAGACCGATGCCAGTTCCGCTCTTTTCGCGGACCTCCGGCGCAGTCCCTCTGTAAAACCGCTGGAATATTTTATGGTATTCACTCTGCGGGATTCCGATTCCCTGATCCTCGATCTCAATTCTCACAAAGCCGGTTCTTTTTTGTAGACGGATCGTGATTTTTGAATGTTCTGGGCTGTATTTGATGGCATTGTCCAAAACGTTAATGATTGCTTCTCCAAGCCAACGTTTATCCTGCATGAGTGCACAATGCTCCAGTGATTCGTTGCAGTCGAAAATAAGTTCTATCCCTTTCTCCGCTGCCTTTGGATACGTTCGGTTTACTGCGGAGATGATCGTATCCATAATGGGAAGTGTTTTCTGATCAAGCTGAATCAAACCTGTCTCCAGTTTGGATATTTCCAGCAGAGACTGCAACAATGTTTCCAATCCGTCCAATGCACTCCGGCAGCGGATGCGAAATTCCTGTTGCTCCGTCTCACTCAGATTGTTCCGCAGCAATATGCTAAAGCAGGTATCCAAGGCTGCAACCGGGGTTTTCAGCTGATGGGAAATGTCGGATACCATTTCCTTTGTGCTTTCCTTCTCCGCTCTGGCTTCCTCTTGCAGCAGCTGGATATGATGTCCGATTGCTTCAAGCTGAAATTTCAGTCTTTCCTGCCCGACATGATCTTCTGTGTCCGGCACTGCCTCAAAGTGATTTTCCCGAAATGCAATCAGGATTTGCTCTAGCTGCTCCAATCGTTTCCGACTTTCTTTCGCCTCAGCTTTCTTCCGGTAAAACAGAAACGTTAGCAAAGACAGACATAGCACTGCACTTGTACAGCCGGTTATCATGATATTCTGCCGGAAGCGCACATAAAACGAAGTCCCTTTGTTTTCCCAGTACCCGTATTGCTCTAATAATTGCTTACCTTGTTCATTGGCTTGATGGTCGTTTCCTTTCAGCCATCCTGCGGCAACATCCATGCCGGTGGTCTCTGCGCCCGCCGCAACTTCTGTCAGGATATCCATTTTACATTGATAATCCTGATAATATAAATAGGTGGTAAAGCAGTTCAATACCGCAAAAAAGAGTAGAACCGGCAGCACCAGTGACAAGGCATCAACCCACTTTTTACGATGTCGTTTCGTCACTGACTTACCTCCTGATTCCATATATACCCAAGCCCGCGGATGTTTTTAATATAGACCGGAGCCGCCGGATCCTCTTCGATTTTCTCCCGAAGTCTTCTGATGTTCACAGCTACCGTATTTTCATCCATAAAATCACCATCCAGATCAAACACGTTTTCTAACAGCTGTGTTTTTGAAAGAATCTGTTTCGGGTTTTGAAGAAAAAAGGACAGCATTTTCAGTTCATTCTTCGTAAGGCTTATTTCTCTTTCCTTTACGAACGCCCTCATCTCTCCGGGGATAAATACGATATCCTTTGAATGAATTTTGGGAGTTCCGGGTTCATTCTTTCTGCGGCGGAAATGAGCCTCGATTTTCAGAAGAAGTACGGAAAGGCTGAACGGTTTCGTCATATAATCGTCCGCACCGGCTTCATATCCCATGACCTGATCTGTCTCCTGATCCAACGCGGTAAGACAGATAATATATACATTTTGATAATTCCGCATCCATCTGACAAGCTCTAATCCGTTTCCATCCGGAAGATTCACATCACAAATGGCAACATCCACATTATTATCACTTGCAATTCTTTTCGCTTTTTTCACTGATTCTGCTGAAAAAACCTCATATCCGGATTTTTTCAGTGAGAATGTAATTCCACGATTTAAATTTTCATCATCTTCAACCACGAGTATACCTGGCATAGCATATGCACCTCTCTTTATTAACTATATATATCAGCTGGGAGATGACTCCCACCTCTATAGGTGGTGAGAATGTATTGATGATTACTCTGCGCTTTTTCCACTGGCTATCCATTCATCAAGTTCAGAACGCTTAAACTTCCAGAGTTTCCCCTGCGGTTTGTGAAATAAACGCGAGTATACAGACTATATTATATTTCTTTCTGAATCAATTTTCACGTAGTTTTCTGATATTTTATAATTTTATTTATTATTTCATTATATTTGTTGATACTTGTTAATTGCGCACACCGAACGATACATAACACCCTTTACACGATAGCTCACCTTGAACGATTACTCTTTTCTGCTATCGTTCATTGTTTGCACCCACTCGTTCTTCCACCTGCTATTTGCTGCTCGTCAAACATCGCAAAAAAGGCAAAAAAAGAAAGCTTCTGAAATCCAGCATTTCAAAAAGCCTTCTATCAAGCGGTTTTAAGCATATTCTGTTGCCTATGCGTATCGTATCTTTGTATCAATCCAATGGTCTTTATTTCTCCAGTCCTCCCATGCGGCAGGACATGGCAATGTTATTAAGAATTTCGGTAATCTTAGTCTGTTGTATATTCGGCATAGTAAGCAATTCTCAAATTAACCGCGTTTCAACTGCTCAATAAGTTTATCAAACAGCGACATAAACTCGCCCTCAATCTGCGAGTAAATTTCCTGCGCGGTTGCATCATCATAAATGTGCGAGGTCTGGTTGCGGGCATTCAGCAGTGCAATCCACGCCTGTTCATCGTCAATCAGACCGTACGAGAACGCCTTGCGCATCGTTGCTTTCGGGCTGTTTAACTCTGTAAAACCTTGGTCAAGTAAGAACTCACGAGTGTTTTTTCACGCCAGCTCGCAGGTGAATTCAAAGCGCTGGATTACACCGTCGCGAATGATTTTGGCAGGATTCTCTTGATACGCCTGCACGCCTTCATGCAAGCGTTCAACAGCGTTGGTGAGATTTTCGAATTTCGTATTGTAACGGTCCAGCAAGCAAATCCCGTCCTTCTCTATATTTTGAAGCAATGCGGCATCGGTATGTTCGCTGACAAACACCAGATCAACCGAATACAGCGAGTCCAGATCATTTTCGACAGCATCGCTGAATTGCGCACGCTGCTGCGGCGTGCAGCCCCATACCGCAAAATCGTAGTCGCTACGGGCGCGATAATCGCCGCGGGCACGCGAACCGAATAATACCAGTTTCGGCACTCCATAACGGTGCGCTAACTGTTTTACCTGTTCGATTGTCTTATCCATTAGCGTCACCGTCCTTATTATTTTCATTATACCATACTTAAAGGAGAGATACACCATGAAGATTGGATATATCCGCGTCAGCACTGAGGAGCAGAACACAGCTCGACAGGAAGTTCTGCTGCGCGAGCTCGGCGTTGACGAAGTTTTCATCGACAAGGCCAGCGGCAAGAATGCCGATCGACCAGAACTCACCCATATGATGGAGTACGTCCGCCGCGGCGATACGGTAATCGTAGAGTCGATCAGCCGCTTTGCGAGAAACACGCGCGACCTGCTTGACCTCGTGGAACGGCTGACCGAGAAACAGGTGGAATTCGTCAGCCGCAAAGAGGCTATCGACACAACCACGCCAACAGGAAAATTTATGCTCACCGTATTTGCAGCAGTCGCGGAGCTCGAACGCGAGTATATTCTCCAGCGCCAGCGCGAAGGTATCGCCATCGCCAAGGAACAGGGCAAGTACACCGGCCGTAAGCCGATGCCTCTGCCGGACAACTTCGAGCGGGTCGTTGCGCGATGGCGTGCAGGAGAGATTACCGCGGCTGAGGCCATGCGGCAGACTGGGCTGAAGCCTAATACCTTTTACCGAAGATGCTCCAAGGTTTCTTCTGCATCTCAACATATCTAAATGCGAGTGAATTCTATAAAACGAGCGCAGACATTTCTGCCTGCGCTCGTCAGATGATGTATGGGGATTTTACTGAATCAGCCATCGATAATCCTGTCGTCTGTCAATCACATATTCAACAAAGACCTGTTCTCCCTTGATCTGATAGATGTGCATATACCATTTGCCAAACACCATTTTGCTGTACCTTTCTGTTGTGAAAACGCTCGAACGCAAGATTGGATATTATACTCAAATGGCACTTTATCTTGAATCTCAAGAAAAATACAGCTGGGTCTCTCGTGATTGAGAGGCCCGGCTGCATTGTGCTTATATGTCGGCAGCGCAAAACAAGTTTTGCTCATCTATACTCCTGGGTTATACTTGATCTCGCCGTCTACACGAGAGAATTTGCTGAAGAACTCCTCCCAGATACGGAAACTCATCTCAGTCATGGTCGCATGCGGCATATAGTCCACCCAAGTGAAATTCACCATCGGCGCGCCGTCGCCGCGGCGGTAGGTCAGATCGTGCCAGCGGCCGTGCACCGTCCAGCCGGTCGAGAAATCGTCCGGCATCTCGGGCATTATATGGTTGATGCCACGCCAGATGCGCAGGCTGTCGCCGGTCTCGTTGTCCGCCGTTGGTTTGTTCGGCAGCAGCCAAGCCTCCTGTTCGCCGCCGAACATCCAGATCGGTACCGGAACATCTTTACGGCTTACGATCTCAGGCAGGGCACGGATATTCATATCCGGCATTTGAAAAACAATACCCGAACAGGGCGCGACCGCCGCGAATACCTCGCTCATCGCCATCGCCAGAACCTGCGTCATGACCGAGCCATGCGAATGGCCGGTTGCATAAACGCGGCTGCGGTCAATCGCATGCGCCGCGCAGGTTTTTTCCAGCATCGCGCG
>ENA-OPBG01001470-OPBG01001470.1-human-gut-metagenome-genome-assembly--contig:-NODE-1470-length-16093-cov-8.944070_pt1 | contig 16093 bp, 15 predicted proteins | sample MGYA00241065_ERZ501446 | MGnify/ENA primary metagenome ERZ501446 (study PRJEB25962, sample SAMEA2042632) | human gut metagenome | biome: human gut; feature: human-associated habitat; material: faeces...
GGTGGCAACGAGCAGGGGACGCATAAATATGTCAGCGAACTTCTGGGAAAGGCAACGATTGATACGAACACCTATGGAAAATCAACAGGACATTCCGGAAACTATTCCACCAATTATCAGAATACAGGGCGGGAGTTGATGACACCCGATGAAGTTCGCATGTTGGATAATCGATATGCGATTCTTTTTATTCGTGGAGAAAGACCAATTTTAGACGAGAAATTTGATATTTTAAAGCATCCCAATGTGGGACTTACGACTGACGGAAACGGGAAACCATATCTGCATGGTACGGTTGGCCGGGCGGTGGCAAGTATCTCACTGGGAGACAGCTTAGAAGGTGAACTCACAGACGATTCACTGGAATCGGAAGATTACGAATTATTATCCGATGAAGATCTGGAAGAAATTATCCAGAAATATGTGTAAATCCAAGAAAAATATATAGGAGGCTATTAAAAAATGAAGTTAGATATGCGAAAGAAGCAGGAGAAGAAAGAAACAAGAAAATCAACGAAGAAGCTGCCAATGACAGCAAAAATGAAACGTGCCATTGCAGTGTATATTGCAATGGTACTGATTATGACAGCAGGAGCAAGTACCGTATTTGCGGCAGATGATCCACTGACCGTTATCAATAATCTGTCTACATTTATCTTTGGACTGATTCGTGCCATCGGCATGATTTTACTGGGATTTGGAATTGTGCAGGTTGGTTTATCACTGAAGTCTCACGATCCAAGCCAGAGAGCCAATGGGTTCTTAACATTAGCAGGTGGTGTAATCATTACATTCGCAAAAGAAATCCTGAATCTGATTACAGGTTAAGCAGAACAGTAAAAAAGGAGTAAGAAAACGGGACTGTGCAGGGTCACATGGAACCGCACTGTCCAGACTAAGACAGGAGGTGTTTAGGACGTGTCAGATAACTGGGTAGTACAGAACTTGCAAAATGCTTTGGATACCTGGAACAGTAAACTTGCGGAAATATGGCAGATACTCACACAGTCACCGGAGACCTTTAAGGGTGGAGGTATCTGGCAGGTGATTGTGCAGATCCATGGAGCATTGCAGGCAATCGGCTATGCCTTGTTAGTGCTTTTCTTTGTAGTTGGAGTGGTCAAAACTTGTGGCAGTTTTACAGAGGTAAAAAGACCGGAACATGCATTGAAAATTTTTATACGTTTTGCGATTGCAAAAGGCGTAGTCACGTATGGACTGGAGCTGATGATGGCATTATTCAATATCATACAGGGAGTGACCAGTATGATTATGCAGACCGCAGGATTTGGAAGTACGGAAGATACCGTTTTACCGGACGAAATCATAGAAGCGGTAGAAGATTGTGGATTTTTTGAAAGTATTCCTCTATGGGCGGTGACGTTGATCGGTGGACTTTTTATTACAGTTCTGAGCTTCATTATGATTATGAGTGTATATGGAAGATTTTTTCGATTGTATCTTTATACTGCCATTGCACCGATTCCGTTATCTTCCTTCGCAGGAGAGCCGAGCCAGAATATCGGAAGAAGTTTTTTGAAATCATACGCAGCAGTGTGTTTGGAGGGAGCAATCGTGGTACTTGCCTGCATTATTTTTTCATTATTTGCATCATCACCGCCAGTAGTCGATCCAGATGCAGCTGCAGTCACTATGGTGTGGAGCTATATTGGAGAATTGATTTTCAATATGCTTGTACTGGTCGGAGCAGTGAAGATGTCAGACAGGGTAGTACGGGAAATGATGGGATTGTAAAAAGGACGCCCGAAAGCATCCTTAAAATTTATTCTACAATGTTGTTGCTGTTGTTATACCGCATATTCCCCTGAGAATCAAAATGAACAGAATCTAAAGGAATCCCTCTCTGTCTGGCACGAGAAATCTGGAAGGACATATCGTCTTTCATAACTTTGTAGTATTGATGTTCCTGCCATTTGCGTCGCAGAGCAAAAATCCAGCTGAGAACAGAAAAGGCAGTCAGCAGATAGAGGATTGCAAATGCAAGTTTCTCATGAGTTGCTGCCCATGGATTCAGAATTGTGGAAACAGCAAGAAAGTATAACAGCGGTAAGGTCAGATTTAATCTGGCAGCAATCCGAAACAGCAGAGAAATCAGGAATAGAGCAACGGTAACAACAAGTGAAATCATAACAGTGATTGGCATAGGTCAGTCCCCCCTTTCATTTACCCAAAGTGTAACAGAACAGAAAAAATATAACAAATGTGCGATTTGGAGGTGTATCGTTTTGGAAGTAAAAATTAACAAGGAAATCAGGGATTACACAGAGGCAATCTTTTTCGGATTGTCCCTGAGACAGTTTATCTTTTCAGGATTAGCCTGCGGGATTGCCGTTGGGCTTTATTTTTTGCTTCACCCATACATGAGCATGGAAACAGTGAGCTGGATTTGTGTACTGGGAGCTGCCCCATGTGTAGTGTTCGGGTTTGTAAAATATCATGGAATGACAGCGGAGCAGTTTATCTGGGCATGGATAAAATCAGAAATCCTGATGCCGAAAAAACTGGTGTTCCGGTCAGAAAATCTTTATTTTGATGCGGTAGAACCAGTCATTAAAAAATATGAGAAAGAAAGTCTGAAGAAGGAGGGACGCAAGAAGAATGATAAAAACGCTGAGTAATATTTTCAAGCAGGATAAAGAAAAATTTGTAATTCCAAGAAGCGTACAGCAGGTAATTCCCATCGAGACTATCTGGTCAGACGGGATTTTTAAAATCGGGAGAAATAAATTTGCACGTACTTATAAATTTACAGATATCAACTACGCGGTGGCAAGCAAAGTAGATAAGGAAACCATGTTCCTGGAATATATGGATTTATTAAATTCTTTCGATTGCGGTGGAACAACAAAAATAACGATCAATAATCGCCGCTTGAATAAGGTGGATTTTGAAAAAGCAATCCTGATTCCGATGCAGGAGGACGGACTGGATTTATATCGGAAAGAGTACAACAATATGCTTTTAGATAAGGCAACCAGTTCCAACAGCATGGTGCAGGAAAAATATGTGACAGTATCCTGCTATAAGAAAACAATCGAAGAAGCCAGAACGTATTTTGCACGAGTGACAACAGAGCTGAACAGTCATTTTGCAAGATTGGGTTCCAAATGTGTAGAGATAAATGGAGAAGATAAGTTACGGATTCTGCATGATTTTTACCGTACAGGAGAAGAATCTGGTTTCCATTTTGATATTCAGGAGAATATGAGAAAAGGACACAGCTTTAAAGATTATATCTGTCCGGATACCTTTGAATTTGAAAAAGATTATTTCCGCATGGGAGATCGTTATGGAAGAGTACTTTTTCTTCGTGAGTATGCTTCTTACATCAAAGACGATATGATAGCAGAACTGACCGACATGAATCGAAATCTGATGTTGAGCATTGATGTGATTCCGGTTCCGACTGATGAAGCAGTACAGGAAGTGGAAAAACGTTTGTTAGGTGTGGAGACTAATATAACAAACTGGCAACGACGCCAAAATGCCAACAATAACTTTTCCGCAGTGATTCCTTATGATTTGGAACAGCAGAGAAAAGAAAGTAAAGAGTTCATGGACGATTTAACCACACGTGACCAGCGTATGATGTTCGGTATACTGACTATGGTGCATACGGCAGAATCGAAAAAACAGCTTGATGCAGATACGGAAACACTTCTGACAATCGGACGGAAAAAGTTATGCCAGTTTTCTGTTCTGAAATTTCAGCAGATGGACGGACTGAATACAGCACTACCCATCGGACACCGGAAGATTCCGGTAGTCCGCACACTGACTTCGGAGAGTGTAGCAGTGTTGATGCCATTCCGGGTGCAGGAGATTATGGACGCAGGAGGTATCTATTGTGGAGAAAATGCAATCTCCCATAACTTAATCATGTGTAATAAAGAAAAACTGTTGAATCCAAACTCATTCCTTTTGGGTGTGCCGGGAAGTGGAAAATCCTTTAATGCAAAAATGCAGATTGTATTCCTGGCACTGGCAACGCAGGACGATATCCTGATTTGTGATCCAGAGCGAGAGTATGCATCATTAGTTGAAGCAATGGGCGGAGAAGTGGTTCGCATTGCTGCAGGAAGCCGGGACCATATCAATGCAATGGATATGGTAGACGGATATGGAGATGGCGGTGATCCAGTGATTGAGAAGTCACAGTTTATTTTATCTCTGTTTGAACAGTTGGATAAAAAAGGAATCAATGCAAAGGAACGTTCCATTATTGACCGATGTGTGGGAGAAGTTTATGAGGAATATCAGCATGGCGGAGCAGTGCCGACTTTGCGGGTGTTGCGTGAAAAATTTTTAGAACAGGAAGAACCGGAAGCACAGGATTTGGCACTGGTATCAGAATTATTTACCAATGGAAGTCTGGACGCATTTGCACATGAAAGTAATGTTGATGTGAATAACCGTATCATGGTATACGACATTCTGGATTTAGGAAAACAGTTAAAGACCATGGGACTTCTGGTAATCACTGATGCAATGTTGAACCGGGTAACGGAGAACTGGAAACAGGGAAAGCGAACCCATATTTTTTTAGACGAGTTTCATGTAGTATTTGAAAATGAGTATTCCGGAGCATTTTTTAACTCTGCATGGCGAAGATTTCGTAAGCGTAATGCATTCCCGACAGCAATCACACAGAACGTGGAATATCTGTTAGATTCTGTTCTTGCAAGTACGATGATTTCCAACAGTGAGTATATCGTGATGCTTAATCAGGCAGAGCCGGACAGAGCAAAGTTGGCGACACTTTTGAATATTTCTACAGAGCAAATGGGATATATCACAAATGCAGATGCCGGTTGTGGTCTGGTGAAATATGGAAGTTCGCTTGTACCGTTCGTCAATAGATTCCCAACCAATACAAGGTTGTATAAACTGATGACCACAAAGCCGGGAGAGGACAGTATCAACCGGGGAAGAATGTAAAATTAAAAATATTTTGAATAATGAAAAGCAAGGCACTGAAAATCGTCACAATTTGTGGCGTTTTTTAGTGCCGGAAAAGGAGCCAAATATGTCAGAAATCAGATTTTCATCAAAGGAACACGAAAAGTTTTTTTATCAGATGTTAGCTAAATGCGGAAAGCACGACAGTTATTACAGTTCATTTTTCTATTGTGTGGGAATTTCTGAAGATACCAGAAATCATGTTGATCGCATGTTTGATTTTAAAGAGCGTTTGATTAAACCAGAAGCATTGCATGAAGGGTGGCAGACAGGCGGTTCGGCACGATTGACCAGACTGGCTTTCAACTTGTGGAATGGATATGTGGAGAAGGGAGAAGAAAGTCTGTCTACCCCATACGAGATGTTTGATTGTGGTCATGCATCATATTTTTATGAAGCAATCCGCATAAAGTATCCAGAATACTGCCGGGAACTGCCACAGGTGAATAAAAAAGAAACTAATCATGAACGCTAGATAAAGATTCAAATGGAGGAAAGCGATGGATCGTAAGATAAAAACACGCCAAGTCCATAAGGATATTAAAGTATTAGATAAGACGGTTACGGTGACAGACCATGTCAAACATTCCTATGTCAGAACAAAAGAAACTGTCATGCAATCGACGGAGAAATCTAGTGATAGAGAGAATAATCCGGTAGGTTATGCAGAAGATGCGGCCAGCGAGTATGCTGACCGCATCTTTCACGAAACAGGGCATCAGGTACGCAGACAGGCAGGAAAGATTATTGAACGGAAGAAAGAGAAAGCTTCTGTTTCTTCGGCAGGCGAAGAAACAGTTTACCAGCCGAAAGAACAAATCCGACCAGTACCGTCTTCAGGCGGGGAAAAGGCACAGGAGCAGGGAAAAAAACTTGCTGTAAAAAAAATCAAGACTGTTGAGCGGGATAAAAGAACCATTAAGACCGGGAAAGCATCGGAGCAGGTTGTAAAGAATACCGGAAAGGGTACCATCAAGACATCTGGAAAATCAGTCAAGACTGCAGAACAGACGGCAAAGACCAGCATTAAGACATCGGAGCAGACTGCAAATGCTTCTGTCCGGGCAATGCATTATTCTATGAAAAAAGCAGAAAAAGCAGTGCAGACAGCAAGGCAGACTGCACAGAATACCAGGATTGCAGTGAAAAAGACAGCAAAAGCGGTAACACATGCAATAAAAGCGTTGATTGAAGCTACAAAAGCATTACTGAGTGCATTGACTGCAGGTGGTTGGATTGCGGTTATGATTTTGATTATCGTCATTTTATTTGGTGGTTTTCTATGCATGACAGGTGGGGATAATTCCAGTACGGTTTCTTCCGTCAGTGCAGAAGTAGGAGCATACGAACCACTAATCCGACAGTATGCAAATCAATATGGCATTGGAGAGTATGTGGAACTAATCAAAGCCATTATGATGCAGGAATCAGGCGGGAGAGGACTTGACCCGATGCAGTGTTCAGAAGGGAGCTTTAATACAAAATATCCCAGACAGCCAAATGGAATCACAGATCCAGAGTATTCGATTTCTTGTGGTGTGCAGGAAATAAAAAGCTGTCTGGAACGTGCAGGGGTAAAAAATCCTCTGGATATGGAAAATATTAAACTGGCATTGCAAAGTTACAACTATGGAAATGGATATCTGGAATGGGCGAAAGCCAGAGGTGGATATACCCTTGCAAATGCAGCAGAATTTTCTGATATGATAGCACAGAGAATGGGGTGGAGCAGTTATGGGGACAAGCAGTATGTACCGCATGTGCTTCAGTATTATGCATTTGGAAGAATCCCGACAGGCATCGGTAATCAGGCAATCGTTCAGGTAGCAGCATCTCAGGAAGGAAAAGGCGGAACAACCTACTGGAGTTGGTATGGATTTGGAAGCCGAGTAGAGTGGTGTGCCTGCTTTGTGTCATGGTGTGCAGACCAGAGTGGTTATATCCAGAGTGGAGCTATTCCAAAATTCTCTCTTTGTTCGGACGGTGTGAAATGGTTTGAAAGTAAAGGCAGGTTCCGGGACGCAAGTTATACCCCGGCGGTAGGAGATATTATTTTCTTTGACTGGGGGAATAATGGAACGATTGACCATGTTGGAATTGTAGAGAGTGTCAGTGGTGGAACCGTCAATACCATAGAAGGTAACAGTGGAGATAAAGTGGCAAGACGAAGTTACAGTATCGGAAGCAGTAATATCTATGGATACGGTGTCCCGGCATATTAAAAGGCAGGAGAAAAAGTGTGATAGTCTAATGGTGAATCTGGAGTATACAATTCCTGAAAATAGACTTGACTTTTAAATATTACAAGCGTAAGATTTAAGAAACAAAAAAATTAGAAGAAAGGAATATCTATGAAAAATAGACGAAAAAAGCAAAATATCCAAAAATCTTACGCTTGTAAGATTTTTGGGCTGATAGTAGCTATAACAGTAATTGCTGTTTCAGGAGGTGTTTTATTAAAAAGGACGATAACGGAATCACCAGAAGACACACTTGTGGAATATATGAACCATATTGAAAAAAAGGAATATGAAGTAATGTATACTATGATAGATTCAGATGAAAAAGTTTATCTGACAAAAGAAGAATACATACAACGAAATTCTAAGATATACGAAGGAATAGAGGTCAGTGACATTAAAATCAGTCATATAGCTGTGAAAGAGAAAAAAGCAGATACAGTTACGCTTTCGTATGAAACATCATGTAATACAATTGCCGGAACAATACAATTTGACAATATGGCGGAACTGAAGAAGACGAAACAGGGATATAAATTAGTATGGCAGGATAGCCTGATTTTTCCAGATTTAGAGAGTGATGATAAAATAAGTGTTACTACATCAAAAGCGGAGAGAGGAGAAATATTAGACCGAGATGGTAAAATGCTTGCAGGAAAAGGAGTAGCAACATCAGTTGGCATTATACCGGGAAAGCTGGAAGACAGGAATGTATCTATTGAAAAAATAGCGGAGTTATTAGAGATAGATGTAGAAACAATAAATAACAAACTCACAGCAAAGTGGGTAAAAGAAGATTCTTTTGTACCAATTGAAACTATTCCGAAAGTAGAAGAAATAGATTTAATGAAAATACAGCCAGAAGAAAAGACACTTGAGGAGCAGGATTGTCAGAATAAACTTTTGGAAATTCCAGGGGTTATGCTATCAGATGTGGAAGTTAGAACCTATGAGTTAGGGGAAGCAGCAGCTCATTTAATTGGTTATGTACAGTCTGTAACAGCAGAAGATTTGGAAAATCATCCAGGGGAAGGATATTCAGCTGAAAGTGTAATCGGAAGATCTGGGGTGGAAAAGTTATACGAAAAGCAATTAAAAGGAAAAGATGGTTGTGATATAAAGATTTTGGATAGTGATGGGGAAGTAAAAGAGGTTCTTGCAAGTATTTTTAAAGAAGATGGTATGGATATAAGATTAACGATAGATTCCGATTTGCAAAAATCATTATACGAGCAGTTTAAAGAAGATCCGGGGTGTTCTGTCGCAATGAATCCTTATACGGGAGAAGTATTGGCTTTGGTAAGTACCCCATCTTATGATAATAATGAATTTATACGGGGCATATCATCAGAGAAATGGACATCATTAAACGAAGATGAAAAGAAACCATTATATAATCGTTTCTGTCAAGTATGGTGTCCTGGCTCAACATTTAAACCAGTTGTGGCAGGAATTGGGTTGAAAACGGAAAGCATAGATCCAAAAGAAGATTTTGGAAATGAAGGTTTGGCATGGCAGAAAGATTCGTCTTGGGGATCTTATCAAGTGACAACACTTCATGAATATGAACCGGTTATTATGAAAAATGCAATTATCTATTCTGATAATATTTATTTTGCAAAGGCAGCTCTTAAAATTGGTAGTGAGAATTTTATGAATACTTTAAATGAAATAGGATTTAATCAGGATATGCCGTTTGAGATTGCGATGCAGGAATCAACATATTCCAATACAGATAAAATAGAAACAGAAATACAATTGGCAGATAGTGGTTATGGGCAAGGGCAGATTCTTGTAAATCCATTACATCTGGCAAGTATTTATACTTCATTTTTAAATGAAGGGAATATGATAAAACCGTATTTGAAATACAAAGAAGAAGCATCCGGTGAAACATGGATAGAAAATGCGTTTAGCAAAGAAAATGTAGAAGAAATTATGCAAGGGGTGGAAGGTGTTGTAAATGATCCGGAAGGAACCGGATATGCTGCACATCGTGACGATATTTTGCTGGCTGGAAAAACAGGGACAGCCGAGTTGAAGGCAACGAAAGAAGATACTTCTGGCAAAGAAATCGGGTGGTTTTCGGTGTTTACGGCAGATAAAAGCGTGGACAAACCAATTCTTCTTATCAGTATGGTTGAGAATGTGAAAGGAATCGGTGGAAGTGGTTATGTTGTTAAAAAGGATGCAACCGTATTGGAGGAATATTTTGAAAAATAAAAAAATTTTTACGGGGAATTATTACATATGTAAGAAAATTGCGATGATATTGATAGTTCTTATTGTTTTTACAGGATGCGGCCAAAATCGAATTACGGAAAAAGAAGAAAAGAAAGAAACCGTAGAATCTGAAATGAATGCAGAAGTAAAAAAAACAGCGCAAACTTTTCGGTCTGTTTATATGAAGGAGAAGTCGGAGTTAAATACATTAAAGGTGAAAAGAAAAATTATCAATTGTCTGGAAGAAAAAGGATATGCGGCAGTAGATTGTGATAATCAGATTGATATGGTCAATCGTGAAAAAGTAGAAGAATTTTGCAAAGCAGCGGAGAAAGAAGAACAGGCAACAGTAGATATTGTACAACCGAACAGAGATTCGCTACAATATTAATATTTCTGGTGATAAGGAGATGGGAAGATGAGACAATGTATGGATGCAGATAATCTGCACCGAAGACTGAAGAAAATAATCGGACAGGTTCAGGCAATCAGATGTACTGGTATCACTGGCATTAATTGCATCAGTCTGTATTGGTGAAAATTTTGCAGCAGGCGAGGTCTTTCTGGTTCAATATTCCATTAAAGCGGCTTAAGAAGGTTATGGTTGTAATGGCAGCCGCCAGGATATCACTGACTGGTTCTGCAAGGAAAACTGCAAATACCTTATCAGATAAAAAGAGCGGCAGGATAAAGATCAGAGGGATCAGCAGGATCAGTTTTCGCAGGCATGCAAGAAGCAGACTGATCTTTGCCTGTCCGAGTGCCATAAAACTCTGCTGGCAGCTTATACTCCCGGAAAGCAGGAGACAGCAAGAGAAGATTTCAATAACAGCAGAAATTATGTATAATTATGTTGTAGGTACAAAAATAGTGTGACAGCGAGGTAGAGAAAATGGAAGAGCAGATAAAAAAGATTTATGAAAAGCAGAAAAATGGACGCATCAGGATGATACGGAATGTGCTGTTGATTTATGCAGCATTGATCTGTGTGGTGAGTATTTTCAAAGGAAATCCGTTCCCGCATCAGGAGACAGTACTCTTTTTCGATGTGAAGCAGCCGGGCTGGGTCACGACAGATCCCTGGCTTCTGTGGATTTGCGTGGTGGTTGATCTGATTGCAGGTATATTCATTTTAATCAGGGACATTCTCAGAGATTTTTCAAAAATTGACCGGATTCTGTCACAGCAATGTGATGCAGAAAAATATTCAGAAATGCTGGAAGAGTTGATAAAGTACGGAAAGAGCTTGGATTATCATGGATTTCAAAAAAGTGTCATGCTGATAGCTGAGTCTAAATATGTAGTTGCACTGATCATAAATGGGCAGTTGCAGAAGGCAGAAGAGTATATAAAGAATGAATGGGAAGGAAAAAGAGAGGGACGTTCCTGGCAGCAGGTCATGACGAATCTCGAACTGTCGAAGAAATATCAGGAGAAAGATGCGGCAGGTTATTCGGCTACATTAGAAAAAGCAGGGAAAGTATTTCAAAAGAATCCACTGTTTATGGCAAAAAATTTGATGCTGAAAGGTGAAGATGAGGCAGCAGTAAGATTACTGGAAAATGATACGGAAAAGTTGCCTTATTATGAGGTTACACGCAGATTCCTGCTGGGAGTATGTTACTACCGAATCGGAAAAGAAGAGCAGGGAAAAGAATGTATGGAATATGTAATTGGGCATGGAAATACGTTGAAGTGCAAAGAAGAAGCGGAAAAATATGTAACAGTGTAAGTAAGGATGTTCTTTAAAATGACAGGGTAACAAAAATGGAGAAGATATAGAGGATGGTAATAAAATAGGATATATCGCACATAAAGATGGTGAATCTGGAGTATACAATTCCTGAAAATAGACTTGATTTTTAAATATTACAAGCGTAAGATTTAAGGAACAAAAAAATTAGAAGAAAGGAATCGGTGGAAGTGGTTATGTTGTTAAAAAAGATGCAACAATATTGGATGAGTATTTTGAAGAATAAAAAAATTTTTATGTGGAATTATTACATATGTAAGATATTTGCGATGATATTGATAGTTCTTATTGTTTTTACAGGGTGCGGACAAAATCGAATTACGGAAAAAGAAGAAAAGAAAGAAACCGTAGAATCTGAAATGAATGCAGAAGTAAAAAAAACAGCGCAAACTTTTCGGTCTGTTTATATGAAGGAGAAGTCGGAGTTAAATACATTAAAGGTGAAAAGAAAAATTATCAATTGTCTGGAAGAAAAAGGATATGCGGCAGTAGATTGTGATAATCAGATTGATATGGTCAATCGTGAAAAAGTAGAAGATTTTTGCAAAGCAGCAGAGAAAGAAGAACAGGCAGCAGTTGATATTGTTGTTGTATTTGATGAAGGGGAAATTATACAATATCATTTAGAGTCAATGAATGGAAAGATAAATGTTCGATTATGTCAGGTTAAATGGAAGGATAATAGCCCACAGGCTAATTATTATGATGAATATGAAGCATATGAGTGGAAATATACAGAAAAAGGATACTTGTTTCTGGAGGAATATCACCCACCGGGATTTGATGGAGCACCGGGTGAAACTGGATTCAGAGTGCAGCCATTAGATAAAACATGCCGGGAATTGAATCGAAAATATGTTATGCCGTTGGGGTATGCACTTAATAATCTGTTGATTACAAATTGGGATAACCAGAATTATACGGAACTTGATTTTTATGATCTTTATGAAAAAATGTATTATATGAAATATGGAAAGCAAGTTCCATATGAAGCAAATTATGGTGGAGCAGAATATGAAGTTCCAAAAGATGAGTTTGAAGAGGTTATAAAGACCTATTTACCATTTAGTAATAGCGAGATTGAAAAAGGAACTTTTTATAACTCTGAAAATAGAACTTTTAGATACAGACCGCGAGGGTTATATGATTGTGAATTCCCATATGAGCCATATCCGGAAGTTATCTCATATGAAAAATTACAAGATGGAACATTAAAACTTACGATAGAAGCAGTATGGGAAATCAGAATGTTAGATCAGGCAATCACCAGTGAATTGATGATAAAACCTATGGAAGACGGAAGTTTCCAGTATTTATCAAATAAGGTAATCAGTTCAGATCAAAATGCAAATGCAGGGTGGTATATGCCAAGGTTAACAGAAGAAGAGTGGGAAGAGAATTACAGTAATAATTAGGGGGCAATATGAAAAGAAAAAGTATTTTGTTAGTACTTTGTATAGGAATGATTCTGACTTCCTGTGAAAGTAAGATATCGTTAAACAGCACAGATGTAAAAAATGAGAAGAATCAGAAAAACACTACCATGGAAAATCCGGATAAGGGATATAATCTACCAATCGATGAAGACAAGAAAAAGGAAGTTGTGAACGATTGTGAAGAAGTTATGGGCATTGTCCGAGACATTTATTCTGAATATAATGGAATACAAGAAGCAGATCAGAACACTGCTGAGCAAATGATGAATCGGATGAAAGAAATTATCAAACAAAATGGGAATCCGGTTATTGGTTCCGATCATTATTCTGTTATGGATAATTATCAGAAGATGGAACAATTTTTAAAATCTGCAGAACAAGAAGAAAAAGGAAGTGTAATTTTATATGAAGCAGATACAGATGGTGGAATTACCAGAAAAGAATATAGTTATGATGGAAAAGAAATGAGTGTGATGTCCGCAAAAATGATCTGGAGTGAGGATACAGAGCCTGTACTTACATACATATCGCTATCAAAAATAAAAGAATGGGCATATACTGAAAATGGGAATTTCTGTTATGAATTATGCGTACCTGAACCACCGGAAGTGACAGAGATTGTAGATGGAAGTTGTATTATCCGGGTAAAGCCTTTGAGTGAGGAGTGTCGGGAATATTCAAAAAAATATGTGAGTACGTTCGGCTATCACGGAAACAATCTGTTATGTTCAAACTGGAATGCGGAGGATATGCAGGGGTTGGATTATAATGGACTTTATGAATATTTTTATCAAATGAAATATGGAGAAAAATTTACTGCAGAAAAAGAGGTTGTGGGAATTCCAGCAGAAGAGTTCGAAAATGTAATTATGACATATCTTCCTGTTACAAAAGAAGAATTGAAAGAATGGGCGGTCTACGATGAACAAAGTAATAGGTTTATCTGGGAACGATTGGGATATGGTAATTATTCACCAACACATTTTGGCTTGTCTTTACCGGAAGTAACAGAAGTCAGGCACAATGAAGATGGAACCATTGTTTTGACAATTCATGCAGTATGTGATTCTGTTGTATGTAATGATGTTGTTATTACACACGAACTTACGATGAAAATTCAGGATGATGGAACGATTCAGTATGTTGGAAACAGGATTTTAGATAATGGTATTGATAATATACCGAGGTATCAGTACCGGTTAGGTAATTTGCAGAATTGATCAGTAGAGAAGAAATAAATAAAGAGAACTGATAACGGGAAATTATGCTATCAGTTCTCTTTATTTATTTCCAAATACCAAGATTAGAAAGTACAGATTTTGTTATTTCGGTAGCCTGACTTCCAGTTGCACCAGAAGAGGATTGAATATTTGTTGCGAAGTAGTAAGTATTATTCGATGTTTCAATGTATCCGATAAACCAGCCATTGACATCCTTACCATTGACACGCCCGGTTCCTGTTTTCCCGTAAAGAGAACCGGAAGAAGTAGTGGAAAGCAGCAGAGCTTTTTTTACTGCCTGGATATTTTTACTGTCAAAATGAAAATTATTTTGATAGAAATCCTGTAACAATTCCACCTGTTCTATGGGTGATATCTTCAGAGAGAAATCTGTCCAATAGAGATTTAGATTTGTTCCAGTATTCTGATTCCCATAGTTTATTGTCTGTAAAAATGTTCTTACGGCTTCAAAACCTGCCTGTGAATCAATTGCCTGAAAATACCAGTTTACGGAATTATGTATAGCCGAGGTTAAATCTTGATCGGCTTCCCATGAATTAAAAGGATATGGTTCTCCATTCCATGTGAAAGTGGAATGTTCTGGTGTAATAATTCCAGATTCCAAGCCAAGTAATGCATCATATATTTTATAAGTCGAATTCGGTGATACACGTGTGGAAGCATGCTCCATATTATAAATATTCCATTTATCAGCAGACTGATCATATAAAACAAAACTTCCAGTGTAGTCCCCAAAATTGGAAGAAAGATTTAGCTGAGTAATATTCTTTTCGGTTGTGTCAAAATGATACCCAGTCTGATCAGAAGCATAAGCAGAAAGTATGGGAATGCATCCAATGATGATAGTAGAGACGAATATGCATATAAGATATCCACGAATTTTTTGTTTAAAAGTAGGTTGGTGGAATGATGCAATATTTAAAATGCGTCCTTTTAACTGTTTTATATTTCCACTAATTCCCATAGTAAGAGGGAATGGAGACAGAGCTATTGTTTCGGCAAAGTTAATCAGTGTATTTCCATATGACTTGTATTCTGTTTCTTTCAATAATTGTAATACAGCACTGTCGCAGGCAAGTTCCCGTTCCTGTCGTATTCTTTTTAGAAAATACCAGATTAGGGGATTGAACCAGTAGAAAACATTTACTGTATTTATCAAATATCCAATTAGAATATCTTTATGCTTGTAGTGCTGCAGTTCATGAAGAAGCATATAGCGAATATCAGTTGCGCTTATAGTTCCAGCGTTAAAATCTGAAATCAAGTGAATTGGAAGATAAATGCGAGGATGCAGGAAACCAGCCAAAACAGGAGATTTCAAAAATGCTGTACTATAAATCGGAATGGTATGCTTGCTGTTCACTTCGTTTAAACATTCTATATAAAGAGCGTTTAGTTCTTCATTTTGAAGAGGTAAAGCAGAACTATGTAAGGCTTTTACTTGTTTTACTGAGCGGTAGAGAAGAAAAAACATTATGAATATACCGATACTCCAGAAAAATACAAGTAATGTGTGAATAAAAGTTGGTATTTGGGTGCTGACAGAGACAGCAAAATCATTTATTTTATCCAAATTATAACCATTACCAGAAAGAAAAGTGGTTTGAATGTCACCATTGGTACTTGAACTGGCTGTCAGCAAATGTCTCCACGATATAGAAGATGGGGCAGAGTTTATCGGTAAAAAGGGAACAATTAGAACGGCAAGAAATATAATCGAAAGATTATATTGCATACATGCGGATAATTGCCTTTGCAATAAATTTTTTAATCCCAGTAAACTACCTAAAAAAATACAAATGATGGCATTACAGAGTAAAAATCGAAAACTAAAATATATCAAAATATGCTCCTCCCATGGTTAATGATTGGAAAGAAGATTCCGTAAGCTGGCAATGTCTTCTTCAGACAATTTATCATCCTCAATGTAAGAGGCAAGCATAGAAGTGATATTACCATTATAATATCGCTTTAAAAAAGAATTACTTTCCTGCCGAATATATTCGTCTTCCTTGACCAATGGAGTATAGACAAAAATCCGGCTTTGTTTTTCATAGGTTAGTGCTTTTTTAGAAACGAGACGTTTAATCAATGTCTGAATTGTTTTAGGACTCCAACTGGAAATTTGTGTTAATTTTTCAGTAATTTCATTGGTGCTGATTGGTGCGTATTTCCAAACGATTTTCATAACTTCAAATTCAGCTTCTGAAATTTGAGGCA
>ENA-OPBG01001473-OPBG01001473.1-human-gut-metagenome-genome-assembly--contig:-NODE-1473-length-16030-cov-2.893083_pt1 | contig 16030 bp, 13 predicted proteins | sample MGYA00241065_ERZ501446 | MGnify/ENA primary metagenome ERZ501446 (study PRJEB25962, sample SAMEA2042632) | human gut metagenome | biome: human gut; feature: human-associated habitat; material: faeces...
TATTGGACTGATACTCGTAGGTTGTATTTATTATGTTATTACCCTGAATATAACCGCCAATGGACATATTGCCAGTGGTGGTTATACCTTTCCCGTTATATGCCCGAATCCAATCGGAATCAGCCATATACCAGCCACCACCATAATCCTCGCTATACCATCCTGTATTACCACGCGATCTAAACCAATTAGATGCATATATGGTATCGGTATTTATATCTGCAGTCGCAGTTATTGTTTTTCCCTGTACTTTGCCAGGAGTGGTAATATCTCCACTGTATAAACTCAGACTACCATACATCGTGATTGTTTTATCGAAAAACTCGAACCCGGCACCACTTTGTATAGATGTTCCGGTTCCCATTTTTCCAAGTTTTATGGATGTTCCGTCAAAGTATAATATTTTCTGGCTGCTATTACCATTGTAAATAGAATAGGATTCATTTGCTGTCATTGTGTTTGCCACAATATCAGATCCGGATATTTTTCCACCTTTCAGCGTAGCTCCTGTAATTGAACCGGATGCTGTAATGTCCTGCGCAAAGATTTCATCTATATCCATCCTGCCGCCGGATATAATTGTTTTTTTACCATCTTTGTTCTTAATCACAAGACTTTCGGTAATCAATTCCGTAACGCGATCAGTCAGAATAAAATTTGTACTGGATTCACCTGACTCAACAAGCCAGGTGAATTTTTCTGCGGTTTGACTGGCTGTGGTTTTTATATTGCTCACCTTTTCATCATTGGTGCCCATATAGGATTCAACTGTACTTTGGAACTGCCCGGCAGTTTGAATGTATTCAGATGTATTTGTCTTGAATTTTTTATACTCTTCCTGAGCCTTATCATAATCTGTTTTAAACTCTGAAAACTTAGAGCTTACACCGCTGGCCGTCTGCTCTACTTCTCCCAGTTTGGAATACATCGTAACGCGACCAGACTGCAGTTCTGTAATTTCGTCCTCGGATATTATAGCGGATATCTTTCCCTGCACTATGGAGAAATTTGTTTCATTTGCCTGAAACCTTTTTAGGATGGCATTCTTGGCAAATATGGATACTTCTTTTTCAAAGCGCACACTGCCTCCCTCCTTTTCTTTTTTGGAAAAATTCATAATAAAAGACACCGCTTGGGTGCCCTTTAGCATGAATTCTTCTTTTTATCCTACAAAATGGCAAGTCATTAAAATCTGTCATTATGAGCATAAGCGGAATTCAAATAAAAAACTCAGATCCAGGATTTGAATACTATTCTGATTCCATAAAAACTAATATCCCAGAAGGAACAACCATTGTAGCGGTAGTTCTGTGTGGAGGATTTAGTGCTGGAGTAATGGTTTCTTCTGTAAATAAGGATACTTTTACTTTATCATGTAACAATTCTGTTGTGTTGCCAACAAACAGGAGTGCCAGAATTTGGTATATTTAATTTTGAAAGAGGCAACAGGTACATCTTTTGGGCTAAGATTTATTTGCAAAATAAATAAAAAGTATTTAGTAAGTAATCATAACAATAGCGCCTCTATAACTTCCTTTTGTAAGGTTTTCAACGTTAGTTAAACATATTCCACCTGCTGCAACGCCATAATTATCTATAAAAAATATTTTTTTATCAAAACTGGAATTATCTAAAAAGGTAGCAGAAATACCATTTGTAATAGGTGACTTAATAGGAATATTGGTAACAAGTTTTGTTCGTGATGGAATATCACCAATTATCTTCAATGATACTTGCAATACTACAAGTTTTCCGATGGTGATGGTATATATATATATTTCACTGATATTCTGATGTTTATTAACTGACTCAGAATTATCGTTCAGTTTTGCTGAGTTGCCATTTAGCCTAAAGGTCTCTTCTCCTCTTTGATTTTCTCTCCTTATTCGCAAGCCCGCACTTTCCCAGGCCACCTTTTCAGCTGACCGATCAGCTTGCTTATTTCCGCCTGTTTTTTATGCTAATAAACGCATAAATGACGCTTTTACAGTTTCTTGTTTCACTACCACATACAACATTGTAGTATCCGGTTTGACGTGACCAGCATAAGCTTGTATTTCTTGCAGTGGTACTCCTCTCGCTCCTGCATCGGTGAGCAAGGTCCTTCTAAATTTATGTGGATGTGCATGAATTCCTGCAGCTTTGCCTAGTTTTTTCAACATATCTTGAATTGCTTTTACACCAAGTCTATTATAAGGTTTCCGTTCTCCTACAAATAAAGCAGGATTATCGTCTTTCCTACTTGTTAAATATTTTTTCAGATGATACATGCAACCTTCTGTTAAATATACTTTTCTTTCCTTCTTTCCCTTTTGTCCATAGATTATAATTTCTCTGTTGACAAAATCTACATCATTTCTGTTTATAGACACAATTTCGCCTATACGTCCAGCTGTACTATACATGAGTTCCATTAAAGCTACATCTCGTTCACTTTTTGCAATATCTTTCAAGTGTTCACGCTCCTCAGCAGTATATGGTTTCATAATCTTCTGTGGGACTTTTACTCTTTTTAATCTTCTTGTCGGATCCCGATTTATATACCCCTCGTCAGTTGCCCAGCCAAAAAAGCTACTTATATAATGTCGGAGTGTTTCCAAATACGCCAAAGAAATTTTTCTCTGTTCCTGATATATGGCCAAATAATATCTGAGATCATTAGTTGTGATCTCGTGAATCTTTTTGTTTATTCCTTCGAACAACATTGTTATACAGCGTCTGTACGCGATTAAAGTTGACTCTGCACAATTCTCTAATCGCTTACTAGCTATATACATCCGTAAAATTTTCTCCCAATGTCTCTCCGAAGTCACAAGTTGAGTACATTCTTCCTTAATTTCCATACCATGTAAATTAAGGGCTAATACATTTTCCAACATTCTGAGTTGTTCGTCATCCAAACTATCTTGCATTGCCATAATAACGCTTTGAATTAACTTTTCTACCATCCCTTTAATCCTCCTCTCTGATTCCATTATACATTTTTAAGAGCCAAAAAGGTCTAATTTCTTAGGATTCCTCTATCATACAAAATGGCAATAAAGCTCAAAAAGCTACATACGCTTTAAATGATAATATCAACGATATATTGGTATCTGGCAACTATTGCGAAATTATTCCAGCATGGGGAAATATTGGAGGTTTATACCCTTCTTGGGCTTGGGGTATAGTTCTAACGTCTAAAAATATTGCAAATTTTATTGGAGTCGCTACAGTAAGCAAAAAGCTTGCCGTTGCGCAATACAGTAATGGTGCTTGGACAAAAATTATGTAAATGATTATTTCTCTATCCAATTGCCCCATACATCACTTTCTTTTGACCTAAGAAATATTTTTTTATTAACAAGCGTCAAAAATTCTTACATCGCATATTTGGAACCATCAATATACATGGTTCTTAAAATACCATGTTCCCCTGGTGCTGGGCTATTTTGACAATTTCATTTAATTAGGATTGCTCTGGCATTTACTACGTTTGTATTATTCGTATCGATAGTACATGTGAAAGTTTTGGAATTGCTATCCCATTTAGCCTCGTTAGTTTTTGCATTGCTTGAGACAAATGACAGTATTTTCGAACTGTATTTAGAGCCATAAACAATCAATGCAATAGCGTACACAAAGGCAGAAATTTGATAAGTTAAGCAGATAAGACCATAGTCTGTATCACTGATTGAAAGTTTTGCATTTAATGTTTTATTTTCAATAGTGATTGTGACTGGTATCTCCATGAACAACTTGCCATTTAGCGCGTTAAGCGCCGCCGGAAGTGTCATTGTTCCGGCATCCAAAGCATAATTTTTTGATGTAATTTTATTCAGAATCGCATCTGCCAATTTATCGTAGTCAATCAGCTGTGGTTCTCCTGTGCCAACAAGGAGCAGCTGATCTGAGGTTTCTGGGGCTGTTTTGGTTGAAAGGGCATTTATTGCTTGATCTGCCATATTAGTTTTCCCTCCATATTGTTATTTGTTTTCCGGATCTTGTGGTAAGATATTTTCCGGATTTGGTTGTAAGGTTATATGTGTCGTAGGTTGTGAATCTGCCGGCGCAGGCGCCGCCGAATTCATAATCTTTGTTCTGAACTGTAATTTGATAGCCATATCCCAGATAGTATTCTCCTGATTCAGTCTTTCGCCTCCAGGTAAACCATTTGTCCGGATAGTTCTTTGTTACATCCTTTCCCTTTTGGTAGACTACCGCGTACAATGTCGTGGTGTCATTTCCGTTGTCCAAGTACCGAATGTTATACAGAAGCGTTCCGTCTGTTACACCTTGAAGTTCCGAATTTGTTTCCTGTAAAGATGCCTCAAAGCCTTTTACACTTGATTCTATCTTCGTTACTTTCTGCTGAGTTGTTGCAATGGCTTCCTTAGCCTGGTCTGCAGTCTTCTGAGCAGCGGCTATATCACTACTCAGACCTTCTGCATCTGCCAGAACAATAACTGTCTGGCTGTCCAGCTCCTGTGTACTGCTGCCTGCGGAGTATAATGTAGCGCGAATTGCTTTAATGTCAGAACTTGAAGGTGTATAAACCTTCTGCAATTCATCAGCAGTCGGCTGATATTTTACGGTATAATTTATGCCATCTGTGGACTCTTCCACTTTGTACCGCCCTGTATAGCTGTGTACTGTACCATTATCCAACTCCAGCGCGGAAAAAGTCACACTTGCCGGAATCAATGTTTTTCCATCTTTTTGCTTACGGATAGCAAGAACAGACGCCCGCAGATTGTAGTTAATACCAATCTTTCCGTCTTTCGCTTTGCTGATGGAAAATCTCTTTTTGATGCGTGAGCCACCGCATATTGCAGTAAGGTAAGCACCGGATCGGGTAGTCAGTCGCAAACCTGACCGGGTAGTTAAATATCTTTCACCGGAGCCATACACTGCTTCTATATCAACATATCCATCATCCGTGGACATTGATTTTACATAATATGTTCTAAGCTTCGCATTCCAGTTACCGGAAACTCCTTCTGATACCGCCACTTCAAAAACCGCATCATATGATACATCCGTATCTCCTAAATACACCGTCATCCTTGTATAGCAATCGCTGTAATCTCCCCCGGATCCATCCGTGTTGGTATGAACCACATGGGAATCATTATCCAGGGAAGCTCCAAGAGCATCCAGAGTAGAGATACCTGATAATACTGAAAGCGCCTGCTGTGCGGTATCCGCTGCTGCAGATGCAGTACTGTTTGCAGCCGCTGCTGTCTTTTTGGCTTCTGAGGCGCTCTTATCAATAACTGTAATATTCTGATCCAGCCTGGTATACATCTGGTTCAAAGATTGTCCGGATTCATCCATCCAGATCCGGCTGCTCTTAATAGTTGAATCACTTCCATTAATTGCCGATACCACAGACGGAATATCAAGCTTTGTGCCGGCAATGGCTGCATCATCGGATACCATCTTATTTACGATCAAACCGTCAGCAATGGCTTTTTCCTTGATTCCGGTTGAATCAATAAGTACACCAGTACCAGTCTCATCAAATAAAGAAAATGTAAAATTCTTCCTGACATCCTGACCAATCTGAATACGAACATTTCCGTTTTTGTCACTCCACTGCGCTGTGGGACCTTTGATCAGAAGTCCTCCATCTGGATCCATTATGGTGAATTTGCTTGTAAGGATTGTTCCAGCCTGTAAATCTCCCACAGAAACATATTGAATTACTGCATTTTTAATTAAAGCTTCTTCCAATACTGCATTCTGTGATGTGAGGTGAATATTCTGTAGTTCTCCGATACCGGCAGCTCCGGAAAGAAGATTCTTGATGTTTCCGTATAATACATCCAGATTTTTTACTTTTTCCTGTTCCACTTCCAGCTTTTTTATTGTTGCATATTTTAAATCAGCGTCTTCCGCTTTAATGTAGTTGGTTTCAATTTGTCCAACAGATACTTTTAACTCAGACAGATCTCCATTCAGAGTATTATATAGTCCCTGAAGATTTCCAACCGCACCACTTCCGGATACCCCCTCTTCAAAATGCAAAATATCCGATACATTGATCGTTCCTGTGTACCGTCCATCATCACTGATTACAGTATTGATAATCTCCTGTGCCGCCTGGAGCTTTTCCCTGGCTTCTTCGAAAGACGGAAGCTTATTCGCCAGTTCACACTCATCTTTCGTATGATTCTGCGGATACTGTGTAAGCTTGATGATCCGCTGTTTTTCACGTATCCCGGTAGCGGCATCAATCAATGTGATTGTATCTCCCAGAGAAAAAGAGAATCCACTGTATCCAGCTTTCTGTTTCGCCAGATTGATAATATCAGCGCTGTAAGATACTTCCGGCTTAGACAGATCCTTCAGTTTCGCTTCTGCATCTTCCTTCAATGCTGCAGCATCCGTATAGGATTCATCCTTCCAGATGTATGTCTTAACTTTTTTCGTGTACTGGTAATTTTCCAGATAGTTCTTTCCATCATTTACCGATTCAACAGTAAGTCCGTCCTGTCCAATTGGAATAATTCTTGTGTAATAATCGTAGGAACTGCCTTTTCTCTGCAGCCTTTTAAGATTAAGCCCGGTAAGGAAAAAGGTTCCCTTATCCTGTCCAACCTGCTCATAAAATGATACCGTCTTTTTCTTGGTGTCATAAACAACTTCACACATGAATGCGGTGCACAGCTTCTGGATTACTCCAAGCGTATTCGTCTGCAGGATACCTGCATTTCTTTTCTTTGTCACCGTGCATTCACCCACTGTCCAGCCGGATCCAGCCAGGGCAAGTTTGGCCGCGTCTGAAATTGTGGAATCTGCAATGCTGAAAGAGCTCCATGGTTTAGCTTCCAGTTCTTCCAGGTTTAGTACCGCTACAAAAGAAAGAAATCCATCTGTACTCACGCCTTTTTCTTTTACTACATATTCATCATCCTGAGTCTCAATATAGAATTCCTCACAGATTTCATGATGGCGAGCCATGTATGTAAAAGAGAGCGTCCGGTCACCAGTAGTAACGTCGCCCTCAATCTTTAAGTCCTTGTATTTAACAATATGCCCTATGGCATTGTGGTTCGTATCGTAGATCTTAAGCATAGGGCCTCCTTCTTTTAATCTTCAGAAATCATAAAAATAAACGGTTCCAACTCTGCGCTGGTCAGATCCAGCCCTTCAAATAATGATAATGGCACTTTTTTAGGCTCAAAATCGGTTTCCTGGATTGCCAGCTCATTAAGTTTTCTTTGATACTCCTCCATACTTTTACCTGGACGGAGACTTATGCTTATATCCTGCACAGGTCGTTTTTCTGCCTCTGCAGCTTTTTGCTCTTCCTCCCAGGCTTTCCGTTCTGCGGCTGTGTCTCTGTACTCTTCAATGATTGATTTCTTCGTTTCCTCATATGGCTGCAATGCCTGAACAATTGCTGCTTTATTTTTATTAATTGAAAAAGCAAGCTGAATTTTTCCGGAAAGAATCTTCTTCCCTGATTCTTCAAATTTCTTTTGTTCTTTATTTTCTAATTGCTTCTTTTCTCTTTCAAGTTCTTTTAAGCTCTTTTTAGGTGTTGGCATTTCTTCAGGCATCATTCCACCTATATCTGCAATTGCTTTTCTAACTTTTTTGCCAACTTCATAATGTACATCTTTTGCTTTTTTTTCACTTTGTACATTATCTTTTAAAAGCCTTTGTTTAGTTTGATTTATTCTAAATAAATTAGCAACCAACTCATCTTCATTCATATTATCTAAAATATCTTCTCTATAACGTAATTTTTCTCTTTTAAAAATATCATCCGCAGTTTCTCCATTATATAATCATTTATATCCTGCATTATGAAATTCAGTCATATTTTTAACGCCAGCAGAATATGCAACTTTTTGTAATGTATAATTTCCTTGTTTTGTTAATTTTCTTTGATAAAATTTTTTTCATCATCTGATAAAGAATCATATTCTTGTTCTGTTATTTCTTGTTTTCTTGTTTGAATAGCAAAATAGGTTTGTCCTAAAGCAACAACTTCTTTACTTGGATTTGCATTTTGCACTATCAAATAACATATATATTTTGAAAGCTTATAGTCTTTAATAATTTCTTCTTTACCTTTTCCAGTTTTTATTGGCTTGTTGACTTCAACAACCCAATCTTCTTCACTTGAGACACTATTATTTGCTGATAAAACCGCTTTGTCTATTACTTTTTGAAAATTTCTCCAGTCTTTGTATTCTAATACTTTTTGCAATTCACGTGCAAACCAAAATTCATGTCCATAATCATCAATATGCTTTATATTTTCAAAAGTGTTCTCAGTATATTTATTACTAATTTTCTTCATTGTCATCTCCTCCTTCCACCATATCTTTTTTATCCATTATTACCACTTCCATTTTCTATAATTTTTGCTTCATTTAAAATAATTATAACTGTATTGTATAATCTACAATACAGTTTTATATATTTTATAATCCAGTTCTATAGTTATTTTTGTCTGCTCTTTCGTCAAGTTGTCTATCATAATCTTTGTTTTTATAAAACCAATCTGTTTTCTTATCTGTTGGGTTTAGCTTTCTATTTTTATCTAATAATACATCTATTAATGCAATAAGTGGTATTAATATTCCTATTGCATCAAAGAATAGATTTGTGTAAATCTGTATAGCTCCTTGACCATCTATTATAGCACTTACTCCACTTAGTACATCTGAACCAAAATACAATAAATATGCTAAAAAATAGATTAATGTTGTTAATAAATTTCTTTTAAATATAAAACAAATGCATATAAAAGTTACAAATAGAAGTACAATTTCCATTGTCATATCTATTGGCTGTATTATAAATTCCATTCCCATAGAATATGTGAAAGTAACAACTATTCTAAATGCCCAATACATAAGTGCAAAAAATGCAATTAACCAACTTGAAAGATTTTTCATTTGTAATTCCTCCTCACTATAAACATACTTAAATTATAACATAACTTTTTATAAATGAATACTATTTAATAAAAAATATAATAATATTTAAACATAAAAAATGGGAGGTATTTTCTACTTTTTTAAGTAGCTTTTATTTACCTCCCATTTTTCTGTAATCTAATGCAGTGCATAGATTACAACTAAAGTTTGTTCTCCTTATACAATTTTAATTTCTACAAGCTTAGAAGCTTTACATTCTTTCATCGTCTTGTCACGATAAATGCTAACTTCTATTTCTTCATCATCCTTTTTACGTCGAATAACTGCTTTTTTGCTATCCACATAAAAATCTAGGGAACCATCTCTTAAAATGTCCTCATTTTTCTTTCTAAGTCTTCCAAGCCTTGAGTAATGTTCCAACATATCTTCATTGACGTTGTCCCAAGGATATGGCTTTCTGTTCCATGGGTCTTTGTATCCAGTAAGCCCCACCTCAGTTCCATAATAGATAATTGGGTTTCCAGGCATCACATATTGTATAAGTGAAGCCATTTTCGATAGCTCGTAAGCTCTGCTTAAATCAAACTTACCGTCGTTTTCCGCTTCAAACTTTCTAAATGCATATGTGTCACACTGTCCATTTGGAAGCATAAACCTATCTTCCATCCTCCAAAGTCGTCCCTTAAATGGGTCTTGTTGCATCCCTGGTGCTACAAGTAAATTTGCTAAACGAGGATTGTCATGACTATCCAAGAAATTCCAAAGTACATCTTGCACTTGTCTCGGATACTTTGCAAGTTCTTTTACTGTGTATTCGAAATGCATATAGTTTCCATACCTAAGCCATCTGCAAATGGCATCACCTAGAGGATAGTTCATTACACTATGAGCTTCTCCATCAAAAATCTGGCGATTGCCATTTTCGGTAGCTAAGTCCCACATCTCGCTAACAATAAGCACATCTGGATTTATGGACTTCGCTTTGTCCATTATCTTGTACATAAGCTCACGCGGAAGATGTTCTCCTAAGTCAAGTCTTATACCATCAGCTCCTGCTTTAAGGTATGTTTCCACTACACTTAAAACATATTCTTGGTACTCATGATTTAACTTATTGCACTGAGGCATTTCTTTAATACCATACCAAAAAATTGGTTCTCCATTTTTCCCCCACTCAAACCAGTTGTGATAGTGGGAATTTGGATTATTAAGTGCTTCCTGAAAGATTTTACTGTATGCTCCCATATGATTAAACACCAAATCTTGGCATACAAGCATTTTAAGACTATGTGCTTTATCACACATTCTTTTATAGTCTTCCCAAGACCCTATCCATGGGTCAATAACATGTTGGTCATCTACATCGTAATGGTGTGATGATGGAGTTTTGGATATTGGACTTATATACAGAAGGTCCACTCCAAAAAGCATCTTTAAATAAGACAGTCTCCGAGTTATTCCTTGTAAGTCACCTCCGTAGAAATAATTATTGGGATATTCCCCTTTTTCGTTTGGCCACCAATTAGGTACCGAATCTTCCCAATCCTTTAGAATTCTTCCTTCTACAGGATTAAGAGGAGATTCATTTCCACGGCAAAATCGGTCTACAAAAATAAAGTAGCCTATTCTACCTTTAAATTGCTCTGGAGTACAAAGCATTTTTATTTCCTCCTTTAATTAAATATTTGGAAATGTTAATAACTTTTAATTGACTCATTGCCAATTATTTATATTCTAATTTGTTTATTTATTTCTGTCAAGCAAAAAGGTTAAATAAAACTCTTATAATTTTTCAGATTTACTTGTATTTATTTTTATTAATTTAAATAGTTCTACCACTATTAATGGCATTAACGATAATACTACAATTTCTAGTATATTTCCAACTGGTAATACTGGAATACTAAATACATGTCTTAATGCTGGAATTAATAATATTCCTAACATTAATGCTGCTGATGCAAGTACAGCTAAAATTAATTGTTTGTTGCTAAATATTCCTGTTTTAAATATAGATGTTTTATTATCTCTAACATTAAATACATGTACAAGTTGTGAAAATGCTAGTACACAAAATGCCATTGTTTGACCTATTTCTACTTTTATTTCTTCGTTTGTAAGTTCTTCTATTACAGGTAAATTTTCATCTGGTGTAGCTAGTCCTACTATAAATGCTACAATCGTAATTACTCCTATTAGTATTCCTTGGTAAACAATTCTCCATATCATACCTTTTGTAAATACACTTTTATTTTTGTTTGGTTTTCTATCCATTACATCTTTTTGTGGTGGATCAACTGCTAATGCTAGAGCTGGGAGTGAATCTGTAACTAAGTTTATCCATAATATGTGTATTGGAAGTAATGGAACAATTAAGTTAATATCTATTCCAAATAAATTTCCTAATAATGGTGTTATTAAAATTGCTACAAATAGTGTTATAACTTCTCCTACGTTACTTGATAATAAAAATTGTATTGCTTTTAAGATGTTATCATAAATTCTTCTTCCTTCTTCAACAGATGAAACAATTGTTGCAAAATTATCATCTGTAAGTATTACATCTGCCGCTTCTTTAGACACGTCTGTACCTACAATTCCCATTGCACATCCTATATCTGCTGTTTTAAGTGCTGGTGCATCGTTTACACCATCTCCTGTCATTGCTACTATTTCTCCATTTGCTTGCCATGCTTTTACTATTCTTACTTTATGCTCAGGAGAAACTCTTGCATAAACACTATATTTTCTTATATTTTTAGTTAAGTCTTCATCAGACATTTTCTCAAGTTCTGCACCTGTTAAAGCTTCTTCTTCACTTTGTAATATACCAAGACTCTTAGCAATTGCAATTGCTGTAATTTTATGGTCACCTGTAATCATTACAGTTTTTATTCCTGCTTTTTCACATTTATCTACAGCGTCTTTTACTTCTAGTCTTGGAGGATCTATCATTCCAACCATACCAACATAAATTAAATCTTGCTCTATATTTTTCATTTCTTCATCTGTTGGCTCGTGGTCTATCTCTTTATAAGCCATTGATAAAACTCTTAATGCGTCTTTTGCCATATCTTCATTATTTTTTGTAATAACTTTTTTATAATTTTCTAAGTCGTTCCTTTCTTCTCCATCGTACAAATATTTATTACACTTTGCTAAAAGCTCATCTACTCCGCCTTTAGTTAAAACTACATATTTATTATTTATTTTATTTACTGTTGTCATTAATTTTCTATCTGAATCAAAAGGAATTTCTTTAATTCTTGGATTTTTATCATATATATTTTTTTCAAATTGTAAATTAAATCCCATATCAACTAATGCTGTTTCTGTTGGGTCACCTGTTAATTCATTATTTGCAGATATTTTTGTATCATTACACAACATACTAATGTATACTAGTTTTTCCAAATTCGTATCTATATTTTGTTTAACTTCTTCTGCATCTAATAATTTTCCATTATAAAATATTTTTTCTACAGTCATTTTATTTTGAGTTAATGTTCCTGTTTTATCTGAACATATAACAGTTGTGCTTCCTAAAGTTTCTACTGCTGGAAGTTTTTTAACAATAGCATGTCTTTTTACCATCCTTTGTACTCCAATTGCCAAAACAATTGTAGATACTGCTGCTAATCCCTCTGGAATTACTGCCACAGCTAAGCTTACAGCTGTCATAAACATTTCTATTGGATCTTTTCCATATAATAAACCAATTACAAATATTATTGCACAAATTACTAAAGCTGCAATTCCAAGTGTTTTTCCTAATTTATTTAGTTTTTCTTGAAGTGGAGTTTGCGTTTCTTCTGCACTATTTATTATTCCTGCAATTTTTCCAACTTCTGTATTCATTCCTGTCTCAACTACAATACCTTTTCCCCTACCATATGTAATTAAGCTAGAAGAAAATAGCATATTTTCTCTATCTCCTAAGTCTACTTCTTCCTGTTCTATTGTATTTGCACTTTTTTCTACTGGTACAGATTCACCTGTTAACGATGCTTCCTGTGACTTTAAATTTACTGCTTCAATAATTCTTAAATCTGCTGGAACATAGTCTCCAGTATCTAATACAACAATATCTCCTGGGACCAATTCTTTTGCTGGAATAACTTCCATTTTCCCATTTCTAATAACTTTACTTACATGGGCACTTAATTTTTGTAAAGCTTCTAACGATTTTTCTGCTTTATTTTCTTGTATTACACCTATTACAGCATTTAAAATTACAACTATAAGAATTATTATAGAATCTGTAATTCCTTCACCTTCTATATAGCCAACTACTCCAGAAATAATTGCTGCAATAATTAAAACAATTATCATAAAGTCTTTAAATTGCTCTAAGAATTTTACAAATGTACTTTTCTTCTTTTTTGTCTGTAATTCATTTGTTCCATATTTTTGTCTATTTTCATTTACTTGTTCATTAGACAATCCATTTTCTTCGTCTAATTTAAAATATTCTTTGGTTTCATCTACAGACTTATGAAACCATAAATTTTGCTTTTCTTCCAAAACGTATCTCTCCTTTTCCTATATTTTGTCTTTTTTAAGTAAAAATTATTCTATAGTTTCGCATTTAAACTATTATACTTTATATCATTAAATATAACAATATCAAAAAAGACTTTTAAAGAAAATCTTTAAAAGTCTTGCTTACCACATGGGTTACTAACCAGTTTTTACGAGATTGTTGATTAGTAGTTTAAAAGCTACTCCCTTTTTAGTATTAAGTATTTTATCATTTAGTATATTTTATTTCAAGTATATTTTTACATTTCTATTAAAATTATTTTACTTTACAGAATTTCTTTTTACCTTTCATTTTGCAAAATTATATTTTAAATAATAGTAAAATTTTTTTAAACTGCTATATTAAAATTTTATTAAACTATAGATTATTATTATATTTCATGTTATAATTTTCTCGTTATTATAAAATTAAAGGAGAATTAAAATGCAAGAATTTATTTTAACGGTAATGGAACAGTTTGGTTATTTAGGAGTATTTCTTTTAATAGCAATTGAAAATATATTTCCACCAATACCCTCAGAAGTTATTTTACTTTTTGGTGGATTTATGACAACATATACCAATCTTAGTATTCCTCTTATGGTTATAGCTGCAACTTTAGGTTCTTTATTAGGTGCTATCGTATTATATTATATTGGTAAAATATTAAATAAAGAGCGTCTTAAAAAAATTGTGTCTGGTAAAATAGGTAAAGTTTTAAGAATAAAATATGAAGATATAGACAAAGCAGATGCATGGTTTGATAACAAGGGAAATAAAACTGTATTTTTCTGTAGATTTATTCCTATTGTTAGAAGTTTAATATCTATTCCTGCTGGTATGAGTGAAATGCCTATGGGAAAATTTTTAATATATACCATAACAGGTTCTACTATTTGGAATACAGTTTTAATTGTAATTGGTAGCATAGTTGGTGAAAATTGGACAAACATTCTTGGCATATTTGATAATTATTCACATATTGTTCTTATATTACTTATTATTGCTTTTGTTGTATTTGTATTTTTATTTTACCGCAACAAAATGAAGAAAAAAGACACTTCTGAAGAAACTAAAGAACCACAAGAAAATGTAGAAAAAATTAATGTAGAAAAATCAATTTCAAATGATTCTGTTAAATCTGAAGAAATTAATACTGATACTAATTCGGAGACATCAATTAGTGAAGATAAGAAAGAATAAATTTAAGAAAGAAAGTAATAAGAGTAACTTCAAAACTGAAGTTACTCTTATTTAATAACAATTTGTGGATTAATTTCAGAAGTTATTTGTAAAAAAAGTTATTATTCTTTTATTGTTTCTCCCATATTTTACTCAAAAAAATAATTCAATTAATTAACTGTTTTAATTATATATTAAAATTAAAAATATTTATTAATATAGGTTGTATTTAAAACTAATGTTTGGTATAATGAACCTAGTTATAAATTTAAAATAATCTAAGGAAGTGGTGTTATTGGAAGAAAACAATATTATTACAGAAAACAGAACTGAATATATAAATACTGTTGCTCACAAACAAATAGCATTAAATCAACTAGACTCATTATTAACCTATCATATAAATAATAACAATCTGAAAAAAGCTAATTTACTTTCATATTAGTTTGAGGATTTTGTAAAATATAATTTAGCTGAAGAAACATTTAATCCTAGATTTTTGAAAAAATATAAGCGTGGTAGTATAATAAAAGCAAATTTAGGTTTTAATGTAGGAAATGAGGAAGGTGGACTGCATTACTGTATTGTTTTAGATAAAACTAACGCGTTATCCTCAGGTACTCTAACTGTTATTCCATTAACATCTATAAAAGAAAATAAAAAGTATAATAGTTCTACACTTAATTTAGGAAATGAAATTTATTTTAATTTAAGAAAAATATGTGATGATATGTCTCAAAAATTATCAAAAGAATATGAAGATATCTGGAAATTACCTGCTGAAAATGTAGAACAATTTAATACTGATTTTAAATATATAAAAAAAGTGGAAAAAGAAATTTCAAAAATGAAAAAAGGAAGTATCGCTCTAATATCTCAAATTACTACAATTAGCAAGCAAAGAATATATGACCCAAAAGTATCTTCCGATATTCTTGCTAATTTAAGAGTTTCAGATAGTACTTTAAATTTAATAGATGCAAAAATAAAAGAACTTTTTTTAAAATAATTTGCATAATATTTGACAAATATTCATAAAATATATTATAATAAAGTTACAACTCAGCAGTGCAATATCTTTGATATTAGTACCTGCAGTATAGAAGACTTTATGAGTGGTTCATTGCAACCACTCTTTAATTTTTATTAATTTAATAATATTACTTACCGTTCATATTCATTTACAAAATTAAAAAGTCACTTTTACAGTTGATTTATCAATACTTTCGCCCAAGTGCGATTATTTTCATTATTGGAGCGGGTAGCGAGAATCGAACTCGCGCAACCAGGTCGGAAGCATGGCATTCTACCACTAAATTATACCCGCGTATATATATTTTAACTTAAAACTTAAAAAAAATCAACATCACCAAATTAATGCACAGGAAAATTTTATGAAATAGTGTTTATTTTTTTAATTATTACATTATTGTTTTCTATACATCCA
>ENA-OPBG01001481-OPBG01001481.1-human-gut-metagenome-genome-assembly--contig:-NODE-1481-length-15951-cov-2.007486_pt1 | contig 15951 bp, 14 predicted proteins | sample MGYA00241065_ERZ501446 | MGnify/ENA primary metagenome ERZ501446 (study PRJEB25962, sample SAMEA2042632) | human gut metagenome | biome: human gut; feature: human-associated habitat; material: faeces...
GGCGAGCTGCCGAGCAGGGCTGAGTATGAGCAGTTCTGTGCGGACATCAATCACAAGACGATGGTTGGCGAAGACTTCCGTACCTTCATGGGTTCGTTCCCGCGCTCCGCTCACCCGATGAGCGTGCTTGCCTCCGCCATCAATGCGCTGGCCACGTTCTACCCGGACACCACCGATATTTCTGACAACGACCAGCTTGATGAGGCCGCCAAGATCATCATGGCCAAGGCCCGTACGATTGTGTCGTACATCTTCCGCCGTCGTCGCGATGAGCCGATGCTGTACCCCGATTACGCGCGCGGCTATGTGGACGACTTCCTGCGCATGTGCTTCGCTGTGCCGTACGAGCCGTTTGAATCCGACCCGCTCTATGTGCATGCTTTGGGTCGTTTGTTGATTATTCATGCCGACCATGAGCAGAACTGCTCGACCTCGGTGGTGCGTATCGCCGGTTCCGCCCACGCCAACCTGTATTCGGCGGTGGCCGCTGGCGTCAATGCGCTGTCTGGTCCGTTGCATGGTGGTGCGAATGAGGCCGTACTGCGCCAATTGAAGGCGATTCGTGATTCCGGCAAGTCTGTGGCCGAGTTCGTGCGTGATGCCAAGGAGAATGGCCAGAAGATTTCTGGCCTTGGCCACCGTGTATACAAGTCGTATGATCCGCGCGCGGCGATTGCCAGGAAGTATCTGGAAAAGATCATGGAGCGCGAAGATACGCAGAAGCTGCCGTCTGACGAGCGCGCGCTGTTCGCCGTGGCCACCGAGCTTGAAGATATTGCGCTGAATGACGAATATTTCGTATCGCGCAACCTGTATCCGAACGTCGACTTCTACACGGGCTTGATTTATCGGGCGATCGGCTTCGATCCGGCCATGTTCACCACGCTGTTCGCGCTGGGCCGCATTCCCGGTTGGATTGCGCAGTACCGTGAGATGTTGGCCGACCCGAATACCAAGATCGGCCGCCCGCGCCAGGTCTACACCGGTCCGGTCGAGCGCGATTTCGTGCCGATGGACGAGCGGTGATTGTTGGTTTGAGAAAGCGCTTCGCTGGAGATTCCAGTGAGGCGCTTTCTATATGTACAGCGCAAACCAGCTATGCTGCGACGGCTGCATAAGAACTAGCAGGGCTAGTTCTGAAATTGAAATAATGTGTGCGGTATCGAGGCGCACCGAGGGAAGGCGTACGAAGGTACGTCGACCGAGGGGCAACGAAGATAACGCTCCATTATTTCAATTTCAGTTCTTGTGCAGCTTGGCGTTGAGCTCAATTCCCACCTTGCGGTAGCGGGCTTCGATGCGGCCGTTCACCGAGTTGCGGATAAACAGAATGTTGTCTTTGCCGGAGAGCTCAGCACCCTTGACCACTTCCAGCGGTTCGCCAGCGGCGGCCTTGGCCTTGTCCCAGATGGTGATCTTAGTGCCGGCGGTGATGTACAGACCGGCTTCGACGGTGCAGTTATCGCCCAGAGAGATGCCGATACCGGCGTTGGCGCCGAGCAGCGAGTGCTCGCCGATGGAATTGCGCAGCTTGCCGCCACCGGACAAGGTGCCCATGATGGAGGCACCGCCGCCGATGTCGGAACCGTCACCCACGACCACGCCTTGCGAAACACGGCCTTCGACCATGGAGACGCCGAGCGTGCCGGCATTGAAGTTCACGAATCCGGCGTGCATCACGGTGGTGCCGGAAGACAAGTAAGCGCCGAGGCGCACGCGGTCGGCGTCGCCGAGGCGCACGCCGGTGGGCACTACGTAATCGATCATGCGCGGGAACTTATCCACACCGAACACGTTGACAGTGGCGGCAGGAGCTGCGGCAGGCAGTCCGGCCTGGGAGGCGAAAGCGAGAGCGGCTTCGGTGGAGGCGCGTTCGTCGGCCTTGCGCAGCGTGAAGTCTTCAACGGCGAAGGGGCCGTAGTTGGTCCACACCACATTGGCGAGCTGGGCGAAGATGCCGTCGAGGTTCAGCGTGTTCGGCTTGGCCATGCGCATGCTCATCAAATGGAGCTTCAGGTAAGCGTCCGCGGCATTACTGATCGGCTCGTCCAACTGGCTGACGACGAATACCGGCACGCGGCGAATGCCACGGGCGTCGGCCTCATCGTGAGCCAAAGTACCGAAATTGTGGTTCGGGCGATCGGACTCGGCCGGTGCCTCACCGAGATTCAGTTCGGGGTACCAGACGTCCAGGGTGGTGCCGGCGGCGTCTACGCTGGCCAGACCCCAGCCCCATGCGGTACGCTCTTCGCTCATAGTTGCTCCTTATTGTTGTACGCGCTAGTGCACGCTTGTGGACGCGCGATGCGATTAATGATTCCCACCTTAGCCTTATGTGCGCCTAGGTGAGGGACGATGCCCGCGAAATGGCTTGAAATCGTATTTCCCGGTAAAAAATTACCGAGTGTGATTGGCGATGGGATGATAGGTTCTCCGGTGAAATTCGCTGGTGAACAACTCGACAAGGAGGTGTGCGATGTGATGTTGCATCATTCGGGAGCATAGGCTGTGGCCATGCGACGCCCGGCATCATAGAGTTTGCGCTTGAGCGAATCGGGCTCAAGAATCACTACGCGGCCATCCCAGGAATACTGCAATGCCCACCAGAACACAGCGCGTTCGGGAGCATCGACGATGACTTCGAACTGTGTGCCGTCCGGTGAATGTTTGATTTGAGGGTCGTCGAACCATTCGAACACGTTGTTGAGCATGGATTCGTCTCGTACGGCCATGCGGATGCGAATCGGGGCATCGGCTACGGGGTATGGACGGTGGCGCATGAAGTTCACTGCGTCAAAATCAGCTGGTGCTGGTTTTTCCAGTGGCACTGTGCCGTTCCTGCCTTTGGCGCTGACGTTGGCGATTCGGTTGACCACGAAAATGCGGAGGTTGTCTTCGCCATGCAGGTGGCAGATGAGGTAATAGCGTCCGTTCTTGTACACCATCTGGTAAGGGTCGGCGGTGTAGGTAATTCGGCCTGCACCCGTACGGCTTTTATGCGGTATCAAGGTGCCATCCGGTCCGTAATCACGGTATTGGAAGGTTACGCCGTGGCCTTCTTCGATGGCTTGATTCAGCTGGTCGATAGTGGATAGGAACTCACCGTTGATATGCGTGTAGGTGGCCACATGGTCCAGGTAGCCTACTGCCTGCCCGGCGGCGCCTGCGAGCTCGCGGATTTTACCGATGAGGTCGTCCATGGTGTCGAGGCTGATGCGAGATAGGGTAAGACTGTCTAGTAGCAGTCGCATTTCGGCAGTGGACAGGAATGCATCAAGATACCAGCCGGGTTGTGGATTCTTGCATTCGATGCCGGCAAGGTCGCTTTCGGTGAGATGCCCGATATGTCTGCCGAGAAATTCCGTGGAGGTCAGCTTTTTGAGCTGGTTTCGTATGGTCTTCTCGGTCGGCAGCTCGCTTGGATCTTCCAGCTGGTGTTTACGGGCAAGCTCATCGAGTATTTGCCGCACGGTCAGGCCATGCCCAAAGTAACTGTGACGCCACAGCACCTCGAAGATTTCGAGGGTGGTGTTCCCTGCATAGGATTTGCGTTGCGCCGGCTTGTCTGCATCCATACATTAAGGCTACCGCGCGCTTCGTCTAGGATGGAAACGTTGGGTTGAAATACATTCGCTGGAAAGGAGGCTCGCCCATGAGCAAAGGGTATGGTGTGTTTGGCCATGTTCCCGATAATGCGGATGACGATGGCCTCCTGCCTTATGAGGATGATGATTCCGGCGTTTCCTGGGGCCATGCGTTGCGTCGTCGCAATCCTTGGAAAAGAGGAGACGACGAAGATGCCGATTACGACGACGGTCGGTATGACATAGATGACACTGATGACACTAATGGGGGCAGGGGCATCTATGCCGGTAAAAGCGGCGGAGTAGGCGGCATTTCTGGTGAGACGGGTGGAATACTTGGTAGCTCAGGCGCGGCCGGCAGCAGAGACGTAACGTTTGGTGGAACGGACAGTTTGTCCGCCGCCGATGCGGTGATGCCCTATCGTTTCAGGCAAGGACGTTCCGTATGGTTCGACGATGAGGACGAAGGCCATTTCGCCGGGTCTGCGAAGCGTGCCGAAGCCCATGCCGTCCCTATCCTTGCGTTACGCAACGATGTGGAATCGTCATCGTCGAATGCCGTGCTCGCTCGTGCCCGTAGCATTGCGCGCAAAGCGGCCACCATGGTTATCAATCCGGTATACAGCGAAAATCATCGAACCGGGTATGCCGAGCTTGACGGTATTCTACGTGGCACCACCAGCCCATCGAGTAGGTATCGTACCAGCGTGCAATTCGACCTCGATACGGGAGAAGCCGTCGGTGGCAAGTGCTCATGCCCGGCTTACGGCCGTGGCTATGGCATGTGCAAGCACATGATTGCGCTCGCCTTCATATTCTGCGATGATCCGCAGCGTTTTGAAGGCTACCGTGCCGGGGCCGCACGACCGTCTCGGACGCTGATTGACTATATGGAGCACGCCGATAGGCAAGACGCTCAAGCCAAAATTCGTCGTCGCAATGCGGTTATGCGTCGGTTTGATGCCACGCAAGGGAAAAACGGTGCAAATGCTCGGCGTACAAAAAGCGGATACGGCTCTCGTGCCGGCACCCGAGGCGGCGGGTATCAGGGTGACAGCGAGACTGTGGGCTTGGGGCAGGTGCAGCTTGTCCCGATATTGAGTTTCATCGACGGCGTGTGGAGCGTGGAGTTCAAGATCGGCTCGGCTTCCAATGGGTCCAGCTATGTGCTGAAATCGATTCCGCAATTTGTGCTTGCCATGGCGAACGGCGACTATGCGGATTATGGGCAGAAGCTTGCCTTTATTCATACGCCGGATATGCTCGATGATGATTCGCGCCCCCTGCTGGACGTCCTTGATGATGCGATGGCCGTGCGTCGTGCGGCCGAGCAGCAGGACAGGTATTACGGGCATATCGCCATCGACCGTCATCTGACGCTTTCAGCACCGGAAGTGGCCCGGTTGCTGTCCGTACGTGAGGGCAGAGGCGTACAGCTCGTGCTGAACACATGGTTCTCCGGGCAGCCTGCATCGGTGCCAGTTGATGGTGGCGAGCCAGATTTTCTCATGCGCATTGCGCGGCGTGATTTCAATACGTATGGTCCGGATGCCGGATACCTGCTTACCGGAGTGCCAGCGGTGGAAACCGTGATTGACGGCGGCAAGAATGTATGGCTGTTGCTCGCCTCCACTAATCCGGCCGGTGCGGTATCCGCCATGGTGGCGGGCTCTCAGCGTAAAAGCGCAGCAGGATGCCGATTCGTCCGTTGCCCGAAACGATTGATTCCGTTGCGAGGACTATTGGGAGACCTGTTTGAACCCGATGGCGAGGGACAGGTCATTGCCGGCGATGACATCGCCCTATTCGCACGCACGCTATTGCCTCAGCTGGTTGGTGCCGGACTGTTGGAGGCCAGTGAGATTCCTCGCGAGCTGGCTGAATTAAGTCCTACGGAATGCAGCCTCCAGTTTTATCTGGATCGTGATGAGCATGGTGTGCAATGCGAGGTCAAGGCACGCTACGGCGATGCCATTGTCCCGTTGCTACCCGATGGCCCGACGGTGCATGCTGAGGGCGAGCGTTCCATCCCCTTGTCTCGGGGCGTGATTGGGCGTGATTTCGACGCTGAGCATCTTGCGATTGATGTAGTGCGTGAATTCTTTACCATGCCTGACCAGCGCAAGCGCGTTGCGGCCGCCACTCATCAGACGGTGAATGGGTTCCGAACGCCGGCCGCGCGAAAGGCCACCAAAAAATTCGTGTCTGATGCGGCCACTATCGATCGCGATGACACCACGCAGATCGTTCGTCTCTTTGACGAGGGATTGCCGGCACTAAAGGAAGTGGGGGAGGTCTTCACCACACCGGCTTTTGACCGGCTGATCGCGCCCAAGCCACCAAGCGTCAAAGTCGGATTGTCCATCAAAGGCAACTTGGTGGAGATATCACCCCTCGCTGATGAAGTGCCGCCGGACGAAGTGGGTGCCTTGCTATCTTCGTACCGTCGGCGTCAACGATTCCATCAGTTGAAGGACGGCACGCTTGTCAAACTCAGCGGCGCGAATCTCAGCACGTTGGACCGATTGGCCAGCGACCTCGATCTGAGCGAGCAGCAGCTCAACTCCGGACTGATCGAGTTGCCGGGCGGTCGAGCATTCCTACTGGATGGTGAGCTGCCGGATGACGGCTCCGATGTAGTCAAGGACGCTTCGTTCACCGAATACATCGACGATCTCAAGATCATCGACCCTAAGTCGTATGAAGTGCCGGATAGTCTCAAGCATATTCTGCGCCCTTATCAGGTCGAAGGCTTTCAATGGCTGAACACGTTGTGCGACAAGGGTTTTGGCGGCATTCTGGCCGATGAGATGGGCTTGGGTAAATCCGTGCAGCTTATCGCGTTGCTCCTGTCTCGATATCAGCGGAATACCGGCGAGATGGGCGACGGCAGCCTTGGCCCATCGCTGATCGTGTGCCCGGCGTCCTTGGTGTACAACTGGGGTGCCGAATTCACCAAGTTCGCCCCGAGCTTCAATGCCGTGGTGGTGGCCGGTACCAAAGCCGAGCGCCGTACCGCCATCGGCCGTGCGTTCCGGGCGGATGAACCCACCGTGCTCATCACCTCATACGACCTGCTGCGCCGAGATGTCGATGATTACACCGCCAATGAGCAACGTTTCAATGTCATGGCATTGGATGAAGCCCAGTACATCAAGAATCACACCACGAAAATAGCCAAAGCGGTCAAGGCCGTGGCCGCCGACCATCGTTTCGCCTTGACTGGCACGCCGATCGAAAACCGACTCTCCGAACTATGGAGCATTTTCGACTTCCTGATGCCGGGGCTGCTCGGCTCATATAAGCGATTCCATGAGCGTTATGAGTTGCCCATCTCCAATGCCCGGGCCGCGGATGGCAGCACGGCTGAAGGTCGGGCCGCCGCACAAGTCAATCCTGAGGCCGCTCGGGTATCTCGCCAATTGCAGTCGTTGGTGGGCGTGTTCATCAAGCGCAGGCTGAAGTCCCAGGTGTTGACCGATTTGCCGGACAAGCTAGAGACCACGCTGACCGTGCGGCTTGCCGGCGAACAGCGCAAACTGTATGCGGCTCACGAGCAGCGGCTCAGAATGCAGCTCGAACACAGCGAAGAAGCCGATTTCAACACGTCGAAGATTCGCATCCTCGCCGAGTTGACCAAGTTGCGCCAGATCTGCTGCGATCCGAGGCTGCTGTACGCCGATGCCAAGGATCAATCGGCCAAGCTTGCCGCCATCACCGAACTGGTGGAAACCTGTGTGAACGAAGGCAAGAAGGCGCTGATCTTCTCCCAGTTCACCAGCTTCCTTGATCTGATCGCCGAACGTTTCGACGCGCAAGGCCTGCGCTACTACACCATCACCGGCTCCACGCCCAAGAAGAAGCGTCTCGAACTCGTCGACCAGTTCAATGCGGACGATACGCCTGCCTTCCTGATTTCCCTGAAGGCCGGCAACACCGGACTGAACCTGACCGGTGCCAGCGTGGTCATCCACGCCGACCCATGGTGGAACGCCGCCGCACAGGATCAGGCCACCGACCGAGCACATCGTATCGGCCAGACCGAAGACGTCAACGTGTATCAGGTGGTGGCCAAGGACACCATCGAAGAACGTATCTTGGAGCTTCAGCATACTAAGAGCGAGCTCGCCCGCCAGTTCACCGACGCTTCCTTGCTTGCCGACGAAGCCGGCACCGGCGCCAGCGCCCTCACCGAAGCCCCCGCCTCCATCGCCACCCTCACCAAGGACGATCTCCTCAATCTGCTGGGGTGACAGAGCTTCTTTGTGCACTCCCCATCCCGATTAAGAACATGTGTATTCATGGGTTTGCGGATGTGTAGGTGAATGGTGAAAGTGTTTTTCGATATTTTTATATCGATATTCGATATATTATGATGGTGGCATACGGTGCAGTGCAGGTTCATCCATTGATATTGGATTAAGAAGCATAGCCATGAACGCTGGTATCGCATTCATTTCTCGTAAATCTCGCAAAACAGACGTCGCTTGGCGCTATGCCATTGCCGTGGTGCTTGTCGTGTGTTGTATTGGGCTCGCATATGTGGAGATTGTTGTGGCGCCGTGGTTTATCAATGAGGTGGTGTCTATGTTTCCGGAGACCACGTTGCTTAAAGAACCGTCCATGTTCTGGGAATGGGCGATTCTGCTCGCCGTTCAGGCGACTTTGCTGTGCACGGCGGCCAAATTGGTGGTACCGGAGCGTCTGTTGGCTCAAGCAGCTGGACTGCTGGATATGATTCGTATCGTCGCGCTTATCGTCGTGTTTTCGGTAACCACTACCGGTAACATCACAATCTGCCTCATGAATTTCGGAACTCCGGGCTTTGTATATGGCGTGGCCCTATGCAGCCTCGCTGCGATCATCGCCATCATCGTGCTGCTGAAACGGCGGCGCTACAGCACCTGCTCCATGCCGATGTAATATGGAGTGAGTCCCATGCGTTCGTAGAAGGCTTGGGCTTTGGGGTTGCAGGCCCAGACGTTGAGCGTTACGTTGTGGCAGCCGGATTGACGGGCGAAGTCGAGCACGTAGCGATACAAGGTGGAGCCTACATGGTGGCCGCGGGACCGCTCGTCAACGCATAGATCATCGATGTACAGGGTTTTGATATCGGTCAGGATATTGCTGTTGAGGTGCTGCTGGAACACGCAGAATGCGTAGCCAAGCACTTGGTCGGTGGCGGGGGAGTCGGCGTTATGTTCGGCGTCATTGCCGTCATTGGCAGATGGCGCAACCGCCACGAACACAGGGGTCTGATCGTTGGCCAGAATCGCCTTCAATTCCTCGTCCGTGTATTTCTTGACACCGCCTTTGAACAGATCCGGTCGGCCGGCATGATGCACTTCGAGCACCTGCCGCAGCAGTTCGTCGATCTGGGGAATATCGGCCGCCGTGGCCCTACGAATCGTCATGTCATCCATTGAACTCAGTCTAATCGGGCAGTCTCGACCGGCAGATGATTGTTGCCCGCGATAAGAGACACGGACGGGCAAGATGGGTGATCGTTCGTTCAGGCTCTCATTCTCGCCGCAACGTCACGGTAGTCTGGAGTGCGTGAATCGCAAGAAACAGCCAGTGGAGAAGTATGAGCGGGGTACCCGTTCGTACACGATGTCGCATATTCGTGGCAAAGACACCAAAATTGAGGTACTGGTACGCAGCTACCTGTTTCGCAAGGGGTTGCGATTCCGCAAGAACGACAAGCGTTACCCCGGACACCCGGATGTAGTACTGCCGAAATACCACGCCATCGTGTTTGTCAACGGCTGTTTCTGGCACATGCATGAAGGATGTTCCAAACATTCGATGCCGAAATCGAACGTGGAATTCTGGCAGGCGAAACTACTGCGCAATCACAATCGAGACATCGCGCAGCGAGCCGAACTGGAGGCCGCTGGCTGGCGTGTAATTACCGTATGGGAGTGCGAATTAACGAAAGCCGTGCGCGACGAACGCCTCGTACGGCTGTATGAGCAGATTGTTGAAGGAGATGCAGATTCAGCGGAATAATTTCAGCTCCCCTCTGGAGGGGAGCTGAAATCAGGATTCAAACGGGAACTTCAGGCCCCAACGGTCACGAATCGCATCCATCAGCTCCATGATGCGGATGGTGTCGGCGTGCGGCATCGCCTCGCATTCGATCTTGCCGTCCAGCAGCGCGTTGGCCGCATCGGCCACCTCATACTCATAACCGGTCAACTGCGGCGGCACCGCAATGCTGCGCACGGGCTTGTGGGCGTTGTCATAGATGTCGATGGACTCGGGATTGTTGATATTGGTGACCACCAGATAACCCTCGGTGCCCCACACATAGCCGCCGCGGTCGGAGGAAACCAGCATCGAACTGGTGGACACGGCCATCGTGCCGTCGCTGTAATACAACGTGGTGGAATTCTGCGCATCCACACCGGTTTCGGCGGGCACCATCGACGTATCGAAATGATCAAGTGTACGGCCATGGTCGGCGCCGACCGCCATATCCAGGAAGTTCAGCGGATACACGCCCACATCGAGCAGCGCGCCACCGGCACAGGCCGGATCGGTCATACGTGCCTTGCCGGACACCGGATAGCACCTCGCCGATCTCGCCGGACTCGATAACTTCGTTGATGAGCTTGCGGCTGGGCATGTAGCGCGTCCAGATGGCCTCCGTGCACAGCATGCCGGTTTCCTCGGCCACGGCCAGCGCCTCACGTGCCTGCCCGGCGTTCGCGGTGAACGACTTCTCCACCAGCACGTTCTTGCCGGCTTTCATACACAGGATCGCCTGTTCGGCGTGCAGACTGTGCGGGGTGGCGATATACACCAGATCCACATCCGGGTCCGCCACCAACTCCTCATACGATCCATAAGCCTTGTCAAAATGCCATTGGTCGGCAAAAGCCTGCGCGCGCGTAATATCACGGGCCGCTACCGCATACGGGTGAATCCATGAGGAATACAGTGAATCTTCAGCCATCTGGGTCAGGGTGCCGGCCATGGTGTGAGCTATGCGGCCCGCACCCAGAATCGCGACGTTGATTTTTTCGCCGCTGGCCTCGAACTCGGCGCGCTTGCCATTGAATCGACTCATTATTCCTCCTTGAATGCGGGTTGGTGCACTCAATCGACCTACAGTGATTATAGAAGAAGAAACCTTGTCCCGTGAGGCGGATAGAACCGAAATATGGAAAACGAAGCAGCGCAGCAGCCCCAATCTCCGGCCGCGTCTCCAGTCATGTCCCGCCGAGCGCGTGAGGCCAATCCCTTCCGTGCCATGGTATTCGGCGAACAAGCAGACAAGATGATCGCCCAAGGTACCAGCGTCATCAAATTAAGCCTTGGCGAGCCCGATTTCGGCGCGCCGCCCGCCGTACGCGACGCCATGCGCGAACAGTACGACGGCCGGGCCCTGCCGTACACCGCCGCCATGGGCCTACCTGAACTGCGTCAGGCCATCGCCGACTTCTACCGCGAGCGTCATGACCTTGACATCGACCCCAAGCGTATCTGCGTGACCGCCGGCGGTTCGGCCGCTCTGCTGTTGGCCACCGCGCTGACCGTGGACCCCGGTGACGATGTGATTGTGGCCGACCCCTCCTACCCATGCAACCGCGAACTTGTGCGGTCGTTTGAAGGCCGGGTCATCGATGTGCCGACCTCGGCCGCCACCCGCTTCCACCTGACCGCCGACCTGTGCAGCCAGTACTGGACGAGCAAGACCAAGGCCGTAATGATCACGTCGCCGTCCAACCCCACCGGCACCACCATCGACTTCAACGTATTGGACGAGGTGTGCAAGTTGGCCGCCAGCCGCGGCGCATGGCGCATCGTGGACGAAACCTACCTTGATTTGGCTGACCGGGAGCCGGACGGTACCGAAGTCAAGTCCGTACTGGCCTGCGACCCCGATGCCATCGTATGCAACAGCTTCTCCAAGTTCTTCGGCATGACCGGCTGGCGTTTGGGGTGGATGGTGGTTCCCGAGTTCGCTTTGGATGCGGTGGACAATCTGGCCACGAACTACTACCTGTGCGCCCACACGCCCACGCAACATGCGGCGCTCGCCTGCTTCACGCCGGAAAGCTTGGCGGAATGCGAAGCTCGTCGTCAGGAATTGCTGGCCCGTCGCCGCATTGTGATTGACGGGCTCAAGCGCATCGGTTTGCCGGTTGAGGTGGAGCCGAATGGCGCGTTCTACGCCTACTTCGACATCTCCCGCACTGGTCTGGATGCCTGGACGTTCTGCGAACGCGCGCTGGATGAAGCCCATGTGGCTCTGACTCCTGGCCGCGACTTCGGCGCGGCCACGGCGGATACGCATGTGCGCCTGAGCTATGCCGCCTCACGTGAGGCCCTGACCGAGGGGCTGGAACGTCTCGGAACGTTCGTCGAATCGCTGTGAACGGCGCGGCAGCCGGTGTGATTGTTGTACAGTAGTCGAGTTTGTGTGATGTTCGGCTGGCCTCACGGTGTTGGTTGCCGGCCGAACGACTCGCCATGGTGGCGCACGGCTGGCTGATTGCGATGGTCGGCCCGTTGTTCGGCCATCACGGGTTAGGTAAGGTCAGGAATAGGAATCATGGTCAATCTGCGTTCGCATACCACGCGACTTGGTGTGCTTGATATCGGTTCGAACACTATCCACATGCTTATCGTCGACGCCGCCCCCGGCGCTCGCCCTGACCCCGAGGCCAGCACCAAATCCACAGTGCGCCTGATGAAGTATTTAAAGGACGACGGCTCAATCAAGAAGTCCGGCATCGAGGCGATTCTGGAAGCCGTGTCCCAGTGCATGCGGCTGGCCGAGGAATACGAAATCACCCAGCTGCTGGTTATGGCCACCTCCGCCCTGCGCGAGGCGCCGAACGGCAACAAAGTGATTCACAAGATCGAGGAACTGATTGGTCAGGGCGTCACTGTGCTGTCTGGCACGGATGAGGCTCGCCTGACCTTCCTGGCCGCCCGCCGTTGGTATGGTTGGGATGCCGGCCGACTGCTGGTGCTGGACATCGGCGGCGGTTCGCTCGAAGTGGCGATGGGCTCCGACGAAGAGCCGACCGTAGCGCTTTCCGCCCCGGCTGGCGCGGGCCGCGTCACCACTGAATTTCTGCCTTCCGGCATGGCCACGCCCGACGAGTTGGAAGACGTGCGTAAGAACGTGCGCAAGATTCTGGAGCCGATGGTCAAGGTTTTCCCGCAATCCAAGCACCCGAATCATGCAGTTGGCACCTCCAAGACCTTCCGCTCGCTGGCTCGCCTGTGCGGTGCGGTGATGCGTGCGCCGGGCCGCGAAGATTCATGGATTATGACTCGTGAGCAGTTGGAAGACTGGATTCCTCGTTTGGCGGCGATCGCGCCTGAGCAGCGCGTGGCTTTGCCCGGCATCACGCCTGAACTCACGATGCAGATTGTGGGCGGCGGCGTGGTGGCCGACGAGATCATGAAGGCCCTGAATATTCAGGAAGTCGAGATCTGCCCGTGGGCGCTGCGTGAAGGCGCGATTTTGCGCTGGCTCGACCAATTCGGCCGCACCCGCCTCGGTTTCTAGTCCTATTGAGGGGAATCACCCAACCGCCACGGTAGCCAACAATGCCGCATGATCAGAGCCCTCGACTTTGACCACCTTGCATTGTCCGGCCTTCATGCCCTGATCAAGCACCACGTGGTCAATACCGGCGAACATTGGCACAGCCGCACGGTTCGTGGGCCATGAGAACGTAAACCCATGTCCGGATTCACGTGCGGCATCCACGAACCGGTCGCCAAGAAAATCACGGAATGGCGTGTGATCGTAAGTGGCGTTGAAATCGCCCATGAAAATATACCGTGTATCCGTATGCTCGCGCATCAGACCCAACTCATCCAGCGATCGCTTCCACTGCCGCCAGTAGCCGGGTACGGGAGCGGTGGTGTGCACGGATACGAATCGAATCTGCTGGCCACCCATATCCACCGTGCCGCCGGGCATGAATGAGGCGCTGGAATTCACGTCATCGTCGGTCGGATCGGCAAGTGGCGTGGCCGACCAGAGGCCGTTACCGAATACGCCGTCAGACGATGAGACCTGCGCATACGGCAGATAATGCTCAATACCAGCCTCATTGAGTTTTTTGACGAAATCCTCGGTGGTCTCCTGCAAAGCAAGCACTTCGACGCGCTGATCGCGAACCAGCTCGACGATGGCTTGCGGGTCGGCCTGCCCCTTATACACATTGAAGGTCATGACGCGCGCGTAGGCATCGCTGGTGTTGGGGGAGGCTGCGGCCACGGCGTTCTGCGCGGCTTGGGGGAGTGGATCGGTCGAGTAGAAGAACGGATATTGCCAATAGCCATTGCATGCGATTGCGGCGATGGCGATTAGTGCGGCAAGGATACGCCGCGACACGATGGCCAACAGCAGGGCAATCAAGCCAAGCAACGTGAACCATGGCGTTGCCGATACCACAATCGGCGCAAATGGCAGTTCCTGTAAATCGGCAGGCAGCGCGCGGGCGGCAGCGCCGGCAAGGGCAAGAAGCGCGAACATCGTGGCGAGAAAACCAAGCAGACGATGCCGTTTGTGTGGCTTCACGGCAGACTTGGATACTGGGCGTGCCGTGGCTCTGGCAGAGCGTGGCTTGGCAGCGGCGCGAGCTCGTACGCTTGCGCCTGTGGTAGTACTCCGTGCCTTTGCCATGCTGCCCTTTCCTCCGGCTTGTTTACTGTTACTTTGCTTTTCGTGCGATTTGCCACTGTACCGTGTACGGCTTGTCTTTCAGTGTCTTTTCGCCGTGCGCAAGAGCAGTTCGCACCAAACTGGCACGAAAGACCGGGCCATGCCTTGGTGGCGGGTTCTGCCAGGTAGCTTACACAGACTGCCATGCGTCTTATGTAGGCTGCCACGCGAACATGATGCGACTGGGCGTGCGGCCGTGTACAATGAAACGTCGTTGCCCGAGTAGCTCAGTGGATAGAGCACCGCTCTCCTAAAGCGGGTGTCGTCGGTTCGAATCCGATCTCGGGCACTTGGCTTCGGAAACATGACGGTATCTCAGCCTCTATTCATCGGTGATGAGCCATAGGCATTAGGCATGTGTAAACGTATAGGTTCCACCATCCATCATCCCGTCATGTGAAACTATGCAAAGACATGTGGGGCTTCACGGTTGTCGTGAGGGTCCATGGCTATCGAATACACGGAAGAGAAGCGGTTTACTGTTGAGCAGGTTGAGGCGCTGTTCAAGTCGGTAGGTTGGGAATCGGCGCAGTGGCCGGAACGGTTGTTCAAGGCATTGCAGCATTCGGATACGGTGATCAGCGCATGGGATGGCGGCCATTTGGTCGGCTTGGTTCGCGTGCTCGACGATACCGAAATGGTGGCCTATATGCATTGGGTGCTGGTAGATCCGGCATATCACGGGCAGCATATCGGCAGCCATCTCGTTGAACTGGTCAAGGCTAAGTATCGCGACTACTTCTTGCTGGAAGTCATGCCTGAGGAAAGCAAAAACGCACCGTTCTACCAGAAGCATGGCTTCCACCTGATGGACGATGGCCGCGCCATGCAAATCGTCAATCGCGGCTGACGGGCTGGCAGTGCGGACGGCGCAAGAGCGGCGGCATGCGCCAATCGTGGGCAACGTACGTAGTCGTTGACGGTTATCCCGTAGCAATGTTCACAATACGACCCCTTGTCCATACAGTGAAAATAACGGCTGACGTTCGACGTTGCTGCGCTATGACTAGAGACCATGAGTGAAGACAAACAGTATGACTTCTATGTGGCCGGTCCGTTCTTTGATCCTGAACAAACGGCAAGTATGGAACGTTTGGAAAAGATATTGGAAGACCATGGCAAGGTACTGTTCAAGCCGCGGTTTGTCAGCCAGATCGAAGAAGTAGGCCCTGAAGGATGCTTTGCGGACGATATCCATGGCATTAATGCTGCTAAAGCCGTGGTCGCCAATCTTATGGACGAGGACCCGGGCACGATGTTCGAAATCGGATATGCGCATGCGCTGGGAATCCCGGTGTACGGCTATTTCGAAAACCTTACGCCAATGGATCGTGTCAATCTGATGATTGCGCAAGCGGTCGAACTGGTGTTCGTCGGTCCTGATGATGTGGCGAAATACTTGGAAACCGGCGAGCATACGGAAGTCGATTACATCCAGTTCTAAACAGCTCTAACAGGTTCTCTGCAAGCAGGGTTGGCGGCGTTCTCGTACATAGTCATGTACGGGAACGCCGCAGTGGTATAGGGATATTCCAACAAGCGGCATAATGGGGTCGTGGGAAAACCAGTCGGATACAAGTGAAGTGTCTGAATTTCGTAAGGAGTGCCGTTATGAGTAACCACAATCCCATGAATATTGCCACCGACTTTGCCAAGGCCACGGGAGGA
>ENA-OPBG01001487-OPBG01001487.1-human-gut-metagenome-genome-assembly--contig:-NODE-1487-length-15909-cov-4.656112_pt1 | contig 15909 bp, 17 predicted proteins | sample MGYA00241065_ERZ501446 | MGnify/ENA primary metagenome ERZ501446 (study PRJEB25962, sample SAMEA2042632) | human gut metagenome | biome: human gut; feature: human-associated habitat; material: faeces...
CACTATCAAATCACTGTTTTTAGAGGCTTAGAGCTCTGGGGACGGTGATTTTTTTTTGCTTGAAAATAGGGGCTTTAGGGGGGATAAAACGGAAATCACTAGGGAAAGCAAGGGTGAAGTGCCTTTGTCGCAGATTCTGTCGCGAGCTCGTCGCGAGAAAATAAACAGTCCAAGTGTGGTAAGAGAAGTTTGATAGAAGAGTAGTGGAATGTACGGTTTGGAAAGTACTTTTCACTGCTCTTTTTGCGTTTTATAAAAGTATATTATTTTTATGATGTAGGAAAGGTGGTGATTAGGTATGTACATCAAAATCTATAACAAAAGCCAGTTGATTCTTTTAGAGCAGATAAATCCGCTGTTGGGAAAGTATAGACTGCCTTTGGAGTTGTTAACAGAAGTAGAAAAGATATTGGCATGTGAAAAGATTGGTAAAAAAGGTTTCATAGCAATTCTACTGAATCCAGTAAAAGGAGATATACAGGAAATTCTGAATGTTCTTGATTACTATCCGCAGAGATTACAGCTTTGTAGTGATGTAGAGCAGATAGACATTTCTGATAACAGATTGTGGATGACGAAGAGAAAACACTGGTATGAAGACTGTTTTAAAGTGAAAGGAGAGAAGAGTAAGGTGTTTGTCGTGTATTCATTAAAACTAAAAGTGTATTATGATGAATAAAAAAGCTGATAACTAAAAAGTCATCAGCATTTCTTTAATCTTCTGGCGGTATATATTCAATTAAATCAGTCAGGTCACATTCAAGGACATAGCAAAGTCGTAAGAGGATATCTATATCCAAGCGCTGTACCTTGTTGTCACGATAGTTTCTTAACTGAGTTCTCTGCATTTCAGCACGGAAAGATAACTGATTTAGAGAGATGTCTCGTTCTTTTAAAATATCTTCTAAACGAATCTTGATTTTTCCACGTTTTTCTGGGTCTGCTGGTAATAGACGCAGGGGATTTTCTTTTTTCTTATACATTATAATTCCCTCCAGTTCTTATTATATTTTGACCTGTAGATTATTGTAAGAGTGATAAATACATGGTATATTTATATATGGGTATTAATATGCTCATGTATAAAAGAAAAATGTGTAAAAGATTTTGAAGGAAGGTTAAAGAAACACAAAAAAGTAAAAATAAATAAACACAAGGAGGAACATAAAATGGGTTGGAAGGATTTAATGAAGAATGTAACAGATAAGGCAACTTCTGTTGCAGAAACGGCACAGGCAAAGTTTGAAGAACAGAAACAACTTTCCGCAATTAAAAAAGAAGAACAGAATAAGAAAATGGAGGAAATGAACGAAAGAGTAACAGAATACGAACAGGAATTATTGCAGAACATTCTGAGTGGATTCAGTGGTGCACCATGTATTGAGGTTGAAGATAATATACTGGATTTCACAAAAGACTATTTTGAAAAACTGTTACTTCCTGCAAATAGTGTGTCTGCATCAAAGATAACTATGTATCCATATTCTGATAAAATTCAGAAAAAGGCTCAGAAAGCTTTAAGAGAGTATGATGATACAGAAACTCCTGTATTCCAGTTTGAAGGAAACAAGGGAGAATTTATATTAATGACTCCTACAAAGTTATATATTGCGGTGGCATTCCCAGAAAATCAGACATTTGTAGCCAACGTTGCAGTAGATTTACAGCAGGTATCTCAGCTTGGTTTTGTGAGTACAGAAGAGGGATATCAGGTTGTATGTAATGGTGTAGAATTGTTCTCAGCAGATAATGTGTCTGAATTTGATAGAATTACAATTGAAGAGTATGTAAGAAGACTGGAAGAAAAAGACTTTGAGATTACAGAAACACAGATTGATGAAGTAATCAAAAAGAAAATCGGTGACAATATTCTTAAGATTATCAGACAGTACGTATTTGATGATGAATTGCTAATTTACTTTGCATGGGGCATGGACAATATCACAGCAAAAGACTTTGTTGTATGTACGAACAAACAGATTTTAATGTTAGACAGAGAAATGCTTGGAGCAACTAAGAATGTAAAGCAGTTCTATTATGAAGATATTACATCAATGTCTACAGACCAGAAAACAAGTGGTTGGCTTGAATTTGCACTGACGGCTGCATTTAAGCTTTGTAACATTACGATTTATGTATCAGGAGCACAGGAGAAGATACAGACACTTTATACTTATGAGGCAGAAAGAGTTATCCGTGTATATCAGGAATACAGACGTAGCATTAAACAGGACGAAAGAAACGCAAGACAGGTAGTTGTTCAGCAGAGTGCACCTGCAGAAGATGATGTATTTACTAAGCTTGAGAAACTGAACAAGCTGAAAGAAGCAGGAATTCTTACAGAAGAAGAGTTTGACGAAAAGAAAGCAGAACTGCTTGCACAGATGTAGGAGAATAGGAAAAATGAAAAGAAAAATATGTTTTGTGACCATTGCCGTCATGGTACTTAGTTTAATAGGGTGTGGAAGTAAAGAATCAACGGATGATGCATCTGCACAGGAAGAAAAACAGAATAAAGCCAAGATAGAAGAAGCCATGGAAAATGAGGATTATGACAAGGCGAAAACACTAACTGCAAATGATTCGAACTATAAAGATTTGTATAAAGATTTGGAAGCTTATTTAATGGTGGTAAACGATATACAAATGAGATATGTGCATGCAAAATTTGATGATTCTGAAGATTCAGAGTTTGAGGAATGTGCGGAGAAATTAGAGGGTATTCCGAACGAATACAAGAAGTATTCCAAATTCAAAGCAAAAATAAAGTTATATAAAGAGGAGTTACAGAAAGCTATTTCTTTGGAAAAGAAATTCCGTAAGAAGTATGATAAACTGAATGATCCATATAAGGAAGGTAAGGTAGACGAGTATCTGGAGATTGCTAATGAGTGGAAAGAGGAAATTGATAAAGAATTTCCTGCTACATCAGAAGACTCGTATGAAGCAAATTTAAAGTCTTATCTGAATGACATATTTTTAAGTACACTCAGCCCTTATCTTACTGCAACGTTAGATTCGTCAAAGTTAGGAGATGGAGAGAATCCGTATGCAGATTTACAGAAAGAGCAGGAAGAACGAGAACAGGAGAATACAGAGACGTTTACTCCATCAGGAAGTGAAGGCGGTAAGCCAGAAGATGTAGTGATTTACAATCCATAGAGAAGTGTCGAGGTACTTGTGTTAAAGTAGGAGTTGAGAATGCTATGAAGAAAGCATTAAAGTACTTAATATCCGTAATCATTGCGATTATAGTAGCAGGATTCTTTATATATTTGCTGATTCCAGCATTGACAGGACTTATGACACTTGTTGGAATCGTGGTAGTGATTGCAATTGTAATAGCGGTTGTTAAGAAGCACTATAGGTAGATAATTATAATAATATAAGCCCAACGTTCACAGGAGCGTTGGGCTTTTTCTAGGAGGAAACGTATGCAGTATTATTTGTTGGGAATAGCAATCGGAATTGTATTGCTGAATGTGTTATATATAAATATCACGGTGTGGGAGGTGCAGAAGTGAGCGAAAAGGAGTTAAAACAGGTACTTGCAGGTATCACGATAGTCACAACTATGCTAAAGTTGGTGATTCAACACAGAGGACAGGTGCAGAAAGGAAAGAAAGATGTATAAGGTTTTGAAGAATGAAAGTGATTTTGATGACTGGATAAGAGTGTTGCCTGATGAGGTAAGCGTTGTAAGCACCCAAACAGCGGTAAAAAACAGTCTGAAAGAGGTATTACAGAGGTTTGATACGGCATATGGTAAAGAACGCCGTATAGAGGCTGATTTGGGTGGTTTTGCAATTGTGCTGTTCGGGGACAGAACAGAAGTGTTTGAACAGGAGAAAAACGTTTTAAAATATTTTAAACTGAATGCAGACGAATATGAGTATGAAGAAATTTATAAACAGAAAGAGCCGGAGTGTACTGTAGAAGTAACATTTCGGCTTTATCTATGTTCCTCGGATTATGCAGTACAGGTAGTAAGGGTATTAAAAAAGGAGAATGAAAATGGATAATGTAGTAAAACAGACAGAATTATTAGAGAAAACAGGTGTGTATGATGAAGATTTAAAACGTCGGTTTGCACTGACATTAAAGTATAACGGTATGAAAGGTAAGAAAGTTCTGGTAATAGGAATGAATCCAGCGTCAAACAGTGTACAGGTATTTGATAACACGACAAATTACTTACTGAATAATCTTGGAATTATGGGATATTCAGAGATTGTTGTGTGGAACTTGTTTGCAGACATTTGTACAAAGTTAAAACCGACACAGACAGGTGATAATACTGAGAACATGGAATACTTACAGGAATTGCTGAATGAAAAGTTTAATGCGGTACTGATTGGGTGGGGAAATACATTCATTGGGAACAGACGTGTAGAAGAAGCTAAGAGACATGTATGTGAATATTTAAAACCACATGCAAAAAAAGTGTATGAACTTGTAGATACAGACGGTGAATATATAGGGCTAAGAACAATACACCCATTATTTGCAGGTCAGAGATTCAGTGGTAAATGGGAATTCAGAAACTTTGTGTTTCCAGAAGAGAAGTGATAGTTCGGGGCGTTAGCTTGTCTAACGCCCCAACATACTAATTTTCAGGGAAGAATATTTTAACAAGTCTTTTGAAAGACTCTCTTAAAGATATATCCGTTTGGGATATTAATGCTTCTACCTTACTGCGTTGAATTTCGGTAAGTTTATAAGTAGTACTACCATCGAAACACTTACTCACATCTAAAAATAGGCAAAAAAAAACAGACATATCATTTTGAGATATGACCATTTTTTGGTGTTCACGTGGATTATCAATACAATCAGGGTGAAGCAAGTGATGAATAATGAAATAAGCATATTGTCCATTGTCGGTAAGATTTGAATTAGGGTACTTGGAGAGTGCTTCGGTAAGGTATTTGTCAGGATACCTAGATCTTAAAAGAATACCAAATAAATATGTGGTAAATAAGCGTAAGTGTTCACTTGTAAAGTAGCATGTTGGACAATTTAATTTTAAATATTCGATAGTATGGGCTACAGTACGTTCTCTCCATTTGGCTACAATTTGGTAGTCTGAGTGCTTATAAGTATCTTCAGGTCGAGAAATTGAATTTAATGCACATACATATTCGTTTTTCTCGTCAGGGATAACGAGTTCGATTACTTTAAGAACTTTTACCCTAAGTTTTGGAATGTTAGGTGTCAGATATTGACATTCCATTTGTTTTTCATTGGTCATAAATGTACCTCCTTTACGGTGCTATATAATTAGTTGTTCGGAGTTCCATTTTTAAAAAAAACAAATTGTCGGAATACGATTAAGAAGAGCGGTGATATTATCAAGTCATGGAAAACGTTTCCCATAGAAACTACAAGGGGATAAATCAATACGCGTAGATTTTGAAGCTTGAAAAAACAGTATATGAATAATAGGAGAAAAAAATCTATGAAAGAAATGAATAACTGCTCTTATGCCTATGCAGTAGGAAAACTTGAGGAACGCTGGAGGACGCTGTTGGAGGAAGAAATAGACAATTGTGTACCAATGACCTTTATGGTTTGTACTGCAGTAGCAGGAATGGTATCAGAGTTTAGGGGAGAAGAAAGTGTAAAAGTAATATTATCAGAAAGAGATAGCGATCGTACCGAGGAAAGTTTGGTAGCCAATGCAACGCTATTATTCGCAAGAACAGGGGGATGTATATCATGCAGAAAGTTTAAAATAAATTCGAAAGAAACATCAGATGGTGGTACATATTTGATGGACAGCATTCCTGTAATGCAAGAGCTTCAAACGGAGAGAGGGTATTATACACATCATAAAACTATTATTGTTGTGTATAAAGAATGGATAGACATAGCGACTAGAGAAAGCTATGAATTTCAGGGAATAGAACCTGAACCAAAAATGGAAGGACCACTTCCGACAGTTTGGTTGGAAATAAAACCTGGGGTATCTTGGTTTAAGTACAAGGAAAGTGCCTTAATGGCGGTTCGCGCTTATAGAGATGTGAGCGGTTATGAGAGTAGGGAGGCATATAATCAATTGATAAGATGGGGAGACGAGAGGATGATAGACATTCTGGATTCTGAGATTGAAAGTTTTAAAAGACATGCAGAGGAAAGAGGTTTATATAAGGATGCACCAGAGGAGTTTTATAGGCAAATAGGCTTGATACTTGTAGCTCTGAAGATTGTGCGAAAAGTGTATGGAATACATACAAAAAAGAAAGAATTGGAAAGTTTTATTTTTGAAAATGTTACGGTAGCATGGCATACGAAAGTAGTAGATCAATGTTATGAATATCCCTATGAAGATTCAGAAGAAGGAGACTTGTTTTAATGGATTACACCGTAACAATACAAGAAGAGACTGAAAAGGTTACTCAAGCCGTAGTACATAAGTCCGTAGAAATCACAGACGGGCAGTACGGTCATTACATCTACAAGAAAGATGAAATGATATATATCCCATGCGGTGGAGCGGTCTTTGTAAAAAATTCTATTACCGAAGTGGAAACCTGTAAGCAGTATTTAACACTGTATTTCGACAGTGGAGATGGGAAGAGGAGGACAATTCTCTTCCCAAGAGAAGACTTGGTGGAAAATAAGATAGTGTCATTGACCGCATATGGAGTACAGGTGTCAAAAAAGACTGCAGATTATCTTATAAAGTCCATAGAGAATCAAGAGGTAAACGTTAAGCATTTATTATGCCATGCGAAATTAGGTATGGCTGAGTGGAATGGTGAGAAGATATTTAAAGGCGCGAAAGGCGTTGGTATTGACAGTAAGTACACGGGGAAGCTAAGAGTTTCCCCGAAAGGTACTTATGCAAACTACAAGAAGATGTTAAAGCAAGATGTCATAGGACATACACCAATGGAGTTTTTACTGTCAGCGTCTATCAGCGGATTGTTGGTGGATTATCTGAAAGAAAGTATCAGCGTAGAAAATATTATGGTGCATATGATTGGAGAATCTTCTACAGGAAAAACTACAGGAGCACTTTTGGCAGTGTCCTGTGGGAGCGCACCAGACTTTCTTGGAAATAACTTTGTATTTTCTTTTCAGGATACGCTGAATTCCTTAATGCGTCTGATACCGAACTCTTATCCGACATTGATAGACGAAGGAAGTCTTCTTACAGACCGAGATATGACACAGACGTTATACAGTCTTAGCAGTGGTACAGAAAAGAGAAGACTTTCAGGAGGCATGGAAGTAAATGAATCTTCACGTTTCCGTACAGCATTATTTCTTACGTCAGAAAAGAGTATTCTGGCACAGTGCAATATGAATACAGGACTATTGACAAGAAACTTTGAATTTCAGAATGTGACGTGGACAAGCAGTGCAGAATCAGCCGACAGGATAAAGTCTGTTGTTACAGAGAATTACGGTCATGTTATTCCGAGGGTGGCAAAGTGGTTACTGGCACAGGACAGACAGGAGTTGGTAGAGAAGATTGTACAGGAGACAAATGCAGTCATAAAAAGGGCGAGAGAAGCAAAGACCTACAATAATCTGACGGAAAGAACTGCAAAGCAGTCTGCACTGATACTGGTAGCAGTGGACATTGTGAATGAGGTATTGAAGTTAAAGCTGAATAAAGAAGCGATAGGAGACTTTATGGAAGAGCATTCCCTTGTGAATAGTGTGGAACAAGTCTCCATAGGAAAAAGGGCAATGGAATGGCTGTTACAATTTATATCAAAGAATTATACACAGTTTCTTTCCAAGGACAGTCCAAAAGAGATTAGTAACTGCCGTGGTAAGTTGGAAAACATGCAGACAGTTCTGCTAAATACGGATGAAGAATCGGGTATGCGGTTAAAAGTAACTGACAGTGAGTTTATGAAGATTCTAAAAGAAGGACATTTCAGTGAGAAAGCAACTGTACTAAAAGAGTGGAAAGAAATGGGATATCTGAAAGCACAATCGGACAGATACATAAGCAGAATCAAAATTGTAGGTGATATACAGGTAAAAGGTTACATTATACAATTACCCGTTCCATCTAACAAAATAAGCGGAGCTGGTGTAAAAGATTATGAAGAAGTTCTGGAAGAGAGAAGAAAAAGGATAAATAAGCCCAGACAAGTAATAAAAGATGAATACGTTGAGGATGATTTTTTCTCAATTGATGACGATGATAATTTAGATTTTCCAGAAGACTGGAAGTAAGAAAGGATGATGCAATGTGAAGAAAAGAATTAATGGAAGTATTAGACCTAGACCAAATGCAGAAGATGTCCAGTATTATGATATTACACTGGAATTAGGAACTGACCCTGCTACAGGTAAAAGGAAAAGAATGTATTTTAAGGTGAATACAACAGACAGGGAAGAAGCAGAAAATGAGCTCATGATAAAGAAAGCAGAGTACTTACAGGAAAAACTTCTTGAACCATCTAAAGAGACCGTAACAGAATTTATGGAAAGGTTTTTGGAAGATACAAGAAGAAATCTTAGTCCAGCTACGACAAGAGATTACAGACAAACGATTGAGAGATACATAGAACCACTATTTGGTCATATGAAGATTCAGGAACTAACAAGGGCAAAGGTTCAACAGGTCTATAACAGCCTGAGAAAAAAGTCTAACAGAAGTGATAATCCATTAAGCGCATCTACGATTAAACATATTCACCGTGTACTTAAATGTGCTTTAAATGTAGCAGTTGACGAAGGTATTATAAAGGAGAATCCAGTGAGAAAGATTAAAATAGGCAAAGATATATGTTCAGACCATTTGGAAGTTTATACAGTAGAAGAAATCAGAGCACTTGAAAAAGCAGTAAGAGGAACTGATATGGAGTTACCAGTAGCACTATTGTTTGACTGTGTTATGAGAAGGGGAGAACTGTTGGGATTGAGTTACAGTGACATAGATTTTGATAAGAAAGAAGTAACGATACAACATGCTTGGACGGAGACAGAAACGAATGAACCTGTACTGAAAGACTGTAAAACAGAAAGTTCTTATAGAAAGCTGATTGTAAGTGACCATACAATGGAACTTCTCCGTAGACAAAGAACGATATATCTGAGAAACAGAATGAAATATGGGGAAGATTTCTGTAATAGTAATCGTGTTATCTGCAAAGAGAATGGAGAACCGTACCGTCCAAAGAGTTTTACAAGGAAATGGGCTGAGACACTGAAAAAGTATGGATTGAGACATATCAAATTACATGGAACAAGACATAGTGCAATCTCACTACTGTTATCAGAAGGTGTACCAATTCAGATAGCACAGCAAAGAGCAGGACATCAAGACCCTAAAATTACTTTAAGCGTATATTCTCATGTCCCAAAAGACAAGGAATCATTAGTTGCAGATATGCTAGAAGATGTATTGTTTTCGGTAGTGGGAGAGTAAGCAGACAGGTAAATATCTTATGCTTTTGCGTTTGTGAGACTAAGAATTCCGAAATCCCGTGTGCCCCGTCATAAAAAAGGATAAATAGCAAATGACAATTTGCAATATCCTTTTGAGGGGGCACGGGAATTCGTGAATTCGTGCGAACAAGGAAGCAAAGCTTGAAAAAGCTTTGCTGAGAGTTTATTGTTATTTAGTAGAAGTTATGTTTGCTATAAGAAGTCTGTCGCGAAACTGGTCGCGAACTGAAACGCCCTTATGGAGCATAGAAAAAAACAGAAATTTAGTTGAAAACAGATAATACATAGTTATCTCCAATGCGATATATGGCAAGGCGGAAGTGAATTGTAGAAGGAACTGACAAGTCGCAGAAGTGACGTCTTTTTATGTCTCTTAATCAGGGTGTCCAGGGTTCGAACCCCTGATCGCGCACTATCAAATCACTGTTTTTAGAGGCTTAGAGCTCTGGGGACGGTGATTTTTTTGTGCCTGAAAATAGGGGCTTTAGAGGGATAACACGGAAATCATTAGAGAAAGCAAAGATGGAAAGGAAAGAATTATGCAAATTATTTCCGGAGAGGATTTTACAAAATACCGGATAAAGCTTGTGACGGGAACATGTTCGTGTTAGTATAATCATAATTTACGATAGAAGAAAAGAGTGAGAAGATGAGCAGTCATACACTGGAAGGAAAGAAAAAGACACAGAATGGTGTGAAGCGGCTGGCGTTCACAGTGCTTTCGATATTACTGGAAGTAGTGTTCCTGATTGGGATATTTAAGGGACTGAATGAATACGCGGTATTCATAGACAATCTGACCAGAATATTCGCCGTCATACTGGTTCTGAAAATATATGGAAGAAATGAGACTTCCTCGATGAAGACACCGTGGATCATCCTGATCCTGACATTTCCGATCCTTGGAGTAGCACTTTATTTTATGATCGGTATGAACGGTGGAACCCGGAAGATGCGGATGCGTTACAAAAGGATTGATGAGAAGCTTCTGCCACTTTTGCCGGAAAATAAGGAAGTGCTGGAACGTCTGAATGTGTCAGATCCGAAGGCTGGAAATGTTTCTAATTATATAGAAAGAAATGCGTGTTATCCGGTGTATCAGAATACGGATGTGACTTATTTTGATGAAGCGGTCAAAGGACTGGAGGCGCAGCTTACGGATCTTGCAAAGGCGGAGCAATTCATTTTCATGGAGTATCATGCAATTGAGGATGAATATGCATGGAGCAGGATACAGACGGTGCTGGAAGAACGGGTGAAAGCAGGAGTAGAGGTCCGGGTGTTCTATGATGACATGGGCTCGATCGGATTCGTAAATCTGAGCTTTGCGAGAAAACTGGAAGCGAAAGGAATTGCCTGCCGGGTATTCAATCCGCTGCTTCCGGGACTTAATATGTTCCTGAATAACCGTGACCACAGAAAGATTACGGTGATTGACGGAAAGGTTGGGTACACAGGCGGTTATAATCTGGCAAATGAGTATTTTAACTATACACATCCATACGGGGAATGGAAGGATACGGGAATCCGGCTGGAAGGAGATGCGGTGGCTTCGCTTACGGCAGCATTTTTGGAAATGTGGGAAGCATCCGGGAAGACTCCGGCCGATGTGGATGTTCTGGATATAGAGGCACAGAAAAAATATCTGGTACAGCATCCGTATCAGGCAAAGCAGACGGGATATATCCAGCCGTATGCGGACTGCCCGTTAGACGGAATCCAGGTTGGAGAGGATGTCTATATCAGTATCGTCAACAAAGCGGACAGATACTGCTGGTTCATGACTCCTTATCTGATCATCACGGATGAGATGACACATGCACTTTCGCTGGCGGCCAGGCGTGGCGTAGATGTGCGGATCATCACACCGGGAATCCCGGATAAGAAGCTGATCTACAGTATCACCAGATCGTTCTATCACAATCTGGTACAGGATGGTGTAAGGATCTATGAGTGGACACCGGGGTTCTGTCATGCGAAGATGAGCGTGGCAGATGATTGCATGGCGACTTGCGGCACGATCAATCTGGATTACCGGAGCCTTTATCATCATTTTGAAAACGGTGTGTGGATGCACGGCTGTGATGCCATCCGGGATATTGAGGCGGATTTTGATAAGCTGTTACAGGATAGTGAGGAAGTCACCGATAAATACCGGGATGGAAGGAAAAATATGGCAGTGAGAGGCTGGCAGTGTATCATGCGCCTGATCGCGCCATTGCTGTAACAGACATAATAACGGAAAGCTGGAGATTACGATGAAAATACTGGTCAGTGCCTGTCTGCTGGGCGAAAACTGTAAATATAACGGGAAAAATAATTACAGCGAGCGTGTGGCAAAATATCTGGAAGGGCATGAGGTGATCCCGGTATGTCCTGAGGTGCTGGGAGGACTTCCGACCCCGAGGGATCCGTCGGAGATCGTGAGCGGTGAGGTCATAAACTGTAAAGGCGTAAATGTGGACAGGCAGTTTCGGGAAGGCGCAGAGGAGGCTCTGCGGATCGCCAAAGAGAATGGCATCGATCTGGCAATCTTACAGTCACGAAGCCCCAGCTGCGGCGTAAAGCAGATTTATGATGGAAACTTTACCGGTAAACTCATCCCCGGACAGGGAGTATTTGCACAATTGCTGGAAAAGAACGGCTTCCGGGTGATGGACTGTGAGGAAATATAATGGCAAAAATATTATTGTTTGGCGTGAGTACACAAAAAGACCGGGCTGTGCGTGTGGCAGCGGAGAAAATAGGTGTGGATGTGACGGCGGTGAACCGCAGGGACTATGGACAGAAGATCGGAACACTGGCGGAAATCAGCGGTTTTCATAAGAATGGAAAAATATATAACGGTCCTGATTTTGCAATGGAAATGCTGGTGTTTTCCGGAATGGATTCGCAACAGGTGGATGCATTCCTGGCAGAATATAAGGCAACCGGCTTACCACCGGTTGCCCTGAAGGCGATTGTGACACCGTATAATGTCTCATGGACAGCGGATGCGTTGCTTCGCGAGCTGATGAAGGAACACATTCAGCTTGGAGGATAGGGAATAAAGAAAATTACAGCTTGTGATATTCCGGGCTGCGCTTTTCGTAGATTGTGTAATATTTGAAACCGCACAGCTGTAGGATCTCGGAGGCAAGATCCAGATAGGATCCCACATCCTGAGGCTTGTGGGCATCGGTTCCTACGGTGATGATCTCACCGCCCAGCTCATGATAGCGGCGCAGAACATCGGTACAGGGATGAGGCTGTCTGAGACCGTAGCGGAAGCTTCCGGTGTTCAGTTCCAGACCTTTTCCCTGCTGCACTAAAAGCTCCAGGATCGGATCAATGGCATCCTTATATTTGTCATAGGAATAGTTCTTGTCCTTGGTGGGAGCCACACGGACGATATAGTCCAGATGTCCCAATACATCATAATCGTCATGGCATTTCAGATTCTCCAGTGTCTCTGCAAAATAAGCCCGGATGGCTTCTTCCTCGGAGGAAAATTTCTCGAAATATTCCGGATAATAGGGATCCATTCCTTTGCAGAGATGAGTGGAGCCGATGACGAAATCAAAATCATAGGCGGAAATAAAATCTTCGTTGCGGTCGGCCAGATGAGGCTGCAATCCCAGCTCCACGCCGAAGAGGATCCGCATTTTCCCTTCATATTTCGCGCGGCAGCGGAGCACGTCGTACAGATAGGAATCCGTATTCAGTAAAAAGATTGTTCCCGGTCCTTCCTCGGTGCGGGGATAATCAAAATCGTTATGCTCGGTAAAACACATGGTCTCCAGTCCCAGAGCGAGACCTTTATCGATCATCTCCGGCATGGGAGCCTGGGAATCTCCCGAAAAAGAAGAGTGAAGATGACAATCTGCTTTGATAGACATATTTTTCATCCTTTCTGGTTATCATAATACGAACCTATTATAGCAAAAATGAAGGGAAAAACCATAGCATTTCTAAACAAACTGTAAAATTTACCACAAAATCACAAATATTTTTCATTTACATCTTGAATTATAATCAGGAATTAGGTAAAATGTCTTTGCTGATAAAATTTTGACAATCTGTGAATAACGGAAAGCCAAAAGATATAAAATTAAAATTTTAGGAGGAAACTAAAATGGCAGTAAGAGTAGCAATTAATGGTTTTGGCCGTATTGGTCGTCTTGCATTCAGACAGATGTTCGATGCAGAAGGATATGAAGTAGTAGCAATCAACGATTTAACCAGCCCTAAGATGCTGGCACATCTGTTGAAGTATGATTCTTCTCAGGGTGTTTACAAGTATGCAAGCACCGTTGAGGCTGGCGAGGACAGCATCACCGTTAACGGCAAGACCATCACCATCTACAAAGAGGCTGACGCAAGCAAGCTTCCTTGGGGTGAATTAAAGGTTGATGTAGTTCTGGAGTGTACCGGATTCTACACCTCTAAGGAGAAGGCTTCCGCACATATCACTGCCGGTGCTCGTAAAGTTGTTATTTCTGCTCCCGCAGGTAACGACCTTCCTACCATCGTATACAATGTTAACCACAAGACCCTGAAGCCCGAAGATACCGTTATCTCCGCAGCTTCCTGCACCACCAACTGCTTAGCACCTATGGCTAAGGCTCTGAACGATTGCAGACCTATCATGAGCGGTATCATGACCACTGTTCACGCTTATACCGGTGACCAGATGATCCTTGACGGACCTCAGAGAAAGGGCGATCTGAGAAGAAGCCGTGCAGGCGCTTGCAACATCGTTCCCAACTCTACCGGTGCAGCTAAGGCAATCGGCCTGGTAATTCCCGAACTGAACGGCAAGCTGATCGGCTCCGCTCAGCGCGTTCCCGTTCCCACCGGCTCCACCACCATCCTGGTTGCTGTCGTTAAGGGCAAGGACGTCACCAAGGAAGCTATCAACGCTGCTATGAAGGCTGCTGCTTCCCAGAGCTTCGGCTACAACGAGGATCCGATCGTTTCTTCTGACGTTATCGGCATGAAGTACGGCTCCCTGTTCGATTCCACCCAGACCATGGTCGCTAAGATCGATGACGACACCTATCAGGTTCAGGTCGTTTCTTGGTACGACAACGAGAACTCCTACACCAGCCAGATGGTTCGTACCATTAAGTACTTCGCTGAGCTGTAATAGAGATCTTCCCAATAAAATAGCGTGAAATTAGCAGTTGGCAAAATGTTACGGCGTGCGCCGGGTTCCGGCGGGCAGCAGGCAACCCCTGTTGAGCAATAACAACTGCCAGCGATTGCCGTGGGTACCCTGCGGCAGACTGAATACACGATAGAAAAGCCCCTTCCGGCTGTGAATGCAGCGGGAAGGGGCTTTTTGTATGAAAAATTTCAAATCAGTACTTCAAACAGACCGATCATCAGCGGCATGGTGAAGATTGACAAAAGCGTGCTGAGAACATACAGTGCGCTTGAATGTGCCGCATCACGATTGTACAGCTGAGCCATGGAAGTGACAGTTGCACAGGAGGGTGTGATGGCAGAGAGATAAACTGTCATCAAAATTGCCTTGCCATCGGAAATCCAACCTGCTGCATGTACCACCCGGAGTAATAAAAGAACAATTACAGGAACCACCAGCAGACGAAGCACAACAGGGAGGTAGTTCCGCAGTGTGCAAAATACCTTTTTCAGCGGGACCTCTGCGATTGCCATGCCGGCCAGCAGCATTCCCATAGGTCCAATCATATTTCCTACGCTGCTGAGTGTGCTTACGATTGGCGCTGGCAAAGAAATGTGCAACAGATACAAGAGCGCTCCTGCCACAATCGCAAGCAGGTTGACATTGGTCAGGATCTTTTTCCATTCCAACTTGGTACTCCCTTGCAGGCAGGCGCTTGCGTGGGTCCAAAGTAAAATCAACTGCACGATGACAAAGGCGCAAGAGTATACAACATACTCACTGCCAAGTAAAGCTTGTACCAACGGAATAACCAATGCTGCCGCATTGCTGTAGATGATGTTGACTCGCTCGACTGCATCCAATTTCAGCGGCTTGCGTATCACTGTATCGAACGCCAGAAAGACAACGTGCATCCCCACGGCAATCGCCATCGAATACAGAAGCCCAGCACGAATTTCAGGAGTATCATCAATCTGAAACGCATTCAGAACTACGCAAGGCATAATCAGATACACAAAAACAACAGAGAGCACCTTGCTGTCAGAGGGCTTTAGCAATTTGGCCTTGACCACAATGTACCCCATCAGCAGGACAATGAATAGTTGAGCAATCTGCTCCATCAGCAAAAGACTAACTTCCATACAAATCCCTTCCTTCATCTTGTCCGCACTATCGTACTCTTTTAAAGCTCGATAGTCAATACGCAGCTTGATGGAAATTCCCGGGAAGATGTGATAACCTTTTGACTGTGTGTATGCAGCCGAAATGAAGTTTGCCTATTCTGGCAAAAATATGATTTTTTGATATTTTAGGGCAATACCGCATAATTCTAAGTGCCGATACGGCGAGCGAGGTGCGGCAGA
>ENA-OPBG01001503-OPBG01001503.1-human-gut-metagenome-genome-assembly--contig:-NODE-1503-length-15813-cov-4.524305_pt1 | contig 15813 bp, 13 predicted proteins | sample MGYA00241065_ERZ501446 | MGnify/ENA primary metagenome ERZ501446 (study PRJEB25962, sample SAMEA2042632) | human gut metagenome | biome: human gut; feature: human-associated habitat; material: faeces...
GAACATTTAAAAAACCTGCGAAAAGGTCTTGACTTTTGTTAGCAGGTTTTTATGCAATATTTCTTTTATTGAAATGTAATGGAAATGGACTGCAATTCATCTAATGTTTTCACCTTTTTCCCTAAGATGAATCGATAATCAGAATGACCATTTCCGGCACTTCTGGATACCCATGTGACAGGAACCGATTCCCCGTTGATGGTGACTTTCATATGTTCGTTTGCCAAAGCAGTATCATTGGTAATCCATTTGTCTAAGTCCGCATTAAGCATTTTATAGAGAAGAGTAGATACCTCTCCAGTTTGTTCTCCAACATCCATATAAAGAGAAAATTGGAATGCAGTATAGGGTGTTCTGCCACCAATGAGGGTAGGAGCAGTCAAATACTGCATATTTTTTTCCGAAACATCAAAATTGCCAGAAGCATTTTTGGTCAGTGTCAGAGAAAAATCTGAAATGCTTGCAGAGATATCCTTACCGTTATCGGGCAGAGTATATTTCCAAAGTGCTACAGAGGTGAAGGAAGCAGTGCGATTTTCTGCATTCCATACTACATCGCCGTAAGGTTCCAGCGCTTTGAAGTAAATCAGTGTTTTGCCATCTGCACGGAAGGAAGACATTTTGTTGCCATCTACCGTCACGGTCACATTGTTGGGATAGACTTTGTATGCCAGTCTGCCAATAGGTCTGTTTTCAGGCGGCGTATAAGTTGCCGTAACAGGCTTGCTGAAAGTATCACTATAGGTAATGTACAATTCTTTTCCATCGTGGCTGTAAGAAACATCGAAGCCGTAATCTGCCAGATCTTCCGCAAAGATAGCTACCTGACCGAAGAAATTGCAGCAGGAAATGGGTGCACCGTTAATGGAAGCCACAATGTCTGTTGTGACCGCATTGGCGATGGGCGTAGCGCCGTAAGCAGTAAAGCTGGAAAAGATCAGGCTTAATAAAAGGACTGGAGCAAATAGAAGCTTTTTCATACGCATTTCCCCTTTCTGATTTCCCTATGGTGTATTGATATTTTGAGTGTAGCACGCAGAAAAATAGAAAACAATGACATTTGTCTTACAAATATGTTTTTTGAAAAAAGGAATGTTTTGCATAATGAAAATTTTCGAAAAATGAAAGCTGTTTTCTTCACAAATAAAAAGGATGCTTTTCATATTTATAAAGTTCATTTGTATTTGCAGGAAATACAGTATAAAAAATAGAACTAAGTCAGGGTGAGGCAAAAACAAAGAATGTTACTGCGTTTTTTATGGAATTAGTTGGCATTTGATAGACTTTATGTATCTTTGGGGAGTCTATGATAAAGGGACTATTTTCCAAAGAAACCAGGGGCAGAAGTATTTTGTCTGCATGATAGGGAGGCGGACACATGTGATCATGAAATATATTTGAATACGGAAGGAGTTGTTTTGTAAGAAATTGCAGCAAAGTAAGAACGAAAGAGAAGGGAAATGATATTTGAACAAAATATTTCGAAATATTGTAGGACAAGAAAAGCGGAAGGAGCAGATAAAAGAGCAGAAATATTATGTTGAAATGACATTTTCAGCAGTGGTTTTCGCTGAAAAATTTCTCTTGAATCATGACTAAGGAACAAATTTCTTTGAAAATACACCATTTTCAAAGAATTCGACATGGGAATCAAAAAGAAATAAATTTTTTTGTATGAAAATAGGAACAATTGTTTGTTTTGCTAAGAAGGGGCAAAATGGCATGTTATGGACATCTAAAATGAAGGAAATTGTTTGAAAAGTCCCTATTTTACGGTCAAAAAGGACATTTGTCTATTGGAGAAAGTATAAAACGCTGAAAAATGAATTGTACTTAAAATGGTACAAAAGTAGTAAAAAATGGTATATTGAAGTAATTGTCCCTGAGTTGTATATATAATATAATAAAAACAAGAAAAAACAAAACAAATTGTGCAGAATACATCCTAACCAGCGTGGAGAGTTTATTTCGTTGTGCAATTTGACGGATGAATCATAGGCAAATGGGCAGGAAGCCATAGGGTCTATATCAGAAATCCTTTTCCAACTTCCAGACCAAAGGCAGCTTGATTTTCCCTAAATCACATTGGTCTTCAAAAAGGCGATGCGGTGTTATATATACAGGAGACTTCGTTTATCAGAAACTTGGAGCCATAATGTGGAGGGAGGAACGATCATGAACACGATCGACAACAATGAATTTATGATTCTGAACAGCATTATCTATAAAATCCATACAAATCCTGATTTTGCAGCCATGCGGAAAGAACTTCTGGAACAGCTGAAAATGATCATTGATTTTGACAGTGCGGAATTTCATCTTTCCAGAGGGGGTGGCAGCATTTCACTGGATTCCGGTATTTCTTACAACAGCAATGCATCTTTGGATTATTCCAAAGCCTATGAACACATTGACTATAGTCAGGGAATATTGGGAACAGGAAGCAGCATGGTTTACCGGGAAACAGACTTGATGCCGGATGAAAAAAGAGTGCAGACTGAGTACTACAAAAGCATTTACGAAGTAAATAACTGGCATTACTCTTTGCAGCTGGTTCTGGCATATGATAAACGGTTTTTGGGAGTCATCACCTTCTACAAGAACAAAGGAAAGGAAGACTTCAAGTATGCGGATATCTTCAAAATCCAATTAATCGAAAACCATCTGGCTTACCGGATCAATAAAGAACAGGAAGCTGCTTCCAAGAACAAAGATAAAGTTTCTGTTGAGGAAGCGGTGGAACAGTTTGGATTGACCAAAAAGGAAAGCGATATTCTGGATCTGCTGGTAAAAGGATACAGCAATAAAGAAATTTGTGACAAAATGGTCATCTCCAGCAATACTGTGAAAAAACATATTTTGAACATCTATCGGAAATTGAATATCAAAAACAGAGTGCAACTGCTCTGTATGGTGAAAGAACCTTAAAATGGCATCAATGGCTGCAGCGCATAACACGCAGCAGCTTCAGATAAACAAAAATTATGAAATACAATCTCCATAATTTTTTGTGACAAATCAGATATGAGGTGATACTCCGAAAATGACGTCATTATTCCGTAAAGAATAAGAAGGGCGGAGGGATAAAACTTAACCGAAAATAAGAGATGCAGGAAAAAGAGCTTGCATCAGACGCAGTTTAGAAAGATATCAAGATGACGATTGTAAAAAAACAAGAATGAGGAGGCGTACATATGAAACAATTCGAAGAAACAAGTAAATATTTGGAAAGAATCCTTGGCTATATCCACTCTGACAATATCAGTGATGCAGATAAAGAATTAATGACAAAAGAAACTGTTCACCATTTCGATAACTATGTAAGCCCGGCTGGCTGAAATATCGTAAATCTGTATCTACAAACGCGGCTCTGCTGGAATGGACCGACCACGACAGCAGCGTAGTGGATCTGTATGGTGAAGATTTTATCGACTGCCTTGGCGGTTTCGGTATCTATACATGTGGACATAGAAATGAATATATCGTTGATACAGTAAAAGCTCAGCTGGGTCATCAGGCACTGCATTCTCAGGAACTGCTGGATCCCCTGCGCGGCTATCTTGCAAAAGCTGTTTCTGAAATCACACCCGGCGACCTGCAGTACTGCTTCTTTACAAACGGTGGTGCAGAAGCCAACGAAATGGCTCTGAAATTAGCGAGAATCGCAACAGGCGGACGCTGGTTCGTATCCACAGTCAATGCGTTCCACGGCAAATCCATGGGTGCGGTTTCCATGGGCGGTAAGAGCACATATCGTACTCCTTACACACCAATGGTACAGCAGGTTGTTCACGTTGAATACGGCAATGCAGAAGACGCAAAAAAAGCCATCAGAAACCTGATTGCAGTTGGCGAAAAAGTTGCAGCCTTCATCGTAGAACCTGTTCAGGGCGAAGCTGGTATCATCATTCCTCCTGAAGGCTATTTGAAAGAAATCAGAGCAATCTGTGACGAATACGGCGTAGCATTGATCTGTGACGAAATCCAGACTGGTATGGGTCGTACAGGTCACATGTTCAGATGCGAAGGCGAAGGCATCGTTCCCGATATCGTGACATTCGGTAAAGCGTTCGGCGGCGGCATTATGCCAATCACCGGTCTGATCTGCCGTCCTCATATGTGGACACAGGAACTGGTTGACAACCCTTGGCTGCTGGGCTCTCCCACATTCGGCGGCAACCCTGTATGCTGCTCCGCTGCACTGGCAACCATCAAATACATGATCGACCATGACATCCCTGGTGAATGCGCGAAGAAGGGTGCCATCATCAAAGAAGGTCTGGACAAACTGAAAGCAAAATATCCTGATCTGATTGACGATGTACGCGGTATCGGTTTGATGCTGGCAGTAGAATTCAAGACTTCCGAAATCGGTTACGAAGTTGCGAAAGGTATGTTTGCCCGCAAAGTTATCACAGCTGGTACACTGGTTAACGCAAAATGCGTACGTTTCGAACCTGCAGCTGTTATCACAGAAGACCAGATTGCGAAGGTAATCGAACGGATGGATGCATCCCTGGCTGATACAAGAGCAGCTATGAAATAAAATAAACATGGGACAAAATTGATAGTTTCCCCGCGTGGCATTGATTGTTTCCATGCGGGGAACTTTTTATAGCCCTCCCAATGGGAAAATACCCATTGGACAATAGAATGAAGGAGGATGAACAGATTATGACAATGACAATTCAAGAAAGAATTGATGCTGCCCGCAAAGCGCAGGCGCAGATTTTAGATTATACACAGGAACAGGTTGACAAACTGGTTTTTGAAATTGCAAAGGTGATCTACTTAAATGCAGAACCTCTGGCAAAGATGGCAGTAGAAGAAACCAGACTTGGTAAATATGAAGATAAAATCGGTAAGAACACAGATACACCCACAGCTTTCTGGGCTTACCTGAAAGATAAAAAATCCGTTGGTGTCATCAGAGAAATCCCTGAAGAAGGCATCATCGAAGTTGCCCATCCCATCGGCGTTATCGGTGCAGTTACACCTGCAACCAACCCTACCGTTACACCTCTGGGCAACGCAATGCACGCACTGAAAGGCAAAAACGCTCTGGTAATCACACCTGCACCTCGTGCGGAAAAAACTTCCACAAGAACCGTGGAACTGATGCGTGAAGCACTGGTAAAATGCGGCGCACCTGCAGATCTGATTCAGATCATCGAAGAAATTACCATTGAAAAATCCGCAGAACTCATGGAAAAATGTGACCTGGTTATTGCAACTGGCGGTCCTGGGCTGACAAAAGCAGCTTATTCCAGCGGTACTCCTGCTTACGGCGTTGGTCCAGGCAACCCTCCCGTAATTTTGGACAGAGGTTATGACCTGGTAGACGCAGCGAAGAAAACATTCATCGCTGTTGGCAGTGACAATGGTATCCTTTGCGACGGCGACAACTTGATGCTGTATCCTCAGGAAGAAGAAAAAGATTTCTTCAAAGCCCTGCGGGATGAAGGCGTTCTGATTTATGAAGATAAAGACGACGTTGAAAAATTCAGAGCAGCCCTTTTCAGCAACGGCAAAATCAATTCCGATTTGGTAGGGAAAGACGCAGATGTTATCGCTCGTGCAGCAGGCTTTGATATTCCCGCTGAAACAAAAGTTCTGGGTCTGAAGATCGAAGGCGTTGGGAAAGAAGACATCATGTGTAAAGAAATCATGGGTCCCGTTGTGGTACTGAAGGACTACGACACATTCGAAAACGCTGTAGAAATGGCAGTCAGAAATATGGCAGAAGCTGGCGGTATCGGTCACACAGCTGGTCTGTTTACCAACGACAAAGAACATATCAAATATGCTGGCGAAAGAATTCCCGTTGCACGTCTGCTTGTAAATCAGCCTACACCCGATGCATGGGGACCTGCAACAAACGGCTTGTCTCCTGCAGTATCTGAAGGCTGCGGCACATGGGGCAACAATATTCTGGCAGGCAACGTAGACTATATCCATATGCTGAATGTTTCTAAGATCGCTATGCCTTTGGATGTAGAACTGCCTGACGGTGAAAAACTGTTCAAAGATTGATATTTGATTTAAAAATAACGGCGAAATAAAAATATACATGCATTCCGAGGCAGAAATACCTGCTTCGGAATGCCAAAAAGAAAGAAGTGAATTTATGAAAGACCTCTATTAAGACAAAAGGGAGGATTGTCCTATGGAAAGTGTACGAGAAGCGCAAAAGAAAGATCAATTAAAACGAACGTTGATTTTTTACATAGCATTGTTTGTGGGATTTGCTCTGGTAGGTATTTTGGTACCTGATAATCCAGACGAATTTGGTATATTGACATGTATTCCGGCTGCCTTCATGATCTTCTTTATCTTTAAGACAAAAAGAATCATTGAAGGGCTTACACTGGCTGTTCTTTTATGCTGTATCATGGTTCACAAGCAAAACTTCATTATCGAATTTGCGAATATTGCGCAGACAACCATGATGGATGAAGATATTGCGTTCCTGATCATTGTTTGTGGTCTGATGGGCAGCTTGGTTGCAGTTATTGAAAAAAATGGCGGCGGTCTTGTATTTGGTAAGTTTGTAGCTTCCAAGGCAAAATCTGAAAAAACAGCGCTCTTTGGCACAATGCTTTGTTCTGCGCTGTTCTCCATGGACGACTATCTGAGCTCTCTTACATCTGGTATCGCTATGACACCAGTAACAGACAGATACAGAGTTCCTAGAGAAATGACTTCTTATGTAATTGATACAACAGCAGCGCCAGTTACGGTTCTGAATCCCATTTCCACATGGGCAGTATTCATCGGCGGGCTGATGGTTGCCAACGGTCTGGCAGAAGAAGGTCAGCAGCTGACAACATATATGAAAACAGTTCCTTTCAACTTCTATGCAATTTCAACACTGGTTGTACTGGTACTGGTTATTTTAGGGGTTATCCCGAAATTCGGCCCCATGAAAAAAGCGTATGAAAGAGTTGCTGCCGGCGGTCCTTTGGCACCTCCGGGATCTGAAAAGATCGACATTCGTGCCGGCAAAGAAATGGTAGAGTTTGAAGACGATATGGAAGGCGAGATGAAAGCCTGCAAGAAACCCAAACTTCGCAATTTCTTTGTACCTATCTTTATTCTGATCGGCGCCATCTGTATGTTTGATTTCAATATGCAGATCGGTATCATCATCGCGATCCTGCTGGGCTTTGTATTCTTCGTATTCCAGGATATGGACCCCGAAGAATATGCCGATGCAGTTGTTGAAGGTTTGAAAAACATGGTTATGCCTATCCTGCTGATGATTCTGGCATTCTGTTTCGCAAACGCGAGCCAGCAGGTTGGCTTTATCGATTACGTTATCGACGTAGCGGTAAGAAATATCTCTCTGCCACTGCTGCCGATTACTGTATTCCTGGTATTTGCATGTACAGAATTTATCATGGGTATCAACTGGGGCATGTACATCATCGCACTGCCAATCGTTGCTCCCATTACCATCGCTCTGGGCGGCGACATTGGTGTAACCGTAGGCACGGTTGCAGCTGCAGGCGTTTGGGGAAGCCACTGCTGCTTCTACTCCGATGCAACGATTCTGACATCTGCCTCTACAGGCTGTGATAACTTCAAACATGCGACCAGCCAGATTCCATTTGGTTTGATCGCAGGTATTTTCTCAGCCATTGCATATCTGATTCTCGGATTTGTATTGTATGCTTAAGAGCTTAAGAAGAGTTGAGAACGACCACAGGAGTGTTCCCTTCCATAGGATGAATGGTTCCTGCAAAAGCTGCTGACACTGGCAGCGGAGGTTTTTTGAAAAGTGAAACAAGTAAGATGGGGGATGAACCACAAAGATGCTTCGGAAAAGTCTTTGTGAAGAACTTACTTATAGAAACGATGAAAAAAAGAATATATGACAAATGACTTGATATGAAAATAAGGAGGAAATGATTATGGTAGGTAAAAAAGTGGTACATCATCTGATGATGAGCGCAAAAGATGCACATTATGTTGGCGGTCTGGTAAACGGTGCAAGAATCGTTGAACAGTGGGGCGACGTTGGTACAGAACTGATGGTTTATGTAGATGGTGACATCAGCCTGTTCCTGGGCTATGAAAAAGTAGAATTCCTGGCACCCGTATATGTTGGTGACTTTATGGAATACCATGGCTGGATTGAAAAAGTGGGCAACCAGTCCTACACATGCAGATTTGAAGCATGGAAAGTGGCAACACAGCTGGACAGAACAGATGCTGACCTTTCTGGCGTAGCAACACCTGAAACAGCGGCAACAGCATGTGAACCTCCTATTCTGTGCGGCAGAGGTATCGGCAGCCTGTATATTGCGAAAAAAGATCAGAGAGGTCCTCAGGAATCTTCTTTCAAAGATAGAAAACATCCTGGTGAATAATCTGTCCTAACTACAGGTGTGCAGTCTGCACATTTTATAAACTTTGCATATTGTACGGTTCATATGAAAATCCCATAACGAAAATTCGTTTTGGGATTTTCTATTCTCAAAAATCAGTAAAGAGGTGAAAGTATGAATAGACCATTGGAAGGAATTCGCGTCTTAGACTTGACACAGGCTTATAGCGGACCATTTTGCACAATGAATTTAGCGGATCATGGTGCAGAAGTAATCAAAATTGAACGTCCTGGCAGCGGTGACCAGACAAGAGGCTGGGGTCCCATGAAAAATGATTACAGCGGTTATTATGCATATATCAATCGAAATAAAAAAGGCATCACTTTGAATTTGGCTTCCGAAGAGGGCAAAAAGATTTTTCGTGAACTTGTAAAAACAGCAGATGTTGTTTGCGAAAACTACAAAGTAGGTGTATTGGAAAAACTGGGATTTTCCTATGATGTACTGAAAGAAATTAATCCTCGTATCATTTACGGATCTATTAGTGGATTTGGATTGGAAGGTCCTCTGGCATCTAGACCGTGTTATGATATCGTAGCACAGGCAATGAGCGGCATGATGAGTGTAACAGGTTTTGCGGATGGTCCTCCCTGCAAAATTGGTCCTTCTATTGCTGATAACTACTCCGGCGCTTATTTGTGCATGGGCATTTTGATGGCTTTGTATGAAAGAGAAAAAACTGGTGTGGGAAGACGCTTAGATGTTGCCATGGTAGATACATTGTTCTCTGTTATGGAGAATTTCGTTGTAGAGTATACCATTGCTGGCAAAACACCACATCGTGCAGGCAACCAGGATCCTAGCATTGCTCCTTTTGACTCCTTCCGCGCAAAAGACGGTGAATTTGTAATGGGATGTGGCACAGATAAGATGTTTGCAGGTCTGTGCAGTGCTATGGGTAGAAATGATCTGATTGAAAACCCTCTTTACAAAACAAATCTTGCCAGATGTGAAAATTATCTGACTTCCTTGAAACCCATCATTGAAGAATGGACACAAACAAAGACCATCAAAGAACTAGAAGAGATCATTACCAAGCTTGCAATTCCCTTTGGTGTTATTCTGACCATTCCAGAAGCAGCAGAACATCCACAGCTGCAGTCTCGCAATATGCTGTGGAATGTTTACCAGAAAGGAATGGATACAGAAATCCGAATTCCAGGTACACCTATTAAGATTCATGGAGAAGAAGATAAAGTGCAAAAAGGTGCTCCTCTTCTTGGTGAAGACAATGAATTGGTTTATAGCAGTCTGTTGGGAATGACAAAACAGGAAATTGATGAACTATATGTAAAAGAAATCATTTGAGATAAAGTAGTTTTGTAAGGAAGATAGATGGTGTTGTCGATAAAAGATATATAAGAATGGTAGAACAAAGAATGGAGGATGATGCCATCTATCTTGATTTGAAAGGAGGAGAAGTAGTATGAGGATGAAGAAAGGTGATTTATCAGTACCCGCGCTTTTGATGATGGGTGGTGCCTTGTATTCCATGCACTTTGGTGCATCCAGTATGGTTTGGCCCATGACATGGGGCAAAGAAAGTGGCAGCTCGGTTTTTATTGCTTTTATCGGTGCTTTTATTACATCTTTGTTTTTGCCTTTGCTGGCTTATGTAGCACTGGCAAGAGGACAGGGCACATACTTCGGTTTGGCTAAACGGGCAATGCCTAAATTTGGTCCGATATTTACAAGCGTTACTATTATCATCATGGGTCCTTTGTATACCATTCCTCGTATGAGTGCATCTTCCTGGGATGCGATCTGTCAGGCAACTGGTTTTGCACCAGACAGTTCTATTCCGATTATCTTATTTTCTGCTTTTTATTACGCTCTTACATATTGGTTCTTGGCGGGACGTAGTGACATGATGGATAAGGTTAGTAAATTCCTGTTTCCTGTATTGATTTTGATTGTTGTTGCGATCATCGGAAAGGGCTTGATGACTCCGTTGGGCGAGTGGCAGCCGAAAACTTATGAGACACCTGCACTTGCTTATGGATTCACACAGGGGTATGCAACTTCAGAATTGTTGTGCGCACTGACTTTTGGGATTGTTGTATTGAACAACCTGAAAGGTCATGGTGTAACAGACGAACGAATGAATAAAAATATTATCCGAGTAGGGATTGTAGGAATTGGATTGCTTTCACTGACACATTTGGGGCATATGATTGTTGGGGCAAATACAGGCGGAACAATTGAACTGCAGTATGTTACACTCTATACACAAGTAGCATTTGAATTGTTGGGAACAATTGGCGGAGCAATTTTTTCCATCGGTCTTGTATTTGCATCTTTGACAACTGCAATTGGTATCAGTGCTGCTACCGCAGAATTTTGTGAAGACGCATCCAATAAAAAATTAAAATATAAAAAATCTATCGCGATCGTATGTATTTTCAGTGCAATCATAGGGGCAATTGGGCTGACAAACATCTTAACATACGTTGCACCTATTCAAGATGCAGTTTATCCCGGCGCAATTATCCTGGTACTGTATTATGTATTAATGCCGGATTGTCAGAATAAAAGACACTTGGCCGTATGCAAGTGGGGGATCATCGTAAGCGTCTTTTTCGGTGTTCTGGATGGCATTTATACATATAATAACCTGCTGAATTTGAATCTGGATTGGTTTGTAAATCTTTATCTGAAACTGCCTTTTGCAGAATGGAAATTGGCATGGGTACCAGTATGTGCGATTGTAATGGCGTGTGTTTACCTGTTTTCTTCAAAGAAATCGGAAGATGTTCCAGTAACTGATTGTATAAGTGAATAAAGAAAATAGAAAATATCCTGCTTTTTTAAGTAGGATATTTCTATATTTATCCGTAATTTACTTCAAACTAAAAATTCCTCCTGCTTATGACAGGAGGAATGATAAGATTATACACGCTTAATGGGAATGATTACTTTGGTAATATGGTTTTCTACTTCAGAAACATCAATAGGCGAAACAATGTACTCTTCGGAGATTGGACCGTTGATGACATAGCCCTGTTGTTTGATCCATTTAATAGCTTTTACATGGGTTTGTATGATATCTTCGTTTTTGCCGATATGAATGGTTGTCGCAGCTAAAAAACCACCGAATTGTTTGAATTCTGGTCCATCTTTTGGTTCTGGTACCTGAATACAGGATTCTAAATCACAATCTTTGTTATAAAACTGTTCCAAAGGTTCGTTATGATATGTTAAAATAATAGAACCCATAGTTTTTAGATGATATTTTTTGGCAAGCTCAATCAGTTCAGACCAACGGTCAATGGAGACATCCGAATTTTGATAATCCAGTTTGATTCGTCTGGTAGAGATAACGTGATATAAAGGGATTTTTTCAATTCGAATGGTACTTTCCGAATCTTGATTTTTGTTTTGCAAAAATACATTTCCTGTGTTCAGGCGTTGGAGCAATACTTCGCCAATGGCAAGCTGGTCCTGCAGTTCTTGGATGTGTTTAGAGATTTCATGCATTCTGGAAACAACGCATTGTTCCATTGCAGCATTATCACAGTTCTGGATGATCCGTTGGATATCTTTTAAAGAAACGCCCAACAGACGTAGTTTGCGAATGATATGAAGTGTAAGAAGCTGGGTATGTTCGTAATACCGGTAATGGCTGTCTTCCTTGCGATATTGTGGAACAAGCAGACCAATCTGGTCATAGTAACGCAAAGTTTTAATGGGTACATCGCATATGGAGGACACCTTTCCGATGGAGTAATATTTGTTTTTTTCTGACAAATTTATCGCCCTTTCCACAATGGTTACATACATTTTCTATGTAATTATACTAAAAACATAGGGATTTTTCAATAATATTGCATTAATATTTCGCATAGTTAATTAAAAAAAATAGCATAAATAGTGATACAATCCAAACAATGCAGAAAGGATGAATAAGAAATGCTTACAGAAGTAGCAAAAAATATTTACAAACAAGTTGTGCCTTTACCCAATAATCCTTTAAGAGAAATCAATGTCTACTTCATTTTAGGAGAAAAAAATCTTATGATTGATACAGGATTTAACAGACCTGAATGTGAAGAAGCATTGAAAAATGCAGTTACAGAATTGGGTATTGAAGAATATGATGTATTCATTTCTCATCTTCATTCAGATCACTGTGGTTTGATTTCCAAGTTTGCAAAATCTGGATGCAAAATACTAGCAGGGGAAACAGAGGGGGAAATGATCAATTTTGAATCTGGCAATCTGTATTGGCGGATGCTGGATGACCTTTTCATTAAGTTCGGATTTCCCAAAGCACAGTTCGGCAGGAATACAGATATCCATCCCGGCAGAAAATATTGTAATACAGAAAAAGTAAACTTCACGTATGTAGACGAAGGTGATGTACTGGAATATGGCGGTTACCATTTCCAGCCGATTTTGACACCAGGGCATACACCAGGGCATATGTGCCTTTATGATGCAGAAAAGAAAGTTCTGTTCTGTGGGGACCATGTTCTTGGTACCATTACACCCAATATCTGCATCGAATTAGGTGTTGAAAATCCTTTACAGGATTATTTAAGCAGTCTGAAAAAAATTGATGCATTGGATGTGGATGTCGTTTTAACTTCCCATGGCACCATGATTCAGGATGTCCATACCCGTATTCAAGAACTTTTCCAACATCATGAAGCAAGATTGGAAGAAGTAAAAAACATTTTGACAGATGAATGGAAAACGGCATATATGGTCGCACAGCATATGACATGGGAAATCATGTGCAAAGATTGGGAAAGCTTTCCTGCACCACAAAAATGGTTTGCAACAGGAGAAGCAATTTCACATTTACAATACTTGTATTTATCAGGTATAATTTTGAGAGAAGAACGAAATGGTATTTATTATTATAAAAAATAAATGTGGTGAATATTGAAAAATGAGTGGAAGAATTTTTATTACTGGTGATAAACATAGAACCTTCGTGCCACTGTTTTGGCTTGCAGAAAAAGAAACATTGCATCCGTCTGATATTATGATCATTGCAGGGGATGCCGGATATGTTTGGGACAAAGATTATGTGTACGATATGGAAAGCTTACAGCAAGTGTTTCCTGGCACAATTGCTTTTGTAGATGGTAATCATGAAAATCATGCGCTCCTGAATGAATTCCCCATAGAAACATGGAATGGCGGCAATGTACATCGTGTAGGTGAACGTGTTCTGCATCTCATGCGAGGAGAAATATACGATATTTACGAAAAGAAATTTTTTGTATTTGGCGGTGCCCGTTCTGTAGATAAGGACAGACGAACAGAAGGTGTAAGTTGGTGGAAAGAAGAAGAACCAACTGCCGAAGAAATAGAACATGGTCAAAAGGTGTTGTATCAATTTGCAGACCAGATTGAATACATCATTACCCATGAGCCGCCGCTCTTTGTCAGAAGTTCTATTCGCAGACAAAAAAGCCTAGATGATGATTACCAATTTCCACTAATTTTGAATGAATGGTACCAAAGTATGGAACATCAGCCGAAGTTCCAGAAATGGTATTTTGGTCATATGCACGTAGATCAGGAAATCACAGAGAAACTTTTAGGTGTATATCATAAATTCGTTGAAATTTAAATTTTTCTTTATTAGCTTCTTACAACAAGAGATATACAGAAGTACTAATCAAAAAAGAATACTGGAAACAACAGAAAAACAGGGACACAATCCCTGTTTTTTTTCATATTATGGGGGAAAGGAGGAGATGGAAATGACTGGACAAGAATTGGTGGCATTTGCCAAAAGCAAATTGGGTGTGCCCTATGTATATGGAATGAAAGGCAAAGTCATGACAGAAGCCATTTACAATAGCCTAAAAAAAGCCTATGGGAATTTGGTTTGGGATAGCGATAAGCAAAAAATTGGGAAAGTTTGCTGTGATTGTTCTGGGCTTATCAGCTGGGCAACGGGCATTGCACGTAATTCCCAGAATTACCATGATACAGCTTTGGAAGTACAGCCCATTGCAACCATTGCCAACGCACCTATTGGCGTTGCCGTATGGAGAAAAGGTCATATTGGCATCTATATCGGAAATGGTGAGTATATCGCTGAGGACGGCAGTGCATATGGCTGTCGTATCAATAAGCTGCGTAACACCAACTTTACCCATTGGCTAAAATTAATAGATATTGATTATTCTGGTCAGGAGGATACAGAAATGGTTGAAAAATCAAAGATAATTGTTAATGGAAAGGAATACTTCGTGGAAAGAATCTTGAAAGATGGCACAAACTATATCAAAATCAGAGATCTTGCTGATGCTTTCGGATACACGGTGAGCAACAATGGAAGTATACCTGTATTGACAAAAAATAAGAAAACCAAATCATGTAGTTACAAGCAAAGCGCATTACGCAAAATATCTGCGGGATGCGCTTTTTCCATTGCGCAAAATTGCAATGGTATATTTTTATTACAGAATTGATTTAACATTTTTATAACTTTACTTTCATAGTTTCCCAATATTATACTGATAACAGAAATCAATTTATGCATCAAAACATAGAAAGATGTCTGTATATGTCTGATTTTATATTGACATGAAAGCTTTATGTGGAGCAAGTGAATATCTTGTTATAAATATTGCTCGAGTTTTTTGCTTTCCCTAATAGTTTATTCTAAAAAAACGGACTTTTATGCCTTTGCTATGCACTTTTCCCCATGCTATACTGATAAAAAATTTGTAGAGGAGAGAAAGAATGAATAAACAGCTGCTGCAGGAAATCATGGAATTGTCACAGGAATGTCTGGCTAGATTTTGGCAAATGGATCCAGAATTTGTAATAGAATATTTTGATAAAAATATTATCTGGATCGGTTCTGCCAAAAGCCAATATGCCGATACCTATGAAGATGCAGTAAATGATTTTCGGGAAATTGCAAAAGAATTAAAACCTTGTCATTTATCCCATCAGGAGTTCACAGTGGCGCAAAATGCTGGCAACGCATGTACCATTGTAGGTCGTTACATTACGACAACAGATGACAGTGTCGGTTATTTTCTACAAGCGCAGCAACGATGTACATTTGTATGGGAAATAAAACAAGGTGAACCTAAAATCAAGCATTGTCATATATCCAATCCCATGGGAGAACTGAAATTAGCAGAAGGCGAAAAATTCGTTAATGCTCTAGGCGAAATGTCAAAAAAGTATTGGATTTCCAGAATCCAGTCTATACATAGCAGAAATAAAATTATCGTAACAGATCATAAGGATATTACACACTTTTTATCTCCTGCAGAAATTTTATATGTAAATGCTGTTGGAAGAAACTGTATGATTTATACAACCGATGGTAGCGAAATCTATAACAGAGGCAGCATTGCAGAATTTATTGAAAAAGCAGGAGATAGCTTCAGTGAACTGAACCCAAAAAGTTAGACAATATTTTCAAATTAAAATTGTTTAAGAA
>ENA-OPBG01001509-OPBG01001509.1-human-gut-metagenome-genome-assembly--contig:-NODE-1509-length-15787-cov-2.764111_pt1 | contig 15787 bp, 11 predicted proteins | sample MGYA00241065_ERZ501446 | MGnify/ENA primary metagenome ERZ501446 (study PRJEB25962, sample SAMEA2042632) | human gut metagenome | biome: human gut; feature: human-associated habitat; material: faeces...
GCCTCTGTATTCAATACCCTCAAACATTGTACAAAGAACTCTTGCTGTATCTGCTATGCTCTCTTTCTTTCCTATCTGTGAACCCTTAGGGTCTAAGTAAGTTACGCCCATACCAAGGTCGTGTGCTGCAACTTCAAATGAACAACGTGTTCTTGTACTTGTCTTTTCAAATATAAGAGCAACATTCTTTCCAAGTAATGGCTGTTCAACAACTCCGTCCTTCTTCATCTTCTTAAGCTTTGCAGCCAATTCTATAAGATATTCTATTTCCTCTGGTGTATAGTCTTTTAATGTTAAAAAATCTCTTCCTTTAAGATTCATAATGCTCCTCCATTCTTTAGCATAAATCATATGTAAACAATCTCTGCTCTAAGGCTATAGCATATTATCCTGCTAATAATACCCGATTTATAAATTTAGATAACATTTTATCGCAAACAGCTCATAAATGCAACTTCTTACATATTCAAATAACACTTACCTGCTTACATCACTGTTTATTAATTATAAAAATACCAGCGTGGTAACATTCATCTATTTTCTAATCATAAAAAATACCAGCACAGTGACTTTTATCTGTTCACTGGCTGGGATTCTTATTTAGTGGAATACGTGTCCACCAATTATTACATAGTCTGACATTGCTGAAAGATTGGTTATTGAAACCATTCTGAATGATGTATATCCGCCGATATTGTTCTTTCCTGACAATGCCTCAAGTGCTGCATCCATACATTCCTGTGTACGGATACCACTGTTAAGTCTGTTCTGGAACTTAGCTGATGGGCCGCCTGCTCCATCTGATGCTCCTGAGAACTGTGACTTCTGATATATAACCCCTGTTATTGAATTAGGATAGTTAGAGCTTCTAACTCTGTTTAATACAACATTAGCAACTGCAAGCTTCCCCTCATATGGCTCATAAGCTGCTTCCCAGTCAATAATGCAGGCAAGAAGATATATTTCTTCATTACTTACGCTCATTGTTGAGTTATATGATATATCCGTTCCAGATATTGTTCTTGATATAACTGCCTGTATTCTTTCTTCTTCAGCTATCCTTGCAGCTTCCTGTTCTGCTGCAATTCTTTCTTCTTCGGCAATTCTGGCAGCTTCTTCCTCTGCCTCTTTTGCTTCTGCCTCTTCAATTGTATATCCTGTAAGGATATCTTTTTCATCAAGAGTCTGGGCTATAACCTCTGCCTCCTGATTGAATAATAAAGCGGCTGTCTTAGTATATCCTTCGCAATTACCTGAGCTTATCTTAGTCATACTGCCATTAACTTCCAACACATCTACCACTGTGTTCTTATAAAGTCTTCCATTAACTGATGAATTCTCATCATCGGCTGAATATACATCAAGATAAGGTTCTGTAATTGCAAGCGCTTTATTTTGCATCTGCCCCTGCTGTTCTTCATAACCTGTTAAGATTACTTCCTCAACATTGGCTGCGTATGATGCAACTCTGACCTCGGTATCAGTAATTGTACTTTCGTGTTGCTCATAGGTAGGTTTGGCGTCTGTTACCTTTGGAAGAACCGGCATCATCATCACTACCAGCGTAGCTCCCAAACAACAAGCAGCTTTGCTACTTCTAAGTTTCATAAAGTTTTTCCCTTTCCGGCACAAGTTGTTAAATGCGCCTACAAAATGTTACAGAATTGTTACATTTTGTTACGAAAGTATAATAGCAAAGTTAATCAAATTTGTCAAATTTGTTACAAAAAGCCACGGAACACAGTGTTTCCGTGGCTTTGCGCTTATATTACTGATTTAACATTTATTAAATATTTATGAAAATACACCCTTAAAAAGAGAGCTTCGACACATTTCTGCCTGTTATTACAACCTCTGCCTTACTGCTTCGTATGTAAGAATTGTACACGCAATAGCAGCATTAAGTGACTCAACCTCACCCTGCATTGGAATTCTTACATATTCATCAGCCTTATCTGCTAACTTATCTGTAAGTCCATTGCCCTCATTGCCAATCATAAATGCAGTAGGGTTTGTATAATCTTTCTTATTATAATTATCTGTACCATTAAGGTGTGCCGCATATACTGTCACGCCCTTAGACTTACATACATCAGCCGCCTCGCATATATCATCTACATATATAACCGGCACACGGTAAAGTGAACCCATAGTCGAGCGGATTGTCTTAGGATTGTATATATCAACTGTGTTACTGCTCATAATAATTCCTGTAACACCTGCACCCTCAGCCATTCTTACAATAGTTCCAAGATTACCGGGGTCCTGAAGATTTTCAATAATAAGAAGTAATGGGTTGCGCTTGTCTGAAAGTATACCTTCCAAATCTGTATCTGACATTCTGACAACTGCCATAATTCCCTGTGGTGTCTGTGTATCTGCCATACGCATAAACACGTTGTCTGTCACAATCTCCAGCACGTCTTTTCCTATGCTGTCATAATTCATTCTTTCAAGGAATTCCTCATTATCAGCCTTAAAAGTCTCTGATACATATACCTTTACAAGTCTGTCTGCCGGTGCTTCTGACACCATTTTCACGCCCTCAACAACAAACTGCTTCTCCTCTTTTCTTAACTTTGCTTTTTTCTGCAGATTCACTACGTGCTTAACCTGCGAACTACTTGTACTTGTAATCATTTTTCACCATTTCCTGTATAATTAGTTAGAAAGCATAGCACTTATATTAAACTCATAATCACTAATATCCTTAGTCATGGCAAGTGCCTCATCAATATCATAATCAACGAACCTTCCGTCCTTATAAGCTACAAGTCTGTTGCTCTTTCCTGCAACTAAAAGATCAACTGCATAAGAACCCATAATAGAAGCATACATTCTGTCCTTACATGTAGGTGAGCCGCCTCTCTGCATATAACCAAGAATAGTAGCTCTTGTCTCTATTCCTGTAGCAGCTTCTATTCTTCTTGCCATTCCTGTTGAATGTCCGATTCCTTCAGCATTAATTATAAGGTGATGCTTCTTGCCTTTCTTTCTTCCGTCAATAATGTGATTAATTATTGCCTGTTCATCACCATTATATCTCTCTGGAAGAAGAATATCCTCTGCACCATTAGCGATACCACACCAAAGTGCAATATAGCCTGCATTACGTCCCATTACTTCAATAATACTACAGCGTTCATGAGAAGTCGAGGTATCTCTAACCTTATCAATCGCTTCCATCGCAGTGTTTACCGCTGTATCAAACCCTATCGTATACTCTGTACAGGCGATATCCAGGTCAATCGTCCCTGGAACCCCAATCGTATTAATTCCTAGATTTGCTAATTTTTGTGCACCCGCAAAAGAACCGTCTCCTCCAATGACAATTAAGCCCTCAATTCCATGCTTTTTGCAGACCTCAGCGCCTCGCCTCTGTCCCTCTTCCGTGCGGAATTCCGCACATCTTGCAGTGTACAAAATTGTACCGCCGCGCTCGATGGTGTCTGAAACATCTCTGGCTGTCATGTCTATAATCTCTTCATTCAAAAGGCCATTGTATCCCTTGTAAATGCCTTTAACCTTCAGTCCGCTGCTGATTCCCCTTCTCACAACAGCGCGGATTGCCGCGTTCATTCCCGGCGCATCCCCACCACTGGTTAAAACTCCAATTGTCTTAATTGCCTTTTTTTCCGTCATAAAATCTCCTCCATCTTATATGATGATCTATCGCGGTTTTTATACTTTTACACACTTTTGTCCATTCTAAAGCATTTCTAAAAATTTTTCAATACTCTTTCTACAACTTTCACGTTCTGTCCGCCAAACTTTCCAGCCAGTTTTGCCAGCATCCCATCCTCTATCTGAACATTGTATGACACCGGCAAACGCTTCATGGCCTTGACATCTTTCAGGTAAACCACTACCGCATTTCGTCCCGGTGATTCTCTCAAAAGCTGCGTCAATTCTTCATCCTTTTGAGCATAATCCTGCCGAGACTCAAACTGAATCCAAAGTTCCCTCGGCATCTCATCGAAAGACCGAATCTTTTCACAAATCAATTTGCTGGCTCGGTCATCTTCTGCCGAGATTCTTCCCTGTATGAGAACCTTGTTATCCACCTCGATCAGTCTTTGATTCTTCTCGTAATCCCTTGGAAACACCACAACTTCCACGATTCCCACCAAGTCTTCCAAGGTCAGAAACGCCATGACTTTATTCGTTCTAGTGTACTTAACCTTTTTCTCCGTTATCATACCACCAATGATAGCTTTAACCCCATCTTTTACCTTGGGAAAACCAGTCTCCTCGTCAGGCTGAAAATCTGAAGTCCATGCGGTCACATTCTTTTCCATCAAAGCTCGATATTTCTCCAAGGGATGTCCGCTGATATAGATACCAAGCACTTCTTTCTCAAAATTCAGCAGCGTGTCCTGGTCATACTCTTCCACCTTCGGAAGCTGTATTTCATAGTCCTTTTTATCCTCCTCACCCACAAGATCAAAAAGGCTCATCTGTCCCGCCATCATATTTTTCTTTTCCTGTATCGCACTCTCCATAACCAGAGGATAAACCATCATCTGCTGCCTGCGGTTTCCTTCCAGACAGTCAAAAGCTCCTGCCTTGATAAAATTTTCCAGGCTCCGCTTATTGATATCTTTATTATTTATTCTGGTCACAAAATCCTTCATCGAGACAAATTCTCCATTGGTTTTTCTCTCTTTAACGATCTCGTCAATCACAGATTTTCCAATGCTTTTTATAGCTGCCAGTGCATAACGTATTGCACCGTGATCCACAGAAAACACGGTTACACCGCGATTAATATCTGGCGGCAGTATCTGTATTCCCATCTTTCTGCAGGTGAAAATATACTCCGATACCTTTCCTGGATTATCAATCACCGAAGTCATCAATGCCGCCATAAACTCCACCGGATAATAATACTTCAAAAAAGCCGTCTGATAGGAAACTACCGCATAGGCAGCTGCATGAGACTTATTAAAAGCGTATTTTGCAAAATCTATCATATTGTCATAGATTCTATTGGCAATCTTCTCATCTATTCCATTGTTGATGCAACCCGGTACACCCTCTTCTTCATTTCCATAGACAAAGCTCTGCCTTTCTTTTTCCATCACAGAAGCTTTTTTCTTAGACATTGCTCTTCGTAAAAGGTCACTTCTGCCTAACGTATAACCTCCCAGATTTCTCACAATCTGCATAACCTGTTCCTGATAGACGATACACCCATAAGTCGCTTTCAAAATCGGTTCTAGCTGAGGACAATCATAGGTAATCGTCTCCGGATGATTTTTTCCTCGGATATACTGGGGAATAAAATCCATCGGGCCAGGACGATAGAGGGAGATTCCAGCGATCACATCCTCCAAGCTCTGAGGTTTTAGCTCTTTCATGAAGCTTTTCATCCCTCCACTCTCTAGCTGAAATACCCCGTCCGTATGTCCTGTTCCCAGAGAATCCAAAACTTTCGGATCGTTATAGTCAATCGCATCCATATCCAGATGAATGCCTTTGTCCGCTTCCACCAATTCTACTGCATTTTGAATCACTGTCAGCGTGCGAAGTCCCAGAAAATCCATCTTCAAAAGTCCCAGCTCTTCTAGAGTAGTCATCGTGAACTGGGTAGTAATCGTACCGTCAGCCGCCCTCGACAGTGGCACATACTCATCCACATCCTTCTGGCTGATTACTACTCCGGCAGCATGCATAGAAGTATGTCGCGGTAGTCCTTCCAGACGCTTTGCCATATCAATCAAATGGTGAATTTCCGGGTCTTCCTCGTATACTTTTGCCAGTTCTGGATTTTTTTTCAAAGCCAGATCAATCGTAATGTTCAGTTCTGTAGGTATCATTTTCGCAATGGTGTCCACCTGAGAATAAGGCATATCTAATACTCGCCCCACATCCCGAATCACACCTCGAGCAGCTAAAGTACCGAAAGTCACAATCTGAACCACCCGGTCTTTTCCGTATTTTTTCACCACATAGTCGATAACTTCCTGACGGCGCTCGAAACAGAAATCCACATCAATATCCGGCATCGAGACACGTTCCGGATTCAAAAAACGCTCAAACAGAAGATCATAACGCATTGGGTCCAGCTTCGTAATTCCCAGTGTGTAGGACACCAGACTTCCCGCAGCACTGCCCCTTCCAGGGCCAACCATGATTCCATGGTCCCTCGCATACTTTATGAAATCCCATACAATGAGAAAATAATCCACATACCCCATATTTTTTATCGTGTCCAGCTCATAGCTTAGGCGTTGTCTCAGTTCCTCCGTCACCGGCTGATAACGTTCTTCCAATCCTTCAAAACACAATTTATTCAGATATTCCCAAGACGTATACCCCTCAGGCACATCATATTTTGGAAGCTTTGTAACTCCAAATTCAATGTCCACATGGCACCGCTGTCCGATTTTATAAGTATTCTCAAGAGCCTCCAAAGCATAGGGAAAAAGCTCCGCCATCTGCTCGGCAGACTTTACATAATACTGTCCCCCCACGTAACGCATCCTATTCTCATCGGACAGTTTCTTACCTGTCTGAATACACAAAAGAATATCATGAGGTGCTTCGTCTTCTGCATAAGTATAATGCACATCATTGGTAGCCACCAGGTCAATTCCCGTCTCCTGATGCATACGCAAAAGCTGCTGATTCACCGTCTGCTGCTGAGAAATGCCATGGTCCTGCAATTCCAGGAAGAAATTTCCCTTTCCAAAAATCTCTTCATACCTCAGTGCCGCTTTTTTTCCTTCCTCATACATTCCTCTAGTCAGATATCTGGCTACTTCGCCGGCTAGACAGGCACTTAACGCTATAATTCCTTCGTGATACTCCCTCAAAAGGGCCAGATCAACTCTAGGCTTATAGTAAAAACCTTCCACAAAGCTCTTTGAGACAATTTTCATCAGATTACTGTAGCCTTGATTATTCTCTGCCAAAAGCACCAGATGGTAATACCGATCTTCTCCTGCCCCAGTTTCCCTGTCGAATCTGGAACTCGGAGCCACATAGACCTCACATCCTAAGATTGGATTAATTCCTGCTGCTTTGCAGGCACGATAAAAATCTATACATCCATACATAACTCCGTGGTCCGTGATGGCCGCACTGTCCATTCCTAATTCTTTGACCCGCTCCACATACTCTGTAATCTTATTCGACCCATCCAGCAAACTATATTCTGTATGAACATGAAGATGTGTAAAATTCATCACCAATTCTCCTTTGTGTCGCACAAGGCATCTTTGTCACCATTCATCTATCAACATATCATCGTATTCGTGTCAATCTCTTCTGTAAATTCTTCCATCTCTAATCTCGATCTCTCCGTTTTTCAACATATGTCCCACTGCCCTTTTAAACGCATTTTTACTGAGACCGAATTCTCTCTCGATCACCTGAGGAGAGACCTTGTCATCAAAAGGTAACACTCCTGCAAACTCATCTATCACCTTTCGAACCAATTTCGCGTCTTCTCCAATCTGAAGATACGCTTTTTGATGAGCGCTCAGATTCATTTTCCCGTCCTCTTTCACCTCAGTCACGCGGAATTTTCGAACCTCTCCAATTCTAAATTTCCCCTGTGCCTCCCTCTTTGGCACCATCGCACAGTAATGGTCATCCACTGCCACAAATACTCCGAAACGTTCACTGATTTCATAGACACGACCCTGCACTTCATCGTTCATTCCATAGGGAGTTCTCAATGACAGATATGGATAAACTTTCATGGTCGCACATAATCTCTCACTTTTATCAATATAGAGCGCCACCAGACACTCCTGCCCCTCCTTTACCCTCATCGTCTGTTCACGGAATGGAAGCAAAAGATCTTTTTCAAGTCCCCAGTCCAAAAAGGCGCCGATTTTAGAAGTCTGAACTACCTTCAAGACGGCCGTCTCTCCCACCTGAAGATCTGGTTCTCTCACAGTGGCAATCATACGGTCCATAGAGTCTTTATAAATGAACACCTCTAGAATATCACCTTCCTTTGTCTGTTCCGGCACCTGTTTGATCGGAAGCAGTACTTTCTCCTTCACATCTGTCTGCATAGACTCTCCCAGATATACTCCAAAATCCACTTTCTTTAACACCTGTAATTTCTGTTTCTTACCTAATTGAATCATAGATTCTCCTTTTCTTTATTTTTCTTTCTTGCTAAATTCCACTATAGCATAAGGCTTTCCAGTTTCCTGATTCAATGACACCACACAACGTTTGGGCTCCTCGGATACCCAAGGTATAATCCGTTCTCCCAGTCTCGCCTGCATTTTATACTCTGCCCGCATCTGCCAGATTTGAAAATCCTTTGGAAGATACTCTGTAGCCATCGTAATATACTGGCTGTTGTTCACATGATGATTGGTATCTAAATGATGTTTCTGCACCAGAAAACTTTCCCGCTTTTCTCCCTGACTCAAAAGTCCGATTTTTCTAGGTGCGTACTCCATCTCCAATTTAGGTTCCAATTGATATCCCTGTGTGTTCTCCGGCTGCAATTTTACCGGCATCCCAGAATCCGTATTCATAAAACTCCACAGAGTATTCGCCTTGCACAAGCTCTCGCCCTGAGAAGTGCGCAATATAAAGTTCCTCATTCCCATAAAACCTTTAAAATCATAAGGCCAAGTTTCCACTGTCAGCTCTTCCCCATGTTCTGGATAGCGCTCCACAATGATCTGCCAGGATGACAAAACCCAGCCTCTGTGTATTTTTCTCAATTTTTTCATTCCTAAGCCTACATCCTCAGAATGAAACGTACAACAATCCTGAAAATAATTTAAAATAGCTGGCAGTGTCAGCTTTCCATCTTCATCGATTTCACTGTATCTTACTCTGCTCCTAAATTGATACCCCATATCTCTCACCCGTCCTTTTCATCCTTCATCGATATGATGTTTCTAATCTAAATTTTTTGCTCGCTTTGCGAGACACCTCAACCTAGCGTATCAAGGTTTTTTCTATTACATAACACAAAAAGGACTTTGCAGACACCTGCAAAATCCTTCTCTCAGACAGGGCTACCAGGATTCGAACCTGGAAATGACGGAGTCAGAGTCCGTTGCCTTACCATTTGGCGATAGCCCTATTCACGCGACAAAATGAATTATATACTATGTCTTTTAATAATGCAAGCACTTTTTTCATTTTTTTCAAAAAAATGTAACTGCTTAAGCAGAAGATTTTACATTTATTTTCATTATAGCATAGGTTTTTTCATTTTACATTAAGAAAACATGTGGTATAATAGGAATACGTTACAATTTAGACTTTCAATATTCCGCGAGGTGTTTTTGTATATTTTGTACAAAAATCCCGAGACATACTCGCGCCAAACTGCTGCAACAGCAGTTTGTGTGCATTGCGAAGCGTGTTGTTGCTCACGGACTGTAAGTGAGTGAACAGGAATACTTATAGCGATGCTACCCTCAATTGATAAGGGTAGGACTGATAAAAAGTCAATTATACTCGTGAAAACATAAGAATAAGGAGAACAACTATGAGAGCAAATAATTTGACTCTGTTGACAGATTACTACGAATTGACAATGATGCAAGGCTATTTTAAAAATCCCACAGACCAATCAGTAATCTTCGACGTTTTCTACCGCAATAATCCCTGTGGAGGAGCCTATGCTATCAACTGTGGTCTGGAACAGGTCATTGAGTACATCGAAAATCTTACTTTCTCTTCTGATGATATCGAATATCTGCGCAGTCTTCATACCTTTGACGAAGATTTCCTGGAATATCTGTCCGATTTTCACTTTTCCGGTGATATCTATGCTATTCCTGAAGGTACAGTCGTATTCCCTCATGAGCCTCTGTTAAAAGTTATCGCTCCCGTCATCGAGGCACAGCTTTTAGAAACTGCAATCTTAAATATTATCAACCATCAAAGTCTGATTGCGACCAAGGCATCCAGAGTCGTACACGCCGCCCGCGGGGACGGTATTATGGAATTTGGACTTCGCCGTGCTCAGGGACCTGATGCCGGAATTTTTGGCGCAAGAGCTGCCATTATCGCCGGCTGCATCGGTACCTCCAACGTACTCACCGGACAAATGTTCGATGTCCCAGTACTTGGTACCCATGCTCACAGTTGGATCATGAGCTTTCCAGATGAATATACCGCATTCAAAACCTACGCAAAGCTCTATCCGGACGCCTGTATTCTGCTCGTGGATACCTACGATACTTTAAAATCCGGAGTTCCCAACGCAATCAGGGTATTTGAAGAAATGCGTGAAGAGGGAATCCCTCTGACCCGGTACGGAATCCGTCTGGACAGCGGCGATCTAGCCTATCTGTCCAAAGAAGCTTATAAGATGCTTGCCGCCGCTGGATTTGACGACGCCGTCATTTCTGCTTCCAGTGATTTGGACGAATACCTGATTGACAGCTTAAAAGCTCAGGACGCAAAAATCAACTCCTGGGGAGTCGGCACAAACTTAATTACCTGTAACGATAACCCTGCATTCGGCGGTGTATACAAGCTAGCCGCAATCAAGGATAAGGACAGTAATGAATTTATCCCCAAAATCAAACTCTCCGAGAACACAGAGAAAGTCACAAATCCCGGCAACAAAACGATTTATCGAATTTACAATAAATCCACCGGTAAAATCAAAGCTGATTTAATCTGTCTCGCAGACGAAACCTTTGACGAGAGCGAAACTATGGTAATTTTTGATCCCATTGACACCTGGAAAAAGACTCGTGTCCTGGGAGGAACCTATATTATGAGAGAGCTTTTAACTCCAATATTCCTAAATGGCAAAAAAGTTTACCACTCACCTTCCGTGATGGAACTTCAGGCATACTGCCGTCAGGAAATGGATACTCTCTGGGAAGAATCCAAACGTCTCATCAATCCTCATGAAGTCTATGTAGATCTTTCTCAAAAACTTTATGATCTGAAAACTCGCCTGCTGGATGAAATGGGTTCTGAGAATCTCTATGACGATCAAGAATTCTTCTAACATAAAACCTCCTTTTGTTTCATATAGTTATACGAAGCAAAAGGAGGTTTTTTATGTCTCAGTATACACGTCTTATCAATCGGTCCCATCCGTTATCCCCTGATTATCGCCCGGTCTCTCTGATAGATGCCGGAATTCCTTTTGACGCCCCTCTCACAGATCCAAAGCGTCTTTTGGAGCCACAGGCTGCCTATGCGGCACGAGAGTTATTCGCACTGGCCTCCTCCTGTGATATCCAACTTTATGGTATCTCCGGTTACCGTTCCTACAGTCGTCAATCACAATTATACAATGGTTCTTCTCAAATTGCACCGCCTGGCGCAAGCGAACATCAAAGTGGTCTTGCCTTGGATGTGTCCTGTCTCAGCATTGGCCTTAATTTGTCAGAAAAATTTGCAGACACCCCTGAGGGAAAATGGCTCTATGCCCATGCTCCACTCTATGGCTTTATTCTGCGCTATCCTAAGGATAAACAGCATATTACCGGATACCCCTGGGAACCCTGGCATATCCGGTATGTCACTAAATCTCTGTCTGTCTACTTAAAATGGACTGGGATGACATTGGAAGAATACCATCAGCTAAGTCACTGTTCCATCTGACGGCCTAAAAAACCAGCGGCTGTCTGGACCAGTTTTTTCTCAGTCTCTCCCATAATGTCTTTCTCTTCTCTGCCCATCAGAATAACCGCGCCAATAGCATCGCCTGAACAGATAATCGGCCAAATCACTTGTGAAGGAGCTTCATTTTTCTGTTCCTTGACTACCTGAATGTGTCCTTTTTCTCCAAATTTACTGCACTTTGCTTCTCTTCCTCCAATCAAAGCTTCCAGTTCCTGGCTGATTTCTTTTCCTTGGAACTCCCTGCTTCCACTTCCAGAGGTTGCCACGATTTGATCGTGATCCGCGATACAGGAAATCAAACCTGTCGTCTGAGAAAGAGCTTCGGTGTATTCCTTCGCAAAAATGCTAAGTTCGCCAATCGGTGAATACTTCTTTAAGATAATCTCCCCTTCACGGTCTGTAAATATCTCCAAAGGAGTTCCCTCTTTAATCCGAAGTGTGCGACGAATTTCCTTTGGTATTACCACTCTTCCAAGATCGTCAATTCTTCGGACAATTCCTGTAGCTTTCATATAAAAATCCCTCCGTTTTATATCTTCATCGTGTAGATGATTGTAGTATCTGTAAAAAAGAGGAATTTATACGCGTTTAACCTTTCTCACTTTATTTGAACTATTTTCTTTTTCATTATATAATAAAGAAATGAGGAAATTTTAACAATTAAGGAAGGTATCTGCCATGAATCAATCCAACATGCTCACAGGCTCACCAGGAAAAACTCTTTTCCTTTTTGCAGTCCCCATGATGATTGGAAATCTGTTTCAGCAACTTTATAACCTCGTAGACTCTGCTGTAGTCGGTAAATACGTAGGCGAGAACGCTTTGGCTGCAGTGGGAGCCTCCTATTCTATTACCAATGTGTTTATCGCCATTGCCATAGGAGGTGGGATTGGAAGTTCTGTGATTATCTCTCAATATCTGGGGGCCGGAAATATACGAAAAATGAAGACTTCCATTTACACTGCCCTTTTCAATTTTCTGGGAATCAGTTTATTTCTAGGAGTCTTCGGAGCTTTTTTTCATCGCCAAATCTTAATATGGATGGATACGCCTCAAAATGTATTGGCCGAGGCAGGTATCTACCTGAAAATATATTTTTATGGCCTCCCGTTTTTGTTCATGTACAATATACTTGCTTCTATTTTTAACTCTATGGGAGATTCGAAGACACCTCTTTGTCTGTTAATTTTTTCTTCTGTTTTGAATATCTTCTTTGATCTGGCGTTTGTGATAGGACTTGACCTGGGAGTCTTAGGCGTTGCTGTGGGCACTCTGATTGCCCAAGGAATCTCATCCATCGTCTCATTTCTTTTACTAATGCGTCGACTTAAAGCTAATTATCAAACCAATGGCCTCTCAGACAGTCCACAGACCTCAGATCCCCAAAAAATCTACAGTAGAACCATTACATGGAAAATGACCAAAATCGGCGTTCCCTCTATCTTGCAGCAGTCTATCGTCTATATAGGAATGCTTTTAGTCCAAGTCGTCGTCAACAGCTTTGGTTCCTCTGTAATGGCTGGCTACACCGCTGGAATGCGCATAGAATCTATATGCATTGTACCCATGACTGCCGTTGGAAACGCAATGTCTTCCTTCTCCGCCCAAAATTTAGGGGCTAGGCAACCTGAACGTGTGAAGCAAGCATACAAAGCCTGTTACCTCATAGATGCATCCATTGCCGTTTTTCTCTGCCTGATCTTGCATTTGTTCGGTAATACATTTTTGAGTGGTTTTCTGGATGCCTCTTCTGGTACAGAAGCTTATTCTGTGGCCTCTGCTTATATGATCTTCCAGTCCTTTTTTTATATCTTCATAGGACTAAAATGCTGTACTGACGCAATTCTCAGAGCCTCCGGAGACATGCTGATCTTTACACTGGCAAATTTAGTCAATCTCGCCCTGAGAGTATTTATTGCCAACCATTTTGCTCATAGTTGGGGCATTCAAGCAATCTGGATGGCTGTTCCCATTGGTTGGTCTATCAACTATCTAATCTCCTTGCTTCGGGTTCTCACAGGGAAATGGAAGAAAATACATTTGATCTAAAAAATCTCTCTTTCCGGGAGATTTTTTTTTCCAAAAACCTCTTGATTTTTGAATAAAAAGTGTTATAGTTATCATATACTTAATATATAGTTTTAAAAACTACTTATCAAAGTTTTATTTATAACAGGAGGCGACTTTTTATGACATTAAAATTAAAAGACCCAGGTAGCGCAATCACCCATGGTATCGCAATGCTGCTGGCACTAATCGGCGCAGTACCATTGCTTTTTAAAGCAGCCAGCTCTTCTGGAGCTGAGACTATCATCCCCCTTGCTATTTTTATTTTCACCATGTTCTTGCTCTACACTGCAAGCACAGTCTATCACTCCGTAGACTCCACAGAGAAAGTCAATCGTTGTCTTAGAAAAATCGATCATATGATGATTTTTATTATGATAGCTGGCAGTTATACTCCTATCTGCTTGATTACTTTAAACAATACCCTAGGTTATGGCCTTTGTATCGCTGTGTGGACGATCGCAATCATAGGAATCATTTTTAAAGCAGCGTGGATTACCTGTCCGAAATGGGTGTATATTGGCATGGGTTGGCTTTGTGTTTTGGCCCTGGTTCCTATCTACCACTCACTTTCCCATGCTGGATTTGGTTGGCTGTTAGCCGGTGGAATTATCTATACCATCGGCGGTGTCATTTATGGTCTGAAACTCCCAATCTTTGATGCCAAACACAAGAATTTCGGTTCACATGAGATTTTTCACATTTTCGTGATGGCTGGAAGTATCTGTCACTTTATCGTAATGTACTTTTTCGTCTGCCCATTGGCTGTCTGAATTTTAAAAAGCGCAGCTTGTCGTGGTGAAATAATTTCCCGCGGCGAGCTGCGCTAGTTGCATCCTTATTCATAGAAATTCTTTTCTTACTGTCAAAATCTGATTCTTCTTTTTCCTATAATAAATAACCCCTGTCAAATCTGCCAATATCCAGCCAATGGGGACCGATGCCCAAATTCCCGTCACTCCTATAGATGGAATCGGCGCCAAGGTATAAGCTAGAAAAACCCTGGTCCCCAGAGATATCACTGTCAATACCACGGACATGCCCGGTCTATTGACCGCTCTGTAAAAGCCATACAGAAGAAATAAAAACCCAATCCCAAAATAAAAAGCGCCTTCAATTCTCAGATACCTGACTCCCACTCCCACAATATCTATGTGAGACGGGTCCACAAATATTTCCATCAATGGCTTTGCAAAGACACAGACCACAAAACTGATAAATAGGCAAAACCCAAAGGATACCAGCGCAGAACTTTTTATTCCTTTTTGGATACGTTCCCGTTTTCCCGCTCCAAAATTTTGTGCAATATAAGTAGAAAATGCATTTCCAAAGTCCTGAACTGGCATATATGCAAACGAATCTATCTTCACCGCCGCCGCAAAAGCTGCCATCACAACTGTTCCAAAACTATTTACCAATCCCTGCACCATTAAAATGCCCAGATTCATAATTGATTGCTGAATACACGTCAGAAAAGATAGCCCCGCAATTTCCTTCAATATCTGTCCGTCCCATTTCATATGGTGTGTCTGAATCTGAAGATGCGGAAAACGAACTCTATAGTAGAGCATAATTCCGACTCCCGACACATACTGCGAGATGACAGTAGCCATCGCTGCTCCCTTGACTCCCCAGTGAAACACAAGTACAAAAACCAAATCCAGCACAATATTTAAAACTGATGAAAAGGCTAAAAATACCAGTGGTGTCACAGAATTTCCAACTGCTCTCAAAAGATTTGCGAAATAATTATAAAGAAATGTCGCAAAAATTCCCGCAAAGATATATAACAGGTAATCTCTCATCAGCTTCACAACTTCTGCCGGCACTTGAAGCAATTCAATAATGAAATCAATCTGAGTAAATACGATAAAATTCAGTAAAATTGTAACAGAACCAATCAATACAAAGGAAATAAAAAATCCTTTTTTCAATCTGTCATAATTTTCTCTCCCAAATTCCATGGAAAAGAAAGCGCTGCTCCCCATACACAGCCCCAGTAATATCGACGTCAAAAAAACCATCAATGTATAAGACGAGCCCACGGCTGCGAGAGCATCTGCTCCGAGAAATCTTCCTACAATCAAAGTATCCGCCACATTATACAATTGTTGCAGTAAATTTCCTACCATCAGCG
>ENA-OPBG01001562-OPBG01001562.1-human-gut-metagenome-genome-assembly--contig:-NODE-1562-length-15421-cov-7.387284_pt1 | contig 15421 bp, 13 predicted proteins | sample MGYA00241065_ERZ501446 | MGnify/ENA primary metagenome ERZ501446 (study PRJEB25962, sample SAMEA2042632) | human gut metagenome | biome: human gut; feature: human-associated habitat; material: faeces...
AGTACAACAAGACTCGTCAGCAGGCCATTACCAACGAATTGCTCGACATCATGGGCGGCGCCAGCCAGTCTTCTTGATACAACTTCACGAATCATACAAAAGAATCTCCGGTACTTACAATATCGGAGATTTTTTATTCAACCTCTTCCCTTCAATAATTAATCAGCCTCATACATAAATAATTCAAAGCATTTGAATAACTTTGTTCCTGATAAACGATATACAATGAAAAGAATTCTATTTGTCTACCTCTTTTTGGGAGGTTTGCTGCTTCACGAAGCAGGTAATGCTTGTACCTCCGTGATTGTTTCCGGGAAAGCGACGCCCGACGGCCGTCCGCTGATGTGGAAGCATCGCGATACGGGAACACGTTATAATCATATTACATTTGAAAAGGGAGAAAATTATAATTTCCTCGGGCTGGCAAACAGTGATTCGACGGATTATGATATCTGGACAGGCGTTAATGAAGCCGGATTTGCGATCATGAATACCGCATCTTTCAATCTGAAAGACGACGATGTACAGGAAATGGATCATGAAGGTCGCCTGATGCGACGTGCATTGGAAATATGTAAGAACCAACAGGATTTCGAACATTTTCTCGATACCCTATCTCGTCCGATGCGAGTAGAGGCTAATTTTGGCATCATTGATGCCTATGGTGGGGCTGCTTATTATGAGACAAACAACACACGCTACTATAAAAAGGATGTAAATGACCCGAATTTGGCACCCGACGGGTATCTTGTCTATACGAATTTCTCCTTTGAAGGCAGAAAAGATGAAGGGTACGGCTATATCCGTTATGAAAGTGCCAAAAAGATTTTCGCCGATATCTATCCGCAAGGACTGACTCCTCGCTCAATCTTCCAAGAAGTATCCCATTCATTTTATCATAGCTTGTTCCGAAAAGACATGAAAGAGGAGAAGAACACGGAATGGCAACTCGAACAGGATTTGATTCCCCGATTCGAAAGTACGGCATCCATCGTGATCCAAGGGGTAAAGAAAGGAATGAATCCGGAACTGACAACGATGTGGACCGAATTGGGTTATCCACCTACAGCCATCGCGTTGCCTCTTTGGGTAAAGCTGGGTGAAAAGCAACCGGAACTGGTTTTGTACAGTCCGCAATTCAAGACGGCTCCTCTATGTTATTTTGCGACTCTGCTAAAGACACAGGCCTATCCCATCCATCGAGGCAACGGACAGAAATATATTCACTGGTCTGAGCTTTGGAATGCCCAAGGAACCGGTTACATGCAAACATTAATGCCAGTATGGAATGAAATCTATGATCTGTTTGCCCGCCATCAGGCAGAATGGGAACAAAAAGGATTGGATGTGGAAACCATAAACCGTCTTTACCAGGAAGCGGAAGAGAAGATCAAGCCGGCTTACTACCGCCTGATGCGTGTCGATTGATTCCAAACAAAGAAAAGCCGGGAATCGTATTTCCGGCTCACATAAATCCATTAACTTTACAGCAGAAACAGCAATAAAGATCAAACAACTTATGCAACTTAGCAATTATCATAGCCATTGTAACTTTTGTGACGGACGAAGTTTCCCGGAAGATTTTGTCAAATTCGCCATCCAGCATCAATTTCGGGCGTATGGATTTTCATCGCATTCTCCCCTGCCCTTTGAAACCTTTTGGAACATGTCGAAAGACGACATGAATGAATATCTGGAAGAGATCAACCGACTGAAGGAAAAGTATGCCGGACAATTGGAGATTTATACCGGATTGGAAGTAGATTATCTGGACGCAAGTTACAATGCTTCCATTGATTATTTTACCAGTCTGCCGCTTGATTATCGGATCGGTTCAATCCATTTTCTCCCCATCGCCTATCCGCTGGCTGAAGAAAACATGATGTGCATCGACGGTTCGTTCAGCGATTTTGCCCGTGGTGTCGATTTGCATTACGAAGGAGATATCCGGAAATTAGTCAAGCATTACTACGATTCTTCCTGTGCGATGGTGGAAGCCGGTGGCATTGATATCGTTGGTCATCTGGATAAAATCTATATGAACGGGCAACGATACAAAGGCTTCTCGCTGGAAGCCGACTGGTACACCAAAGAACTGTTTGCTTATCTGGATTTGATTGCCGAGAAAGGATTGATTGCCGAAATCAATACGAAAAACCTGAAGAAGAAACAGGAAATTTATCCGCACGAAAAGTTTCTGGATGCCATCCGCGAACGTCATATCCCAGTCATGGTCAATTCAGACAGCCATTATCCGGATCTTGTCAACGACGGACGCGAGGAAGCTTTCGAACTTCTCCAAGCGAAAGGCTTCAAAACAACTTGTGAATTAGTGAACGGGAAATGGGAAGAAATAGCAATTGAATAAAGCCTCCCCTCAAAATAAACGAGAATCGTTTTCGATCCTCAAGGGAATCATTTTCAATATACGTTGGTTTTGAATGAAAAGCCGGCGTATTTACACAAAAAGCCGGCGCATTTTGATGAAAATACGCCGGCTTTTTTAGGATTCAATTAAACGATTGAATGTGTCTTTACAAACTCGATAATTTCGTCGATATAACCGAATGCCATACAAACTACTGTATCAGCCGCACCGTAATAAACGGCTACTCGTTTGCCATCCTGCAAAGCGGCACACGGGAATACAACATTAGGCACATCGCCCTGTAATTCATAAGGAGCTGCCGGAGCCAGGATATAATCGCGAGTACGGTACAGTACCTTTTCCGGATTCTCTTTATCCAGAATAACCGCACCCATTGAATAACGATAACCGTTACATGTCTGGATAACGCCATGATAGAACATCAACCAACCAGCTTCTGTCATGAAAGGAACAGATCCGGCACCGATCTTCAGGCACTGCCAAGCACTTTCCGGGAAAGGAGTTACTTTCATCACACAACGATGTTCACCCCAGTACTTCATATCCGGACTATAGCTGATGTAAATATCACCAAACGGAGTATGACCGTTATCACTCGGACGACTCAACATGGCATATTTACCGTTAATCTTCTGCGGGAACAACACACCGTTACGGTTAAACGGCAAGAAAGCATTCTCGCACTGATAGAAGTCCTGGAAGTCGAAGGTATAAGCAATACCGATGGTCGGTCCGTGATAACCATTACACCAGGTAATCCAATAACGGTCTTCAATCCAAGCTACACGCGGATCGTATTTATATTCTGATTCAATCATGTCCGTATTTCCGGCTTTAAACTGGATCGGTTCATGATTGATTTCCCAGTTAATACCGTCTTTACTGAAGCCGGCAAAGATATTCATCTGTACAGCTTTGTTGTCGCAACGGAAAACTCCGGCATAACCATCCTTGAACGGAACAACGGCACTGTTGAAGATACTGTTGGATGTCGGGATATGATAACGGCCGATCACCGGATTCTTTGAATAACGCCACATCACGTCTGTACAACCTTCCGGACGGTCTTCCCACGGCATTGCTGCTATTTGCTTCAATTCACTCATAATTGTCGTTTTTAGTTTAACTTATTATTACCTGCAAAAGTAATACTTTTCGGGATTATTTGCCAAACCTGACACCGATTTGTAGCCCGATATTCAACGGATTCTCGGTCCGGTAGGTTTCAACCCGGTTGGTTCCCAGCATATCAAAGTAATATCCAAAGTTGGGTTCGAGATAGATGGAGAATGATTTATAAACCTGCACCTGGAATCCTAATCCACCTTGTATGGATGTTTGCCACCGGTTGACCGGCAAAGAATGAGACGGCTCGCCGACAAATCGTCTCCGCGCCGACACGCAATATTCCTGTAACACGCCACCCGACATATAGAACGACAGATTATCTTTCCGCCAAAATGTCCAGTTCAGTTTGAGAGGTATTCCCAGATAATGCAGCGATTGTTCACCCATCCGGTAGCTTCCCGAACGTAACGACGAATAAAGCCAGGTGTATGTCAGCCCCGTTTCTATGCCTAAATCCGGTTTCCAGGCATAGCGTGCCGACAAGCCAAACGAGATCGGCAGACGATGATGATAATCGAATGACGGCTCTCGTATACCTGATACGGCCGACAATCCGCGGGTTTGCAAGTCTTCTTCCGGTTTATCCTCATCGCCGTCTCCATAACTGCCATCACCTCCCGGTTGCGTAGGATCTTGTGCCACATAATCATTGTCTGCCGAAGCCAACGAAAGGTTCATCGCCCCGCTTCCACCGGCTGCCAAACCAAACAACCAGCTTCCTTTGCGGCGACGGGGTTGCACTTCTTCAGGCAATGTCCACACCGATGTTTCTGGCATAGCTTCTTCTGTCTCTTCCGCTTCTTCGGATGATGAAACAATCTCCGGATCTTCAGGAATAGATTCTTTCTTTTCTTCCGGAATAGCGACGGAATGCAATGGAAATTCTTCTTCCGATACGGAAAGATACGCCAAAGGCAAGACTTCCACCTCGGGAATAATCGGACGGACCTCTTCGGGAACGGATTCTGTCACGACTTCTTCCGGCAACGGTTCAACCTCCGGCATTTGCCACAGCCACCAACCGGAGAAAGTAATTCCTGCCAACAACGCTGCTGCCGCCAGCCAACGCCACCAGACAGACCGACGGCGCGCCGGTTTCTCCAGTTCTTTCAGGTCGGCTTCGAGGCGTTCCCATCCGTCCACAGGCAATGGAAGCCGGAATTCTTCTTTCCGCCTGCGACAGACTTCGATGATGTCATGCTGCTTTTCTTCCATTATTCTGTTGATTTTAGATAGTTTCTTACTCGTTCCATCAGCATTTTACGCGCCCGATTAAGTTGCGAGGCCGATGATTTCTCCTGTATATGCAAATAAGCGGCAATCTCTTTGTGCGACCACTCCTCAAACACATAAAGATTAAATACCGTGCGATAGCCCGGCGGAAGTTCCGACACAAGGCGCATCAATACATCGATAGGCAGACGGTTGGCATCCGTTTCGTCCGTTTCGTCTGCGGTATCCGCTATCGTTTCCAGCGGGACCAGCGAAGGCAATAATTTATTGGCTCGCAGAAAGCCCAACGCCAGATTGGTAAATACCCGGCTCATCCACGCTCGTAGGCAGCCTTCTCCCTGGTAAGTATAGGAAGAAATCGACGAAAAGACTTTCAGGAAGCCGTCGTGCAGCAAGTCTTGCGCCTGTTCCAAATCGGCGACGTAGCGAAAACAAAGGCATAGCATCGGCTGGGCAAAAAGCTCATACAGCTCCTTGCGCGCCCGGTTGTCTCCTTTTTTACAACCTTCAGCCAACTCCTGTTCGCTCATCTTTCCGAAATCTTTTGTCTGTAAAATGCGAAGAAAGCACAAATACTGCATCTACGATACCCAAAAAAGCCCCGAAAGCGCATTTTTTCTGAAAAAAGCATTTTCGGGAGCCCCGAAACCCGATTTTTTCCTAAAAAAGGACTTTCGGGACGCCCGAATGTACATTTTTCTTCCCAAAAGCACTGTCGGGAGCGCTGAAAGCCGATTTTTTTCAAAAAAAGGGCTGTCGGGCGGGATGAAAGCCTTTTTTTCAGAAAAAAAGCCCTGTCAGCCGGGATGAAAGCCGATTTTTTCTGAAAAAAGCATCGTCAGCCGGGATGAAATCCCTTTTTTTAGAAAAAAAGCCCTGTCAGCCGAAGCGACAGAGCTTTTCTCCGATTTTCCCGGTTATAAGCGGAAGCGATAGAGCTGCGCCATCGCTTTCTGATATTCATTCTGCAACTGCAGGTAGTTCTGCATACTTTGATAAAAAGTCGTTACGTTGACGAAGTATTCGATCATCGAAATCTGCCCGGCCTGGATCGCCTTGTTCAGCAACGCGATATTATTCTGCTGCCGCAACACCGAAGCGTATTCGTCGGCCGACGCCTTCAGTTTCCCTGCCTGCACCCACACTTGGCGCAAAGCCGCCGTCTCGGTATCCGTAAAACTCTGTACCTTGGTTTCGGCATAGAAACGTTCGGCCTTGGCTTGCTTTACTTTCCCCCGATTGGAGAAAAGCGGAATCGAAATGCCCACCAACACGCCGTTATAACGGTCGCCACCACTCGAAGGATTCATCCGGTATCCTAATGTCAAGTTGGGCAACCATTGTTGCTTGCTGACCGTCACCGAACGCGATGCCGCTGCCTGATCGCTTTGCAACGCCTGCATTTCGGGCAACGAAGCCAAGGCTTCCACCCGGAAAGCTTCGAAATCGGACGGATATTCCCAAGCTGACCGATAAACCGTATCGGCAAATGCCACCGGAACGCCGCCGTTCAAGGCAGTCAGTTCTTCCAGTTTCGCCTGGCGTGCCGCCTCGTTCTGCCGCGCCTCATTGCGGGCATTCAGCAACTCCAGGTCGATCTTATTCGTTTCGATAATATTGGTCGCTCCCTTTTCCAGCTGCGAAGCATAGAAACGGCTCAAGGCCTCGGCATTTGCCAGACGTTCATCCAGCAAAGTCTGCAACTGATTCAGATAGATCAAGTCGAGGCAAGCCTGCTGTGCCTGCAACAGAATCTGCTGGCGCGAAACGGCATACTGAGCATCTAGCGAACGGAAACGCGATTCGTTCAGTTTGTTGCGCTGAGCATAAAGCGTCGGGAAGTTGAACGACTGACTGGCAATGAACTCGCCCGTGAAACCCATGCCTTCCTTGTTTCCCCACAGATGCGAATACGTTACTTCGGGGTCGGGCAAATTATTCTCGGTCCGTGCCTGCCATTTGAAGGCTTCCGTCTGCGAAGCCCCTGCCTTCAAATCCTTATTGTTCTGCTCGATCAACTGGAGCAGTTCATCCATTGTCTGCGGCCGGCAGACTTCCTGCGAGAAGGCTGCCGAGAAGCCGAAGCATAAAGCGATTGTAAATAGCTGTTTTCTTAGCATGTCTGTTTCTCCTCTTTATTCATAAGTAGATAAATGATTGGAATGATAAACCCGTTGAGGAAGGTAGAAGAAAGCAATCCTCCCAAGATGACCGTCGCCATCGGACTTTGGATTTCATTACCGGGCAGATCGCCGTTCACTGCCAATGGAATCAGCGCCAAAGCCGAACTCAAAGCCGTCATCAGAATCGGGTTCAGACGATCCAGCGAACCTTGCACAACGGCTTGCTGCAACGCCATGCCTTCGCTTCGCAACTGGGTATAATGACTGATCAACAACATACCATTGCGCGTCGCGATTCCGAAGAGGGAAATAAATCCGATAATCGCCGGAATACTAATTTCGCCCGAAGTCAGGCACAAGATAAACACGCCACCGATCAAAGCCAACGGCAGATTGATCATCACCACGCCACTCTCGCGGGCATCTTTGAACTCATGATATAATAAAAGGAAGATAACGAGCAATGACATCAGCGAAGTAAGCAACAAAGTACGGCTAGCCGCCTGTTCACTCTCAAACTGTCCGCCGTACTCGATATGATAACCTTCGGGAAGAACAATCTTTTCATTCACCGCCTGCTGGATATCATTTACCACGCCCCGCAAGTCCCGCTCCGAAACATTGGCACTGATCACAATCTTTCGGCGTACATTCTCGCGGTTAATCGTATTCGGTCCGGCAGCCGAACGAATCTCAGCCACATAGCTCAAGGGCACTTTAGTACCGTTGGCATCGATCATCAGATTGCGGATATCGTCCATCGTCGCCCTACTCTCATCGGAAGTCTTGACCGTCAAGTCGAAAGTCTTTCCGTCATCATATACCTGGCTGACTACTTCGCCACTAAGCATGACATTCACATATTCCTGGAACTCCGGCAGCGGAATACCGAACTTAGCCAAAATGTCACGCTTCGGTGTAATCGTCAACTGCGGCCGTTCGATCTGTTGCTCCACTTTCAGGTCCACCAATCCTTCAATTCCCTTTACCGCATCCTTAATCTGATTCCCGATCTGGAACATCCGGTTCAGGTCCGTTCCGAACAACTTAATGGCGATATTCGCTTCCGTACCCGAAAGCATTGCGTCAATACGATGAGATATCGGCTGACCTATCTCAATATTTGCTCCCGAGATAGTCGATAACTTCTCACGGACATCATTCGTTACTTCCGCTCTCGAACGGTCTTTCAACTCAAACGGAGCCTCAATCTCACTGACATTCACACCTAAGGCATGTTCATCCAACTCAGCACGTCCGGTCTTGCGGGCCACCGTCTGGATTTCCGGCACCTGCAACAGTAATTCTTCTGCCCGGCGCCCAATCTTATCCGACTCTTCCAAGGAAATACCCGGCAATGAACTGACATTAATCGTAAATGATCCCTCATTAAATGGAGGCAAGAAGCTGCGCCCCAATGTAAAGAATAATCCTAAAGCAACGACAAATACAACTATGGTAGAACCCAAAACGGCCTGTTTATGATGAATGGAGAAAAGCAAAGCCTTCTCATATACACCACGCAGCTTTCTCGCAACCCAGGCATCTTGAGTTGGTTTCTCTCCTTTTCGATCCAACAAATAACTGCATAAAACCGGAGTCAATGTCAAGGCTACCACCGTCGAAGCAAACAAAGCTACGATAAAAGCAATTCCCAGCGGAACCAGCATACGACCCTCCATCCCCGTCAGGAAAAACAAGGGAACAAAGCTCACCACAATGATCAAGGTTGAATTCAGGATCGGCATACGTACTTCCCGCGAAGCATCAAAGACAACATCTTTCGTCGGGCGCTGTTGTTCTACCGGTAATAACCGATTCTGGCGTAATCGCTTATATACATTCTCCACATCCACAATCGCGTCATCCACCAACGAACCAATGGCAATTGCCATACCACCCAAACTCATCGTATTGATGGTTAATCCGAGGTAATGCAACGTCAGAATAGAAACCAGCAACGAAAGCGGCAAAGCTACCAGCGAGATTACCGTTGTACGCACATTCATCAGGAAAAGGAAGAGGACGATGATCACGAAGAAACTTCCCTCAAACAAACTGTTCTTGACATTATTAATCGAGCTATCAATGAAACGGCTCTGACGGAAAATATCTGTTGAGACATGTACATCACTCGGCAAATTCTTCTGCAAATCCGCCATCACGGCATCCAACTTCTCCGTCAGTTCAATGGTACTGGTATTCGGTTGTTTTGTAACGGTTACCAGGACAGCCGGTTTAGTTCGCTCGGAAGCCAGACCTAACTTCGGTTGTTTACCGCCGATTTTTACCGTCGCAATATCTTCCAGCAGAATCGGAGTATTATCCGGTGTCATAGCTACCACTCCTTTTGCCAATTCTTCGGCTTTCGTTGTCGTCAAGACTCCACGTATAATATATTCATTAGAATATTCATACAAGACACCACCGTTGGCATTCTGATTCATCTGGCGGCAAACCAATAAGACCTGATCCAAACCAATTCCATAATGTTTCATCCGTGCCGGATCCAATAAGATCTGATATTCCTTGATGTCGCCACCGATAACAGCCACCTGGGCAACACCTCCGGTAGAAAGGAGTCGCGGACGAATGGTCCAGTCGGCCATGGTCCGTACATCGAGCAAAGAAGTCGTATCCGAAGTCAATCCGATAATCATCATTTCTCCCAAGATAGAAGACTGCGGTCCCATTGTCGGGCGACCCACATTCTGAGGAAGATCATCCGTTACAATTGCCAACTTCTCCGATACAATCTGACGGGCCAGATAAATATCCGTTCCCCAGTCGAATTCCACCCAGACAACCGAGAAACCCGTTGTTGAAGAAGAACGGACCCGACGTACATGCGTAGCTCCGTTGACAGCTGTTTCTACCGGAAAAGTAACCAAACGTTCTACTTCTTCCGGTGCCATTCCATTTGCTTCCGTCATAACAACGACTGTAGGCGCTGTCAGATCCGGAAAGACATCCACATCCGTATGATAGGCAGTATAAGTTCCGCCTATCAGCAACAACACGGCACACACCAAAACGACGAGCCGGTTGTGCAATGAATAATGTATAATTTTATTCAGCATATCCGTATCGATTTCGTTTAATGACTATGGCTGTGAGCCGGAATAGCATTGGATGCCGATGCCAGCTTAATCTGATAAGCCCCCTTCGTAACGACCTGATCACCGGCTTTCAGTCCGGAAAGTATTTGGACACGTTCGCCGTTGTCTGCTCCTAAAGAAACTTCCTGCTTCTTATAACATTCTTCATCCAGACGGATGTAAACAAAGAATAAACCCTGTTCCTCTACCAAAGCACTATGCGGAACACTTAGTACCGACTCTATCGGATTACCCAGCAAATAGACTTCTACAAACGAGCCCGGTATGATTGCTCCTTTGTTATCAAACTCGAACAAGACAGGAATATAGAATGAATTATTGGCAGAAGATTTACCATACGAAAGGAAACGACCGTTCAACTCGTCCAACTTATAAACCTGGTCATCATACGGTGTCTTAAAATATGCAGAACGCATCATCGGAATATGCGCATAATACTTTTCCGACACATCGGCCCGTAATACCAACCGATTATTCTGAGAAATCGTTGCCAAAGGTTGACCTACGGCTACATAATCACCTTCTTTTACCAGAATATTCTTCAAGAAACCACTCATCGTTGCCGTAACAGCCACACCATTGGATGAATGTTTTCCATTTACAGCTTCGTAGGCAACCTTAGCGTTCTCATAGGCCAAACGAGCCTGTTCAAAGTCCTTTTCGGAAACGATCTTGTCGGCTACCAACCCTTTCATTCGTTCATATTCTTTCCGAGCTGTCTCGTAAGCATTCTTCAAACGCAAGGCTACATCACCATCCGATAATGTCCGTGAAGCCAGAGATAAAATAGTTTGTCCTTTTTGTACAGCCGTTCCGTCCATTAAACGGGTTGTTCCTAAGGTTACCACACCTGGAACTGTTGCTACAACTACTGATTCCGAACCTTGCGCAGCCTGAATCTGACCACTTGTTTTCAATACTTCTGAAAAGGCTGCCGGAGTCATTTCTTCCGTCTGCAAACCGATAGCTTCGGCATTTGCCTTCTTGAATACGATCTCGCCGGCTGCATGACTTTCTCCGGCTTCTTCATGTTCATGATTATGTTCATCTTCTCCGTGTTCGTGATCATGTTCATGATTATGTTCCTCGTGTGCATGTTCGGTTTCTTCTTCATGATGATGTTCATGATCATGCTCTGTATGCACACTCTTTGCCTGACAACCCGCCAATAAATAGGCAGTTGCCAAGAATACGAAATATATTTTCTTCATTTGTTTTCTGATTTGATTAATTGTTATATTCCTCTGAAGACCGGACTTCCAATAAGTCTTGTCTTCTAAACAATCGATACAACAGACATACAAACAGTCTATTATATCATAACATCGGATCAAATCAGGGAAGGAGGAGCACGAAGTCCTTTAGCCCGTGGTATCCACGAGGTATACAACGTCTCCTGATAGACGGTTCGCCCTTGTTCAAAAAGAGCAGATAACCAGTCTGAATCTTGTCGACGAAGTAAATAAAAAAAGGAAAATATATTGAAGAAGATTATTATGGAGCAGCAGGAACTAGACAACAAAAAGCAGAAGATTTAATGGAGATGTTTAGAGATGACGAGGTAAAAGCAATTATTTGCTTAGAAGGGGGACAGACCTGCAATACTTTTATAGACTTATTAGATTATGAAGAAATAAAAAAACACCCTAAAATAATTATCGGATTTTCTGATATCACTGCTTTGTTACTGGCGATTTATGCAAAAACGGGTTTAGTGACTTTCTACGATCCAGATATAGCATCATCCTTTGGAGAATTACCACCCTTTGTAGACTGGACTTTCGAAAGTTTCAACGCATTCGTAAACGGTATATCAGTACCGTATAATTATGAAATGCCTATTGCGTGGACAGAGGAATTTATTGATTGGAGCGAACAAGATCGAGCAAAAAAACAATATTCTAATCAATGGGTTTGTGTAAAACAAGGAACTTGTCAGGGCAGATTAATTGGTGGAAATCTGAATACAATGGAAGGCTTTTTTGGTACAGAATATATGCCTACAATAAACAAGGGAGATATTCTATTTATTGAAGACGCCGAAAAAGACGCATATACAATAGAGCGTTCTTTCTCTTTGCTTAAACTTGCAGGCGTATTTGACAAGGTGAGCGGAATAATTTTAGGAAAACATGAAAAATTTGACGATAATGGAACAGGTAGAAAACCTTATGAAATTCTTTTAGAAGTTATAGGAAATACTTCCATTCCCATTTTAGCAGAATTTGATTGTTGTCATACTCACCCTATGCTCACAATGCCAATTGGATGTGAAGTACTTTTAGACGCAACAAACAAAAAAATCATCTTAATGGAAGAACCGCTGAATTAAAAGGATTCGAATTTTATTGAGTATATGACATCTAAATAATCACTATCCTCACAGTAGAAACATTGAGCAGGAAATCCATAGACGGACTTCCTGCTTTTCTTATGCTCGAAATCAGAAAGTAAAAATGGAACATAAGAAACTGTATGTCATCAGGGAACAGAACGACAAAACCCACATCGATAAGCAAATCCACCTCTACGGCTATTCCACCAACCAGATGTTTGATATATGGAGCATCCTCAGCCACTACTGGATGATCAGTAACAAGAACAACCTTGTCCGATGTTACTGATACGCACTACCCAACATTGAAAATTTATTAAGTTCTTTTGGCTTGCCTCAAGGGGGCATTGCCTTCGAATAAAGTGATTGCATATGCTTAGAAGGAACTTATTAGAAAAATCTCAAGAATTCTTTCTGAATTACGAGATAGCTTAGTGTACGAATATGCTTAGCTACATCTGTCGGATTATTTAACAGTGTAATAAATTATATTAGGAATACAGTTATTGAGAATTTGAAAACAAAAACAGAAAATTAGTGGTTGGGATATATTGCATAAGTTTTTAATTAAAGGCTTAAAAATGATAATTTCAACAATTTAAGGAATTCTGAACAGCTTGACCGCTGGTTGGGGATAAGGACTGATAGATATTTTTATTATTATATGTCTAATAAAGAAATCTATAATATAATATTCATATTATCAAGGGATTTTCAGAAGAGATTCAAATACAAAAACGGTTAGAACATTAAGCCCTAACCGTTTTCTTTAATGCTAACTCAGATCAACAACTACCAAATTAATTCTTAAATCTATTTTACTGCATTCTCTTCAAAATTTTCCACTTGTTCCATAACCTTTTTAAAAACTTCTGGGCTATATTTCGGTGGATATCCATTCCTAATAAAGCAAAGTTTAATGTCCAGCTTTAACTGATAACGCACATTTTGGTTGTTTAACCAATCAGCAAAAGAAGATTTTGTATCTAAAATTTCTTTTACTTTTTTTGCAAAGATTTCCACTGATCGTTTATAACGACACCATCTATTTCTTTGTCTGTTCCATATTCGAAATTATATTGATCACGCAGCGCAACTAAAATATCATAAAAGGCTTTTTCATCAAAAGTTAGTCCCATCTTTCGGAAACTTTCTCGATTCTCATTCATTTGGAGAAGAATTTCTAACGCTTGTTCTGTTGCGACCTTAATAGCTTGCTTTTGTACTTCTCCTGCTTCTTCCTCAGTTACAGTTTTACGTCTTTCCTGGTACTCGGCTATTGTTTTTTCCAACATTTTTTGAAATGACTTTGCTGCAAGCTGATTGACTTTTCCATACTTTTTGATTTGTTTCCAGAGCATTTTGACTAAAAGTTCAAGCTTTGTTGCTGACATTTTAACATCTGATAATATTTCAAAGTGTTCAGGTGAAAAATATCTTCTTCCTCTTCACCCTCAAGTACACTTTCCACCTGATTATATTTCAATGCCTCTTCAACTATTTTGAAACAAACTTTTTGAAACCAAGATTCTCTTCTAGATAGCATACTGTAAAAGGCAAAAGTATGTTCCATAGCATTCCGTAACACTCTAATGAATCACACACCAAATTTAAGAAGTACTCTCACTTAAGATTCATAACATACTTACGACCGTTTACAGGCAGCGGGACACATCATAGACCGGGCAAATTACGAGCTTGTCTATACCGCGCCCCTTACTGCAGGAACTTCCCTTGAAGATATTTTTACCCGTTTCAATATCGACCACCCGCAGGACTTTAAGGGACACAGCCTTTCCGTTTCCGATATTGTGGTGCTTCATCAAAACGACGAGAACACCGCTCATTATGTAGACAGTATCGGCTACAAGGAAGTGCCGGAGTTTTTGCAGGAACAGCAAAAGCAGCTTACCCCCGACGAACGGGAAACAGGCGAAACACTCCGAACGCCGCGAGGGACTTTCTATGTAACCGACATGAGCCGCGAGCAAATGGAAGCCGCCGGATATGGCTTACATCATCAATCCGAGGACGGAAAATATCTGATTATGGGAAACGGTACAAGGGCGTTTGCCATTGCAGCCGAGCAGCCGGAAAAGGCAAACCCCTTAAAGACCATTGAGGATATTGTGGAGCAGAACGACAACAACTTTGACGGGCTTATCAACAACACTCCGCAGACCCCTACTGTTGCAGAACTGGAACAGAAAGCAAAGGCGGGTGAGCCGATTTCCCTAATCGACTATGCAAACGCAATCAAGGCAGAAAAAGAACAGGGCGAAAAACCGCCCGAAAAGAAACCGTTTATCCGGGCGCAGCTCAAAGCCGAAAAGGAACGGGCAGCGCAGAAAAAGACAGCGAAAACAAAAAATCACGATTTGGAGGTATGAGCATGATTAGATTAACCGTTGAGGAAACAAACCTTTTGAGCATTTACAACGAGGGTGGCAAGGCGCAGCTTGCAGAGAACATGACCGCCGCCCTGCCTTACATGGACGCGGATATGAGGGAGCTTGCAGAGCGCACCCTTTCCAAAGTGGACTCTTTGACTGATGAAGAATACGCCGAGCTTTCCCTGTATGCCGCTGATGAAGCATGAGCGCGGGCAAGCGGCTTACGCCGCCCCAAAGCCAGAAAGTCAATTCCCTTGTAAAACGTGAGTGCTGCAACTGCATAAATGGCAACTATATCTTGCTTGACGACAGAGAGGAATGTGTCTGCCCGTAGCTCATTTCCTATTCGCTGCTTTACAAGTGGTTCCGTATGGCGGTGCTTCCTGCCGACACACTCTTATATGCAGAGCTGATGAACACCGAGGACAAGAAACGGTGTACCGAGTGCGGCGCGTTCTTTGCGTCCAGCTCTAACATCGTCAAATACTGCGCGGAGTGCCGCAAGCGGATTACCCGCAGACAAGCCGCCGCGCGTATGAAAAAAATGCGTTCCCTGTTACGCGATAGGGGCGCAAAAGCCCTTGTGTAGTGCAGTTCTGACAGCCGTTTTCCCATCGGGCAAGGACTTAATACCTTTTCCCTCAAAGATGACGTATAATAAATTTCGCAAAAATAAAATTTCATAATAACAAAGACATGAC
>ENA-OPBG01001568-OPBG01001568.1-human-gut-metagenome-genome-assembly--contig:-NODE-1568-length-15359-cov-2.168975_pt1 | contig 15359 bp, 9 predicted proteins | sample MGYA00241065_ERZ501446 | MGnify/ENA primary metagenome ERZ501446 (study PRJEB25962, sample SAMEA2042632) | human gut metagenome | biome: human gut; feature: human-associated habitat; material: faeces...
AGTGTTATCCTACTGATTATTTATTTGGTGACGGTAGGGCGTGGCATTGGCGGTGGCGATGTAAAGCTGATGGCGGTTGCAGGTCTGGTGATCGGCTGGAAAGCATGTATCGTTGCATTTATTGTAGGATGTATTGCAGGATCAATCATTCATGTGATACGAATGAAAGTTAGTGGTGCGAATCATCGCTTAGCGTTAGGACCTTATCTTTCAATGGGAATATGGTTTGCAATGTTATTTAGTGAACCGATAATAGAGTGGTACTTGAGATTGTGTGGACTGGCATAGGACACACATATCTTTGTTGTTATGGGCTTTTTTGACCAAGATTAAGCAATGGAAAATCTTGGTTTCATTGTCACAGAGTGCTTGACGCATTGTCAAACATTGTGTGATATGAAACTGGTTTCTATTGTATTTCGTACAGAAGCTATGGATCAAATTATGATGAAAAAGACAGGGAGGAACAAGATAGATGGCAAAGAAAGTATTGAGTATTGAGATAGGACAACAGGTAACCAAGGCGGTTGTCATTGATTTCCTGAAGAAGAACCCTCATGTGTACAATGCCTTTTCCTTTGACACGCCGGAAGGTGTTATGGAAGACGGTTATGTCAAGGATAAGGATCGTATGGCACAGCTTCTTCGTGAACAGATGAAGGACAATGGTGTCAAAGAAAAAGAGGTTGTGTTCTCTATCGCATCTAGCAAGATCGCGAGTCGTGAGGTAACTGTTCCGTACGTTCCGGAGAAGAACTTAGACAATCTGATCAACGCGACAGCGCAGGATTACTTCCCGGTCAATATGGATGAGTACACATTGGCTTACAATGTGTTGGAGACGGTTAAGGAAAAGGATAAAAAGAGCTTGAAGCTGTTGCTTCTTGCTGCACCGGATTCTTTGATCCAGAATTATTATAGTTTGGCAGATCTGATGGGCGTTCGCGTGGAATCCATTGACTATTATGGAAACGGTTCCATGCAGGTGCTGCAGAAACATATTGGATCCGGATATAGCGTGTGTGTGCAGATTGGTTCCTTAAATACTATGGTAAGTGTATTGAAAGAAAATCAGCAGATCATGCAGAGAACGATTCCATATGGTACGAATACAATTATAGAGACGATGTTAGCACATCCGGCATTGGAGTGTCGCGATGAGACGGACGCAATGGAAATGCTCTGTCGTGAAAATGTTGTGTATTCCACATTGGATTATGAGGATGAGACAGTACGAGGAACAAGAATTTCCGAGGATCAGGCCAAAGCCGTGAGGCAAGAAAAGCAGTTACCGATGCGGTTGGCGGTATTTTATTAAGTGTTATTCGAGTGGTTGATTATTTTGGCTCTCGTTATCCGGACTGCCAGCTCGGTTATATTTATATCACAGGTATGGGTGTTAAGATCCGCGGATTGGATACCTTGTTTGAGCGTGAGATGGACCTTCCGGTTCGTAAGCTGGAGAAATTAACAAACATTACATTCTCTAGAGGATTTGCAAGAAGCTTGCAGGATCAGACGGAGTATATCGCAGCGATCGGTGCAGCGATTGAGCCGGTAGGATTTTCCTTAAAGGAACTGAAAAACAAGCAGGGTCGTGCGGCAAGCATGAGAACGGTCAAGATCATCTTGGCAGGCAGTGTGGTTGTCGCAGTTGCGCTCGTTGCAGTTGGATGGTTCCGACTTGTTGGTGCGAACAAGGAGAACGAGAATCTCAAGATGGAGAAGCAGTCACTGCAGAGCATTAATCAGGTATATACGGAGAACGAACAGGCGACTAAGAAGTTTGAAGATGCGGCTGCGCTGCATGTGGCGACATCGACGAAGAATCAAAATATGGTAGCATTAATCGAGCAGTTACAGAAGAAGCTGCCAAAGCAGATGCAGGTATCTACATTACAGTCGACAGAAGATAAAGTGACACTGACAATCACAACAAAAACAAAAATTTCGGTTGCGAAAATGTTGGTGGAATTTGAAGGAATTGATCTCTTGACGAATGTGAATGTTGCTTCTATTACTGGCGAAGATAATGACGGAAAAGTAGGTAAATACACATTCTCGGTAACAGCAGATTATACACAGTTACCAACGAAAGAAGAGAAGGATGTCTCACTGGATGAAGCAGATACAACGACAACAGATACAACACAGACGGCACAGTAATAGGAGGTGACACAGAATGGCTACACAGAACACAAAGACGAAGACGACATTAGCCGATAAAGATAAGAAAGTATTGATGATCCTTGGAGCACTGGTGATTTTAGCGTTGGCATGGTTCTTAGGCTATCAGAAGTTTAATGAGCAGCGCGAGACAGTAGCGACAGAGAATGATCAGTTGGCGATGGAAGTGTCACAGCTCCGTGCAAAAGTATCCAAGAAAGCACAGGTAGAGGCTGATACGGAGAAGAAGAATGCCCGTACCGAGCAGGTGCTTCTTGCATATCCGTCAGAGCTTCGTACGCAGGATGCGATCAATCGTTTTGACCAGTTAGAGAAGAAAGTGAAAGGTCTTACGATCACAACGGAGAACTTTACAATGAATCAGATCTTCTTCCAGGATGGTGCAGCATTAGAGCAAGTTGTTGCACAGAATGCAGACGATGCTCAGTCAAAAGATGCGAATGGTGGCAATTCGACAGCTAGTGGTAATAATGCACAGAATAGTACGAATAATACGGCTAACGCAGCAACAAATGAGACTGCTGCTGCAGACAATGCACAGAATGCACAGCCAACCGACACCGGTAATTATACCGGATACCGTTCGGATGTAGGCATTACATTTGCTACGGATTATAAATCGTTGAAGAGCGTGTTGAACTTTATCAACAACTATTCAGAGCGAATGAATGTTTCGAATGTTAATATTTCATCCGATGAAGGATCTAAGGCATTACAGTGTACAATGACCGTGCAGATGTTCTCAGTTGGAGGACAGGCGAAAGAGTATAAGGATCTGACATTATCCGGTGTACCACTTCGCAAAGACAATATTTTTCAGTAAATAGGTTACGCTCGGGTTCGGATGACGAATCCGGGCGTATTGGAGTAATAGTGAGACGGTAGGGGAGAAATTAGTATGATCAAAAAATTATGGAAAGAGAATAAGGGTTTTACGTTGATCGAGATTGTAATAACGACGGTCGTACTTGCTACTATTTCGATCCCGTTATTGGCGTATTTCTCAGAGTCTATGCGGCACAGTGCAAGGACCAAGCAGCAGCAGAACGCTGTTGTTGCAGCACAGGATGCTGTCGAAGAGTTAAAGAACGCTTCATTTAGTCTCGACAACGATAAGGTGGCAGACCCATCTGCGGCACCAAAGGCAAGCTGGACAGTAGCATCTCCATTGCCATCGGCGCCGGCGGCATATGATATGTACAAGAACTATACTGTTAATGGCAGTAGTTATAATGTGGTTGCACATGTCACCCCAAAGAAGTCAGTGAATAATGTTTATAATGGTTCAAATGGTCTGTATGATCGCAACCTATCGTATAGTAAGGCGATCATTCCATCGATGGATTCCAACAAAGACTTGATCTCAACAGAGACAGCACAGTATCTGTCCGATGCTAAGTTATATTACGGTGGTTTGTACTCTACATATTGTAAGGATAATAAGAATACGATTGTGAAGGATACAACGAAAGTCAATACAACGACGATCGGAAATCATTTGAAACGTAAGATCGTTGTAGGTATTAAGCCGGGTGCATCGACCGGTAAGATCATTGCGACAGTTACATATGAGTATAGCTATGTGAAGGATGCTTCGGATGAATATCCGGATGCAATTCTTACGGCACATCCGGATCCTTACAAAGTAGATATCGCAAAGCAGTCGATCGATGCGGATAAGTTTGAGAATATTTTTATATTCTACAAGCCGGATACGAAAAACGATGAGGTAGAGATTAAGGGATCAACGCTTGCATCAACATTAGGTGTGGCTAATATGAAACTGTACCTTGTGGCAGAGAATAGTGTAGCAAATTCATTGGCGACGCCGGGAGATCACAGCGATCCGGACATTATCGTCCGTGATATGACATATTCGATGAAAGTATCAACAGATACGAATCTGACAGGTACAGTCACAAAAGCTTACACAAACTTATGTGCAAGTGGTCATGATGAAATTGCCTCAAGTGGTAATGTGTCTACGGTGATGCAAAAAGATGGTTCGGGTAATTATACGTTGATCACGACAGAGGATAGTAACCGACTGGTCGACATTACAGTATCGGTTTACAAGGATAAGGGAGGGTCTTATCCATTTGATGAGTCAGATAAATTGGCCTCAGTAGATGGCAATAAGGTTCAGTAAATAGAAGGGAAAGGATGGAGAGCGTATGAATAAGTTCAGAAAGGATGAGAGAGGATCATCGTTAGTTATGACCATCATAGCAGCGACGTTCATTTCCCTGTTGGCAGTAGCGGTTATTTCAATGACAGTAACCAATATTAAGCTGAAACAGGCACAGAAGAAATCTCAGACCAATTTTTATAATGCAGACTCCATCGTAGATGCGATCAAAGCGGGTGTGGAGAATGTATCAGATACGGCAGCCAGAGATGCATATGAAAGCGTATATGCAGCGTATGGTGCTGTGCGTTCCGGTTCAACAGATTCATTGACCGGAAAGTATTCTTCAAAATATTTTAATGCAGTAATTAGCGCTTTGTCCGAAGGAGACTGTGATATTACCACAGGCGTGACGAATATGAAATATCATGATTCCGTCATCAGAGGCTTCTTGACAGAGGCACAGTCCAAATACAGTGGCGGTAATTTTGTAGATGGATATAAGAGTCATGTTAATGGTAAAGGTGATATGGAGTATGACAGTGGCGACAATAGCTTATTACTGAAGGATTTGACGGTTATAAAGACAGAGGGAGACTATCAGACAACGATCACGACAGATATTCGTGTGAACCTGCCGGAGATGAAGGCCGGTACACATTCTGAGTATTTGAATTATGCGTTGATCGCAGATAACAAAGTAAAGATCAATGGTGGCTCCAGTGCGGCAACGATTGATGGTGACGTTTATTCCGGAACGGTTCGCAGAGATCTTCCGGGAGCCAGTCCGGAACCAAATGTAGAAGCGGATCCGGAGGCAGGATTTGTCGTAGATAATGGGGCAACATTGAATATAAATGCTGAGAACATTATATCTCGCGGAGATATTTTGGTTCGAGGCAGATCTTATATGAGAATTAACGGTTTGAACGGCTTGGATGCCCATGTCTGGGTTGAAAATATTCAGACCAAGGCCTCTTCCACAGGAACAGCCGGTAATGTATTAAGGATCAATGCAGAAACAAATGTTTCGGATGATTTGGAGATTTGGGGAAATAATGACAATGTCACTTTTAAGAATTCTTATTGCGGTTACAACTACAACAAGGATTATAGTGCAGCGAATATTGGTAAAACATCCGATAATGCACAGTTTAGTTCTGCGATGGTGATCAATGGAAAAAATGTTACATTAGATATACAAAGTTTATCAAAGCTGATCTTATCCGGTAAGACATTTATTTCTAAGAAGGGAAATAAAAATGAGAGTCTTGTTGGTGCAGGTCCATCTTATGCAGGAAGCAAGGATATACGTACAGGAGAGGCATTGACTGTAAAGAGTAGTCAGGTTGCCTATTATGTACCGAGCGACTATTGGAAAAAGGTTGGATCTTCCGGCCCGACATTTCCAAATGGCATTGTATTTACACCGATAGAGGGATCTACAGATGAATATGAATTTGATGTAGAGGGATACAATGAGTTCGTTGGTGGCAATAAATTTGATGTGAGAGATTATATAGATTCGGCTATGCCGCTTGTGTATTACTATCGTCATGATACGGATGTGAAGGCAGACGCCTTGACTTATTTCTATTTGAATGTGAAAGAAGACAAACTGACTTCCTTCTATCAGACATATGCAAAGTGCAGTCCGGATTATGCGATCCTTAAGGATGTCAATGCAAAGTATATGTCATCGACAGGAATCAAGTTTAGCGGTGGTGCCGGAGTATTTTGTGCGACCGGTAATATATTGTATCGTGATGGTGCATCCGGTCAGGAGAAGATCGAGATCGGTGATGAGTCGCCGGGCAATGAGGGTGCAGTAGTTCGCAGCTATGCAGCAGAAAAAAGTAAAGAATATATGTCATTGCAGATGTCGCTGACATCCGATTACGATTTATCCTTAAAGTCTACCCAGTATCGTTTGTCAGATAATTACAGCGATGTATATACGAAGAAGGGTATCACAAATACTTCATCGGATAAGACAAATTTATTTGCAGTACTTCTCGACGAAGGTAAGATTGCTGATTATGAGAGCAAGAGTTCATCGAATCCAAAGCTTCCGTCGAATAGTATTATCGTTGTGAAGAAGGGCGATTATACTTGGAACGGCTCTGAGGAAGGTGGAATCATTGTTGCAACCGGTAATGTTAAGCTGGAGAAAAACTTCAAGGGATTGATCATTGCTGGTGGAGACATTGAATTTAGCGGTGCTACTAAGGTTGTAGCGGATTCCGACCGTCTTGAAAAGATTTTTGATAACGACACAATTATTTACAATATGTTTAGTAAGTATTTCCGCAAGACAATCGCATCATCTATTGCCAAAGATGATAGCAGCGGAGATAACGGTATTTGCTATGAGAACTGGAAGAAGAATTAAAATAGGAGGTGATGGAGATGCAAAGAGGTAGCAGAGATGAGAGAGGTTTCACGATGGTGGAAATGATCATCACGATTGCAATTATGGCGATTCTGGCGGGGATTATCGGAGGTGCATATTCGATCATCAAGTCTGGAAATGCATCAAAATCGACATCCAGATTTTTGGGAAGGTTGGATACCACGCAGGTAGAAAACATGACCAAGAAGGGAACAACCTATTTGTATTTATTTAAGGACAGCGATGGGGTACAGACATTGATGTACAATGATGGTACAGACACAGGTCTTAACTCTCAGAGTGATGTGATTGCTCATAAGGCGGATGGAGTTGTAACAGATATTGCCGGTTCCGGTGTGGATTTTACAGCGACATCAGGCAGCGATTCTGTGAATAGTAAAGATACATCGGATTTGGTAATTAAGATTTCTTTTGATAAGGCGAGCGGAGCATTCAAATGCTGTAAAAAGGCAGATGATGCTGCAGGAAGCACTTTTTATAAAGAAATTTCATTTAAGGGACGCGGTACTACTTCCTATGGAGTAAAGCTTGTAAAAGATACCGGCAAACATATGCAAGGATAGGAAGGGGGATGAATGATGCGACGCAAAGATGAAAATGGTTTTACATTAGTAGAACTTGTAATATCAATGGGAATGTTTTCTATTGTAATGCTTGCGATCATGTTTTTTCTGACGGCAGGAACAAAAAGTTACGGACATTCCAAAAGTGAGTTGAATCTGCAGATGGAATCGCAGATGTTACTCAATCAGATACGTGATATCACGTATTCATCCAATTATGCCAAATATGACAGCACACATAAGGCGTTGATCTTATATGATGTGGATAAGGTCCCGGCACCGACACCATCTGCAGGAGCAACTGCAGCACCGGTGGCAACAGCAGCACCGGCACCGACGAAGACGGCAAAGGTGACGATAGTATATTTGGTTGATGATAAGCTGTATTTACGCAAGGATCTAGATCCTACAGCGGTGGATGCTGCGTCACTTACAACAACCTGCGTTGCTATGGATGATTTCCTTTTTAGCAGATATATGCAGGACTTTAAGGCGACTATTAAGAAGAATGATGTGCAGCTTACGATGAAGATGAAAAATGGTAAGAGCAAGTACGAGTTGAATGAAGGAATTACAATTCGTAATGGATGGATCACTTATCCGTGATCATAATATGACAGCGTAGCAGAGACATATGATATTGTTTTTTCGCATGGAAAGACAATGGACAGATGGAGGATATGTAGTATAAAGGCAGATAGGTAGAATGGAGGGCTTACTATGAGCAAGAGGAGACCAAAGACAAGTCTGGTCAATTTGTTGCGTAATAAGAAAACAGCTATAGCTGCAGCGCGGAAATCCGTGGCAGCAGTATGCGTGGTTGTTGCCATGGGTGCATATGTTGGCGTACATATGTACAATTCGCATGCAGAAGATACCCAAATTGGTCAGATGCGTGGTGTGATCAACGACATTAGTGAGATCAAAGGGAAGAAGAGCGGTGCAAAGCGTACCATGGGTATAGGAGCCGGGGAACTTGGTTCTGCAGAGAATCCTTTTGTTTATCTTGAGATCGTGCCTTGGCAGGGTGTTGGTAATATTAGTTATTGCGTAACCGGCTGTCAGGCTGTCGATATTGAGAAAGTATCTCAGCACAATAACATTGGTGGTAGCCTTTATGTGAATAAAGGATATGGAATCATTTGCGATTATGCATTCCCGGAGGAGAATTATCCGGGTAAAGACGGTGCGGCTGAATACAATGGCTCTCAGGTAAGAGTCCCTTGGAAGCTGACGTCAGATGAAAAAACAGTTTATGGTTACTATGAGAAAGTAAATCCGGGACAGCATCTGAAAGGTAATCTGAAGCCTACCTTTGTTATTGACGAGGCTAAGACGGCTGCCAATGGAGGGGAACATCCGGTATTCCGTCAGGCTCATGTGGATGAGATAGCACAGTATATTTGGGTTTCTATGTCAGATTCACAGGATGCAGGATATAAAAATCATAAAGCGACCGAAAATGTGAAGTTTGCCAGTGGTACGACAGCAGCAGTGATGAATTCCAAATACAAAGTTGGTGATCGTGAGTATACGTCACGTACCGGTCAGGTTTATCAGTATCAGACACAGTGGGAAAATGGTATTGATATTGGAACAACGAAGATGTATTTCTATGACGATTTTCTTCGTTACAGTTTGAGATTACGTTCCCGTTATGAGGTGGAGAATTATAATATCGTCTTTAAGACGATTGAGCCATGGGAGTTAAATGAGCATCCGGAATGGCTGGATTATGCAGATATGATCTATATGCATAAGAGCGATGAGGATGGTGCTGCTATCAGACATTATCAAGCTGCGTTGCAGCAGGATTCGGACGGCAGTAAGGGTATCTTACATTATGATCCGTCGAAATCTAAAAATGCAGAGGGAGCTACATTTGGTAAGTACGGAAATGGCGAGTACAAAGATAAGCAGAATGATATTACCTTTGAAATTGCTTTGAGAATGTTCTATAAGGCGAACAAATTGGAACAGTACAAAGGAACACAAAAGTGTTCTACAGATAGTAATTTGAAAATGAATTATGCACCGGTTATTATGCCAACAACATTTTATCAGGTGAGCGCTGCGGATGGATATGACGCAAAATCAGTTAACATGTCTCGTCTTGACTGGGAGACAATGAAGCCGAAGAAAAATTCAGGATATACGGCTACGGGATACAACAATAATATATATAAGTTCTGTGTTATGGATCTGTTAATGGACCAGAAGAACTTTTATAATATGTTCCTTCGTAATCGTGTTGCGACGGGTACCTCTGTAGTTGATAAGACAACCGGTGAGGTTACACCATTTACAGGAGATGCGAGAAGTTACTGGCATCCACATACATTCCTGCCAATACAGGATTTGTGGCCGGCTTACATTAAGAAGTATGGCTTGAATATGGGGCAGGGTGGCACCGCTCCAATGAACTTTGAGGGCAACCTTGGTGTTTTGAACAATACGATGTTCTACAACTCCAACATGATGCTTAACTCTCTTGCCAATACGATTAACAGTGATACGAACAATCCGTATATGGGACAGGTATTTGATTATTATAACAATAAGAAGAAGGAGCATAAAGATAAGGTTACTTCATTGGATATCATTCATTATCTGTTGAACTATGATAAGTCTGATTCGGGAAATAACGGTAAAGATGGTGCTATTGAGATCTTAGATATAGAGCCATGTAGTGATTTCTCGAAGATGACATTGGATTACTTGTACTTACTGTTCCCGGAGAGTGATCAATATTCGTTTGACGATGATTCGTTTAACATTACGCATATGACGACCGCTGAGTTAAACGGCAGTAAGGAAGACCTTTCGAAGTATGACTTGATCTACTTCGGCGATTCGACCGGTAAGCTGAATTCTACAGCATCATCGATCAAGTATACCGGTGATAAAAATCAGTGGGGCGGTTATAACGAGTATAATTATAGTTATGATGCACCTGCGTATAATGATAGCTCCAATAATGGGGAGATATTCCTGCATACAGGTGATCTGGTTAAGGGTGAGAATGGCGATAAATATCGCTTGTCCGGTAATGACTTGACTAGCATTTCATCCAAGGCACTACAGAAATATGTGAAGTCCGGTAAGGCAATGTTATTGCCGGATGTATTGCATATGGGGGATTTCTCTAATAACAGTGCGTATGCAAAAATTGTAAGCAAGAAATCTAACACACGCAAGTTTTTGCAGGCAGTTGGAGACAGTAAGAACGTATTCTCCACTTCCGCGATCACATCAAGCAATTTGATCAGCTTTGCACCAAAGAGTGCAAAGGTGAAGATTACGGACACACCGCCAATTTATAATAACCCTTCCGATACCACAGAGGTAAAGGATGAGAGCACCGGTGCAGAGAGTACCGTAAATAAGACAGCGATCGAAAAGGACAGCGATGGCAAGTATAAACTGAAATTCACGTTTAAGATCGGTTATGCTTCCAAGAAACAGGAATATGCAGTGCGATTGCTGGTAGATAAGAATGGCGATGGTGTTATTTCGGATAATGAGACCGGCGCAGATGTTATGGACAGTTGGAACAGCGTGTTATCTGCCGGACAGACATTCTCGTCCGGTACAATGGATGATGAAGGTAATGAAGAACCGGCTGAGTATAACGTAGCCTTTACCATTCCGGAAGAGCAGACAAATGGTCCGATCGCTTGGAGATTTACGGTATACAATACCGCAAATGAAAACATTTACTATCAGGTATCCGGAATTTCCTTATACAAAGGTGATGAGGAAGATGGGGAGGCAGTAATACCTGAGGTTAAGGTATTACAGATCGTTTCCGATGATAAGAAAGATACCGCTGTCGATCTGGAAAGCGGCAACGCAGAGCTTTTTAAGAAGTATGCAAAACTGGATGATTACAAGATCAACGTAACAACCATTACGTTATCCGAATATCTCAAGCATTTTGCAGAGGTTAATGCAAGCGACTATAAGGGGGATAAGACAACGAGAACATTATTCTCGCAGTCGGGAGATAATTTCTATTATCCGATGGATTATATGGATTATCATATCTTCTTGTTTAGTTGTGGCGCCGATCTGCAGAAAGCAAGCAACAAGGATGGAGCGGTGGCATTTGCAGCCTGGGTATCTAAGAATGACAAGAGTGTGATCTATACAGATAACTTGATCAATGCCGGAACATCGAACGGTGAGAACCGCAAGATGCTTAAGGATACCAGCGGACTTAGCCGATATACGTCCAAAGATGAGACGACTTCAAGCTATAATGATACTGCTACAGGTGCAGATGGCGAGAAGCTTACGTCGAAAGATTATACGGAGTTAGAATACACGTATGATCAGGCAACGTTGAAAGGTACGACAGCGAATAGCTATCTGGCATACAAGAATGGTAAGTGGACGGATGTGAAGGGTCAGAAATTGACATACGCCGACGATCATCAGCAGAAGACCACGAAGGGCTCTAGAGCAAACAATGGTACGGTATGTAATTATCCGTATACGATCGGTGAGAGCTTGTCCCTGACCGGTGCCAGAGCGCAGGATTATCAGTTGAATCTTGAGATACCGGATGCTGATGTATGGTATTGTCTTGGTGATAATCAGGGCAGAGGTGTAGCAGCAGGTAAGTTGAATACGTACTATGCAATGTCACCAAACGATGCAGCGAATAACTATTACTTGTATAATGTTGCGAATGTATTTTACGATGCAATTGATCTGGAGAATACGACCAAAGATCAGGAGATGCAGTTGTTTATCAATACCTTGATCGGGGCATATGAGTTCTCCTATGGTACACCGTATGTAACGGTGGATAAAGTTACTAAGATCAATGGAGATGCAGAGAAGTTAGTTGAAGACAAAGTAGAAGTTGCAGAGAGAAATTACTCCTTTGAAGTATCGGCAGGCGAGAAAGAAGTTAAGACGCTCATGTTCAAAGAGTATTTGAAACAGGAGAAGAACAATGTTGTTCATTCTGCAAAACCGGCAGCTTCCGCAGAACCTTCCGCAGAGCCGACAGAGGAGCCAAAGCCTACAACAACGCCGGCACCGGTAACTGTGTGGGAGAATACAACGGGTGGATCCGGTAATACGTTCTCCTCTAACGTGAATGATCAAAACAGTTGGCTGAAAGGTTTGGATAATAATGCTATTGTACAGTTTACTTATACGTGTACGATGGAATTAGATCCAACAACACCGGTATGGGATGTTTATGGTGGATATAGCAAGAATGAGTGGACGAAGTGTGATACTCATTGGACTGCATGTGTTGGTGATTCTGAGAACGCAACAGAGATTCAGATCTTACAGATGACAGTAAAGGATATGAAAGAGATGCTTGGTGTAAGGTCCCAGGATGATATTGATGTCTTTAAACTGTGTCCATACAACAATAATCGACCGGAAGTGAAATTGCTGTCCGTGAAGCTGTATGCGGCGGATTACGATGGCGATTATGATAGTGGCAACAATGATCCAAAGAAGCCGAAGGTAGATAAGGTAAGGAAAAAAGATGTGTTTGGTGACAGTGACACGCATATCATATTCTTTACACCGCATGAAGGTAATACCAAGGGCGTCACGATCAAGCAATTGCATGTGCAATTTACAGGTGTAGATAATGATAAGAATGAGGCGATCAGCCTTCCGGTAACAAAGATCTATCGAAGTCTTGGTGATGGTGAGTATGAGAGAATCACTGCACCACAGGGTAGTCCGGGTCAGTTTAATGATACACTCGTGGACGGCAGACAGTACTTCGTAACCTACGATAAGGAGAATGCGAATAAGGCGAACACAATGTTGTTCAATAAGCTGGAATTTAACATTCAGAATGATCGTAAAGTGGGTAAGACCATCTTAGAGATCATTGGTATCGAGAAAGAGAAGAAGAACGAAGAAAATGTATACATGTTCAACCTTGACTAAAGTTGATGCATATATATTCTTGCGGGGAAAGTCCTTATCAGGCGAAAGCTTGATAGGGGCTTTTCTCGTGGAATTGGAAATTGCTGTTCACAGAAAGTTCATTTGATTTTTACAGATTACTTTGGTATATTATTTCTTAATTATAGATTAGCTGTCAGGGAACATTCGTCCTATGATATGCTAATCTTTATTAGTAATGGAGGTTTCTATGGTAAAAACATTATTAGCGCAGGTGAAAGAATACAAGCGGGATTCGATTCTGACACCGGTGTTTATGATCTTAGAAGTTATCTTCGAGACATTGATTCCATTATTGATGGCATCGATCATTAATGATGGTGTGATGAAAGGTGATCTGAAACATATTTATATCGTTGGTGCGGCGATGTTCGTGCTTGCTGTAGGCGGACTTTGGTCCGGAGCAATGGGCGGCAAGTATGGAGCCAGAGCATCAACCGGATTTGCGAAAAATCTGCGTAAGGCGATGTATGAGAATATTCAGACGTTCAGTTTCTCAAATATTGATAAGTATAGTACATCAGGTCTGGTGACCCGCTTAACGACGGATGTGACGAATTTACAGAATGCGTATCAGATGATTCTTAGAATGTGCATGCGTTCTCCGATGTCTTTGATCTGTGCGATGGCAATGGCTTTTTATGTAAATGCCAAAGTTGCCTGTATTTATCTGATCGCAGTTATTGTCTTAGGCATTTTCTTGTTTGTGCTGGTACGTAAGACGATGGGATATTTCGACGCGGTTTTCCGGAAATATGATGATCTGAATGAGAGTGTACAGGAGAATGTGTCGGCGATTCGTGTTGTAAAGGCATATTCTCGTGAGGAATACGAGCAGAGTAAGTTCCGCAAGGCGAGTGAGAATGTATATAAAATGTTTGTCAAAGCAGAGAGCTTGATCGTACTCAACGCTCCGGTTATGATGCTTACGGTATATGGCTGCATTTTGCTGATCAGTTGGATCGGAGCTAAAATGATCGTCGGAGGCACTATGCAGGTGGGTGATCTGTCAGCACTGCTTGGTTACTGCATGAATATTTTGATGAGCCTCATGATGCTTTCTATGGTATTTGTTATGATCACGATGAGTATTGCCAGTGGAGAGCGTGTTGCGGAAGTGATCAATGACAGACCGGACATTATGGATCCGGAGAATCCGGTGCTTACCGTTTCGGATGGCAGCATTGAATTTGATCATGTTGACTTTAGTTATAAGAAACAATCCGGAGAGCCGGTCCTTAAGGATATTAATCTACAGATTGCTTCCGGAGAGACGATTGGTATTCTTGGTGGTACCGGTAGTGCTAAGTCCAGCTTAGTGAATCTGGTCAGCCGTTTGTACGATGTGACGGAGGGAAGCGTACGTGTAGGCGGTGTAGATGTTCGTAACTATGGCGTTGAGGCACTTCGTAATCAAGTGGCAGTAGTATTGCAGAATAATGTACTCTTTAGTGGAACGATTTTAGATAATTTGCGCTGGGGTGATCCGGAGGCAACGGAAGAAGAGTGTAAACATGCTTGTGAGCTTGCCTGTGCGGATGAGTTTATTCAGAAGATGCCGAAAGGCTATCATACATATATCGAGCAGGGCGGCACGAATGTTTCCGGTGGTCAGAAACAGCGTTTATGTATTGCCAGAGCTTTGCTCAAAAAGCCAAAGGTATTGATCTTGGATGATTCTACCAGTGCAGTTGACACAGCGACGGATGCATCGATTCGCCGGGCTTTTGCCGAGGAAATTCCGGGAACGACGAAGCTTATTATTGCACAGCGTATATCCAGTATACAAAATTGTGACCGCATTATTGTGATGGAGGATGGACGTGTCAATGACTTTGGTACACATGAGGAATTGTTAGCGCGAAATCAGATCTATCAGGAGATTTATGAGTCACAGGCAGCGGGTAATGCAGATTTTGATGAACCGGGAAAGGAGTGATAGACGATGCCAAGACCAAATGCTATGGGAAGGCCGAAGCCAAAGATTGAAGATCCGATGGGAAAGCTTAAGCGGCTGTTTTGTTATATTTTTAAGAATTATGGACCGCATTGTGTTTTTGTTCTCGTGTGTATTATTATCAGTGTACTTGCCAATGTACAGGGAACTATGTTCATGAAA